>Ga0326727_10005912_pt1 | contig 34256 bp, 36 predicted proteins | sample MB2enrmetagenome_FD_207643 | JGI IMG/M metagenome (GOLD analysis project Ga0326727, IMG submission 207643) | Lab enriched peat soil microbial communities from McLean, Ithaca, NY, United States - MB29MY | ecosystem: Environmental > Terrestrial > Soil > Wetlands > Peat | place: USA: New York...
TGAAGCGTGCGTGGCGGGCCCGTAGCTTAGTTCCCCAATGGGAGAGGAATCAGGTAGAGCATCGGGCTTTTAACCCGAGGGTCAGGACGCAACCCCCTAAACGGGTTCAATTCCCGTCGGGCCCGCTCATAATTAGCTTAGAATATGCCCCGATTAATCATAGGAGGCAGATTTGCGCTTTTCAGTATTGGTTCAATTCCGAATCCCCTGAGATTGTCGAAGGTAAGAGCTTGCATCAAGGTGGCGTTCAAAGTTCACCGGCCCCATCCAATATACTGTTCAAAGCTACCTCGTGCTTTGGTCGACCTGGTCCGGTCGTCGACGCTAAAGCAGGGCGGGAATGAATGCGGCGACGCCCACCAAGAATTGCAGTAATATCGTTCTCCTCAATGGAAGACCTGCCCGTCTAGCCATGAGCAAGGCTAGGATATTGGCGAAGGAGGCTATGGGGTCTATGTTTCCGGCCAGACCAGCCTCCACTGCTATTTTGGACGCTATATGCGGCGAGACGGAGGTGACGCTCAGCACCAACTGTGTTGCAGGAACGTTGCTGATGAGGTTGGACACGCCTCCGACGAAGAGGGCAGAGTAGGGTTGGACTCCTTCAGCCACAGGCGTGGCATAATTGGCAAGAGCAGGGCCGATGTAGAGGGAAACAACGGTTATCGAACCGACGAGGACATAAAGAATGAGGAGGCTCCTGAAGTCAAAATCCTGTATAACCCGTCGCAGGGAATGGGACGTGAAGAGCAAACCGAGAGCGAAACTCACTCCAAGTGCAATGTACGCTGCCAGTCCAGATGCGTCTGAAACGATGATTACCGCTATGACCAACGCAAGGTAGATTCCGGGCGTGATGGATCTCGGTGTGGAAGGCAACTCTTTTCCTCCGCCCACGCGCGTTCTCAGAGGCAAAAGAACGACTACTGCGATGATTCCTGAGATTAGGACGGGAATCGAGGTACCTTCGACGAATTGAAGAAACGTGGCCCTTGAAGCGGACCAGAGCAGGATGTTCTGCGGATTTCCGAGAGGCGTCAGTGAACTCGCTATGTTGGTGAACGTGATTTCGGCTACCAAAAGAGGGGCTACGTCTATACGGAACTGCTTCGCATACCCAATCACCACGGGTGTGAGTATAAGGATCACAACGTCGTTCAGAATGAGGGGCGAGAACAGCGCGGTGACGACCACCACAGCGTAGAGCATTCCAATCCTCCCCTCGAAGATTGCGAGGATCCTCCGCAGGAAGGATTCTCCATCCATCGCCCTGAATTGCGACGCGATGCCGAAGAGGAACGCGAGGGACAGATAGACCGGCAGGTCAAGTTGCTGAAGCGCGGTCGAACTCGAACACTGAGGCGAGACCCTCCTATTCGGTCTCCTTAAGCACACCCGGATAGACTAACTCTCGATTTGATGACCCATTCATCATGAATAGACCGAATCCATCCAAAAAAAGCATACTGGTCAAAGCTCACCGGCCCCATCAAGAGCTACAATTCAATTCCAAGCAGAGAAAGCAAACTGAGCGGGTCCGACGGGACCCGCTCCAAATCCGGTTCGATGCCCAGATTCCTCCATCGAACTGGGTTCCATTGATGCTCATCGAACACGACAGATTGTGGAACCCATAGTAGCCCGAAGGCGGCCGGGTATCGACAGGTATCGACTCGACTTCAACCAAGTTTCTATTTGGATCCCTTATCCAGAGGCCTTTCTCTCCTCCAATCTGAGGTTCTGTCATTACTGGAGCCTGAAAGCTCGTCCCCTGTCTCTGGAAATCGAGCAGACTTCCGCCCCCGCCAAGGTTGGCGAAGTTCATGCAGTTCCCACCAAATGGGAAGCCGTAGACGCTGCTCAGGTTTCCCGGCTCGCAGGTCATCGGTGAAATGACGCTCGAGGAGCGCGCGATGCAATCCCAATCTGGACAAGGGTAGGGGGGCCGCTTGGAGGCTCAGGACCTCTCCTGCTGACGTCTCCCTCTGGGGGTAGGCTAGGGCGCGATCGCTGTCAGCGTGTACCCAAGTGACCCGTAGAGGTTCGTCAGACTCGTCGGGTTCACGAGCGGAATCTGGGTATACCCGACAAGGAGCCCAGCTGCGTTGGTGATCTGATAGGTCACAAAGCCTGCAGTGCCTGTGGGGACCTCGAATCCCACGGACGCACCCGACGCAGTTGAGAACCCTACCGTCTCCAGTATGTTCGTCCCAGACGGGCCTTTGGCTATCGAGGCGCTGCTCGGGACACCGCCGCCCACCGTCCCTGTCACACTCTGTGCTGCGGTCTTGATGGCCGTCTCAGGGGGGTTAACCTGTATGGTGGTGACGCCCTTGTTCCAGGGGCCACCCGCGCTGATCAGATACCCGGCGCCGGTGGTGATTGTGGTGGTCCTGAGTGGGCCAACATCCGAGGTCGTCGGCCCGTTGGAGCACGGAGCCGTCGCCCCGATGCAGGCGTAGGCGCCGATCGGGTTGCCGTTCCAGAGGTAGGCCAGCACCAGGTACATCGGAGGAGGCGAAGTGACCGCAGTCGTGAGCGAAGTCGTCGTGTAGACGTTCCCCCAGCCAGTGCCAGCGGTGACCTCGGAGTAGGTGTACGTGACCTGATATCCGTCAGTACCGGAGGTCGCAGTCACGGTCTCGGTGGACGTCATCCCGCCCACGAGGTTGATCAGGGTCTGCACGGGGATGCCCGTGTAGTTGCCGTAGTTCTGCGGGGTCGGGGTCCCATGGCTCACGAATCCGCCCAGTGACGTACAAGAGGGCAACGAGAAGATGGAGTTCTGGTTGAACGTGACCGTCTGGCCTGTCGCTCCGATCACCACGAGGGTGAACGTCGAATTCAGGGCTGGCATGTGGCCTGTTGGGACCGTCGGGCTAGCGCAGTTGCTCGCGGTAGTCATGGCTGCCGCGGCAGGCAGGCCAGCGACCAGCGTGACGCTCAAGACTGCGAGCGAAATCAGCGTTATCACAGCACCGGCAGACAATCGCATCTGACCCGAAGCCGTCCTCCTCCCGAAATGGCACGAGCCCCCACCTTTGATAGATTCATTTCCCATTCACAAGGCACCGATATGCAGGCGGCCGCATAACGATTTACATATCCCTTTGATATCGTACTCGCTTGACGCCGCGACTCCAGGCTTGGGACGACAGAACGGCGGCTAGGTCGGCGAAGATCAGGATGGCAGGTCCAGGTCAAAACAACCGAGCGAATTAAAAGGTGGACGGGAAACCGGCTGCCCGATATCGGTGGACTACAAGTGGAAAGCCCTCTCAGTCACCTCGGTGGGGGCTCTGATGGCGTCCATCGACGGCACAGTTGTCCTCCTGGCGCTCTTTCCCATCGCGGCCGACCTGAAGTCGGATTTCGTGACCATGAGCTGGGTCGTGATCGCGTACCTGCTGGTCAACACGGCCCTCGTCTTGAGCTTCGGGCGCCTGGCTGACCTCTACGGAAGAAAGAGGATGTACAATGTGGGTTTCGCTGTCTTCACCATCGGCTCTGCACTCTGTGGGCTCGCCTTCTCGGGCCTCTCCCTCGTGGGCTTCAGGGTTGTTCAGGGAGCAGGAGCGGCGCTGATGACAGCCAACTCGTTCGCAATACTGACCGACGCCTTTCCCCGGAGCGAGACCGGAAGAGCCTTCGGACTGAACTCCATCGTCTGGGCGATCGGCTCCATCCTGGGGATAATCCTTGGCGGAGTGATAATCACCTTCACTTCCTGGAGGTTGATCTTCCTGATCAACGTTCCAATTGGAATCTTTGCCACCCTCTGGGCCTACAGGACCCTCAGGGAGAGCAAGGCGCAGGAGAAGGCCAAGGGGTCGTTCGACATCCCTGCGGCAGTGGCGTTCACCGCCGGCCTGCTCGGGGTGCTCCTCGGAGTGACCTGGGGGCTCATCTACTCCTGGCTGGATTTGGTGACTCTGGCATCCTTCTGCATTTCACCGGTGTTCTTCCTCTTCTTCGTTCTCTGGGAGACGAGGTACAGCAAGGATCCGATAGTGAATTTCGACTTCTTCCGGAACACCGTGTTCTCATTCTCAGTCCTGGCAGCGATGCTGCAGTCCGTGGCCTCGTTCAGTGTGAACTTCCTTCTGATATTCTACCTCGAAGGGATTAGCGGTCTGAGCGTCCTCAGCGCGTCGTATCTTCTCGTTCCTCTCGCCGTGGCGACCGCCTTGGTCTCGCCGCTGGGAGGAGTGCTCGCAGACAGGTTCGGAGGCAGAGTGATCTCGGCCCTGGGCCTCCTCCTGCAGTTCGCGGTCCTCCTTTTCCTGAGCAGGCTTACGACGACCAGCCCGGTGATCGAGATTGCGGCCATAGAGACGCTCTATGGCGTCGGCTCGGGATTCTTCTGGCCATCGAACACCAGCGTGATAATGAACTCGAGCCTGCCCGGGAGACTGGGTGTCGGGTCCGGAATCATGAACACGTTCAGGAGCACGGGAATGATACTGAGCTTCGCGCTTACATTGACCGCCGCAACATCGGTGATTCCGGCGAGCGTGGTCAACCAGCTCTTCATCGGGAACCTGTCGGGCAGGTTGCCCGCTGCCATGGGCGTGTCTTACCTCAAGGGCGAGAGCTTCGCCTTCGAAATCTCCGCGCTCCTGATGATTGCTGCTCTCTTCTCCTCTCTCATTCGGGGAAGGAAGCCGAAGAACCCCGCCTAGGCGACATCATTCCGGGCCAGCCGAAGCGGCACAGAGAGCTCCGTGCTAGGGAATCGTTTCAGAACTCCACCGTCGCGCCCCGCACACTGAGCCGGACGTCGCGCTCTATCCTGGATATGTCAATCATGTCGACGCAGGGTATGCCCGAGATTATCGCGCCGACAGCTACTATCGGCTCGCACCTCTCGTTTATGATCGCCGAGGGGGCGACACCGCTCTTGCTCAGCCTGTAGAGGACGTAAGAGCCAACCGTCGAGCCCTTGCCGTGGGGGAAGACCAGGACCCTGTCCTTCACGCACTCCCCTCGGAGTTCGTGGCCTCTCTCTATGACTTCTCCCGTGGTGGGGTCGACTCCTCCGAGGAAGGATATCGGCTGAGAGGTGACCAGCGCCACCCCCTCCGCCTCACCGCTGAAGATGATCCTTCCCCTGAGCTTCAATTCGGCTTCGTGGCCTCCGCCACGCACCTGTCCAGCGTCAGGAACCGCACCCGCAGCCCGTTGTTCCTCAGGTAGTGACACGCCTTTGCCGAGTTTGTGGCAACCACGCTGAACCCCATCGTCTCCACGGGAGCGACCACCATGCAGGTGTCGCACGCGAACTTGGCCCCGCTGCGCTCGATCGTCTTCGAGTAGCCCTTCTCATCGCTCTGGCGCTTCACTTCCCGGCTGGTGCAGATCCAGAACTCCCGGGTAACCTTGCGCCCCCTGAGCAGTCCAGCGATAGTCCCGACCTCCTTGAGCGAGCAGTGGGGGCACCCCACAGATATGAAGTCGGGCTCGCCCTCGTCGCTCAGTCCTGCAGTCACCTCGGCTAGGTCTCGCTGCCCGAAGGAGACTCTTTCCGTCCCCTTCGGCACCTTCCCGGCCTCTGGAGTCACCCCCGCCATGTGGAACATGGCGACGCCCCCCGAGCTTGCAAGGGCGGCAGACAGCTCCTTCAGCTCTTCGAGCGCCGCGGCCTTGATCCCACGGAAGTATGGTACGCCGTTCTTGACGACCTTGCCGATGGCGTATCCCATGGCGGCGAAGCCCTCCGCCGACCTGACCGCTGCGGTCACGTCCACGACGACGGTGGCGGCCCTGTTCTCGTCGAGGTGGTACCCGTACAACGGGGTCCTTCCGGTGAGGCTGGCAGCGAGGGCGCTGGGACCTCCTTCGCGGTTGGTCCTCGCGCCCAGAACGGAGTTGGCATAGACGACCGCCGAACTCTCACCCCAGGCTATGTGCTCTCCCAGGTGCGGCTCGTTCCCCGCAAGGTAGGGCGTGCACGTGCAGGAGATCTCCAGGCCGAGACGCCGGTAGGCGTCGATCACCTCCAGCTGCTTGCTGGCGAAGTTGGCATCAATCCCCTGCTGCTTCCAGTTCGTCAGGTCCATGCCCGCGGGGTTGAGCGTGGTCTTGACCCTGGCCTTCCCGTCCTCGGCCAGCTCCATCAGGAATTCGATTCCCGCGTCTCCCAGGTTCTTGTAGGAGACTCCGGACACCTGGACGCTCGAGACCGGGATGAGCCTCTTCGCGCCGTAGATCTCCCCGAGGGCTACCAGAATCTCCATGCTCTTCTTGGTGGCGTGACCGTCCCTGCCGGAGAGCATCCCCTTCTCCTCTGTTGTGAACTGCATACTCTGGCCACCTAGAGGTAGTCTTCCACCCTTATGTCATCCTCAAGAGGAATCTTGGCCCTGACGAACGGGTCCCTGGAGGCGCCCTGCGGGATCGTTGCATCCAAACCGGCCTTGCAGGTCTTCCTCGTGACCTGGTCCGCCGACGGGTCCAGAGACGACCCGTACTCGTTGGGCTTGAGGACTAGGTCGCTGTCGAGCTGGGCCCTTGTTGCAATCGCCCATTCCACGGCGTCGGGGTCGTCGAGGTCCACGTCCTCATCGACGACGACGGCGTGCTTCAGGCTTTGATGACCCCTGAAGGCGGCCTCAAGCGCGTTCCTGGGGTCTTCCTCCTTCTCCTTCCTTATCTTGATGACCGCGTGGAGCCACGCTGAGCCGCCCGCTGTGAGACGCACGTCAAGGCAGTTGCAGACCTTGCTGACCTCACGGAGCATCGTAGCCTCACGAGGCATGCCCATCAGGATTCTGTGCTCCGCTCCTCCCGAAAGTATCGCCTGGTAAATCGGGCCCTTCCTGTGTGTGATTCGGTTGATCTTGATCACTCTCTGCTTCCTGACGATGTCGTAGGCGCCGGTGATGTCCGTGAACGGCCCTTCATCGACGAACTCGTCCGTGATTGTGCCCTCCAGGACCAGCTCGCAGCCGGCAGGGACCAGGGCGTCGTTGGTCGTGCACTTGACGAATGCGGTCTCCTTCAGCGCGTTGGCAATCTCCAGCTCGCTCCTCCCAATCTCGCACGAAACGGCCGCGGCGAACAGGAAGGCGGGATGGTTCCCGATTGAGATGCCCACCTCTCGGTTCCCTCTCTTGATGAACTCGTCGAGGTGTCGGGGCAGGATTCTCGCGGCGACCCGGTCCTTGCCTATCAGCAACAGCCGGTGATAGCTTGCGTTGTAGCCGAGCTCCTTGTCCCTGGTGACCACTATGCTGGCGGTCGCGTAGGGGCCGCCGTCAAGTTCGCATTGAGTCAGGATGGGAATCTTGTGGAGGTCGACGTCGTCCTCGACCACCTCCTGGCAGGCTCCCCGATCAACCGTCCGGAACGGTCTGGGGTTCTCTATCGAATCAAGAATTCTGCCGAGGACCTGGTCTTGTCGCGCGCCGATGGCCCTGGCCAGCAGAGCGCGGGTGCCGCAGACGCCTATGGCGACTTTGTAACTCTTGGACTCTTTGACATTCTCGAACAGCAGGGGTCTGGCGTCCAGCTTGTGCGCCACCGCGGCAATCTCGTACTTGGTGGAGACCTCCCGCCTTACGTGTCCTAGGTCACCGGTCTTGTCAAGATCATTGAGAAACTCTCTCAAACGCGCTCGAACCTGACCACTCTAACTCGCCTTGAGTATGCACCTCGGTCTCTCATTTAATAATCTTGTAACACAGAAGTCTCGCGGGACAAAGGAGGGCACCCCCTAAAGCCATCCCATCCTGATGGCTCACTGTTGGGTGATTTCCAGGAGGCGATTCGTCCTGTGCAGCCTCTGGCGAATGGTGGCCTTGACAATCTCGCAGGCCTGGACTATTCTCTCATCGGCTATGCGGTAGTAGATGTTCAGACCATCCCTGCGCTTCGCGAGTATTCCGAGCTGTCGCAGTATTGTCAGGTGCTGCGACAGGTTCGCCTGAGCTATTCCGGTAGCCGCCGAGAGTTCGTTGACGCTCTTCTCCCCTCCCTTCAGGACGCTGATTATCTGGAGGCGCTTCGGGTGGGCCAGCCCCTTGCAGAACTCAGCCTGAATCCGGTAAAGTTCCTCCTCCGCGTCGGCTTCCAGCTTATCTGGCAATCTCACTCACTTGACTCTAGCGGGCCGGCATCTGAGCCTGCGCCGCTCTTTCTAACTCCTTCGTTTCCGGAAGGGAAGAGTTGGTCTTACCAAAGTAAATTCCCATGAGCCACTCCATACTTCCGTTCATCGTTCTCCAGTACATCCTGGCAAAACTCCTCTTCATGGTGTACTTGACAAACGACGGTGTTTGTTTGGTAGCAGGGGAGGTGTATGAGGCCGAGACGAAGATGGCGCGGTGCCTTCCCAGCTCCATTGGGCAGTTTATCCTGCCATTGTAGTGCACCGACAGGGGGATGCCATCCATTGCATTGATGATGTTCTCGGCGACGACGCCTGACTGCAGGTGCGCCACGACCCCGGACTTGGAGATGGGAATGCTGGTCGCGTCTCCGATGGCGAAGACATCATCATGCCCTGCCACCCTCATCGTCTCCTTGTCTGCAGGTATCCAACCGTCCTGGTCGCCTATCCCGGAGTTCCTGATGACGTCGCTACCCCGGTGCGGGGGCACGGCGATGAGGAGGTCGTAGTCTACGGAGTCGCCCTCAAGAGAGTACATCTTGTGGATAGAGGGGTCGACCGACTCGGCATTGAAGAACGTCACGACCTTGATTCCCCTTTCCTCGAACATCGGCGCGACTACGTTGGACAGCGTCTCGGCGGGATACGCCCTCGGGTAGGGTGTCACGAAGGTGAGGTCCACCTTGTCCCGAATCCCCTTCCTCCTGTAGAACTCGTCGATCATGAATGCGGCCTCGTTCGGCGAGGGCGGGCACTTGTGGGGAACCCCGGCAATGGCCAGCACGATCTTGCCTCCCTTGAACTTCTGCAGCGCCTCCCAGGTTCTCACCGAGTCCTTAGTTCCGGTGTGGAAGTTCACAGATTCCTCCTTGAGGCCGGGAAGGATTGAGGGATCGGCGACCGCCCCCGTCGCCATGACGAGGTAGTCGTATCCGAGCTTCGTCCCGCTCGCCAGCGTAACGGCCCTCTCCGCGAAATCTATCTTCGTGGCCGCTTCGTTGCGGAAGTTGACCTCCTTCAGGAGAAGGCTTCCTTCAGGTTTGATCAGCCCGTCCGGCGAGTGTCCCTTGAAGGCGACGTCGAGATAACCGGGCTGGAAGATGTGGTATGGGTTGTCGCCTATCAAATCGATTGAAGCCTCCTGGCTGTGTATCCTCCCTTTCAGGCTCCTGGCCAGGAGATTCGCCGTCAGAGTGCCTCCGCTTCCAGAGCCGACGACTAGCAGGTGCTTCATGTTAGATCTCTATGTCGGCCTATCTGCCCTTCTTCGTTATCTTGACGATGATGCGGAGGTGGGTCTTCTCGTCTATCACGTCGAGGACCTCGTTGCCGCTCCTCCTGGCCCAAGCCTCGACGTCAGGCTTCGCTGCGGGGTCCGTGGCGAGGAGCTCAATCACGTCTCCGAGCTGGGCGTTCCTGTAGGCCTTGAAGAGGTCGGTTATCGGGCCGGGGCAGGAGGTGCCCCGCGAGTCCACCACCTTGTGATCTTGGGCTACGGACATTCGGAATCACCTATATGAAGATAATCTGTCCGCCCTGGCCCAGCTCGAGCATCGTGGCCGCGCCCACTATGTCGTCGACCTCCGGAATCAGCATGTCCTTGGTCGTGCCCATGACCTCGAGGGTGGTGGAGCACGCGTGGAGCTTCACGCCCAAGTCCTTTGCGGTCTTAATCATCTCGGGGATTGAGGGCACCTTCGCCTTCACGATGCGCCCCCTCATCATCCTGGTGGCCATCGAGGTCATCCCAGGTATCATCCCGAGGATGTTCGGCATCGGCAGCCCTGGGTTTCCGACCGGGGCGACCTTGAGATTGGCACTGGTGTTCTTGGTGATGGCGTTCATGCCCCAGAACGTGAAGAACATGTGCACGTCCTTGCCCATGGTTGCCCCTGTGGTGGCAATCATGAAGGCGGGATAGACCATGTCCAGAGTGCCCTTGGACAGGATTACCATAAGTCTGTCCTCTTGCTTCGATTCCTCTTCCGTCCTATGTATTACCGCTTGTTGGCTCAATCATAGCACCTTGTATATGCGCATATTCGAATATTCTAATAATAACAATTACCCCGAATAGGTTCGGCTTAGCGAAAACGGACGACCTTGGGAACTGCTGATTAGTCAGCATCGTTCTGGACCAACAGTGGTCGCATCTCCCGAGGAGGCGCACGTGAGGAGAGGCCTGGGTGCGAACTGGACGGGCCAACAGCGGCAGTTGGATATGGTTTGGCAACCGGGTCGAGGCGCGGATGCGCTTAAGTTGCGGTTGCCTCTTTGGGCGAGGGTTTCCTTTCGTGCATATACATGCGATCAGACGCCAGGACCAGCAGGCCGAAGACAGTCGTCGCCGTTGTCAGGCTGACAGTCCCGACCACAACGTTGAGGTTAGCGTTGATTGCTGCACCCCCCAGATAGATCTCCACCACTAGAAGGCCGAGCGCCAGAAGAAGCGTCCTTGCAGCTGCGGTCGGCCGCGGCTTCATCCGCCACACCGCCACGTTGCTCGCCACCAGGAGCACCGTCGCCAGGATGCTGAGAAGCCTGTGGATGTACTCAACCTGGGCCGGCCAGTTCGGGGGGAACCAGAAGCTGCCGTTGCATGCGGGCCAGTCGCTGCTGAGGAGGGACTTCCCGCCCACGCCGCACGCTGCCCCGAAGCCGCTACCAGAGAGGAACGCCCCCCAGATGAAGACCGCGAAGATGCACAGCGTCGTAGCGTAAACGAGGTACTTGCCCGCGCTCATCGCTGCATGAGACGCAGTTGGAGCCTCCACTTAAGGATGGAATGTCTTTCTCAACGATGAGAATCGCCGGTATCGGTCGTTGTCGCGCCGTTCGCAGGGTTTCTGCCAAGAGCGGCGAAGTGCAGCCGATTGCCACGGTCTGGATTATAAACCACCGATTGGGGCGCCAGTTCGGGGAAGACTCCTATGAGAATCAGCCGGCTCAAGTTCGTGGTCCTGATTGTGATGTCCCTGGTCGGCATCACGGCATCGGGGATGGTCTTCTACATCTATGACACCCTTCATCAACAGTTGCCCATGTGCACAGAGCCCATAAAGTTCCTTGGCGCGGTCATCGACTGCAACACGGTCCTGTCGAGCCACTACAATACGGTCTTCGGGATAAACCTGGACCTTCTGGCGATAGCCTACTTCTTTGTCAACCTGGGTCTTGTGTTTGCCGTGGCCTTCGGAAGCAACTGGCTCTTCGGAAAGGCGTTGAGAATCCTCTTCGTCTGGAGATTCCTCGGCCTCTTGATCGTGCCCTATTTGATGACACTCGAGTTCGTGGTCCTGAAGGCGATCTGCGTCTACTGCACCATAATGCACATCTCGATACTCGTCGACTTCGTCATCGTCACATACTTCCTGTTCTGGAAGGATGACACGTTTCTCACGGTTGGGGAACCGTCTCCGGAGTCGGATGTCACTTCCAGTGGCAAAGGCCCCACATAGACGGGACTCGCACAGCGGGTGAACGTGGTCTCGTTTAGCTTTATTATGGAGAGATTCTGTGGGTGGGTTCAAGCAGCCCTGGTAGTATAGAGGCCCAGTATGCCGCGCTGTCAAGGAGATGAGGGAACCCCTCTTCTTCGTGGAGCCGCGGTGACCCGGGTTCGAAATCGAGACGGATCGACGAAATTCCCGGCCAGGGCGCTTATTTCTTATGCCGACGCCCCGACATACTCGCATATGCGGACACCGCCCTTGACGGATGACACACGCCCGCCACTCGGAGCGCGGCTAGCCAAGTCCTGCGTCCGTCTGCGACGAGAGACGTTCTCAAGGAAGAACCAGAACATCCGGAGGTGAACCTACGAGTCCCGTCAGGATTCCTTGCGGTTTTTCCGAGAGAGACCGTTGGGGGGAGAAGTGCCCTAGAGTCTAGGGCAACAGGCCCGTGCAGGCCTTGCACTGGACGAGCTCCACTCTGAGGTCATCGTCCTTCGTTACTTCGATGGTCGTTCGCTGCATCCTGTGCCGCGTCTTCCAGACCACGAAATCGTAGCTGTCCTTCGGCACCGACACCTTCGCCACTCCAGATTTGTCTGTGTAGACCGTGTATAGCCCGAGCCTGACGTAGGCGCTGTCAACGGGTTCCCGTGTGGCTGCGTCCGTCACACCCACAGTCACCGTGCACTGGGGTGGCCTCGTCGTCCTTAGCGCGAAGAGCTGACTCGTTTCCGCATGCTGGAGATTGGCGACCTCTCCCTCTGGAAACCTCGCAGACCACTCGTGGTACGCTTCGTCCTCCGGTGCTCTGATCTCCACCTCAGCCCAGTACAGGTCTTTCGTTCCCTCCCAAGGAACAGGGCCGAGGGTGGCCGTTGCCACTCTCTTCCCCACAGCATCTAGCACTTCGACCGTGGCTCCCGAAAGAGCGCACCCGTCGTTGCACCTGACGCCTATCCTAGGGTTGAAGCCCACACCGAACTCGACGGGTGTGGGAACGTTCCAGACCGCCATGCTCGTTCCGTGCTTCTTGACCCCCACGGGAGGCGCAGAAGAGCTCTCGCTCTCCCGCGCTCCTTCGAGTCCCACCATTACGGCCGTGGCGGTCCACCTCCGTCTTCGCTTGCAGATTCCTAGGCTGCTGCTCAGTCCTGGGACATGAGGGCGGTGACGTTTGCCGCGGCTATCCTTCCCATGGTGTGGCAGGCCGAAACGTTCCTGCAGCACTGGTATAGGTAGCTGAACACCTCGCCCATCTCGCCTGCGGAGTAGAGCCTCGGGATTGGGTTGCCGCTCGCGTCCAGGACCTCTGCGTTGGAGTTGCGCACCGGGCCTCCCTGGGTGTTGTATATGAGGGGTAGGAGCTGGATTGCGTAGTAGGGTGGAGTCGAGATGGCAGTCAGGCCCGTCGTCCTGCCGAACTCAGTGTCGGTGCCTGCCGCGACCATCTTGTTCCAGTTGGAGACTTCGTTGGGCATCGCCGTCGGATCCTTCCCTATGGCCGACGCTAGTGCAGCGAGAGTGGAGGCTGAGGTTATCCAGCCGTTGGCGAGCTCCGTCTTGTTGGTGGGGTCAGGCACGTATCCCTCAACGGTGTATATCCAGCCCATGGCCCCGGGGCCACCGCCGAATATTCCGCCTGCGCCGAATCCTACCGAGTCGAAGATCAGGTGAATTGGTTGTGGGTAGAACGGGCTCACGTAACTACCGTGGCTGAGGTACTTGCCGGCGACGAGAGCCACTGTCGTGCCCGGACTCGGGGCCGTGTTGGGGCCTGGGCTCTGGGTCTCGTTGCAGAATCTCATGCTGTCTGCTCCGATGAATATGTAGCCTCCCTTCGAGGGCATCCCAAGTTGGGCACTCGCCTTGTAGGGGGGCGTCGGCGCTGACCAGCCGGTTGGAGCAGCGTATACGTCCATGTGCCAGAGGTCTGCCCCGACGGCCGAAGCCATCTGTATTCCATCGCCGGTGTTGTGTGGCGAACCGAAGAACTTCAAGTTCGGAATGCCGATGTTGTTCCTCACCATCTGGGCGTTGTATTCGTAGCCGCCCGTGCAGAGGACCACGCCCTTGTTTGCCTTGACTGAGATGGTCGAGGATCCAGCGGGGTTGGCCATGACGCCAACGACCTCACGTGACGTCGGATCTTGGACCAGGCCAACGGCCGGCGTGCTGTACATGACGTTGATGTTCCGGTTGACCACCTGCTGCTGGAGGAAGAACCAGTTGTTGCCGTATGGATGAGTTCCTCCTGAGACGCTCCACGAGCCACCGTACGGCATCGACACCTGCGAGGCTCCCATGAACTGCGGATAGAACGGCTGGGGGAAAATACCCCACGCCATCTTGGCACCGAGACTCTCGAACCAGTGCTTGTTGTTGGCGCTGTTCAGCACCAGAGTCTGGATGAGGGTGTCGTCGGTCGGGAATCCCTGACCGTCAGCCATCTGTTCGAAGTACATCTGCTCATTGAAGAGCGCTGAAGGGTTCACGTTGCCGTTCTGGTCGGTTCCGGGCACCCAGACGCACTGGCCGCAAACTCTGCTGTTGCCTCCGGCTTCGCCCTGGGATCCCTTCTCGAGTATGAGCACGTTGGCTCCGAGGTCGCTTGCAGTGATTGCGGTCGACAGGCCCGCGAAGCCCATTCCCACAACTACCACATCAGCCGTATAGTCCCAGTTGGACGGGACTACGGTTGTGGCAAGGTTGGGTTCCGCTCTCACCGAGAGGGCCGATGCTGCCTTGCTTCCACCCAGCGTGGCGAGCTCCTTCAGACCTGTTGACGAAGTCGCCGCAACATGCGGCAGTATCGTCGTCGCCCCTGCAGCGGCACCGAGAACTGCGGCTCCTGCGGCCGCGGTTCCCATGAATTGTCTTCTCGACAACTTTTTGTCCTTTATGGATTCTTCAGTCAACTTCATACCACTTGGAGATATTTGACTTCGGAGGGCACTTAAACTGGAGGAATCTCTTGCACGAAGATGCACTCATACCTAAATAGGTGCGCGATGGCGTTCATTCGTGCTTGTAGAGAGGGAAAAGCCGAGGAAGACCACGTCTGCGACCTTCAGAATCGACGCTGAGATTCACGAAGCGCTGCAAGCACACGCTCGAATGAACAACATGAGCGTGAATACGCTCATCAATCAGTTGCTGGACGTATGGTCCGACAACGACAGATTCATGGATGAAGTGGGCCTTGTGAGAATCACACGGCCGAACTTCAAGAAGTTCCTCAAGGCCCTGCCAGAGAGTAGGCTCGCAGAGATAGGCAGTTCTGCTGGCAAGGACCTAGCGAGGTCGTACATGATGGCGAAAGATGGCGGGGTTTCCACCACAGGCGTTCTGCATTATGTGAAAGTGTTCTCCCAGCATGGCGGATATGCGAGGTACAACGAAACGGAGACCAATGGGAAGAAAGTGATTGTCCTGATGCATGAGTTTGGTAGGGCAGGTTCCGCCTACATTAGCGCATATGTCCGATCCGTCTTCGACTTGGTAGACATCCGGCCTGTGGTAACGACAAATGAAGCCTCGGTCGTTATCGAGCTGTAGCCTCGCTGATACGGAGTCCCAAGCAAAGATCGTCTGCCCATGGCGAGAGCCGGTCTGCAAGACTCCAGTTGTCCAATGCCAGGCACTGTGTCCAATCCTGAGAATCTCTCTTCGCAGGTCCCTTTCGAGCTCACCGTTGACCGGCCATCTATCCAGCTTGCAGGGGAATCGTGGCCGATAGCTGCTACGCCCGTCTCTGGCATGCACCGGGACCGTCGTCTTGGGCATTCGACTGGACCTCGTTGGCAGCTTCGACAGCGGCGAGGAGGCGGTCCTGTCTTGGTTGGACACGCTATCCTCCGAGCACAAGTTCTACCGGACAAGAAGGCTTCAAGGATTCGTCAACGTTGCTGCCCTCGGATCAATCCGTTCCCTCCATCACGAAGGGAATCGTGCTAGCACTTCAACGCCACCGGACGGACTCGCCTCCAGCTCGGACTGGTGTCGACTCCTCCGCCGTGACCCCTTCGCCTCCGCGCCAAGGACCTTGCTGAGGCGCCTGTACTCCTTCCGGACTGTGGCGTCTCTCACTCCGGCCGCCTCCGCCACCACACTCTGCGTCAGCCGCTGGCCCTCAAGCAACGAGGCAAGATAGAGGGCAGAAGCTGCGAGTCCCGTCGGACACACGCCACCCGTGATTCCCGCTTTCGCCGCTCTTGACAGTATCTCTCTGGCGTTTGCCTCAACCTCTGGGTCCACCTTCGCCCGGGATGCAACACTCGTCAGACACTCCGCGGGGTCGGCAACTGGAATCCTGAGGTCTAGCCTGCTGACCATCAGCCTGTAGCACCTTGCCAGTTGTATCTTGCCTACGCCGCTGGCCGCTGCAACGTCCTGGAGCGTCGCCGGAACGTCCGCCTCCCTGCAGGCGGCATAGAGCGACGCTGCAACCACCTGGATGAGCGGCCTCCTGTTGGCGAGGCCTCTTTCCAAGCCCCTCGTGCACAACCATGCCGCGTCTTTCGCCACAGGGTCGGGGATTGAAAGCTCCTCGGACAGCCTGTCGAGTTCTTCGAGTGCGCGGCTCCCTTCAGCTCGCTCGGGCTGACGGTCTCTTGACAACATAGCCTATCGCCAGTCCGAGAATCAGGAGGACGACCATCGCCCCGTATGTCCAGTCAGGTATGGACGATGTGGTCTGAGTCACGGTGCTGGTTGCGGTATTGGTCACGGTCGACGCTGGCCCTGTGACTGTCTGGGTCGCGGTGTTGGTCACGGTGCTGGTTGCGGTGTTGGTCACGGTCGACGCTGGCCCTGTGACTGTCTGGGTCGCGGTGTTGGTCACGGTCGACGCTGGCCCTGTGACTGTCTGGGTCGCGGTGTTGGTCACGGTCGAGGCAGGCATAGTGGTCGTCGTTGTATGAGTGACCGTGGTTGGGGCAGTGGTCGTGACGGTCTGACTGGTGGGGGTCGTAGTCGACGTAGTGGTCGAAGTGGTCGTTACCGACTGGCTGTACACGAACTTCATCGTCGATTTGTATCCGTAAGAGTCCGTAGCGGTTATGACGTACGGCCCCGATATCCAGCTGCGGGGTTCACCCACGTGTGTTGTGTAGGAGAACGTACCCGAAGCCGTGACCGCCTGGGTGGAGGAGTCGATCACCAATGAGGATCCCTGCAGTTGCACAGTGATCGAGACGTTGTCCGAAGCCGTCGGGATCGGATAGATCGACCCGGAGATGGTGTATGCCTGTTCACCCACTAGCGTAGCGCCGGGGGACGGGCTCGCGAAGGTTATCCCGACCGCCGTGGTCGTGGCGGTCGTTGTGCTGCTCGTCGATTGCGTGCTTGATGTGGTTGAGTGCGTTGTCGATGTTGTCGAGGAGGAGGAGGTGGACGTTGTCGATTGAGTGGTCGATGTTGAAGTCGTGCTCGTGGTCGAGGTGGTCGAGGTCGTGGAGTGCGTCGTCGAAGTGGTGCTGGTGGTGGAAGTCGTGGAAGTGGTGGACGTCGTCGACGTGGTGCTGGTCGTGGTCCCACTCACCTGTAAGGCCAGGGGCTGCAGCTCGGTGCCCTGCGCGTAGAGCGTGAGGGTGTACGAGCCTGGGGTCGATGGCACCGTTATCTTGTAGAGCGCGGTGATGCTGCCTGCCGTCTTGTTGAGGTTCGCGGACGAGCTGGAGGTGACCTCCGTTGGGGAGATGGTGAACTTCGCGTTGCTCGTCTGGTTAGAGAACCACTCCTGGAGCCCCGGGACTACTCCCGTGGCCTGGGCGTTGTTGGTGGAGACGAGGAGGTGGAACGAGGCTCCTGGCGCAAACGAGCCCAAGAACAGCCCTCCGTTGCCGTCTCCCGAGTCGTTGACCCACACGGCGATGCCGTTGTTGTGGCAGTAGCAACCCTGGTCGAACTCGGGGTCGCCGTGCGAGAAGCTTCCCGCCAGCCAGACGCCCGATGTCACCGTGGCGACGCCCAGGAGCAGTATCGCAAGCGCAATGACATACATGTTACGCTTATTCATTCTCAATTGACCTCCACAGCGACAAACTGTCGCCTCAACAGCCTGACCTTAGATGCAACTATCAATTCAGTCCACTGGAATTATTGGAGGGCGGACGAGCGTACTTAATCTGGAGGAATCTCTTGCACGAAGATGCACTCATGTCTAAATACCAATATGGTGGCCCCCCCATTTCATGAGGGAGGAGAGGGAAAAGTCGCGGAAGACCACGTCTGCCACCTTCAGGATCGACGAGCAAGCATACGGAATCATGCAGGAGGATGCTCGGATGAGGAAGGTGAGTGTGAATACGTTGGTCAACCAGCTTCTCGATTACTACGTCACCAGCGACAGGTTCCTGGATGAAATAGGCCTTGTGAGAATCACGCGGCCGAACTTCAAGCGGTTCCTTCAAATCACACCCGAGGAGAAGCTCGCCCTCCTGGGCGAGGCTTCCTCCAAGGACCTCGGGAGGTCGTACATGATGTCAAAGCACGGCGAAGTGACTCTCGCGGCGGTCCTGGACTACCTTCAGGGGTTCGCTCATTATGGCGGCTACGCGAAGTACAACGAAACGGAGACCAATGGGAAGAGAGTAATTGTCCTAGTGCATGATCTAGAGAGGGCGGGTTCCGTGTACATCGGGGCCTACATCAAACCGCTCTTCGAGTCCGCAGGCTATCGGCCGAAGATAACGCTGACCGAAGACTCTGTGGTCATCGAGCTCTAGTCGCGCTCGACCCCCATCTCCGCGGTCTGGTGACTGAGAGTCTGTGGTGTTCCTCACTTAACCCACGGGCGGCCCCCTCTGACGCAACTGAAGCGGCCGCAATCAGGAGGCACCGACGGGACATGGACTATGGCAACTGGGAACAGGCAAAGGACAACCAGCAACGCCGCCGAGCCCAGAGCCAACTTTGCCGCTCGCTTCACGGCTGCCGTCGTCCATTACGCGCCTTCTCAGTTATGCGCATCTGTCGGAATATGATGAATGACCCATCGATTCGTTGGGGCGCCCGCTTGCCTTGCTCAAGCCCGGCCAGAGCGCCTATTTCTGGCTCAGGGCGGACCAGCGCTCCTTCCTGACTCGCTCCCGGACGTGGCCGACTATCTCTTCCATCGAAGTGCCGGGGCCGTAGAGCCCGGTTATACCGAGCTTCAGGAGCTTCGGCTTGTCCTCGTTGGGTATTATCCCGCCGCCCACCACCAGGATGTCCCTGCCACCCTTCCTATCGAGCGCCCTCTTGACCCGTGGGAAGGCCGTGAGGTGCGCCCCGTTCAACAGCGAGAGGGCGACGACGTCGACGTCTTCGTCGACAGCCATCTGGGCCACCTCCTCGGGTGTAGGCAGGAGGCCGCTGTAGATGACCTCCATCCCGGCGTCTCGGAATGACCTGGCGAGCACCAGGGTACCCCGATCATGACCATCGAGCCCTGGCTTGGCTACGAGTATCCTGATCTTTCTCCTGGCGTCGGTCGGGGGCGGTCGTGGCTTCTCATTCAATGTCAATCGCTCCTAGACTATGACGGGCTCCTTCCACGTCCCGAAGACCTCCCTGCCCACCTGCATGATTTCCCCCAGAGTCGCGTAGGCCATGACAGCGTCCATCATCGGGTAGATTGCGTTGGCCTCGGGGTCCGAGTAGGTCCTGTGAAGCTTATCGAGGAGGGATCGGACCCTGCCGTTGTCCCGCTCGGCTCTGATCCTGTGGAGGCGAGCGATTTGCCGCCTCTGGGCCTTGAAGTCTATCTTCAGGGTGTTGATTGGGGTCTCCTCGGGGACTGTGTACCTGTTCACGCCTACCACTGCAACTTCTCCGCCCTCGACGCGCTTCGACAGCCGGTAGGAGTTGTCGGCAATCTCCCGCTGGAGGTACCCTGACTTTATCGCTTTGAGCAATCCCCCGGCCGAATCAATCCTCTCGAAGTACCGGTAGGCCTCCTGCTCGAGCTTCTCGGTAAGCCACTCGACATAGTACGAGCCCCCGAGCGGGTCGATGACGCTGGGAACTCCGGTCTCCTCCGCTATTATCTGCTGGGTCCTGAGCGCGACCTGGACGGCCTCCTCGGTTGGAAGAGCCCACGCCTCGTCGAAGGAGTTAGTGTGAAGCGACTGGGTCCCTCCTAGCACGGCCGCGAGCGCCTCTATGGCGGTCCTCACGACATTGTTGTAGGGCTGCTGCCAAGTGAGTGAGGCCCCAGACGTCTGGGCGTGGAACCTCATCAGGAGGCTCCTGGGGCTCTTAGCGCCGTACTTCTCACGCAACACCGTGGCCCAGATCCTCCTTGCGGCCCTGAACTTTGCGATCTCTTCGAAGAAGTCCATCGTTGAGTTGAAGAAGAAGCTTAGCCTCGGGGCGAAGTCGTCCACGTTGAGACCGGCCTCCAGGCCGAGCTCGACGTACCCGAAACCGTCCGCCAGCGTGAACGCCAGTTCCTGGACGGCGCTGGACCCGGCCTCCCTTATGTGATATCCGCTGATGCTGACGTAGTTCCAGTTCGGCATGTGCTTGGTGCAGTACACCATCATATCCCTAACGATTCTGAGGTGAGCCTCCGGAGGATACGCCCACTCCTTCTGCGCTATGTACTCCTTCAGCATATCCGCCTGCACCGTGCCCTTCAGCGCGTCGACCGGGACGCCCGTCTTCCTTGCCACGCCGGCGTACATGCAGGTCAGCACGGAGGCCGGAGCGTTGATGGTCATCGAGGTGCTGACTTTGTCTAGGGGGATTCCGCTGAAGATTGCCTCCATGTCCCTGAGCGATGAGACGTTGACGCCGCACCTGCCCACCTCCCCGTGTGCCTTCTCATGGTCGGCGTCATAGCCGTAGAGGGTAGGCATGTCGAAGGCTATGCTCAATCCGGTCTCCCCATGCTCAAGGAGCAGCTTGAGCCTCCTGTTGGTGTCCTCAGGCACACCGAATCCCGAGAACATCCTCATCGTCCAGACCTTCCCGCGATACATCGACGGGTACACTCCCCGCGTGTACGGGTAGGCACCGGGGAACGCCAATTCAGAGAACTGGAGGTCCTTCACGCTGTCAGGAGTGTAGACTGGGTCAAGCCTGATTCCAGAGGCCGTCTGGTAGTCCTTGTTCGTCCCGTCGCCCTCGATGGACGGGCCGAAGACCCGATCCTGCCACTGTCGCACTCCTCTGTGCACCTCCTTCAGCGTTGCCTCGTCGAAGACCCTCCCGTTCCTCTTCTTCGCTGCGCCGGCGGACCGCACCTTCTTCGACCAGTATGCGTCTCCGCCCGAGTTCAGCATGTAGGACCGGACACAAGAAACCTACTGATAAACGATGTCCTCAGAACTTAGGAGGCAGGACCTGTCCTCGACGCGCGCCGAAGCCTCTGTGCCAGATAGCTCGACGATCAGCCTGCCCCGCTCGTCTACGCCTCTGGCAACCCCGGGGACGGGTCGCCCCCTGCGCTTCACAAATACCCTCTTTCCCGGGCTCTCGAGCATCGATGTGATGCGTGCGAGGACCTGGGGATACATCCCCTTGACCCATCCCGAATACATCCAGGTAAGGGAGTCAATTGTCTTGGTCACGAGCATCTCAGGGTCGACGAGCACCCCCAGTTGATCCTCGAGCGAGGTCGAACCGTCTCGGCCATGGCGTCGGCGGTTGACGAGGAAGTTCAGTATCGCCCAGCGGACGCCCGCTGGCCCGCCAGTGGCGAACGATGTGGTTGCGACGACCCTGTTCTCGGTCACGACCTCACTCGGCCACCTTATCCACGTGATGATACCCGTATCTTTCCTTATGCCCTCCGACTCGCAGAAGGTGGCGAGGAGGGCCAGTAGCCCGACCTCAGGGCAAGGCTTGGGCCTGAGGATGGCAGAGAACCTCAGGGTCCCTTCCGACGAGGTCCCGCCCTGGATCACGGTACCCTCGGGGGCGCCGGTCGCGGCCATCCTGAGGGCAAGTTCCCCTGGGTCCTGGCGTGTCTTCTTCCGCACCCATGCTACGGATGACAAGTCCCTTTCCAGAGAGTCTTCCGACGGGGGATATAACAGGGGAGACTAGTTTTAATTGAAGTGACGGAGCCGAGTCGGCTGGTGACGAGATGGGGAATGATACCCTCGCAGGCCGCGTCCTGAATGGTGATAGAAGGGCCGTGGCGAGGGCCATAACCCTCGTGGAGAACGGCGAGGTTTCCACAGGCTTCCTTGATGGAATCGGGAAGAACCTGGGAAGAGCGTTCGTCCTCGGACTCACCGGACCGCCAGGCACGGGCAAGAGCACCCTGGTCGACAGGATAATCGCGGAATACCGAAAGAGGAAGATGAAGGTCGGGGTCATCGCCGTGGACCCGACGAGCCCCATCACGGGGGGCGCTCTCCTGGGAGACAGGGTCAGGATGGTGCGACACACGCTGGACAGTGGGGTCTTCATCCGGAGCATGGCCTCTCGGGGTTGGAGCGGAGGACTGTCGGGGGCCGTCTCCGAAGCGATTCAAATCCTTGACGCCGCGGGAACGGAAGTGGTGATCATCGAGACCGTCGGTATCGGACAGTCCGACATCGAGGTGATGAAGATAGCCCACGCTGTCATCGTTGTCACCATGCCGGGGCTGGGAGACGACGTCCAGGTCTCGAAGGCAGGGCTGATGGAGATAGGTGACATCTATGCCGTGAACAAGTCTGATCTTCCCGGCGCTGAAACCATGGTGATCAATCTGCTCTCGGTCGTGCGCGACATGAAGGGCAGGGCTCCGCCTGTGCTCAAGGTCTCGGCACTCAAGGGCGACGGCGTGGACCTCCTCTTCGATGCGGTCGAGGCCCTACGCGCCAGGTTCCATTCGCCCGCCGGTAGCGAGATGAGGCTCCGGAGCGTCAGGGGGATGATAACGGAACTTGCCAAGAAGAACCTGCTCAGCGATCTTGAGGCCAGGTCTTCCACGAAGTCGACGGAACTTGCGGCCAGGGTCGTGGATCACTCCATGACGTTTGAACAGGCGGCTGAACTCCTCGCCGAGAGCCAACGGAAATATTGAAGGGTACGTTGGCCACTGAAGCGATAAGATGAACATTGCAGAGAGATTGAGCGAGTACGCCCAATCCATAGGCTACGCCGACCTAGGGGAGGACACGGTCCTGGAGGCCAAGAAGAGGATCATAGACAGCATTGGCTGCGCCATCGGTGCCTTTGCTGAAGCTCCCGTCAGGATGGCAAGAAAGGTCGGCGAGTCAAGCCTTTCGGGGGGAGCCTCGACCATCCTGGGCACTGAGACCAAGACATCTCCCGATGTGGCGACCTTCGTCAACGGCCTCATGGTGAGATACTTCGACTACAACGACACCTACCTCTCAAGGGAGCCGGCCCATCCGAGCGACAACATCCCCGCCTGCCTGGCGATCGCCGAGCGCGAGGGCGCATCCGGGAAGGAACTCCTCACCGCCATCGCCCTCGCCTACGAGATACAGTGCAGGCTCTGCGACGCAGCGGACATCAGGCACAGGGGATGGGATCACGTCTGCTACGGGTTGGTCTCGAGCGCCCTGGGAGCGGGGAGAATCATGGGTCTGTCAAGGCAGAGGCTCACCCATGCAGTCAACATCTCTCTCAATGGGCACATCGCCATGAGGCAGGTCAGGGCCGGGGAGCTCTCCCAATGGAAGGGTGCGTCATTTGCCAACGCAGCGAGGAACGCGGTCTTCTCAACCCTCTTGGCCGCACAGGGGATGACGGGGCCATCCCCCATCTTCGAAGGCGAGATGGGATTCTTCAAGCAGGTCTCGGGTCCCTTCGAGCTGGACGTGGGAAGCTTCGGAGGAACGGGACATCCCTTCAAGCTCGGCGAGACCTACATCAAGTACTTCCCTGCTGAGTACCACGCCCAGAGCGCGATATGGGCTGCTCTCCAGGCGCGGAAGAGCATAGCTAGCCCCGACGAGATAGTTTCCGTGGAGGTGGAGACCCATGAGGCGGGGTATGCCATCCTCAGCAAGGATAGGGAGAAGTGGGCTCCCTCCACGAGAGAGACGGCGGACCACAGCCTGCCCTACATGGTGGGGATGGCCCTCCTGAGAGGGAAGGTCGATAACTCGACCTACTCCCCTAGGAACCTGGCCGATCCCCGAGTGCTATCCTTCCTGAAGAAGATCAGGGTGAGGGAGGACAGGTCTCTCACCGAGATGTACCCCAAGCACATCGCAAACCGAGTCACACTCAGGCTGAAGGACGGACAGACGGTTACCGAGCAGGTGGACGATCCCAAGGGTCACACCAACAACCCGATGAGCGGGGAAGAGGTCGAAGCGAAGTTCAGGCGGCTCATCAGCAGGTTCATGGGAGAGTCCGCAGCCCGGGAGATCGCGGACTTCGTCTGGAACCTGGAGAAGCAGGGGCGAGTGGCCACACTCGCTGAGCTCTGCGTTGTCAGCTGATCAGCGATTCTCGATTGGGACGTAGCTCAGGTTGCTCGCGCCGACGTAGGTTGCATCGGGTCTGAAGAGCTTGTTGCGGGCAAGCTGCTCGTTGTAGTGGGCCACCCAGCCCACTATCCTGCTTGTGGCGAAGACTGGCGTGAAGAGCGGTATTGGAATCGAGAGTGTGTAGAAGATCGGGGCCGCGTAAAAATCCAGGTTCGCCGGTATCTTCTTCGCCTCCCACATGGCGGCGGCAACGGCGTCACAGAGCCTGTATAGGTTGTCGCCTTTCCCTCTCTCCTCGAGGAGCCTCTTGAGCAGACCCTTGCTCAGCTGCGCTCTTGGGTCCACCTTCTTGTATATCCTGTGCCCGAAGCCCATGATCTTCCTTCCATGGGAGAGCGCGTCCTGCACGTACTCGTTCGCCCCATCGGCCGAACCTATCTGGAGCAGCATCTTCATCGCCGCTTCGTTTGCCCCGCCGTGCAGAGGGCCTTTCAGGGCCGCGAGACCAGCGGTGGAGGCCGCATAGACGTCGGCCAGCGTCGAGCCCACGACCCTCACCGTGAAAGTCGAAGCGTTGATGTCGTGCTCGAGGTAGAGTATCAGCATGCGTTCGAAGACCCAGGAGTCGAACTTCTCCGGGCGCTTCCCGGTCAGCATGTAGAGCAGGTTGGAGGCGTGGTCCATGCCCGGTTCCGGCTCGATGGCGGGCATCCCCTTGGATATCCTATGGCAGTTGACAGCGAGGGCTGGCATCTTCGCGATAAGCGAGTACTGTTGGTCACGTGCTCCGAGGGCGGCCTCGGTCGCGCCCAGGGCGGAGACGGCGGTCCTCAGAACGTCCATTGGATGGGCGTCACCTGGGAGGCTTCTCACGACATCATAGACGTTCTGGGGCACCTTGGCATGCTCGCGGAGCTTCAGGATGAACTCCTCGAGCTCTGCACGGCGAGGGAGCCTCCCTTCTAGGATGAGGAATGCGCACTCTTCGAACGAGGCTCTGTCGAAGAGTTCCTTTATCAGGTACCCCCTGAATGTGAGAGTACCATCGGGACTGCTTCTTGAGATACTGGTTTCGGCCACCGCGACGCCATACAGGCCGTCGGGCGCACGAATTATCTCGGGCAATACTGGCTTTTCGGATTTGATTTTCCCTCGCCTCTATAAATTGGTATCGAGCAGTCTTCTTGCCCTTCTTGCAGTCTGGCCGTCGACGGTCTCGTAGGCGCCATAGCCGATGAGGTCGTAGAGCTCGCCTCTGTCCATCATTTTCCTCAGGAGGCCCTTCTGGGTCCCCTTGGACCTCAGCTCTCCCAGCGAGTCCTGGACCGACTTCATCATCACTCTGAAGGCGGTGACCGGAAATATGACCAGCCTGTAGCCCAGCTTCTCGAATTCCTGGACCGTGATGTAGTCCGTCCTGCCGAACTCCGTCATGTTCGCGAGCAGAGGAGCCCGCACCTTCCTGGCAAACTCCCTGAACTCTCCCACGTTGCGGAGGGCCTCCGGGAAGACGACGTCGGCGCCCGCCTTTACGTAGAGCCTTGCCCTCTCGACCGCGGCGTCGATGCCCTCGACCGCGGCTGCATCCGTCCTGGCCACTATCACAAGCCCGCTTGTCGAAGCCTCCTTTGCGGCGATGAGCTTCTTCGCCATCTCCTCTTGGTCTATGAGCTGCTTTCCATCCAGGTGACCGCACCTCTTCGGCATCATCTGGTCCTCTACTTGGATGGCAGCCGCGTTTACCCTCTCCATCTCGGCGACGGTGCGGGCCATGTTCACAGCCTCCCCGAAGCCTGTGTCTACGTCGACGACGAGAGGCAGGTCCACCCGCGCCGTGATCTGCCCCACCGCGCTGGCAACCTCGGTGAGCGTCGTGACGCCCAGGTCGGGCAGACCCAGAATCCCGGAGAAGGCTGCGCCCGAGAAGTAGAGCGACTCGAATCCAGCTTTGGCTGCGAGCATGGCGACGGCGGGGCTGAAGACGCCGGGGACAGGAATGCAGCCTCCTCTTGAAATCAGCCGTCTGAGCCTCTTCGCTTCGTCCGGTGAGCTCGCTTTCATGCGATTACACCGTCTCAGACCCGCTGGACCGCCTTAAGAATGATTAATTGACCGGGCCTGGTTGACCTGCGTTCCGGCTCTGCGCGTCCTGCGCTTGCCTGCAATCAACGACGTCGCCAGCAGTGCCGCGACGGCAGCCACTCCTATCGCGAAGTACGGAGAGACGCTCGAGCTGCCCGATGCCGTGCTGGTTGTGTAGGGCGTCGAGCTGGAAGTCGTCGAGGTCGTCGTGGTGATTGTGACCGTGGATGACGACGTCGTTGAGCTTGGAATCGTCGTCGAGAGGGTAGTCGATGAGGACGCGGAGGTGGAAGTTGTCTGGCTGGTCGTCGTCACGATTGATGTTGTTGTTGAGGTGGATGAACTTGAAGTCGGGATGGTGGAAGTGGTCGTCGTGGAGGAGGAGGAGGAGGAGGAGGAAGAGGTGGTCGATGATGTTGAGCTGGAAGTTGTGACCGTGGTGGATGTCGACGTGGAAGACGCAGTTGAGCTCGATGTAGTGGAGCTTGTGGTGCTTGACACCGTCGAACTCGACGTACTTGTGGTCGTGCTACTTGTGGTCGACGATGTGCTGGAGGACGTGGTGGAGCTGGAAGATGTCGTCGATGATGAAGATGTCGTGGTGGTCGACGGGGAGTACACGAATGTTGTCGAGGCTGTCGTGCCGTCGGAGTCGAATGCGGTTATGAGATAGGTTCCAGCTATCCATTGCGAGTTGCCACCGACGTTGGTCGTGTAGGAGAAAGTGCCATTGCTAGCCAGTGAAACCACCTGGACATCGAAGATTTCGTTTCCAGCTAGGTTGGTGACGGAGATGAAGACGTTGTCGGGCAGAGTTGGTATCGGGGTGATGACTCCGCTTATGGTGTAGGCTTGGGTGCCAGTTAGGGTCGCCCCATGGGATGGGCTGGTGAAAGTCATTATGTAAGACGCGCCGGCAGCAATAGGCAGACACAGTAAGAGAGCCAGGAGCGAAGACGCGATAACAACTGAGATTCGAGCCAACTGACTTCGCTTACTGCGCGGCCGTCTTATCGGCAGTCTTAAGGGTTTTCGAGGGAAACCAGGCAGAAGGACGCTGGTTCCGCGAGGCGTGCCCTCGACGTGGTCAGTCCGGTCGGCCACCGGAGAAGGTCCCTGAATGGTTTATACGCACAGTGGAATGTCGTTTTGTTGTGCACACCGGCGCCACCAGAAGGATTGACCTTGGGTCCTTCAGGGCAAAGAAGATCAAGAAGCTCGTCGGGCTCATGAAAAGAGAAGGCCTGGATGCGCTATACCTGAACCGAATCGAGAACGTTCGGTACTCAACCGACCTGAGGCCCGTCGTCAGCATGTGGTTCCAGAACAGCTACTCGTCCGTAGTGACCTCCACCGGGGACGTGGTCCTCCTCACGGTCGCGGGAGACTACATGCACTCGAAGTATTACATGCCCTGGATCAATGACATGAGGATAATGCACACTTCCGGGAGGCCCGAGGAGGTCTCGGCAGTCTTCCGGGACTACAAGAGCTGGCGGGTCGGCTACGACCAGCTCGGCTACGAGGAGCGCCAGTCCCTTGAGGTGGCGTCGAAGGGGGTCGAACTGGTGAACGTGGGAGGGAAGGTGGCCGACGAGAGGGCGGTCAAACTAGACGAGGAGGTGAGGCTCATGCGTGACGCCTCCAAGGTCACCGAGGCTTCGATAAGGGCCGCACTCGCCTGCGCCAGACCTGGCATGAGAGAGTACGAGATTGCGGCCGAAGGCGAGTATGCTGCGAGGAGGATGGGAGCCGAGGGCATGTCCTGGGGCCTGGCGACCTTCTCGGGGCTGAACACAGGCCTGATGCTGAGGCATGATTCTGAGAAGATTGTCAGGTCAGGAGAACTGCTCATTCTAGGATATGCGACCATCTTCAAGGGATACAACACTGACATCACGACAACTTCCGTTGTTGGAAGACCCAGTCAGGGCCAGCGGGAGATATACACGGCAACCTACGACTCGTTCAAGGCTGCACTGAAGGCCACCAGGCCCGGAGCGACCACCTTGGACATTCACGAGGCAGCCGAGAGGGTGATCGTCGAGAGAGGCTTCGGTGCGTATTCCTTCAGCCGGATTCAGCCCATACTGCATGGCGTTGGCATGAACGTGTACGAGCCCCCCTTTTCTCCCGAACCCGGCATGAAGGCGCCGAGCGTGAAGCTCAGGCCTGGTCACGTCCTTGCCATCGAGCCCGCCATCACACTCTACGACAATCTGAAGGTAGGCGGCTGCAGGATTGGCGAGACGCTGCTGGTCACGGATACAGGGTATAGACTGATGACGGATGGGAAGCCGGATACCCACGAGACCCTTTACGAAAACTGATTTTCAGAGCTTGAAACCGAGCACGTCGAGCATGCTGTACATCCGGGGCTCGCGGCTCTGGGCAATCCAGCCGGCAGCCAGCAGTGCGCCCTGCGCGAACGCCGACCTTGAGAAGGCAAGATGCTCCAACTTGAGCATCTCGTTGGGGCCGAACGCATAGATTGCGTGCGCTCCGGGCATACCTCCGCCCCTGAATGATGCGACCTCCAGCTCACCTTTGGCGCGCTTCGAGATGCCGCTCCTGCCGTAGACCGTCGTGGAGTACCCCCTCGCTCTGGACACGACCTCCGCAATGGTCTTCGCCGTGCCGCTGGGAGCATCGGCCTTTCCCGAGTGGTGCATCTCCAGCACGCTCACATCGAAGTCAGGCGGGAGGCTCTTCAGAGTCGACGCCATGGCGAAGAGCATGTTCGCGCCTATCGAGAAGTTGGACGACATCACGCAGGGGACCCTGCCGTCCAGGGTCTGGAGGACGTAGGCCTGTTGTGAGTCTGAGAACCCGGTGGTGCCTAGTACGAACGGTCGACCGGCCGCGGCGATGGTAGGAATGTTCTGGACCTCGGCGGCCGCGCTAGTGAATGAGACACAGACATCGGCCGATTGCAGGAGGTCGCCGAGGGCGCTTGGCGGGACCACGCGGAGGTCGGAGTCTGCGATATCGAGTTCTTTCAGAGTCTTGCCTATGGCTGGTTCGTTGGCTGCGGCCACTGTGCCCGTAATCCTGAACCGCTCCGCGGGCGCCTCCCTTATGATGGTGCTCCCCATCCGCCCGGTCGCTCCCACGACGCACAGGCGCAGCGGACTAGTATCCGGCATAGGCCAGGTTCTCCCAGTACTGCGGCATCTGCAACCTGTCGGCCACAGACACGTCGAAGGAACGCTCTATCGGTTCGAGTATCTCTGGGTTTGCTGCCCATACGGTCCTCAGAGACTTCAGGATCACGTCGAGCGCCCCCTTCGTCACACGCCCCAGGGGGCTCCGACACGGTCCGGTGGTCATTCCGAGCACCTGCATCATGGTCTTGATCGGGAGAGGGTTCCTTGCCCGGACAGAAACGGGCCCGTACTTGGTGGACTCCTCGGTCTTCACCGTGACGAGCGCGAAGAGCGGCTGGAGCGCCATTGCCAGGCGCTGGGCCTCCTGCCATTCCTTCCTTAGGGCGGCCTGCACCATCCCCTGCACGGGTCTTGGAGTGATGTTTGAGATCACGGAGATGACGCCCGAACACATTATGGCCTGCTCGCTCATCATGGAGAGTGTCCTGTCGTCGTCCCCTGACATTATGGAGAAGTTGGGTCCGCAGTAGTTTCTGGTGAGCCTTGCGTTGTCGGCGTTCCCCGTGGCCTCCTTGACCCCGCTGATGTTCGGATAATTCGCTGAGAGGATTCCCAGGTCCTGGGGGAGGAGCTGCGTTCCGGTCCTCCCTGGTATGATGTAGGGAATCAACTGGATGTCGGGAAATGCCTCTGCTATAGGCTCGTAGTACTCGCGCCTGATTTCGAGCGAACTTGGGCCGTTGTAGTACGGGTCCACCAGCAGGGCAGCTCTGATTCCCCAGTTCGCGATGTGCCTCGTGGCCTCGAGGGCCTCGTCGGTGCTGTTCGAGCCTGTGCCGGCAATTGTCTCGACGCCTGTGCCGGCAGCTTCGAACACGGTCTGGATGACCCTGTTGTGCTCATCCCACGTGAGCGTCGGGCTCTCTCCAGTCGTACCCGCAGGGACGATGCCCGTGATGCCCTGCGACCGCTGGAAATCAACCAACGACCTGAGGCCGGCCCAGTCCACCGCTCGTCCTCCATCGAAGGGAGTGATTATCGCCGTGTAAGCGCCGCTGAATCTGAAAGCCACGAAGGGGACGTGAGAAACGAGTCTTCTTAAGTGTTCGTTTCGAGTTATTTGGTTGCGATTAGGCTGGGATTATGACCAATTCGGTTGTGATTCCGCAGCCCACGCGCCTGTTCGCGACACTTCCCCTTCGTGGGGCATGAATACCGAGCCACCGTCTGACGGTTGTGATGATCGACATACCTTACCAGAAATTGACGTAGAATCGGGGCAGGGCCTCTCGGCGGAGGCGCAATGGACCCCATGCGCGTCGTAACATCTCTCCGGAATTGCAAAGCCAAGTAACGCTCGGAGACTCCACACTCTCAAACATTCGCTCGCCTTCCACAATGACGGCCTCGGCCTGCCAACCGTTCGCGAAGGAGGGCCTCCCAAGCCCCGAGAGACTCGCGCCTAGAACCAGCCACGGTGCTTGAAGTACAATGCCATTGTGGCGGTGGGAACGAGCATTACGACAATGATGACTATCAGAGAGGTGTAAGTTCCAAGGAATTCCCAGGGCCCCGGGGTGAGGGCGCCTGGAATGGGCACGTTCATTCCGTAAATGGCAGCTATCACCGCTGCGGGGAGGGTGAGAGTGAAGATGATCGTCAAGAACGAAAGAACGGTGTTTGTCCGGTTGCTGCTTGTGACAAAGTCGGTGTCGTTGTATATCTCCACCATCTCTTTCATCTCTTCAATACTCGCAGAGAGCTTCCCGACTTTATGGCGGATGTCGCTGAAATAGATTGTGAGGTCCTCTTTGCTGAACTTCTGTGCCTTGGCCAAGTCTGTTATGTACAGCCCCAACGGATAGACAATCCTTCTCAGGACAGCTATCTGACGACGCGTGGCATTTATGGCGCGGGCCGAAGATTTCTTCTCATCGAATACCACCGCCTCGACGCTGTCAAGACTTGCCTGCACGTCATCCAAGATCGAGAAGATACCGTCGACCAGCCCGTCGATTATCCGACACGCCAGGTAGGCTGAGGACTTCATGACTGCGCTTCGTTCCTTTTCGTCATCCCTGCATGACTGGAACAGTGCCGAGAGCGGCCTGAGGCTAGACGGATGGATGGTTACGAGGTAGTCCTTCCCCAAGAACATCGAGACTTGGTTGGAACCGATGACCCCCTGACCGGCCTGATTCGGGATTTGCAGCATGACGAAGTAATACTCTTCGTGATCTTCCATCTTCGTCAGTTGCCTTGTAGAAAGACAGGCGTCCAAGTCCAAAGAGTGGAAATGATAGTCGCGTGCGAGTATGGCCATTTCGGTCTGGGTGGGGTCCAGAACATCAATCCAGGTTGTCCCCCCATTAATGATGGAAGTGACCTTCCCATCTTCGGTAGCGCTCTTAGAACTTGGTCCCAGCGAAGGACTCGCCATGAATCTGCTGGGTTACCATTGGTATAATTGGCTTGTGCGCGACAGAGTCTTTTTGGCCGCGTAGGTCTTCTCCAAGACATGACTCTTGCCCACAACAACCCCCAGCCTCGATGGTTCGCTGGCGCAATAGCGACGAATCACATTTGAGCCAATCTTATCCGTGACCCAACCAGGTATGGTGTACCTTTCCTTCCTTGTCGCCATATCTCCAAAACCGATTGGTTGAGGCGCCAGGAGCGCTCTACCCCGCCTAATGCGCCGCTTCGAAAGGAACCCCGTTACTGCCGTAATCTGACCTGACGTCGTTTCCTAGTGGGCGCGTGGATTGGCCGCGGTCTTCTGGTTGGCTCGGAGGCTTGCAGAGGGCAGGAGGGAGAGGTAGCCTTTCTTCCCGTCCTTGAGGTCAACGGCGAACTTGAATCTCTTGAGAAAGGTTCGACCCAATATCATGTCGAAGTAGACCTTTGGCGGGAGCCCGGTCTCAAAGACGAGCGCGTCCACGTCGATCGCGGCGAGCGGGCCGATGGAGACCTTCTTCAACGGGATCTTAATACCGCGCTCGATTCCACGCATGCCCGTCATCGAGGGAACCTCGTCAGGGAAGTACCTGGCGTGGTCGCTGGGCTTGTTGGCAGCTGCCGAATACCCCAGGACGATCGCATCCTGCGAGAGGACCATGCAGTAGGGGGAGTTGAAATCGAGGACAGCGCTGAGCTCCCTCACGAAGCCGTTCTTGCCCTCGACCCGCACGCTTACGACCATCGGCTCCTTTATGGGGAACCTCAACTTTCCGCGACCCTCTTCTGGCTCGTTTCGATCGCAACCCGTCCGTTGGCGTAGTCGAGGTCCAGTCTCAGGAACTGGAGAAGGCTCCGGCCCAGGAGGGCGTCGAACCTCGTCATCTGTGGCAGGTCGTCGGCCACGAACTCGATGTTGCGAAAGCGCATCCCGCCCAACTCGACCCCCCCGATGACAATAAGGGCGGCCTTCGCGACTCCCTCATAGCTGAGGTAGTCGATGGTGTTGGCAGCGGGGGCGACGGGGTCGTTGTTGGCGGCCTCCTGGTATCCCAGCATGTAGGCGTCGACCGGGGGGAGCACGCAATACTCCGCGCTGATGTCCAGCGCGGCGTTGAGCTCGCGAACGACGCCGTTTCGCCCGGTCAGACGCACGAAGACGGTCGGGAAATGGCCGAACGCGTGGTCCACAATCGGGGAGGATTGTTCTACAGGAATAGGGGGAATAGTGACTCACCGGCGAAGAAGATGCAGACGTCCCTGTGCTTGTACAGGTTCTGCCTCAGCCTGTATCGGTCGACATCGTGTGCGACTACCTTCCCGCTCGTGGGTTGGAAGTTCTTGTCCCTCGCCGTCACAATGATTGCTACCCAGTTGTCCTTGTATCTCGTAGAAATCTCTGAGAGAGCAAGGTCCTCCGCCTCGCCTTGCTCTCCTGTGGGGGGGGTTGTGCTCAGACGTATCAACCAATCAGGCGGTGTTGAGGGCCCTTATAGCGTTGGCGACGACGCCCTGGGCGATCCAGACACGGAAGGCGTTCCCGTGCCCCTCGTTCGCCGCGTTCGTGCTCGAGTGAGTCAGCGGGGTCGCTCCCTTGACTGCGTTCGCCGCGGCTTGAGCGATGACGGACTCTGAGAGAGGCAGGGATTGGTTGACGATGGCAGACTCGGCCCCTGATGCCCTTATCGGCTTGGTGGCTACGTGGCCCATGTAGATTCTCGCGCTCTTGATGGTGCTTCCGCTCGTCTCTGCGACGACGGACGCGCTCGCCAGCGGGAAGTCGATTGCCCCTCTGTCGGTCATCCTGAAGAAGGTGCTGAGTGTTCCCGAGGCGGGAGCCGGCACGTTGATCTGGGTGACGATTTCGTTGTAGCGGAGGCTGTTCTCCTTCACCCTACCGTCCACGATGCTCACGCCCGGCATGAACTGGTCCATAGTCATCGTCTTTGACCCTCCAGGTCCTTGGACGAGGATTGTGGCGTTGTGCGCGAAGAGCGCCGTGCTCAGGTCGCCTGCGTGGACTGCGTAGCAGAGGTTCCCGCCGAAGATGCTGTGGTAGTAGCGATTGTCCCCGGCGACCGCGTAGCAGACGTTTCCGCCGTTGCGCCAGCAGTCGACGTTGTTCCGCAGATACCAGCACCAGACCTCCTGGGATATGTCGCCGGCTGCGGTTGCCTGACTGGCAATCTGCGTGGGGTGTCCTGTGGCCGCCTGGGCGATCGCGGCATAGTACTGGTTGACGTTCGGGTCAGACTGGATTGTGCTTACATTCGTGGTCGCTCCTATGGTCAGCCCGGAACTCGAGTTGTAGGCCACTCCGTTCAGGTTCAGCACCGTGAGGTCCACCACGTACTGCGGGGTGTGTGCTGTCACGTGGTTCTTCATCAGGTACAGAAGGTCCGTCCCACCGGCTATGGCCTTGGCGTTGCCTCCATACTTCGTGAGCAGGGAGACTGCGTCGTCCACCGAGGACGGCACCAGGTATCCGACGGGGTTTAGTTCGTAGTTGGTACTCATCTCACTCACTCTCCTATGATGGCAACTTCCCGTTCGCCTTCATCCATTGCAGTGCGTCCACGATGTCCTCCTTCCTCACTGGCATCCTCGTGAACCTGTAGCCGGCGCAGGCATTGCTGAGCGCGTTGAGGACACACGACGCCAC
>Ga0326727_10005913_pt1 | contig 34254 bp, 34 predicted proteins | sample MB2enrmetagenome_FD_207643 | JGI IMG/M metagenome (GOLD analysis project Ga0326727, IMG submission 207643) | Lab enriched peat soil microbial communities from McLean, Ithaca, NY, United States - MB29MY | ecosystem: Environmental > Terrestrial > Soil > Wetlands > Peat | place: USA: New York...
TTACTGGGACGCCATCAACCTGCCCGAGATGATTTGAAAGGAGCGAAGCGGATGGGCAAACCGACGGTTGGAATCTTCGGCCTTACCGGATGCGCGGGGGATCAGCTCGCCATCCTCAATTGCGAAGATGAGCTTCTGGATCTGGTCGCTTTTATCGACATCCGGGATTTCCTGATGGGCTCTTCGGGAAACGATACCGGCTGCGCGCTGGACGTGGCCCTGGTGGAAGGCGCCGTGCTCACCGAGCGCGACGCCGAAATGCTGCGGGCTATTCGCCAGCGGTCCGGGCTGCTGGTGGCTCTGGGAACCTGCGCCGTGTGGGGCGGTGTGGCCGCGCTCGATCGCAACGCCGATCGCCCTAAGCTGCTCAAGGAAATCTATGGCGCGACAGGCAGCGCGTACGATTCCCTGGCGGCCCGCGCGCTGCATGAGGTGGTGAAGGTGGACCTCCGCATCACCGGCTGCCCCATCGAGAAGGACCAGTTCATCGCCGCCATCGCGGGGCTGCTGAACGGCGATCTGCCCGTTTACCCCGACTACGCGCTGTGCACGGAATGCCGCATGCGCGAGAACAATTGCCTGCTGATTGAGCGCGGCGAAATCTGCTGCGGCCCGCTCACCGTGGCCGGCTGCCACGCGCGCTGCCCCGAGCTTCGCATCGCCTGCATCGGCTGCCGCGGGCCGCTCGACGACGGCAATCCCAACTCCATGCTCGAAATGCTGGAGAAGAAGGGCGTCGGGCGCCGCCAGGTGGAAGACAAACTGCGCACTTTCGCGCCCATAGGAGCAGGCCAATGAGCACCATCGTCATCGACCACTTAGCCCGCGTGGAAGGACACGGGGGCATCACCGTGGAAATGGACGGCGACGCCGTCAAGGACGTGCGTTTCGACGTATTCGAAGGCGCGCGCCTGCTCGAGGGCCTGGTGCGCGGGCGCCGCTTCGACGAAATAGCGCCTATCGTTTCGCGCATCTGCTCCATCTGCTCGCCGGCGCATTCGCTCACCTCCCTCAAGGCCACCGAGAACGCCCTCGGCGTCCAAGTGAGCCCCCAAACGGACTTCCTGCGCGAGCTGCTGTTGCGCGGCGAGAGCATTCAAAGTCACGCCCTGCACCTGTTCTTCCTGGCCGTGCCGGACTACCTCGACCGCCCCAGCGCCATTGCCGTGGCCGCCGAGCATCCCGCCGCCGTCATGCTGGGGCTGCGCCTCAAGCGGCTGGGAAACCTGATTCAGGAGACCATCGGCGGGCGCGCCATCCACCCCGTCAACGCGGTGCCCGGCGGGTTTGGCAGGGTCCCCCGCGCCGACCAGTTGATCGCCATCCGCGGCGCCCTCATCGAGGCCATTCCCGACGCCGAAGCCATGCTCGATCTCATCGCCTCCCTGCCGGATGCCGGCTTCTGCCACACCCCTACCGCCTACGCGGCGCTCTATTCTCCCGATTCCGACCGCTACTACGCCGGCGACCAACTCATGATCGTTTCCAACGGCGACCGGGCCACCATCCCGGCGGCCGATTACCGTTCCCTCACCAACGAGAAGCCCGTCGCGCATTCCCACGCCAAGCACAGCACGTTCCACGACAAGCCGTTTATGGTGGGTTCGCTGGCGCGCCTGACCGTGAACCCGAGCCGTTCCACCACGGCCTCCGGCAAGCTCAAGCTCGCGATCCCGTCGGACAACCCCATGGACAACAACAAGGCGCAAGCCGTGGAGTTGGTCAACGACTTGGGGCTGGCCCTCGACATGGTCGAGCGTTTGATCCATGACGGCGTCAAGGACGAAGGATGCGTCCCCGTAACTCCCCGCGCCGGAACCGGGGTGGGCATTACGGAAGCCCCCCGCGGGCTGCTGGTCCACAGCTACACCTATGACGACCAGGGCTGCGTGGTGGCGGCGGACGTCATCACGCCCACCGCCATGAACGCCGCCAGCCTCGAGCAGCATCTCCGCAAGACCGTCGAACAAAGCGCGGAGCGCGATGAACCGACGCTCAAGAAGAAGCTGCAGATGATCGCGCGCGCTTATGACCCCTGCATTTCCTGCTCCGTGCACTTGATACGGAGATGAAACCGGACCTGGTGATCGGCCTCGGCAATCCTCTGATGGGGGATGACGGGGCCGGCGCCGCCGCCGCCGAAGTTCTCGCCAACGACCGCCGGCTGGCGCGCCGCGTCGACGTGATTTGCGCCGATACCGACGTGCTAAGCTGCGCCACTCAGATGGAGCGGCGCCGGCGCGTGTTGCTCATTGACGCCGTGGAAGGCGAAGTCCCCGGAGCCATTTCCGTGCTGCGCGAATCCCCGCCGCTCGACGGCCAGCAGCACGCGCATCACCTCTCGGCCCCCGCCATGCTCGCCCTGCTGCGCCAGGTGACCCCCACGCTTCGCGGCACGGAGTTCACCTGGATTCTGGTGACGGTTAATTCGGCCAGGGTGGGGACGCAACTTTCCCCGGAGATCGCCGCCGCCATCCCGAAGTTAGTGGAGCAGGTGCGCCAGGAATTGAGGCGGCGATAACAACCGCTCTCTGACGTTCGCGGCTCGGTCAGCGCCTGCGAGTTTCCGCCCCGGGTTTCCGAGCCGCGTTTCCGAGCCGCGACCGTTAGGGAGCGTTCTATTGTGGCGTGGTAGCATGAATTCGGGCCGTATGCGCCGCTCGCTCTTTCTTCTCTTTCTCTCCGTCTTCTCTTTACCCGCGCAACCCCTCCCGCCGGAGGTCCTCACACTGGCGCGCATCCACGACCGCGTGCGGGAAGCCGTCGAACGGCTGCCGGATTGCACCTGTGTCGAAACCGTCGCCCGCTTCCGGAAGTCCGCCGGTAAGCAGTTCAAGCCCCTGGACCGCGCGGTTCTGCAGATTCTGTTTAGCGGCGGCAAAGAGCTGTTCGCATCCCCCGGCGATACGCACTGGGAAACCAACCCGTTCGCCTTCCTGGCCAGCGGCATGATGGGCAATGGCCTCTTCGCCCTGCACCTCAAGTCCGTCTTCCTCAACAACCAGGCCGTCATCCGGTACAAGGGCGACGAATCTCCCACCGGGCGTCGCGAAGCCCGCTACGATTTCACCATTTCGCGGATCGTGAGTGGCTATACGATCCAGCGCGCGGGCGCTTCCGGCGTGGTGGCGGAGCGCGGCTCTTTCTGGGCCGACCCCGAAACGTACGATCTTCGCCGGCTGGAGTTTCACGCCGAGGAGATTCCGCCCGAGTTGCTCTACGCCGATATCTTCACCGCCATCGACTACGGTCGCGTACGCATTGGCGAGAGAGACATCTTGCTGCCGCAGACCGCCGATGTGCGGACCACCGATGTGGATGGCGAAGAGAGCCGCAACCTCATCGAATTCACTCACTGCCAGGGATTCCATGCCGAAAGCACCCTGGTTTTCGGCGCCGCCCGCGAGGCCGCCCCTGACGCGCGCCCGGCAGCAGCACCGCCCAAGCCGGCCGCGGCGGAAGGCCAGTTGCCGCCGGATCTTGGCATCGCGGTCGCGTTGAGTACTCCTCTTGACGATCGCGCCACCGTCGGATCGCTCATCCAGGGGAAGGTGGTGGGCAGCGTCTCCCAAAAGGGGAAGCTGCTGGTTCCCGACGGCGCGCCGGTCGAAGGCCGCATCCGCCGCCTGGAACGCTATTCCGACGCCGGCGACTACTTCATCGTGGCGTTGGAATTCATGCGCCTCGAAACCCCCGGCGGAACCCTGCGCTTCTACGCGGACCTCCAGGATGTCGACCGCCGCGAAGGCGCCGAAATGGTGTTCAGCAGCACCACGCGCGTGGAGTCGGGCGGGTTCCAGTCCACCGGCCAGAGAATCGCCAGCGCGGCCTGGGACAACGCGTCCAGCGAGCGGATCTGGACGCATGAAGTGCCCGGCGTGGGAACATTTTTCGTCCGCGGTTCCAGTTTTTCTCTGCCGTCCGGTTTCAAGACGATGTGGAAAACGCAGCTTTACCCGCTGTGGGCCGCACCGGTGAAATGAACCTAACCGGCACGCCGCTGTTCAGGCGCGGAGTTCCTCGACCGGCCCCACGGGCAGGATCCGCGCGACACGCTGCATGACCTTCTTGTTTTGCTCAGCCTTCTTCAGGTCGTAGGCTGCCTGCAACCGCATCCACAATTCCGGCGTGCTGCCGAACAGGCGGGCCACTTTCAGGCACATGACGGCTGACAGGGGCTTGCGCCCCGCCAGGATGTCGTGAAGCATCTGGCGGGACACACCCAGAGCTTTCGCCGCGGCCGTCACGGAGAGGCCGACCGACGGCAGGATGTCGTTCTTGATAATCTCTCCCGGATGGACAAGCGGCAGTCTGTTCTTTCTTTCCATGACTTCCCCCTTAATGGTAGTCTTCAAAATCGACATCCATGGCGTTTTCGCCCGACCAGCCGAACGTGATCCGGCAATTTCCGCTCACGCGCACCGACCAGCGTCGCGGGTTGCCGTGCAGGCCGTGGAAGCGAAACCCTGCGATATTCATGTCCTCGGGTTGCCCCGCTGTTTCCAGCAATTGCAGGATGCGCACGCATTTTCTGACATGCTCGGCGCCGATCCGGCGTGTCCGGCCGGTAAGGTAGATCTCTTCAAGCCCTTTATGTCTGAAGCCGCCGATCACTATTTCACTGTAAATGTTTTAGTTTACAGTGTCAACCGGTCAGCGATCTCGCGAAGCCAGCGTGTTCGCGCGGCGCTGGTGAGGCCGCCCGGTTGACGTACCCTAAATAGAACGAGCCGAAGCAATGGAAGTGCATCTCGAACCCGACGTGCAAGGCAGGCTTGAGCGACTGGCGCGCACACGGGAAATGCTCGACCGGCGCTTTGACGATCTGGAAAGCGGCGGAGTGAAGCCGATTGACGGCCAGGAGGCGTACCGGCGCGCCGCGGTTCAGGCTCGGAGTTCCTCAGTCGGTCTTGCAGGCAGTATCCGCGCGACACGCTGCATGACCTTCTTTTTTTGCTCAGCTTTCTCCAAGTTGTAGGCTGCCTGTAACCGCATCCACAACTCCGGCGTGGCGCCAATGAGGCGGGCCACCTTTAGGCACATGACGGCTGACAGGGGTCTGCGTCCCGCTAGGATGTCGTGAAGCATTCGGTCTGCCCCGCCGCTTCCAGCAGTTGCATGATGAGAGAATGCGCCTCGGTGGATCGCTGGACGGCGGCTGGCTGTAGAATAAACCAGAGTCGTGAGTCCGAATCCCAAAGCGGCAGGGCCGGGTTTCCGGCGGCCGGCACCCTGCGCTTTTCCCCATTGGCCGGTTTTCAGTCACAGAAATCGCAAAATATTCTTGCCCTTCTTTATCAGCGATTTACAGCCGCTTCGCTCCTCCTCGCCCCCCGTCCCATCCCCACCCGCCTGCTATTCTGCAATTGGATAGAGGTCTGCGCCGCCGGGTAACCTCTGGGTCGCGCAGACCCAACAGTTTTCTTCCAGGCCTGGAAGCGTTGCATTTGAGGTGGTACTGAGTTCTCCGTAGGCCCGTCAACGGCCGAACGGCATCCACCCCCGGGAATCGGGGATGGGTGGACGGCGGGGAAATCTTGGGACTAGTCCTGAAACACTGGGGGGCGAGGCCGGGCGAACCCTTTGGGTCACACCCCGACACCAGCCCCAACAGCTTCAGCGAGCCTGCTATCGAGTTGGTATGAAGCGCCATCCAGCGCTTCCGCTGTCTTCGAAGATGCGGCTCCAACCATTGGCGGCCGGGCACGCACGGCGAAAGTCCGAAGCCCCCGGCCGCCGCAACGACTCTTTTTCACCCCTCCCGATCGGGACAACTGTCTCTATTCCCGCTGCGCCCGCCTGTTTCCTCCCCCCCGCCCCAAAATACTTTCGAGTTCGGGCTGGACCACCGCAGCGGCGTTCCAATCTACCGCCAGATCATCGACCAGGTAATGGGCGGCATCGCGGCCGCATCGCTGGCGGGCGGCGACCAGCTTCCCACCGTCCGCCCGGCCCCGCGCCGGCCGCGCTACGATGTTCTTATGCGCTTACTCACACTCTCACTCACACTCGCGCTGGGATGCGCGCTGCTATCCGCGAAAGACGAAAACAGTAAGACCGCCAAGAGGCTGGACAGTGCGGCCAGCCTGTTTTCCGAAATCATGGGCGCCCCGGACAAATCCATTCCGCAGGACCTGCTGGATAAGTCCTACTGCCTCGTGCTGGCGCCCGGTTTGACGAAAGCCGCGTTCGGCGTCGGCGGGAAATTCGGCCGCGGCTTCTCCGTCTGCCGCAACCCCGATGGACCGGGTTGGGGACCGCCGGCCGCCATTCGCATGGAAGGCCTCGGCGTCGGTTTCCAGATCGGCATCTCCGTTACGGATGTAGTCCTGCTGGTCATGAACGAGCGCGGAATGAATCGTCTCACCAGCAGCCAGTTCACCATCGGAGCGGATGCCACCGCTGCCGCCGGACCCGTGGGCCGTAACGCCAGCGCCCAGACGGACGCCTTGATGACCGCCGAAATCCTCTCCTGGTCCCGTTCGCGCGGCGTCTTCGCCGGCATCTCGCTGGATGGCGCCACGCTGCGCAACGACATCGACGAGAACCAGGCCATGTATGGCCAGCGCTGGGACAGCAAACAGATTCTCGGCAGCGGCGCGAAACCGCCCGCCATGGCGGAAAAGCTGCTCGCCACGTTGAACAAGTACTCCTCGCGCCGAACTCATTAGGTAGGGCATGCTTTAGCTTGCCCTGTGACTACGCGGCCTCGTCGTTCGCGCCCGATTATACTGGAGTTCTGTCCCCATGAGCACCCCATTCCAAATCGCGGTCTGCGGAAGCATTGTCCCCGACCCGCTGCAAACCCTGGAGCCGGTCACCGGCCCCGCCGGTCCGTCCCTCAAGAATGAAATGATGCTCCCGGCCGTCCTGGACCCGTGGGCCGGCCATGCCCTCTTCGAAGCGGCCAACCTGGCGCGCTCTACGCCGGGGAGCAAGGTCTGGCTGGTCAGCCTCGGACCCAAAGCCAAGCTTCAACAGGTGATGATGACGGTGGCGCAGAAGGTCCCCTTTGAGTTGGTGGCGCTGGATGGACCGGCTTCCGGTTTCACCGATTCCTTCGAAACGGCGGCGGCGCTGGCGGCCGCCATCGCGGCCATTCCGGGGTTGGATCGCGCCAGGTTGCTGGTGTTCGGCGGATGGGAATCGGCCTCGCGCGGCGCGGGTTCGACGTTGCAGATGGTGGGTGAGCGCCTGGGGATCGCCGAGCAGTTCCAGGGCGTCGACCAGGTGACCGTTGGCGAAGACGGCAGCCTGGAGATCCTGGAGCGCATCGAGGGCGGCCGGCACCAGGTTTCGGTGTGCGCCGCGCCGCCGGCGGTGCTGGGTTGGGCCACCGGCAACCTGCCCGAGCCGCGCAACAATCCGCAGATCGGAATGGCCAACATGCGCGCCATCATGCCCGCGCTGCAACGCGCCAAGGCCACGCCGATCCCCAACACCGGCCTCTCCTTCACCTCCGTGAACCTGCCCAGGCAGCAGCGGGAGACGCGCATCGTGAAGGACCTGCCCGCCCAAGAGATTGCCCGCGAAATCGTCGCCTGGATGGCGGAGGAATAACGTGGAAACCATACTGCTTCTGGCGCATACGGAACCCGATGGGACGCTCGCCAAGCCGGCGCTCGAATGCCTGACGGCCGCGCTCGCCTTGGGCGGCTCACTGACGGTCGGACTGGTGGGCGCCAGTGTGGAAGCCGCCGCCAGCCAGATCGCCGGCTGCGGCGCCGCGCGATTCCTGGCGGTTACCGGCGAGGCGTTCGCCGAACCGCGCTACGCCACCGACGCCGCCGCCGCCGAAGCGCTCTGCCGCGCGGCCGGCGCCGCCATCGCAATGGCCCCTTCCACTTCGCGCTGGGCGCGCGCGCTCCCCGGCGTGGCGTATCGCCTGGGTGGCCGCGTGGATACCCACGCTACCAGCCTGGCCGTGGAGAATGGAGCGCCGGCCCTCACCCGCTGGTTCTACCGTCAGCGCATGGAAGCGGTGCTTTCGCGCCGCGAGCGGCCCTGGATGATCCTGCTCGATTCCGGCTGCGTCGCCCCGTGGAGCGGGCCCGCGGGAACCGCCAGCGTGGAACCCGTGGCCGTCGCCGTGCCCGAAACGCGCACCACCGTCACCGGCGTGCGAGCCCCCAAGGCCGACGAGCAGACCATTCGTCCCGACGCCAAGCTGCTGTTTGTGGCGGGCGCCGGCTGGACCAAGAAGCAATCCGACGGAGCCGTGCACGCGGCCGAGGCGGAGACCCTGATTCTCGGATTCCTGCACGCGGCCCAGGCATCCCTGGGCGGCAGCAAGTCGCTGGTGGACCTGAGCGGCGAGGGCGAGGCCGTGCTGCGGTGCATGACCCACCTGAACCAGATAGGCCAGACCGGATCGACGCCGCGCCACCCCAAGGGCCTTTCCACGTGTTGCCACGGCGAGGAGCCGCACGTCGTAGGTTGGCGCTTCGTCAACCAGCGCCGCGCCATCAACCTGGACGCCAACTGCGGCTGGGCGCGCGGCAAAGCCGACGTGCTCTACGTCGCCGACGCGTTCGAAGTGATGCGCCACCTGAACCGGCTGCTGGGGGCGTGACGGGTCTACTCCGCCGTTCCACGGACGGTGCGGTAAGCTATGGGTATGGCGTCAGTTACCGAGATCGGAACTTTGATCGATCGCGATCCGAAAGTTCGCGGCGGACGGCCGAAGGTTGCGGGCACCGGATTGACCGTCAGCCGAATCGCGGGCTGGTATAAAATGGGCATGACTCCTGAAGAGATTGCCCTCGAGTACGCGCACTTGACGCTGGCCCAAGTCCACGCGGCCTTGGCCTATTATCACGTCAATCGGGATGAGATTGAAGCGGATCTCGGTCAAGAGCAGGCGGCGGCGCTCCAGTGGGAGCGCGCGTCCGGAACCGAAGCGACTCGCCAGTGAGTCAAGTTCGGCTCTACCTCGACGAAGACGCGATGCGAAGATCCCTGGTGTTCGGCTTAAGGGCGCGCAACGTCGACGTGCTGACGGCTGCCGAAGCGGACATGATCAACCGCCAGGATGAAGATCATCTGACCGCCGCCGCGGCCGCCGGAAGAGCGCTGCTCACCTACAACACGGCCGATTACTGCGCCTTGCATCAGCGCTGGATGAGCTTGGGGCGTATTCATGCGGGCATTATTGTCGCGCCGCAACAGCAGTACTCGACAGGCGAAGAATTGCGGCGGATCATGCGGTTGATCAGCCGTTGCCCAACCGAACAAATGAAGAACCGCTTGGAGTTTCTCTCCTCCTGGGCTTGACCCTTGATCATTGGACGCTTCACCGCCGCGGTTTTGCGCCGTATCCGCGGCGCCGCCGCTCGGCCGCGCGGACCTGCAGCTCGTCCATGCCGAAATAGTGCGCCACTTCGTGCCACACGGTATCCTCCACCAGCCTGGCGAGTTGCTCGGGGCTGCTGGCGAGGCGCTCGTGCGGCCCTTGAAAGATGGTGATGCGGTCCGGCATGGCGAAGGGCTCGAAGACGCTCCGTTTGGTGAGCGGGCGGCCTTCGTAGAGGCCCAGCAACGTGCTTCCCCGTGGCGTGCGCCCGCGCGCCAGTTGCGCCGGCCCAGGCTCGGGTTCCACTACCATCGCGATGTTCTTCAGGCGCTTGCGGAATCGCGCGGGGATTCGGGCGTAAGCCGCGGCCACCAGGCGGTCGAATTCGGCGGGGTTCATAGAGAGAGCATCTGTCCTGTTATTCTACTGTCTTGAAGAACCCCAAACAAAAGCGCGTGGTGGTGGCCATCGACGGGCCGGCGGGCGCGGGCAAAAGCACCATCGCCAAACGCGTGGCCGCCCGGCTGGGATTCACCTACATCGATTCCGGCGCCATGTACCGCGCGGTGGCCCTGTGGGCGCTGCGGCGGAAGGTCGATCCCGGCGACATGCATCGCATGGAGCAGCTCGCTATCGCCGCGGAGATCGAGCTGTCGCCGGGGCGCATCCGGCTCAACGGCGAGGACGTCACGGACGCCATCCGCACCCCGGAGGTTTCCGCCGGCGCATCCAAAGTGGCGGTCATCCCGGGCGTGCGCCGCGCCATGGTGGCCAAACAGCGCGCCATGGGCGAGCGCTCGAGCGTGGTGATGGAAGGGCGCGACATCGGGACGGTGGTGTTCCCCGATGCGGACGTCAAGGTTTTTCTGGACGCCGACCCCCGCGAGCGCGTGCGGCGCCGGCTCGGAGACGTGCGGGCCGCCGGAGAGGAGATTCCCGAAAGCGCGCTGGCCGAGCAGATGATGGAGCGCGACCAGCGCGACAGCACCCGCGCCGACGGGCCGCTGGCCCAGGCGCCGGACGCGGCCTACCTGGATTCCACCTCGCTCACCGTGGAAGAAGTGGAAGAGGCCATTCTCAAGATGGTGCGTTCGCGGGTGACGAACGGAAAGGATTTCAGTTGAAGAACCTGCTGGTGATGAAGTTCGGCGGGACGAGCGTGGGTTCGGCCGAACGCATGCGGGTGGCCGCGCGGATCGCCGCCGGGGAACGGCAGAAGCGGCCGGTGGCGGTGGTGGTCTCGGCTATGTCCAAGGTCACGGACCTGCTGCTCGCCACCATGCGGCACGCCGAATCTGGCGATCGCGCGGGCATGGAAGCGAACTTGGCGGCCTTGCGCAGCCGCCACGAGGAAGCCTGCCGCGAATTGCTGCCCGATGCGAAACACGCCGCCGTGCTGGCCAAGGTGCATAAGCTCATCGCCGAATTCGAGCGCATCGTGAACGGCATGGCGATGCTCGGCGAGCGGCCGCCGCGCTCGGTGGATGAGGCAGTCGCGATTGGGGAACGGCTCTCGGCGCTGCTGGTTTCCGAACACCTGAAGGCCGAGGGCACGCCGGCCGCCGCCGTCAACGCGCGCGACGTGGTGGTGACGGATGCGGTCTTTGGCAATGCCTCTCCGCTCATGGAGCAGACCCGCGAAAAGGCGCGGGCCAAGCTGCTGCCGATGTTGCGCCAGGGCACGCTCCCGGTGATCACGGGTTTCAACGGCGCCACCGCCGATGGGCGCCCCACCACGCTGGGACGCGGCGGCTCGGACTTCTCGGCGTCCATCCTTTCCGCCGCGCTGGATGCTACGGAACTGTGGATCTGGACCGACGTGGACGGCATCATGAGCGCCGATCCGCGCTTGGTGCCCGACGCCGAGGTGCTGCCGGAGGTGACCTACGCGGAGGCGGCCGAGTTGGCCTACGCCGGCGCCAAGGTGCTGCATCCTCGGACGCTGGCGCCCCTGGCGGAAAAAAAGATCCCGGTCTGGAGCAAGAACAGCTTCGCGCTGGAGAAGCCGGGCACCAAGATTGTCCCCACCATTGCGGTGGCCAACGGCGCGCGCGCGGTAACCTCCATGGCCGGTGTGGCGCTGGTGTCGCTCGAACCTGCCAGCCCGGAGCTGAGCGGGGTGCAAGTGATGGCGCGGGCGCTCGACGCCGTGGCGCGGGCCAACGTCGAGGTGCTGTTGTTTTCCAGTTCGAGCTACCGCCAGAATTTCTGCTTCCTTGTGCGCCAGGAAGAGCTGGACCGCACGGTTGAGGCGCTGGAATCGGCGCTGGCGCTGGAGTTGGCCCACCACTACGTGCACCCCATCCACGTCGATCGGGACGTGGGCCTGCTGGCGGCGGTAGGCGAAGGAATGCAGGGCAAGCCGGGCCTGGCCGGCCGCATCTTCACGGCCATCTCGCGCGAGCGGGTAAACATCATCGCCATTGCGCAAGGTTCCAGCGAGCTGACGATTGCGGTGGTAGTCCGCCGCGATGGGCTGGAACGCGCGGTGCGGGCGGTGCATGCCGAGTGCGGCCTGGGCCAGCGCCCGCCGGTCCCGGTGTTCCCGTTCTCACCGAAGAAGCGCCAGAAGTAGGGGCCGGGCATGCCCGGCCCGTACCGGGAACATATCATGCGGGGCGGCCGGCCAGCCAGGCCCCTCCCACTGATATACTGTTATTTTCCCCTTTAGAAGACAGGAGTTGTTCCGGAAATGTTTGATCTGTTTCGCAGCCGAGAGAAGACCGTGCGCATCTTTCTGGGCGCGTTGCTACTGTTGGTGGCGCTTTCCATGCTCACGTACCTGGTCCCCAGCTATAACACGGGGTCGAACACGTCGGACACCATCATCGCGGAGATCGGCAAGGACGACGTGATTACCGTGCCGGAGGTGCAGAGGCTGATCCAGAACACGGTGCGCGGCCGGCAGTTGCCGGCGGATGTCCTGCCAACCTACATCCCTACAATGGTGGACCAATTGGTGACGGAGCGCGCGCTGGCCTATGAATCCGTGCGGTTGGGGTTCCAGGTCACCGACGCGGACCTCGCCGACACCATTCGCCAAACGGCGCCGGGCCTGTTTCAGGACGGCAGGTTCGTGGGGGCGGACGCCTATGCCGCCATGCTCGCCCAGCAGAACCTCACGATTGCGGATTTCGAGAGCGATCTGAGGCGGCAGATCCTGATTTCACGGCTCCGCGACGTGGCCCTTGAAGGCACCATCGTCACACCGCTCGAGATCGAGCTGGCGTTCCGGAAGAGGAACGAAAAGATCAAGATCGAGTACGTCAAGATCCCCAACGACAAGTACCGCGCGGAAGTGCAGCCGCCGGCGGAGGAAGTGCAGAACTTCTACAAGGCGAACACCTTGCGGTACCAGACGCCCGAGACGAAGAACCTGGCCATCCTGATTGCGGACCCGGCGAAGATAGAGCAGGCCGCGACGCCGGCGGACGCCGATCTCCGGCGCTTGTACAGCCAGAACCAGGACTCGTTCCGCACGCCGGAGCGCGTCAAGGTGCGGCATATTCTGCTGAAGACCGACGGTAAGCCGGCGTCGGAAGATCCGAAGATCAAGGCCAAGGCCGAGGATCTGCTGAAACAGATCCGGGGCGGGGCGGATTTCGCCGCGCTGGCGAAGAAGAACTCCGAGGACACCGGGTCGGCCGCCAATGGCGGCGCCATGCCGGATTGGGTGACGCGCGGCCAAACCGTGCCGGAGTTCGAAAAAGTGGCGTTCTCCCTCAAGCCGGGGCAGACCAGCGACTTGGTCAAGACGCAGTATGGGTACCACATCATCCAGGTGCTGCAACACGAGGATGCGGGCTTGCGGCCTTTCGAGGAAGCCAAGAGCGAGCTGGCGGCCCAGTGGAAGAAGCAGAGCGCCAACGATGCCATGAACAAGATCTCCGACACGGCCCAGGCGGCGCTGCAGAAGGACCCGGCGCACCCGGAAAAGGTCGCGGCCGGCCTGAACATGCAACTGGTGCGCGTGGACGGTTTCGGGGCAGGCCAAACGGTCAAGGAGATTGGCCCCAACCCGGATTTCGACCAGGCCGTCGCGCCCCTGAAAAAGGGCGAGGTCTCGCAGTTGCTGGCCTTGACGGAGAATAAGGTCGCGCTGGTCCTGGTGACGGACGTGACGCCGCCACGGCCCCAGACATTCGAGGAAGTCCAGAGCAAGATTCGCGACGCGATGGTGCAGAGCAGGCTGTCGGCGGCCGTGCAGAACCACGCCAGGGAACTGGCGGAGAAGGCCAAGTCGATGGGCGGCGACCTGGCGAAGGCGGCCAAGTCGATGGGCCTGGAAGTGAAAACCTCGGGCGAAATCGACCGGTCGGCTACCATCCCAGGGCTGGGCTCCGCCAATTACGTGCAGGAAGGTTTCACAAGTCCCGATGGAACCGTGTTTGGCCCCATCTCCACGCCGGATGGAACGGTGGTGGCCAAGTTGCTCCAGCACGTCGATCCGGACCTGTCGAAACTGCCCGAGCAGCGGGTGGCCCTTCGCGATGAAATCAAGAGCCAGAAGGCCCGCGAGCGGGAATCGTTCTTCGAAGCGGGACTGCGCGAGGCGCTCATCAAGCAAGGCAAGATCAAGATCCATCAGGCTGTGATCGACCGGCTGCTGGCGGGCTACCACAGCTAGCCAACCGGATGATCCACGCTGTCATCGAGTTTCTCCGGTCGCTGACCAACCCCGAGCGGCTCATCCAACTGCTGAGCACGCTGCTCTCCGGCTGGCTCGGGTACCTGGCGCTCTGCGGGGTGGTGTTTTCCGAGACCGGTCTGCTGCTGGGCTTCTTTCTCCCAGGAGATTCGCTGCTGTTCACCGTCGGCGTGGTGGCGGGCGCGGGGCAGTTGAACATCGTGCTGGTGAACCTGGCGCTGATGGCGGCGGCCATGGCGGGCGATTCGACCAACTACTTTCTGGGCCGGAGAACCGGGCCGCGCATTTTCAGCCGTCCGGATTCGCGCCTGTTCAAGCAGGAATACGTGACCCGCACCAAGGCGTTTTACGAGCGGTACGGGGGCAAGACCATCATCTTCGCCCGCTTCGCCCCCATCATCCGCACGTTCGCGCCGTTCCTGGCCGGCGTGGGCGGGATGCCCTACCTGCGCTTTCTTTCTTTCAGCGTGTTCGGCAGCACGGGGTGGGTCCTGCTGCTGACCATGCTGGGCTACGGACTGGGAAACGTGCCATTGGTGCGGCGAAATTTCGACGTGGCGATCCTGGCCATCATTTCTGTGTCGCTGCTGCCGACCTTCATCGAGGTCGTGAAGGCGCGGCGGTCATCGGCTCGCGCGGCCCACCAGGCCGGCGGCGAATAGGCGGTCGTCCACCCGGCCCAGGCGCGCGACGATCCGCGGCGCCAGAAGCGGCGTGTGAGCGATGGTGGTCAGGTATTCCGGCACCGCCCAGACATCTTCCTCGGCCGTCATCCAGCGGATCGAGTCGAACCGGCTGAGGTTCACGGGGCGGGAATATCGGCGCAGGGTCTTCTCCTTCCGCAAATTGTAGTAGTGCTCGAAATAGGACATCGCCAGCTCGCGCAGCGTGCGGTAGACCGGCTCCCGGTAGCGCAGCCCGGAATAGTTGGATTTGGCGAGCGCGCCCCAGTGGCCGCGGGAGCGGAAGATGGCCAGGACGTGATCGTCGTCGCGCACCGCTTCGAGATCCAGCAGCAGCGGCGGGTGGCCAATCATGCGCAGCGCCGCCGCGCCAAAGAGCGCGCCCTCCATGCAATGCGCCGTGCGGTCGCGCAGCACGCGCCGCGGGGAGCGGCAAGTGTCGCCATGCGGCTCTTGGTTGTAAGGCAGCTCGTCGAGGAACCGCTGGATCTTTTCGGGCGTGGCGAGGCGGCGGAAAACAGCGCGCTCGGCGGCGGTGAAGTCGTCGGGGGGCATTGCGTATCAGGTTAGCGTAATCCGCGATTTGGTGGGGCATGCTTTAGCTTGCCCGTACAGCCATGCCATTTCTACTCCTCGTTTTTCTCTTCGCCGCCGCGGCGGCCGGATCGCCGCCGGCATCGCCCGTCTCCGCTTCACCGGCAAGCTCATCCTGAAACCGTTCCGGGATGGGGCGCAATGGATCTGCAGCGAACGGCAAACTGTGTCCTGACTGTTTGTCTCAGTCAAGCGGACTACCGCACCGCCCCGTGGACGTATCACGGGCTGCGCGCCCGCGAAATCGTCATCGATCGGCCTGTTTTTGACGCATATGGGTTTCAGGAGCCGGTTCCCCATTTTGCGCCTCGGCGAAAGGCCCAGTTGGCAAGGGGGCGCCCTCTGGTCCAGGCTGTACGGCCCTACCCCAGGTACCGCTGCAGATCGTCCGTGCGGAAGCAATGCGCCAGCGCCGTTTCGCGCGTGATGCGGCCCGCCCGCACCAGTTCGGAGAGCGACTGCTCCATGGTCATCATCCCGTCGGCGCGGCCCACCGAGATCTGGGAGCGGAGCTGGTGGTCGTCGCCCTTGCGGACCAGCGCGCGCACGGCGTCTGTGGCGATCATGATTTCGGTGGCCGGCCAGCGCATCACCCCGTCCACGCCGGGGACGAGCTGCTGCGCGATCACCGCCGCGAGCGCCAGCGACAATTGCTGGCGAACCTGCGGCTGGTTGGCGGCGGGGAACGCGTCCAGGATGCGGCTGACCGCCTGGATGGCATCGTTGGTGTGCAGCGTGGAAAGCACCAGGTGCCCGGTTTCCGCGGCCGTGAGGGCGGTCGCCATGGTCTCGGCGTCGCGCATTTCACCCACCAGGATGACGTCCGGCGTCTGGCGCATGACGCTGCGCAAGGTCACCGCGAAATCGGGGGTATCCCGGCCCACTTCAATCTGCTCGATGATGGCGCTGCGGTTCGAGTGCTGGTATTCGACGGGGTCCTCGATGGTGACCACGTGCGCGGCGCGGCGCGTGTTCACCAGGTCGATGAGCGCCGCCAGCGTGGACGTCTTGCCGCACCCCGTCGGGCCCGTCACCAGCACCAGCCCCTGACGGCGTTCGGCCAGCTTGGCCAGCGACGCGGGCAGGTGCAGCCATTCGAGCGAGGGAATGCGCGCCGGCAACAGCCGGATGCTGGCCGCCAGCGTGCCCCGTTGATGATGAATGTTGATGCGGAAGCGGCCCAGGCCCTCGCGCACGAAGCCCAGGTCCACCGACTTCTTCACCCGCAACTCCTCCAACTGCGCCGGCTCCAGCAAGGGCAGCACCAGGCTGCGCACGTCCTCCGCTTCGAGGAGCGGTCCCGAAGCCGGCGCCAGGTTGCCGTTGACGCGCAGCATAGCCGGCGCGCCCGCAATCAGCAGTACGTCGGAGGCGTTGCGGCTGGCCGCGAACGCGAGCAATTGATCCAGCGACGCCGTGGATTGCGGCCCTCGCGCCGCCGTTTTCTGGCTGGGCGCCGCCCGGTTCAATTCCGCCACGATTTTCGAAAGTTCAGTATCGTATTCGCCCATGATCCTGCGTTACCATTCTCTCATTGAAGCTGCTCATCTTTTCCGACATCCATACCGATTGGAAGACGCTCGAAAGCCTGCTCGGCGTGGAGGCGGATTACTACATTGCCGCCGGCGACCAGCTCACCTGGTCGAGAGGCGCCGAGCGCTGCGGCGAGATCCTGCAATCGCGCGGAGATAAAGTTTACGTGCTCCCCGGCAACCACGAATCGGCCGACCAGGTCTCCGGCATGTGCGCGCGCTACGGGCTTCACAATTTCCACGAGCGCCATTTTCAAGGCGGCAAGTGGCACATTGCGGGTCTGGGCTATTCCAACCCGACGCCCTTCAACACCCCCGGCGAGTACAGCGAGCCGCAGCTTGCCACCCGCCTGCAGCGCTTTGCCGATCTCGCTCCGCTGGTGTTGGTCTGCCATGCGCCACCTTACGGCACCGCGCTCGACCAGATCGGCCCCGGCAAGCACGCCGGCTCCAGGGCGGTTCGCGATTTCATTGTGAAGCACCAGCCCGAGTATTTCTTCTGCGGCCATATCCACGAGGCCGAAGGCGCCTTCGTCCAGATCGGAAAGACGCGCGCGCGCAGCGTCGGGAAGGCCGGGTATTTGTTAGAATTGGATTGAATCCCATGACTTTGGAAGAGTTAGACCGCGCGTACCTGCCCCTCCGCGACCAGGCTTTGGCCGTCCGGAGGTATCTTTGACGCTCCCGCGCAGAAACAGAAACTAGCCCAAACCGAACAGCAGATCGCCGCACCGGACTTCTGGACGCAGCCCGAAAAGAGCCAGAAGGTGATGCGCGACCGCAAGCGGCTGGAAGAGTTCATCGCCAGCGACGGCCGCATCCGCGCCATGACCGACGATCTCGACACGCTCTTCGAGTTGGCGCGCGAAGGCGAGAGCGTGGCCGCCGATATCGAGCGCGACATGAAGTCCTATGCCGAGTTCATCGATCGCATCGAGACCGCCATGCTGCTCTCCGGCGACAACGCGCAGCTCAGCGCCATCGTCACCATCCACCCCGGCGCCGGCGGCACCGAAAGCCAGGACTGGGCCGAGATGCTCCTGCGCATGTACCTGCGCTGGGCCGAGCGCGAGGGCTTCCAGACGGTGGTGACCGACCGCTTGGAGGGCGAGGGCGCGGGAATCAAATCCGTCACCTTCGAGGTCAACGGCGACAACGCCTACGGGCTGCTGCAATCCGAGATCGGCGTGCACCGGCTGGTGCGCATTTCACCCTTCGACGCCAACGCGCGGCGGCACACTTCCTTCGCTTCGGTGTTCGTCTACCCGCAGGTGGACGACGAGATCAAGATCGATATCAAGCTCGACGACCTGCGCATCGACACCTTCCGCTCCTCCGGCGCCGGCGGCCAGCACGTCAATATGACGGATTCCGCGGTGCGCATCACGCACTTCCCCACCGGCATCGTGGTGCAGTGCCAAAATGAGCGCTCGCAGCACAAGAACCGCGATTTCGCCATGAAGCAGCTTCGCGCGCGGCTCTACGAGCACGAGCTCGAAAAGAAGCGCGAGGAGACGCGCAAGACCGAAGATTCGAAACTCGAAATCAATTTCGGCAGCCAGATCCGCAGCTACGTGCTGGCGCCCTACCGCATGATCAAGGACCACCGCACCAAGCTCGCCATCGGCGACGTGGACCGCGTGCTGGAAGGCGATCTGGAGCCGCTCATCCACGCCTACCTGGTCTGGCGCAAGACCGGAAAGATCGCCGGCGACGCCAAAGACGAGTTGCCCGAGTGAGCGTCCAGCGCGCCGCCGCCTTGATCCGCGCCGGAAGACTGGTGGCGTTTCCGACCGAGACGGTGTACGGCCTGGGCGCCAACGCGTTCGACCCAGCCGCGGTGGAGCGGATCTTCGCGGCCAAGGGGCGCCCGCACACCAGCCCGCTGATCGTCCACGTGGATTCCATCGAGATGGCGCGCAGCCTGGCCGCCCGCTGGCCGGCTGCCGCGGAAACGCTGGCGCGCCGTTACTGGCCCGGCCCTTTGACGCTGGTAGTTCCCAAGCGGCCGGAGATTCCGGACATCGTAACCGCGGGCTTGCCGACGGTGGGCCTGCGCGTGCCCGCGCACCCACTGGCATTGGAGCTGATCCGGGCGGCGGGCGTCCCCATCGCCGGCCCCAGCGCCAACCGCTTCACCGAACTCTCGCCCACCACGTCCGGACATGTGCCGGAATCGCTCGCCGACTATGTGCTGGATGGCGGCCCCGCGCGCGTGGGCATCGAATCCACCGTGCTCTCCCTGGTGGCTGCGCCGCTGCTCCTGCGTCCCGGGGTGATTCCGTTGCCCGATATTGAAGCGCTGATCGGCCCGGTCGAGCTGGCCGCGCCCGTGGCCGGCCCGCACGCGTCTCCGGGAATGCATCCGCGGCATTACCGGCCCGCGACGCCTCTCTATCTGATTGCCCCCGGCGACCATCCGCCCGAAGGCCATGGCGCGCTGCTGCGCATCGGCCACCAGATGCCGGCGACCCCGCTCGAATACGCCGCGGTTCTATACGACACGCTGCACCGCCTGGACGCGCAAGGCCTGGATTGGATTGCGGTGGAGCGTCCGCCGGAAACGCCGGAATGGGCCGGGGTGCTAGACCGCCTGCGCCGCGCCGCGGGGTAATCACGCCAAGCCGCGCCGGCGGAGCACTTCCCGGTCTACCTGGGCTCTGGTGAGCAGCTTGACACCGCTGGCCTCGATCTTCTTGCGCAGCCGCATCAGCTTGCGGCCTAAAGGAGAGGGCGGACTACCGGGAAGCGGTAGTTGGAGCCTTCCGTTGGGTCCCGCCGGCTTCTTCATCGATTTCAGTGTACCGCCGCCTACGCATCTAAGGAGCTTCGCAGAACGCGGTGACAACGGCGGCTGGCAACCTGGATGCCATCGTGCCCCGCATGGCCATCGGCAACCCGATCCGGATAAGTTAGAGTCCTTTAGAAGAGGTACTCCCGAGCCACCTGCCTGGCCAAGCCTTCGAAATCCGGGAAAAGGGTCGTCTCCGAAATCCCGCAGGTTGACAGAAGGAGTTTCATCTGGTCCCGCCCTCCACCGCCCAAACTGAGAGAAGCCTTCCGTAGATGTCCCGCTTCTTGGAGGACGTTCATATTCTCCATCTCATCAAGCCCCTCGCTTAAAGTGCCGTGAACTGTAAAGCAACTGCGCTGGGCGAAGAGGCGACGGTCGATGTAAGACGGGGCAATCGCTACCGGAAGCTGCGGTACGAATTCTATCGCTCGAGGCACATCCGGCAGGTAGGAGCGAATGCGTGGGTCGTCGGAACCGAGCAGATCCTCAGATCTCAGAATCTTGAGCTGACCGACACTGACTTCGTTCAACCGGAACGGGTTTAGTGCCCACACGGTGGGCCGTGTGTTGTTTGCCGCAGCATCAAGTGCAAATCGAAGGGCAATCAGAGCACCATCCGTCCAATCAAGCAGGCGGGTCGGCAGCCTGTAGTGTTGCATCAGGAAGTACCAATCCCAGACGCTATCCGGAGCGATCCCGCTGACCAGATGGATACCCTGGCGACGGTATTCATTTCGGCACTTGCGCTCAGAGTCCAGCGCATTAGCGAGGTTCTCTCGGTAGAGACCGGGGACCAAATGAAAGCTTCTATCCCCCACGCCGCGGAACCAGGGCGTTTCGAGACCGCCATCGATAGTCCAGTTGTCTTGAATCTCACCGGCCCAATCGACGAACTCGGAAAGCGAGCCAATCTCTCGGGGACGCATATTAGCATGTGGCATTAGGGGCTATCGACCTCGGCCTTCCAATCTAGCATGCCGCGCTATCCCCCGAATTGTCCGCGAGGTCTCTTCCCTGTAGTACTCTGCAAGTAGGCCGCCTAGGTCTGGCGCTACGAACTGGGCCGAAGGCTGGATGTTCTACCCAGGGTCGGGCCACACCACCCGGCAGATTACGGACGAACTCAACCGGCTTGGATTCGCCTCCCGGCGCGGGACAGCGTGGTGGTGTTGGTATGTGGCCGAAACGCTCCGGGCGGTTTGACATATCAGGCGAAACATGTATCGGTAGGGAAAGGAGACCAGATGTCAGGGGCAGTTCATAGGCGAGAGCCAGATCCGGAGAAGATGCTCAAGTTGCCGATTGAGGAGACCGCGCCGTACCTGTTTGAGCAACTATACAACTCGGGAACCGCTTCGATCAGCCTGAAGAACACCTTTCTCGATGACCAAGTCGCAATAGACTATCCCGCGTCGTATCGTAAGGCCATTAGCGCGCGGTTGATGGAGGCATGGACATTCTTGGAGCGCTCTGGCATGATCATGCCGAACCCAGGGAGTGATAGCGGTTGGTACACCTTCTCCCCTACTGCGATGCAACTGGGAACAGCTGACGCCTTGAAAACGCACCTCGCCGAAGCGCAACGAGGTGCCGCTGCTGCCTATGAGCGCGCCGCGAGGGAGGCGGAGGAAATGAAAGCGCGTGCGCAGACCGAAATTGACGCGGCGATCCAGGGAGCCACGGAAAAAGCAGATTCGATTCTGCAACTGGCCAGGCAAACGGCCCAAGGCGTCTCGTTAGATGACGTGCAGAAGCAGTTCGCCAAGGCGGCCGACGAATGCTTTAGCGCCGTGAAGCTGTGGGCGACGCTGAGCGTGGCGATCATCGTGGCTTTCTGCCTCATTCTGATCGGCTTCGTCACGTGGTGGGCGCCTTCATTTGCCAGCGGCGCTGGCGGAACGGGTGCTTCCGCGGCGGCGGTCTATCATACGGTAATTAGAGTTACAATCCTAACTGCGATCGCGGCAATTGCAACCTTCTGCCTCAAGGTCCTGCGGGCGCAGATGCACCTCAGAGAACAGAACCTTCACCGAAAACGCGTGGCAAACAGCATGGCAGCGTTTCTCGGGGCCGCTTCACCCGAACAGCGCGATGCAATACTGGCTCACGTGGTGGATGCTATCACGGTTTTCGGCAACTCGGGGCTGCTGCCGGACGGCGACGAAACGATGTCGCCTGCAAAGGTAATACTGGAGTCCGTACCGAGGGCGTTCTCACAAAAACCTTAGAGTTAGGGTGCGGCTAGTCTGATCGCTGGTCGGTCCTTCGGCCACGGCTGCCCCGAAAGGCGGCGGTTGGCAACCGCCGCGCAGGCTGCCATCCTGCCCCACAACGGCTCACACCCTCGCTGCCCCAGCCCTGCATTACCTCCGCCTCCTCCGCGCTCTCGGGTCTTGTTCTTCTCTGCGTCTTTGCGTCTCTGCGGTAATATTCTCATCCACGCCGTCGCCATCGCCCGCCGAGGCTCAAATGTATACCCAAACCCTCTCACCGAGTGGATCAGGATCGGGCTGGCGGGGTCCTGTTCCACCTTCTGCCGCAAGCGGAGAACGTACACGTCCACGGCGCGATCGGTGATGGCGCGGTCCTGGCCCCACACCGCGTTCAGCAATTGCTCGCGGCTGAAGACCACCCCCGGACGATTCATGAGGAACTCCAGCAGGTGGAATTCCGTGGTGGTGAGCGGTTCTATACGACATGCTGCACCGCCTGGACGCGCAGCGCCTGGATTGGATTGCGGTGGAGCGTCCGCCGGAAACTCCAGAGTGGGCCGGCGTGCTGGACCGCCTGCGCCGCGCGACGGGATAGACCGCCCCGCGCTACCCCCCGGCCGAGTTCTTGATCGCGCCTCTCAGGTCGAGGTTGCGAACCAACCGGTGCAGGTAGTTGGGGTGGATGCCGAGCAGTTTCGCCGCCTCGGTGAAGCTGCCTTCGGCCTGATCGAGTGCGGCGAGAATGACCCGCATCTTCTCGTCGCGAATGGCTTCGTGGTAGCCGCCGATCGGGCCCGCGCCGCGTGGCGCGCTCTCGAACACGGTTTCCGGCAGGTCTTCGGCCATGATGAGATCGGTCGAGCCGAGCACGACGGCGCGTTCGATGGCGTTCTCCAGGTCCCGGACGTTGCCCGGCCAGTCGTGAGCTTTCAGACAAGCGAGCGCTTCCGGGGCGATGCCGGCGACCCTGCGCCTGGCCCGTTTGCCGTGCTTGGCGACGAAATGATTGACCAGCAGCGGGATGTCTTCGCGGCGGTCCCGCAACGGCGGCATGGTCACGGACACGACATTGAGCCGGTAGTACAGGTCCTTCCGAAACGCGCCGCGCTCGATGGCGGCCTCCAGGTCGCGGTTGGTCGCCGCGATCAGGCGGATATCGGAGCGAATCTGGTGCGTTCCCCCGACGCGCTCAAACTCGCGTTCCTGAATCAAGCGCAGCAGGCGCGACTGGCAGGCCGGCGGCATCTCTCCCACCTCGTCCAGAAACACAGTCCCGCGGTCCGCCAGTTCCAGCTTGCCCCGCTTCTGGGCAAACGCTCCGGTGAAGGCTCCCTTTTCGTGACCGAAGAGCTCGCTTTCGAGCAGGGTCTCCGTCAACGCGGCGCAGTTGATGGCGAGGAAAGGCATACCCGCGCGCGGGCTGTTGCGGTGGATGGCGCGCGCCACCAATTCCTTACCCGTCCCGCTCTCGCCGCGGATCAGGACGGTGGAGTCCGTCGGCGCCACCTTCGACACAAACTGGTATACGTCGCGCATGCGCGGGCTGACGCCGACCATGTCGTGCTCGATGTCACTGGCCTCCCGCAGGCGCGCGTTCTCCGTTTCCAGCCATTCCAGGCGGCGCGCATTTTCCAGGGCCAGGCCCAGGATGGCGCCGACGGAACTTGCGAGCTCCAGGTGTTCCTCAAGAAAAGGCGCGCTCAGGATCGAGGTATCGAAATAAATGACGCCCACGGTTCTGGCCGAGTTGATGATTGGCGCCGCCAGGACATGGCGAAGATCTCCCGCAGTGGCCAGGATACCGGTGCCTTCGCGCCGGGCTCGCTCGACGATGGCGCGATACGTGCGCACCGTAACCGTGGGGCCTCGCTCGCGATCCCGGTATGACGCGAAACAGGGCTCCGGGCTTGGACCGTCGAACAGCAGGACGCCGCCCTGCTGCGCGGGAATCGCCTCGAAAATCCCCTCCAACCACTGCTGCGCAATCTCTTCCGCCCCCCGGGCCAACTGGATGCAGGCGCCGATTTTCAGCATCGTGGTCAGGGAGCACCGCATCCGGGAATGGGCGGCGACGTCTTCGCGCGAGGCCGCCGTCGTCCGGAACGGGCACTCCTCCCGCCCGGGCTGACTGCAGCAGGCGGCATCCTTCGGCCCGAGGGCCGCCTCGTCCCACCGCGCGAAGAGAAAACGACAGTCGCCCAAGCCGATCCGATCACCGTGCTCAAGGGTCCGCTCCGTGACGGGGACGCCGTTCACCGTGGTCGCGCCGGAGGAGGCCAGGTTCTGAATCTCGAACTCCTCCCCCTCGCGCCGGCGGATGCGGCAATGGCACGCGGCAATGGAGGGGTCGTTGATCGGGAGCTGGTTGCAGGAATCGCGGCCAATTGAGAGATTGTCGTCGGAGAGGCCAAAAACTTCGCCTTCCACCGGACCATCGATCCCCACCAGCCTCGGATTGAGTACACCCTCCATTGTTATCCTTTCTACCACATTCCTATCCGGTCGGCCACTCCCTACACGATCGGATAGGCTCTTGCGGGGCGGATGCGCCTGCCGCCGCCTGCGCCGGGAATCCCGATCACTCAATCCCTTCAACGAGTTGCCCGCGTTGCCCGCGCTGGCGCGTGCGGCCGGCCGCAATGGCGGATGAGATGCACTATGGATGGAGACAGTACTGGGACTTTAGGAGGTCCACTATGACAAAGAGATCTTTCGCGACGCTGGGAACGCTAGCGTTACTCGTCGCAGCTTCGGCCTTTGGCCAACAGAAAATACGGGTTGACATCCCGTTCGAATTCCATCTTGCGGACGCGGTCCTGCCCGCCGGGCAGTATGAGGTAAACGTGGGTGCCCACAACATGCAAAGCCTGGTATCTCTCGATTGCTCTGCCAGCCGATCCCAAGCGATCACCACGACGTACCCAATCGGCGGCGGCGCCGACGCGCTCACCGAGGGCCGGTTGGTGTTTAATAAGTATGGGGAGGCGTACTTCCTTTCCCAGGTGTGGTCACCCGGCTACTCACAGGGACGGGGTCTGAACAAGTCCAAGACCGAAAATGAAATCGCCCGCGTCACCATGCCGACTGAAACGAGCCGGGTCAATCTCGCCATGCGTTAACGAGCGTGGCGGCCCGAACGCCCGCCGGCGGTCGGGCCGTTGAGTATGCGGACCTCTTCGTGGCTCCTCGTCGTCGCCGCCATCACTCCTGCTGCGTGCGCGACGAGGAGCCTTCTGCTGGGCGATCCGCAACGTGGCGCGGCGTTATTCCAGAGCCTCAACTGCGTCGCCTGCCACAGCGTGAGCGGCGTGGGTGGGAAGAAGGCGCCGGATCTTGGGCAGGGCCGGGACCGGGGCTTCAGCCCCTACAACCTGGCAGCCCTCATGTGGAACCATGCTCCGGCAATGTGGGGCGCCACGGCGAGAGAAGGCGTGGCCGTCCCCGCGATGGGTGAGCAGCAGGCCGCCGACCTGTTCGTGTTTTTCTACGCGCAAGGTTATTTCGAGACGCCCGGCGACGCCAAGCGCGGAAAGCTGCTGTTCATCGCCCGGCGTTGCGGGCAATGTCACGGGACGGATTCCCCCGTGCGTGCGGGCATTCGGCCGGTCGCGGAATGGGACTCGCTCTGGGACCCCATCGCCCTAGCCCAGGAGATGTGGAACCACTCCAGCGACATGGCGCGCGCGCTCTCCCGGTCGGAAGTCCCTTATCCACTGTTCACCGCGCAGGAACTGACCGATCTGCTGGCGTGGCTGCGCGCCACACGGCCTCTAAGTCACACCGCCGGATCAGCGCCGGAGTCGCCGGAAAGCGGCCGGGCGCTACTGGTATCCAAGGGTTGCGCCGGGTGCCACCGCGGAAATCTGGCGCTCGAATCGCACCGCACCCGCTACAGCCTTACCGATTTCGCCGCGGCCATGTGGAACCACCCCTTCCGCACCGGACATCACCAGACGCCGCTCAGCCTCGATGAGATGCGACGCCTGGTTGGTTACCTGGTGGCCACGCAGTTCTTCGACGAACGCGGCGATCCCGGCCAGGGCAAACGGGTCTTTCAAAGCAAGCGATGCAGCGTCTGCCACGACGATCCATCCAGCGGCGCGCCTGACCGATCGGTGATGTTGGGAACCATGACCTCGTTCGGAATGGTGGCTGCGCTATGGAAGCACGGTCCGGCGATGCTGAACGCGATGCGCCAGCGGAACATCCCCTGGCCTCAATTCAAGGGATCGGAAATGGCGGATGTTTCCGCTTACCTTCACGGCCTCCAGCTCAAACGCCGTCCCTAATTCGGTGACAGGCTACGAAACCCCCGCAGTTTGGGGGTTTCGTAGCCTGTCACCGAATTAGGGCGGTCACCGAATTGCGGCCTGGAAGGCGATGCGGAGGTCGGAATTGTCCGGATTGCCTTTGCCGTCGCGCTCAAACATGATGATCCAGATGAGATTCTTGGTCGGGTCGGCCCAACTCTGAGTGCTGAATGCGCCGCCGTGGCCGAACGAATTGGGCGACAGGACGCTGTTGGCAGCCATCTTCGTCGGATCTTCCACCACGCAGAATCCCAGGCCCCAGGGCATCCCGGGGCGCGCGGTGAGGTCGCCGGTCTGCTTGCGCGTCATTTCCGCGACGGTCTCGGGCTTGAGGATGGGCTTGCCGTTGTTGAGCATCATCTGGTAAAACCTGGCGACGTCCTCGGCCGTCGAGAAAAGCCCGGCCCCACCGAGCGGGGGACGCTGGCGGTCCGTCACGGCCGTCTTGTAAAGATACGAGATGGTGGTCTCTTCCAGCTTGGAGGTTTGCGCGTTCCAGCGATAGGGGTGCGCCCAGCGCGATTCCTTCTCCGGCGCAATCCAGAAGCTGGTGTCCTTCATCCCCAACGGGAGGAGCACGCGCTTCTGAAGGAACTGGTCGAACGGCATGCCGCCGGCCGCTTCCACCACACGCCCGAGCACGTCCATGCCGGCGGTGGAGTACGCCCAACGGCTGCCCGGCTGGAAGCGCAGCGGCTGCTGCGCCAGCCTCTTGGCGGTTTCGGCCAGCGTCATGTGGGGGTCGCGATTGTTCATCTCCCCGAGGCCGCTCGAGTGCGTCATCACGTCCCGCAGGGTGGGAGGGCGGCTCGGTTTGACGGTTTCGCCATTCTGGCTGACCATCACGCCGGCGAACTCCGGCAGATACTTCGCGAGCGGGTCGTCGAAGCTCAGCTTGCCGTCATCCGCCAGGATCGCGATGCACACCGAGGTGATCGGCTTCGACATCGAGGCGATCCAGAAGATGTCGTCCGTCCGCATCTTCCGATCCTTGGCCAGGTCCGTCTTGCCGACGGCGGCGAGGTGGATGACGCGATCCTTGGTGGCGACGAGGGTCACCACGCCGGCCGCTTCGCCTTTATCGACAAACTCCTGCATGCGCGGCGCCACGGCCGCAAAACGATCCGCCTGCTGCGCGACAAGGAGCAACGGCGCCAGCGCCGCAACGGCTATGATCCGCATGCCCCCAGTATAAAATGAGAGAGATGCCCAAAGATGAAACTCGAATCGATCGCCGCACATTCCTCGCGGGGGTAGCGGCTGCCGCCGTGCCCGCCGCTCACGCTCAGGCTGCGGAGATTCCGATTATCGATTGTCATATTCACCTCTTTGACAGGACCAGGGGTCAGAATGCCCCGCGTAAGGGCGGACCTGCGCGGCGGGTGGTGATGACGCCGGCACTCTACCGGGAGATCGCCGTGCCGCAGGGCATCAAGGGCGCCATCGCCATCGAGGCCAGCCCGCGGCTCGATGAAAACGACTGGGTGCTGGAAACCATCGAGAAGGACACCATCATGGTGGGGTATATCGGCGATCTCGAACCCGACAAACCCGAGTATGGCCAGTATCTGGAGAAGTACCACAAGAATCCGCTCTTCCTGGGTATCCGGTATGGAACTCTGTGGAACAGGGATCTGGGCGCCATGTTGTCGAACCCCGATTTTGTCTCCGGCTTGAAATTGCTGGCGCAGGCCGGCATGGTGCTGGAAACCGCGAACCAGACGCCGGGACTGATCGATGCCACGCTGCGGACCACGGACAAAGTTCCGGGGTTGCGCATCGTCATCGACCACCTGCCGCAGATGGAGCCTCCCAGCGACTCGGCCCAACGCGGCGCTTATGAAAGCAATCTGCGCGAACTGGCGAAGCGCCCACAGGTGTGGTTGAAAGTCTCGGAGGTGATTCGACGCGTGGATGGCCAGGTTCCCACCGACCCGAACTTCTATAAGCCGCGGCTGGACGAACTCTACGGTATTTTCGGCGAGGACCATGTGCTGTTCGGCAGCGATTTTCCGAACAGCGACCAGTGGGGCACTTACGAAACGGTCATGAGCCTCGTCCGCCCGTACTTCATGGCCAAAGGGCGCGCCATTGCGGAGAAGTATTTCTGGAAGAACTCGGTGGCAGCCTACCGCTGGGTGAAACGCGAAGCCGGCCAGCCGGTGCTACTGGCGGCGAAGCAGTGACGGCCAGTTGAGGATCACGTTCAGGGTGGTAGCGGGTTTCTGCTCGACGGGAACGATTGCCAGGAACTTCTTTCCATCGCGCGTGACCACCCAACCGTTGCGCCCGCGCGCGGGCAGCCGCGTCTGGAAGAGCGGATGAGGAATCCCGGCCACGATGGCGCCGTTTTTGGCCTCGATATCCACCGCCATGATCTGGGGGGGCGTCTGCAGCGAAGTGTAGAACAGCTCTTTGCCATCGCCCCGCCACTGGGGATCGAGGCCGCCGGCGTTGGACACCACCCACTTGCCTTTCGCACCCGGGGCCGCCTCCGCAAACGGCTGCACGTAGACCTCGGATCGCCCCGACTCGGCCGACCGGTAGGCGATCCACTTGCCGTCGGGCGAGAAGGTCGCTTCGTCCTCGTTGAACCGTGTTTGCAGGAACGGCCGCGGCTGGCGGGTATCGAGAGACAACGTCCAGATATCGTTGCCGGCGCCGGGAGCCGCCTCGTTGAAAGCCAGCCACCGGCCGTCGCGCGACCAGTCCTCGGCGGCCTTGTTTCTGTCGGATTCCAGCAACAGCTCCTCTGCGCCCGTTCCGGAAGCGCTCTTCACGTACAGGTCGCGTGGGCCGCGGCGGTCGGATGAGAACGCGATGCGGGAGCCGTCTGGCGACCACACCGGGTTGAAGTCGTCCTTGGGGTCGAAGGTGAGCTTGGTGGAGGTGCCACGGGCGAGGTCGAACACCCAGATGTCGCGGCCCTGCGCCCCCGGATCGCGAATGCCGACCGCCAGGCGGCCGCCATCGGGCGAAAGCGCGGGACCGGAGTACTCGGCGGCGCTGCCTACCGTGCCGAGATTCTTGCCCGCGCGGTCGAACCAGACCAGGTGGGCATCGGCGGCGCCGCTCCCCGGCCGGTAAGCCAGCACTCCGTTGTCGGAAACTGAGAAGGCGTCGACGCCTTCCACGAAGGGCACGGCGTCGCCGCGCAATTCGCCGCCCTTCGGATCGAAAGGCCGCGCCATCAGCACGCTGCCCCGCAGATACAGGATGTATCCGGGCGCTCCGTAGACGGCCGGCGAATCCGCCGTAAACAGTGTTCGGTCCGTCTTGCCATCGATCGTCATCAGGTAAACGACGGTCGGCGAAGTAGCTATGCCGGCGACCGACCGTGAGTTGTACAGCAGCCACTGGCTGCCCGGAATCAGCGAGGGATATGCGAGCCCGCCGGCCCCTTTGGGCCCGGGAGCGCGCAACTGCCGCACGCCGCTTCCGTCGGGCTGGAACCATCGCAAAATCCCGCCCGCCGCCGCGACAATCCCCTGCGGCCCCCAGGAGGAATATGTGGGCGCAAACGGAAGTTGCAGCGACTGGGGCTGTCCGCCGTTCAGGTCCATGCGAGTGAGAACACCATCCCGAAGCACCATGAAGGAGCGGCTGTCAAACGACCAGTACGGGCTATACGCACCCTCGGCGCCAGCCAGCGCGCGGGTGGCGCCGGTGGCGAGACTGAGCAGGTAGATCTGGATTTGCTGCAACTGGCCGCCGACCCCCGAAAAGAGAATATTCTCGCCATCCGGTGAAATGGCGGGCCGCCCCATCACCAGGGTCCCCTCGGGTGCGTTCACGGTGAAACGAACAGGGCGCGGCACGGGCGTTTCCTGGCGGAGCAGTAGCGCGGCCAGCAGGATGGCGGTTATCGCGAAAACGCCGGCCACGGCCCAGGCCATGCGGGCTCGCGGCCTCCCGCGGGTGTCGGCGGCCGTCGGCGCTCCCGTGCCGCCTTCGTGGATCCAGACCAACTCCTGCCACAGGTCGCGAGCGGTCTGCCAGCGGTCGTCCGGGTCCTTGGCCAGGCAGCGCCGCACCACGCGATCGAGAGCGGGCGTAGCCAGCGGCTGAACGGCCGAAACCGGCGCTGGGTCCGCGCTCATGATGGCGGCGATCAGGCTGGCCTGGCTCGCGCCCCGAAACGCGCGCTGGCCGGCGATCGTCTCGTAGAGCGTCGCGCCGAAGGCGAAGATGTCGGATCGTGCGTCCGCCTCGCGGCCCTCGAGTTGCTCCGGCGCCATGTACTGGAAGGTGCCGACGATGGTTCCCTTCTCGGTCAGCGGCGGCGCGGGCGAGGTCAGCGGCGCGAGACTGACGGTGGGTGTGCTCGGCGTCACCACTCCGCCAGCGGAGGAGGCCGCACCCGACGCCGCCGGTTTCGCCAGCCCGAAATCCATCAACTTGGCGCCCGCCTTGGTCAGCATGATGTTGCCGGGCTTCAGGTCGCGGTGCACGATCCCGGCGCGGTGCGCCTGATCCAGGGCGCCGGCAACCTCGATCCCGGTCTTTACCGCCTGCTCAAGCGATAGCGGGCCGCGCTTGAGCCGGTCCGCCAGCGTCTCGCCTTCCAGGTGCTCCATCACCAGGAAGTCGATTCCATCTTGCGAGCCAATGTCAAAAAGCGTGCAAATGTGTGGGTTCTGCAGCGTACTGATGGCTTTGGCTTCGCGCTCGAAGCGCGCCCTCAGATCGGGAGATGAGGCCAATGCCGGCGGCAGCACCTTGATTGCGACGGTGCGCTCCAGCCGGGTATCGCGGGCTTTCCAGACCTCGCCCATGCCACCGGCGCCAAGCGGCGACTGGATCTCGTAGGGGCCAAGTCTTGTGCCTGGGGTGAGTGCCATAAACTCCACTCGGTTTACCGATTGTAGCAATGCGTCGACCTTCGCGATGTACTTCCTGGCGCGCTCCCTGCGGTAGACTTAACCTGTGGTCTAGGAGTGGCATGCAGCGAAGGCCAAGACCAATCTTCAGAAACATGGCGTGTCCTTTGACGATGCGGCGACGGTTTTTCTCGACCCACTGGCCTTAACGTTTCCCGGCCCATATCACTCGGGCGGTGAGGAACGGGAGATCACGATCGGTCGCACCGCTGGACATCGGGTCGTCTTCGTGTCGCATTGCCAGCGTGGAAACCGCCTGCGAATCATCAGCGCACAAAGGGCGACCAGAAGAGAGCGTAGCCAATATGAAGAAGGCATTGGTAAAGAGATTGGATGACAGTTTGCGTCCGGAGTACGACCTCTCCCAGCTTAAGGGTGGCGTTCGCGGCAAGTATTACCGGCAGGCAGCCGCCGGGACCAACCTCATGTTGATCGAACCGGAACTCGCTGAGGTGTTCCGCGACGCGGAATCAGTGAACCGCGCGTTGCGGCTGCTGATGGATACAGCAGAAGCGGCCGCACACCCAGCTCGCCGCCGGCATGGGGCGCCCAGCAGGCGCAAACGGACAGGCTGAATCACTGTTTTTCGTGGTATCGTCTGCGTTGACAGGCCACAAACAAAGATGGCCTGCCCCACAGAGCAGCAGAGCCGCAACCAAAATGTGGGGCGGACGCCCCCGTCCGCGCCGGACCCCCTGGTCCGGCTCCTGACGTGTTCAAGCAGGCCGACCAGGGGGGTCGGCCGCGGGCCAGGGGGCCCGCCCCACAAAATCGTCGCGGACTGCGAAGATTTGAGAGTGCTGTAATACAGCCACTCAGTTCACGGATTGCAGCAGCGCGTCTATCTTCGCGATATACTTCTTCGCCCGCTCGGATTCCGCCATATCGGGGTTGAGAGTGATGGTGTCGGAAAAATGCTTGCGCGCCGGCACCAGCGGTTCCACCGCGCCCGACGCCTGCGCTTTGCTGGTATAGCTCAGCGCCAGCGCGAAATGCGCGTAGGGGTCCGATGGATCGTAGGTGAGCGCCTTCTGGCAGTAGCCGATGGCCGCGTCGAAATTGTTCAGCAGGCGCTGGCTGTCGCATAGCCCGAAGTACGCCAGGCTGCGAAGGTCCTGCCAGACATCGCGCTGCGCCGCGCGTTTCTTGCGGCCGAATCCCACCAGAAAGCCGAGCACGTAGTAATTCATTTTGCCGGCGAGTTTGCTGTCGAAATCGCTCAAGTTCAGGTACTGCTGGTAGGCATTGGTAGCGTCCCGATACTTGCCGCTGAGGCGCAGACTCTCCGCCAGCCAGAAATTCGCTTCGGCATTGCCGGGGGTGAGCGCGATGGCCTTGCGCGCGGCCTCGATGGAATCCGGGTAGAGCTCCTTCATGCGCAGCGCCTGCGCCAGCAGGTACCAGGCCAGCGCGTGCTTGGGGTCGCGCTCGACCACCGCGTTCAACTGGCGGATGGATTCGTCGAGCGCTCCCTTATCCAGCAGCATGCCACCCAGGGTGGCGCGCGCCTCCAGATAATCGGGATCGATCTCGATGGCCCGCCGCATCCACTTCTCGGCGTCCTGGTCCTGGAAGAGATCGCGATAGACGCGGCCCAGGTAGAGGGCCGCCTGGCTGTAGTTGGGGTCGGCCTGGAGCGCGGCCTGAAAGCTCTCGACGGCCTTCTTGTAGTTGTCGGGCGTTCCCTTGTTGTAGAGTTCCAAGCCTTTGTCGAACTGCTCGACGGCGGCGCGCGGGCGGCGGCGCGCGATCAGAATCTTCAGCGTGACGGTGACTTCCTGCCCCGGATAAACCATCTCCTCGCGCGGGCCGTCGGGCTCATAGCCCATGTGGACCCCCATGACCGTGTGCGCGCCGGGGCGCAAGCCCGGCAGGCGCAGCGGCGTCGCCTTGTTCACCACTCCCACGGTGGCGCCGTCCACCGACACCTCGACTCCGTCCATGTTGGTTTCGAAAATCAAAGTGCCCTCTTTGGGCGGCGGAGGGGCGCCCGGACGCGCGCCGTTGGGCAAATACGCCAGCAGCATGTTGGGGTCGAAACTACCGCGCTCGGAGGTGGGGTTCTGCTGCGCGTTGGTGGCCTCGCGCACGTTGCGGCGGACATATTCGGCGAGCTCGTCGGCCGTCACAATGCCGTCGCCCGACTCGTCCGCGGAGCCCTCGAGGCCTTTGACCACGTAGTAGGTGAAGATGCCGTGGCCGCCGCCCCAATCGGCGCTCTCGAAGGAACGCTCGCGGTCGCGGCTGGCGGTGAGCGAGAACATGGAGCTGTTCAGATCGAGCAGCGCGCGGCTCACCGCGGCGCGGTCGGCCTCGGGCGTGATGGCTCCGCTGTGGCAGGCGTCAGTTATGAGCACTTTCCACTTGGCCTTGATGCGCGCGCCCATCACCGAGCCGAGCGTCTCCATGGGGTAGCCGGTGCCCGCGATGTTGGCCGGGTCCAGATCGTAGGGCGCCAGGTAGGCCCGTCCGCTGGAGATGAAACCATGGCCGGCGAAGTAGACCAGCACCCGGTCGTCGTCGTGCGCCGCCGCCGGCAGCCACTCTTCGAGCTCGTGCCTGAGGTTGGCCAGCGTGGCTCTCGCTCCCACCAGCTTGTGGACGTTTTCCGCGTGGAAGTTGCCGCCTTCCGGGCTGATGAGAATCGAGTAGATGGATTCGGCGTCGCGCTCGGAAAACTGCAGTTGATCCTTGGCTGGCAGGTTTTTGTAAGTGGCAATCCCCACCACCAGCGCGTAGGAGCGCGGAATGGCCACGGCCGCGGGCGGCGGGGCGGGGGGCTTGACCTCGGCCGCGCCGCTCTCGTACTTCAGATCGCGTTGCTGTTTCTGCGGCGGCGAGGGCTGCGGCGGGGGCTGCGCCGGGAGCATTCCAGCCGCGAGTGTCAATATCGCCAATGTTGGAAAGCGCATGGCTGTCACCTGTGGGCCACTCGGAACTCGTAAATCACCGGCCCGGCGATAGGCGCCGGAGACGCCACTACCGAGGAATCTTGTTCGCGGATGAACATCAGCTCGCGCGAGGCGGCCCCCGGCACCCCGCTCAAGTTCTCCGGCAGTTTCTCGGCCGGCTTAACGCCCTTCGGCCCCGCCGAGCTATCCACGCACTCGCCGCGAGCTTTGAAGATGGTGTCGTCGCAGCGCGGCGTCAGGCGTGGCGGAACCGGGCCGCTCTTGGGAGGCGGCGGCAGGGGCTGATATTCTGGCTGCGCGCCCAGCGCCAGCGGCGTCACCAGCCAGTAGAGCACGTCGTAGCCCGGAGGCCCGGTGATCCGAAACGACCCCTGCGTGGCCGGAACCACATACTCC
>Ga0326727_10005914_pt1 | contig 34251 bp, 29 predicted proteins | sample MB2enrmetagenome_FD_207643 | JGI IMG/M metagenome (GOLD analysis project Ga0326727, IMG submission 207643) | Lab enriched peat soil microbial communities from McLean, Ithaca, NY, United States - MB29MY | ecosystem: Environmental > Terrestrial > Soil > Wetlands > Peat | place: USA: New York...
TCAAGCAAAGATGAGGGAATTTCAGAAGGTCTACCGTGAGGCCCAACTGGCCGGAGACCAAGGCAAACTGAAAAAGCTCGAGAAGGAACGTGCCGAAGTAATGGAGCTTAGCATGGACGTTCAAGCACAGACCATGAGACCCATGCCATACATACTGATCATCTCGCTACCACTGTTCGGCTGGCTAAGTTACACAATGGCGAACGTAGGTTCATGGCCGACCAGTGTGCCGACTACGATGACTTTTCCCCATTTTGGAACACTCGCGTACACTCAAGGCGTCATTTTGACTTTTCCTGTTTGGCTTGTTTGGTACCTAGTGTGCTCACTCGTCTTTACTCAAGTCATCCGCAAGACTTTGGGAATGTGACTGGTGGCATACTGGTCGCGATCAACAAAGACTTTTCAGTTCTCCTGTGCATTCTCGCCGTTGTCTTCAAGCAGACCGTTACGATTCCTTCCTCAACCGTCATTAAGTCGGGCTTTCTTGCTCTCGCAGCTCAAATCGAGCAGCACCCCCTTCAACGTGGCTGCGTCTGCGTCCGTCTTAATCGACGTGCCTGAAAAGTGAGTTCTCGATGCGCGACAACCGACGGTGCGCAGTCCGCTTACGAGTGTTTCAATAGGAACCGGTGGACACTTGAGTTCTCTCAGAAGCTTGTGGTAATCAAAAAACGTTACCGTGTCAAGCTCATTTAGACACAGTGTTATGATTTTTGCGGCGCGCCTCTTGGTGCCAAAAACACCGTTCTCAATGTTTTCAAGAACTTGCTGGCAGAATTCTTGATTACGCAGAGTCCCAAGCCAGAGAGGCCCAGCCACGGCAAGTGGGGCACCGCAAAACGCACAGTCAGGGCGCAGCATAGGAAACAGCCCTGGGAGCACATAGCGATGTCCGCAAGTAAAACAGTGGGCTATGAATCCCATCGACCTGACACATGTATTGGCAAGCTCGGCGCCACGATCGAGAAGCAAATAGACCCGATAGTAGTGTTCCGTTGCGTGCGCGAGGACAGGAGTGGCAGATTTATCATATTTGACAAGCTCTCGGATGATTGTGCCGATGAGTATTCTTATCCCTGTCTCAGCGTGATACTCTGTGTTCATAGGCAGTGCGGAATACCTCCTCACGCCGGCATTAAAATGAGCACCACTTAGAGGGGCAGTGTCCGTCGCAGTCACACAAAGCATCTTGCTGGCTGACCTGCACGCTGCGTCAACAAAAGGGGCTGGAGATCCGAACGGATCGAGGTCAATTACGTTGAACCTCGCTTCAGACATCAAAGCGTTCGCATCACGGTGCTCCACGTGGACGTTCAGCTGCAATCTTTTCGCGTTCCTCTTGCTCAACTCATATGCTGCGAGGTCATAATCGTTGACCGTGACCTCGACCTGCGCCTCGTTCGCAACTCTGAAACCCCGTATGCCACAACCCGCGAGCGCATCTAGATACGTGAGCCCCCTGTTGTCGCGTTGTTTATTGTCAAGAACCTGTATACAAGCAACGTTTATATCTCGACTTAACTCCATTCGTGGGTTGTAGAAGACCGGTGCCGATGATGGAGGGTACGACGCGTTTGGATCCAAACGCGGCACCAAAACAGGAGTGTGGCCTTCAAGAGCGAGCCTCGTTCGCACACGTAGGACTAAGTTTTGTCAATCATAAGGTTTTTCATACGCTGCGCGATTGGCTCGTGCACTCGCGCGGTGCGTCGAGAAACACCGAGCGAAATCCGGACAACGCGTGTTAATGGACCCTCTCAAACTTCCAGTGATCGACCAGCGGTGCGGTGGCATCGACGCCGAGCTTCGTTGTCGTGCCGTCGCTTCCACTGCGTGGGTCGAGGGACGATCCGCGAACGTTTGGGATAACCATAACATCTAAATCGCCTTTGACGCGCGTGGCGATTGCAAATTCTATATCATCAGCATCGTAGATATCAATGTCCTGATCGACCACTACAACGTGTTTCAAACTCGTGTGAGCCGCAAACGCTGCCATGATCACATTTTTTGCGTCCCCCTCGGTCTGTTTCTCTATCTGTATAACAGCGTGCAGATAGTGACGCCCTCCTGCAGTCAAGACTACATTCTTCACTTTTGTTACGTTTTTGCACGCGTTGTAGATCTGCGGTTCATATGGAATACCCATCAAAAGCGAGTGTTCGACACCCGCTGGCAATATGGAGTGGTAGATGGGGTCTCTAGCCGACACCATTCTCGTTACTTCGATAACTGGTTCAGGTCGAACGACGTCATAAGTACCCGTGAGATCCACAAAAGGACCTTCATTTGTAGTTCTTGTTGGGCTTATTTGTCCCTCCAAGACTATTTCGCTTGGCGGGACAGGGATCCCATTTTCACATTCAATGAGGGTCTGAGCCTTTCCCTTCAGGGCGGCCGCATAGTTGAATTCGAGACCACACGGGAGTCTCGTTGTTGTTGCGAATAGCGTGACAGGATCGACGCCTATGGCAATGGCGATGTTCAGGGGCTCGGCTTTTTTTGCAGATGCTTTGTGCATCAGATACGTGTGGCGCGGGGGCACGAGCCTCACAGCTAACGACGTTTTGTCGACAACCATCATGCGATGAACTGACGCGTTTATTCTGTGGCCATATTTTGCCACCACGACGCCTGCGGTGATGTAGGGTCCGCCATCTCGCTCGAAAAACTTCATTACAGGCAACTTGCTCAGATCAGGAGTGCTTTCTACGTCCCACGCAAGGTCTTGTAACACCGTTTTTCCCGTTGCCGCCGTGCTTAAAAGCTTACGAATAAGCCCACGTTCGTCGACGTTGAGCGCTTGGGCCAGCAGCGCACGCGAAGCCAAGAGGTTTACGATGGCTTGAGAGCCGTCAATACGTTCGAACAGTACCGGTCCCCGTCCTCGCGCTAGGCGCGGTGCTTGCAATATCGGCGAAACGGGCTTAGTTACGACTTCTAGTTGTCCTGAGTCCTTTAGATGCTGAATGAAGTGTCTCATTTAGTCACCCCAGCGTCGCGACACCGAATGGTCAAGCTGTAACAGGTCGAGCACCCGGGCAACCAGAGCATCAATGAGCTCTTCGATCGTAGTCGGACGCGTGTAAAACCCAGGACTAGCGGGAACTATAACAGCTCCACACTGCGATAATTTCAGCATGTTGCTCAAATGAATCCCGTTCAACGGGGTTTCGCGCACAACCAATATGAGCTTCCTATGTTCCTTTAAACATACATCTGCGGCGCGCGTTACAAGGTTTGAAGAAATGCCGTGTGCGATACTTCCAAGCGTCTTCACGCTGCACGGAATTATTACCATGCCGTTACTAATGTGGGAACCGCTTGCAATAGGCGCAGCGAGGTCCATTTCGTCGTACGTGCGGTTGACTAGCGACGTGACGTAGTTCAAGCTGTACTGAGTCTCAATGCCTATAAGCTCCTGGCCACTTTTGGTCACAACGAGCTGCGTGTCGATGCCGAGCTGATTCAGCGCCTCAAGCAACCGAACACCGTACTGCACTCCGCTTGCGCCGGTAATCGCAACTGTAATCGTCATTTAAGAGCCTCGATAAGTTCATTAACAAGCGAAAATGATGCATCAACAATTTCTGCGACTTGCCCTTCAGATGCGTCGTGAACGTGAATCCCCACAACCACGACGCAGCTCTGCCGCAATTCCTTCGAAATTCGCAAAGCCGCTTCCTTAGCGATAATATCATCGCGATGATTGGGAACAGTTAACACCGACGCATAAGACCTCCTGTGAAATCCGCCAAGCGCCACGGCACCCACGTGCGCTTTTCCCCCCACCAACGTGACGAGTAAGTCTTTTCCCATTCGAGTTGCGTCGACCCTCAAATCTGCTGGGCCCGCGTTACTCGTCAAAACAACGTGACCACGAGACAAATATCTACTCCCGCTCACAGTTTCTGGCAAATCAAAGCTTAAGCGAAGCGACCGTCAGGTGGCTACGGCCACAACACCTCTAATTCTATCGTGCTCCCAGTCTTAAGGCTTTTGGGTTTAGCGCCTGCGCGGCGCGACTGTTGAGATCCCCATTAATATGCCTAACAATTGAAAGAATCTTGCTGCCAATCGGCACGCAGTGCGACAAGGGCTCAATTCTTTGCGCGCCGCGCCTACTCGAGTCGCCGACAAACGCAGTTCTAGTTGTGCGTGACATACCCATTTATTCTAGAAAAGCTCACTGAAACGCCGGGGAAGAACATTGCTACTCTTATCTGGCGGAACCGGTAGCCCTAAACTGCTTGGCGGGCTGCTTCTCTATTGTTCTGGCGCTCAGGTGACCGTCATTGCTAATACCGGAGATGACATTTGGATCTCGGGCAATCTTGTTTGCCCGGACCTTGACACGGTTATCTACACCACGGCGGGAATTGTGAGTGAACGGTGGTGGGGTATCAAGGGGGATACTTTCTGTACCAACGAAAGACTGGCAAGCTTAGGATACAAAGAACCGCTCATCATAGGCGAGCTTGATAGAGCTATTCATATTTTCCGAAGCGACCTTCTACGACGAGGGGCGACGCTAACTGATGCAACCCATACGATATGCACTTCGTTCCAATTATCTGCCAAGATCCTCCCGATGACAGACGACTTCGTGCCTACAACAATCGTAACAGACAAAGGCGAGATGCATATCCAAGATTTTCTGGTAAAATATCAACAAGCACCGAGCGTCTTGCAGGTTAGATGCCGGCCCAGCAAAATGACCAAAGACGTAGAAACAGCGCTCGAACAATGTCGTTCCGTCGTGATTGGGCCTTCAAATCCGATATCAAGCATAGAGCCTATTCTTAACGTAAACGGAATGCGAAAAATCCTTAAAGACCGATTTGTTATTGCTGTTAGTCCAATAATACGGAACGAGCCGATTGGCGGACCTGCGGGAAAGTTCATGGAATCCCGTGAGCTTCCGGTCAGCTCCTTAGGGGTTGCGGAGTTCTACAGCGACTTCTTGGATGCCTTAATCGTTGATCATCGCGACGACATTTCTCAAAGCGATTTGCCGGGCGATATCGAACTGTTCCGCGCGGATACGATTATGTACGGCATAGAGCAAAGCAAAAAGCTGGCGACAGAGATCGTGCGCATACTTGCACACCAAACTTAAGGATATATGAGAACAGCGGAGTCGGCGTCTGCAAAATAAAACTAAATAGCTGCAAATTACAATATTGAGCGTCTGCTGTACTGCTTGCCCTTTTCAAGGTAGCAAGTGGGTATGGATACGTATAGAGGTTTCATCGTGGCTCAAGAAGTCTTTCAACTGGCGATCGGCGATATCCGCATCCCCAATCCATTAGTTCTCGCTTCGATGGCTGGACTAACTAACAGCTCGTTTGCTACCTCGCGGAGCGTTGGACTAGCAATTCTCGGTGGATACAACCTTGACGCCCCAACGATCGAAGCAGCAAAAGAGCTCGTCAAAAAGGGTCGAAGTGAATTTGCTTACGACGAACCGACACCTGTTATCGAAAATGAGCTCGGAGTCATGAACACGATCGACATGAAAGCCGGAGTCAATGCTCGGTCAACTACGCTGGAGCCCCTGATCGCAATCGCGGAGTTGATTCATAAAAAAGGGGCAATTCTCGAATTAAATGCCCACTGCAGGCAGCCTGAAATGCAAGCTGTTGGCGCGGGCCAGTGTCTCACCTACGATCTCAACACGCTCAGCGAATGGATACGGGAGATCAAACAAACAGACGTGCCCCTGTCGGTGAAGGTACGCGCAGGCGTTGTTGGAGACATAGAGCTCGCAAAGGCTATGGACAAGGCTGGCGCTGACGCGATTCATATCGACACGATGGACTCCGGACCGGCGTTGATCAAGAAAATTAGGGATGCTACGGCGCTCAAAATCATCGCAAACAATTCGATCGTGGACTATAGCAGCGCCCACAAAATGTTCTCGATGGGGGCGGATTACGTCTCAGTCGCCCGTGCCGCTGTAGCCGACAACACCGCTGTTGAAGAAATCCTGACTGAAGTTCAGTCATTTCAAGAAGCCGTTGGTTGGTACAATGCCCCAAAACACATTTGCGCTGGAGGGGACTTGCGGGGGTTAGCGTACTGTTGCATGCCTGTAAAGGAGTGTCCACTACGCTATGTTCTGAAACGGGCGGGCATCTCCCAAGAAGAGTACGTCCAAATCAAAGAGAGCTTCAACAACACAAAGCTAGGGGCGGGACCAGATACGTGCTTCGGGAGCATGGTATGGTGCTGCAAAATTACAAGGCCTTGCCCTTGGAGAGACGGCTCTCTACAAGACTTAGGCATTTCCGACGTTGAGTACATGCAACTCAAAAAGCAACTTGCAGAGAGATTTCTCAACTGTCGAGACCTTGACTGAGCTCTTCAACATGTACGACCCAGATTTCATAGCAGGTTGTGCCGAGCTAGCAATGTTGCTCGAAGTGTCCGCGACACCAAAGCCGGGCAATGTAGACCGAACGCACGACTTTGAAGATGTAACTTACGAACATTTTCTTGCATCTGCGGTTGGCATTTTTCCCGTCTTCAAAAAAGCAGCGTCAGCGCAGCATCGGATAGGCGGTCTGATTCTCGATGCGGTTCAAGCGAGTGCCACTTGGCAGAGCGCTGGGAACTGCCACTTTGGCGCGATCCTGCTGCTGATCCCTTTATGTGCTGCGGCACGGAAAAGCAGCACAATATCTCAACTCAAGACTAACTTGGTCCGCGTTGTCAAGGACACTTCGAGCGCGGACGCGATCCAGTTCTATGAATCTTTTCGGAGCGTGCACGTCCGCGTTGGGGAACATCATTATCTTGACGTGAATGACGCGTCCTCATTGCAAGCAATTAAGCAAGAAAATTTGACGCTGTGGGATGTCATGCAAATATCGAGCCCAAACGACACCATAGCAAAGGAATGGATTGAAGGGTTTCCTCGCACTTTTTACGGCGCCGAGTTGGTGACACACTATATTGAATCGGGACTCAGTGTCAAGAATTCAATTGTGCACTTATTTCTTCGACTCCTCAGTGAGTTCCCCGATACACTCATAGCGAAAAAATTCAGCACTGATGTAGCCCTTGAAGTTTCGGCAAAAGCAGCTCACATACTGAAAGAGGGCGACGCTGATGAGTTCGACAAAGAGCTCGTCGCGCGGCACGTCAACCCCGGGACGACAGCCGATCTCGTGATTGGATCATTATTTGTCGTGCTCTTAGGAGGCTTCCGGTACTGATGGATGTGCAATTTTACGAAGGCATCTCAGAAGTCATAGCAACGACGCGCAATGGCCAGCCCAACGCCGCACCTATGGGCGTCATAAATCGCGGCTCCCTCTACATTGCCGTTTACAAAGACAGTCACACCTTTTTGAACGTTAAGAAAAATCGTCAGCTAGTTGCCAACTTTGTTGCGGATCCGCTGCTTTACGTAAAAACCGCCTTTGAGGATCTCGATCTCGATTTTTTTTCCCCCGATGAGAAGGCGCCAGTCCTAAAGGCAGCGTACGCATGGGTAGAATTTGCGTGTTCGATTTTGGAAAAACCGACTCAAAAAAGCGCCATAGTAGAGCTTAAGCCTGTGAGATCTGTCGTCCTGCAGAGACCGATAATACCTGTGAACAGAGCATTTTGCGCTGTGCTTGAAGCAACGATTCACGCAACACGTTATCAGACCCTTGAAGACCTAGCTTACCTCGAGCGAATGACTCACTGCGAGGGCATCGTTAGAAAGTGCGGTGGAAGGCGCGAGCTTGAAGCATTCGAGCTTCTAAAAAAATATCTTGGCCACGCGCGCACATCCAAGCAGCAGGATTAAGATCAGAACAGGTGGAGAGGCTATGGTAAGAATCGCGTGGGGCATTACGGGAGCTGGGCATCATTTACGGGAAACGTTTGATTTGTTCGTGAGAGCAAAGGAAGTCTACGGCGACCGCGTGGCTGTGACTTCATTTGTCTCGCGGGCTGCAGAGGAGGTTGCACGGGTATACGGCCTTTTTCAACAATTAGATCGAGTTTCTCCTGGAGGGTACATGGAGGAGGTCATACTCGAACGCGAACAAGGATGGAGCTATCCAAAGACTGGGCGCTTCTCGCGCGGCATCTATGACGCATTGTTTGTGTCCCCGACTACGTCCAATACGATAGCCAAAATAGCCCACGGCATTGCAGATTCACTTGTTACTAATGCGGTCGCGCACGCCGTGAAAGGCGGGGTTCTGGTTTTCATCGTTCCTGTCGATATTGTAGGCAGCGTTAAAAGTCCTGTGCCTTACTTCATAAATAGAGATCTCTGCACTGGATGCCGAGAATGCGCTCAAGCTTGCCCAAACGATGCGATTGACGAGCAAATCGACTACCTAAGATGCGATGGCTGCGGCTTGTGCAAAGACGTTTGTGATTATGGCGCGATCCAAGAGGGGACAGTGAACCTCGTCGTCCGCGACATTGACAAACACAACGTCCGAACCCTAAGAGATTCGGAAGGAATCACGATGCTCGACAGCCCTCACCAGCTTGAAGAGGCACTTTTGACAATCATTTGATCTGCACGTCCGAACTGAGGCGCCCAGTTTGATGATTTATTACGGGTAATTTAGCGGCTATTCTTATGATTCAAGACCCGTGCCTTAAGTGAATAACTTGTTGACCGGAGACGAGGCGACACGTGGCCCCCGGCTTTAGATCTGCCGGCCTGTATGGCGCGTAGTATGTCCTGCACAGTGACGCCGCTCGCAGTATCTACTTCAGTGTACCCAAAACCGACCGTCTCCACGTAGTGAGAATCACTTCCGCCGGTGACCCCAAGGTTCAGCTTCGCAGCTGAACGAGTCGCGAGATAATTTGAGACTCCAAGAAGGTCCCTTGAATTAAACGCTTCGACAGCGTCTATCCTCTTGTTGCGCAAACTCCGAATGCCATTTCTGAACAATTCGAACGGATGCGGCGCCACAACGATGCCGCCGCCGCCGTGAGCGCATTTGATGGTTTCAGAAGCAGATAGACCGGGGGGCACAAGAGTATGATTTCCGAGCGTTATCAAATGGCCCTCCGCTGTTGAGATCTCTGCGCCCGGTAGTACGATTAGATTCAGTCCCAGATCCTCCGTAAGCCTCGCTGCATCAAAGAAAGATTGCACAGAATCATGATCAGTAATCGCGAGTCCGTCCAGACCCGCTTCTTGTGCCTGCTTAAGTATCGCTTCCACTGAGCTGTTTGAGTCAGGAGAAAAGTGTGAATGAATGTGCAGATCAAACCTCATATCATCAGTAATTCTGATATAACATATTAAGAGTATGTAGTTAGTGGTGGAAATCTATCGCACGAGTGCTTGTGGCGACCGGTCGCTGCGCCGAACACGCCGTTAAAGAGGCTGTAGGCGCAGGCGCAGATGTGCTGGTTCTAGATGTAGAAATTGCGGCGCTGATGACGCCTTCGCTCTTAAGGGAAGCGTACGTCGAGTTCGCGAGAAGGCAGGGTCACAAGCACGATCTGATCTTGATTCCCGGCGCCGCGAATCCCGCCAACTTTGGCGCGCTGGGTGACGAGCTGAGTGTGAATATTGTTCTGGGCCCAAAACAGGCTTATGACCTCGGCTTGGTGCTTAAATCCCTCGATCAATCCGTACTTTCACTCAATGAGCCGGCTGACCGGATCATTCGCGAAAAGCGTAGAAGTGACGCCTTGAACCTATTGACGCAGCTAGAAAGATCGGCAGCCTATGATTTCAAAATTCGAGACCTCAAAATTGGGGGAAACTCTCGAATGAAGGTCCTCGGAGAGATAATCGACGCCCCAGTTGCAGATGCCAAGCGCATTGGTTTGCAGCATCTACGCAACGGGGCAGACATCATCGACGTCGGCATACCTCTCGGGACCGCGAAGCGCGAGGTGAGCCGCACTTTTGCGGAGGTCAGCGCGGTAACCGGTGAGTACAACGTCCCCCTCAGCATCGATAGTCTCGATCCAGAGCTTATATGCGCTGGAATAGAGTCAGGCGCTGACCTCGTTCTCTCATTTACGGCAGAAAACGCCGCCGAGATAGGGCCCACAGTCGCACGAAAAGACCTTGCAGTTGTGGTGTTGCCCGAAAACGGCGACGTTTGCTCTACCATGGCCCTCGCGCGCACTTTTGGCATCAGCAAAATCATCGCCGATCCCGTGCTATACCCGATAGGCAGTGGCGCCTCCGACTCGCTCGCAGAGTACCGCCGCGTCAGATCGGTCAGCAACGTCCCACTGTTTCTCGGCGTCGGCAACATCGTTGAGCTTATGGAAGCAGATTCCATAGGGGCTAACGCTCTGCTTGCCGGTCTGGCAATGGAGCTCGGGGTTGGCGTGCTCTTCACTCCTGAGCACAGCGACAAAGCAAAGGGCAGCGTTAAGGAGCTGAAGACAGCAGCTCAGATGATGCAGCTCGCGCAGCACCGAAAAAGCCCACCTAAAGATCTAGGCATTGATCTTCTCGTATTGAAAGAGCGCGGGAGGCGACCTGAGTATCAAATCACCAGCAAGAACGTCCTCGACGCAGAGGATTTTGACACAGCGAAGTGGGCGCCTGACCCATCTGGCAACTTCGTGATCGGTGTTAAAGAGGGGATGATCGTTGCGAGGCACGACACGGGAACCGCCGTACAAGGCATTTCCGCAAAACGTATACTTGATGCCATTTTTGAGCTTGAGCTCGTATCCACAGCCTCCCACGCAGCGTATCTTGGACGCGAGTTGAAAAAGGCAGAAATCGCTCTGAAGCTGGGAAGGAGCTATGCACAGGATGATACATTCTGAAGTCTGGCTCTGTAAAATACAAACACGAACTGACTTTCCGCTCGAAAAGATGAACAAATCTCGCGTTCATTCACACGAATTTTGGTCGCTGCGAGAGCATTTCGGGTAATGTTAGTGGTCGATACGGCATTTGCTCGATTTTTTGGCGCACTTGATCTATAAGCTCATTAGTAGTCATCGATTCTTTTTGCCCCGAAAAGCGTACCGTCACCGCGAGGCTTTTCCTGTGCTCCTCTTTTTCCCCAATGACAACGACATAGGGCACCCATTCTCTCCCGGCAGAAGCGACTTTCTTGCTGACTGACTCATCGCGGTCGTCAATGTCAACGCGTATTTTCGCATTTCTGACCTCGCATGCGATCTCTCGCGCGTATTGAAGATGCTTTTCGGAGACAGGAACGACCCTCACCTGCGTCGGGGCGAGCCATACGGGCAGGGCCGGCACTCTCTCGAGCGCCTCCGCCTCGAGGATCGCGCAAAGCACGCGCTCTATGCCACCCGTGGGCGACGTATGCAGGATAATGGGCCAGCGTTCTCCAGTTTCGGTATAGTACTTAATATCAAACCGCTCCGCGCTCTCCACGTCAATTTGGACGGTCGGACATTCGATTGGTTTCCGCGAAGTATCTAAAGCCGCGAGATCGCACTTGCAGATCCAGTAGTGAACGCGTTCTGACAAGAGTTCTACCAAGAAGGGGCGCTCAAACTCGCGAGCGATCTGCTCTACCCACTTTTTGTTGTCATCATAAAATGCCCTCGTGCTCCGAAATATCGCTTGATATTTCACGTCGAGATCCAAACCCGATTTGAACCCAAGTCTCAGCTGCTCGATGAAGAAACGCTTGGCTTCGCTCATGTCTCGGCAAGCGGTGTGCATGTCAGGCATTGTAAACGCCCGTTGACGCTTGAGGCCAGTCACTTCGCCTCGCTGCTCATACCTGAAAGAATAAGTCGAAAGCTCGTACAGTTTCAGCGGCAGGTCTTTTTCAGTCAAATGCATCTGGTGCATCATGCTAAACATGCCGAAGCAGGCAGCGAATCTGAGCATCATATCGCGTGCGCCTGCTTTCAGCCGATATTGTCGCTCACCAAACTTGCTCGCGTGTTCACTCACCGCTCTGCTTGAAAGGTCATACATAACCGGCGTCTCGACCGGCATTGCTCCGTAATTCACCGCCAGCAGATACGAATAGTCGATCAGGAGATCCCGTACTAGCTTGCCTTTGGGCAACCACTTGAGGTGTCCGGCATCTGACAGCGGCTCGTACTCGACGAGCTCCTTCTCTTTCATTAGCTTAATATGTGGCAGCTCCGCTTCCGTAGTGTGGAGGGCGTGCTGTCCCAGTTCATAACTAATAATGTCCGTGAATTCAGCGTTCGCGGAGTGATACGCACTCGCCGGAGTTATCGTGCCGTTAGGATCCAGCACGTAGAATTCTCTCTCGACTTGCTTCTTCTCCGGTTTTGCCTCTGGTTGAATAGATCTGGATAGCTCAGCAAGAGGATGCCCCTTACACTTCAAACTGAATGATTTGTACCATCCGAATGGTACTCTGAGCACTTCACAGACGACGAGCAGAGATTCAATCTTCTGCAGGATGTTCAAAGCAGTCTCGGGTGACGCCAACTCCGAACTCAAATGGGCGTAGGGATAGATCATTACCCTCTTCGCGGCTACCTTAGTCGCAACGTCGCGTATCGCTTTCGCCGCGTCGGTAGCCACATTGTCAATACTGGTCTCGTCACCGCGTTCTGCAGCGACAAAGACGACTAAAGCCTCCTCCATCCGCGCGTGTTTGCGTGAATCTTCGATTTCTTCAGCGTACTTGCTTGCCTTCGTGACCTGGTACTCGATGTAGTCGACGTGCATTAACAGAAGTCGCATATGTAACAGTCCTCAGTTCTCAAATCATGGTCGCATGGTGGTTTTACAAGGGTGGCCGGTGCTGCCTTGACGGCTCACGCGGTCTTTAAAGCTAAAAAAACCCGTAATACAAGATGTTCGCCTCAAAGAAGGCCTTTAGCTAGTATAAACTTTTGACGAACGTGTACAAGATCACAGTTATAGCTGCTATGATTAAGAGATCGTGAAGGTACGGGATCTCGTACAAAATCAACGAGATGATGAATACTAAGGCAAGCGTAATCCAATCAATTCTAAGTTGGTATCGCGGCCGTTGCATATCACACCATAAACTACCTTAAGGTATAAAATCCTATTGCTTTTTTTGCGAAAAATAACTTGGAAGCGAGCTTATTTTTCAAAACGAATCAATTAAGGCTGCCTATTAAATACGTCGAGGTGACTCCAGTGATGCGCACCGCATAGAAGAGGCCAAGAGGCAGTTCGCGCAGCACAACTATCGGCCTATAGTTGTCGTTGTATAAGATGGTGCTTCCCTTCTTGCCTCTTTCTACTGCTAGCGCCATGTCGCTCTCTCCGATGCACTCACAGTTTCGCTGGCGGGCAACGCGGTGGTGCTCCGCAGTCAGCATTCGCGATCGGTCTTTCTGCACTCCGCCGTTCACCGGTCCCAAGAAAAATGCCTTAGTCCCTTCCCTTCGCGAAAAACGGGTGATATTCACTTTGAGCGGCGTAACTTCTCGCAGTAGGTCCAACGTGGCCCTAAAATCCTCAGCCGTCTCACTCGGGAAGCCTACAATGAAGTCAGTCGACACAGTGACATCTCTATATTCGTGTCGGAAGCTCGAGACAATACGCTTAAAGTCGGACACCGTATGACCTCGCTCCATTAGCTCCAAAATCCGATCAGAACCCGACTGCACCGGCAAATGAACGAATCTGTATGTCCGAGGATGTTTAAACGCTTTCAACAGATCGTCTACGATATCGAGAATTGAGGACACGTTCATCATCCCGACGCGGAGCTTGAAGTCGTATTCAATTTCGCATAGCGATTCAACAAGGTCGGGTAACCGGTAGCCCCTGTCTAACCCGTACGCTCCGCCGTCTTGCGCAGTCAGGAATATTTGTCTCGCACCATTTTGAACCCTCCACTCCACATCCTTGGTAATGGCTTCGATGCTTCGACTCTTCACGGGACCTCTAATGCGCTTCACGATGCAGTAGCTGCAGCTTCCCGCACATCCTTGAGCGATCTTTACTTTGGCTGTGATGTTGGGTCTTGGTTCAGATGTGGCGTTGTGCGAGAAATGAACGTCTATGTAAGACGCCACGCCGCTGATCCGCATGGTTTTCAATTCTGGATACGACGCGCGGAGCCGATCGCCAAATGGCCCCGCCATGCAGCCTGTGATAATGAGCGTCCGATCCCCTAACTGATGATACAGAATGTCTATCCGCCTTAGGATCTTTTTTTCGGTCGTCCCGATAACCATACACGTGTTTAGAACGAGTACCTGAGCATCCTCGGTCGATTCGACCATCCTGTGGCCTTTTAGCTTAAGCGTCAGCTCTTCGCTTTCGCTTTGGTTTAACGTGCAACCATAGGTTTCTAGATAAACCGAGGTCATTGCTTTTGCTCAAAGCCCGTGTCTTGTGCGCGAGGCAAGTACAAATTCGCGTGAATCGTTTCGACCGTTCTCCAACGTCAGCTGCTTGCAGTGTGATCGACGAAACGCCGTCTAATCCAATGAGAATTAACTACATGCGAATAGATAACTATACCTTTTGACGCTAAGATTATAGAATAAAATCGAGCGTAGAGCGCCTCCGTTCTGTAGCAGCCTATGAAGATATCCGTAATTATTCCGACGATGAATGAGCCAGCCATTGCTGACGTTCTTCACGACGTCCTTGACGCGCTGCAACAGCACAGCGTGGAAGTAATCGTGGTCGACAAGTCAAAAGATGATACAGCCATGCGTGCGGCAGAGCTTGGAGCAACGGTAATCCATCAGACCGGAACAGGGTATGGAGACGCGTACATTACAGGATTTCAACACATATCCGAAGACACTGAGACAGTCGTCATTCTGGATGGCGACTATACGTACGATCCGTACGACATTCCGAAGTTGCTTCAGGCTATCAACGACGGCGCTGACTTTGTCATAGGCAGTCGATTTGCTCTTATGGACAAAGGAGCGATGAGTCGGAGAAACGCGCTCGGCAACAGACTGCTAACCGCCCTCATACGAGTTCTGTATCACGTACGCATAACCGATTCTCAATCAGGAATGCGCGCCATACGACGCTCCGCACTCGATCGTCTAACACTTGAATCGCCTAACATGCCGTTCGCGAGCGAGATGATCATCGAGGCACAAAAAGAAAGCCTCGCCATTACCGAGGTTCCCATAAGGTATCGGAACAGAGTCGGCCGTGCGAAGCTGTACCCGTTCAGGGATGCATTTGGCATCTTGTTTACCACAGTTCGCCTCGTCCGGGACTACAATCCAATCGTTATTTTTTTGCCCATTGGTCTCGCGCTGATACTCATAGGCCTCGGCTATGGCACGACGATACTTATCGAATACACCACAACCGGCGTCGTGACGCGCTTGGCAGGTGCGGTTCTCTCCGTCTTCCTCATTTTGACCGGCTTGCAGATAACGCTTTTCGGTTTGCTAGCGGATATCGTACTAACGAACCTGCGACGACGATAACTACCAAAATGAACATTGGCTATATTTCAGATGTAGTCTATCCTTTCGTGAAAGGCGGAGCTGAGAAGCGTATCTACGAAATGGCAACGCGTCTTGCCATAAATGACGAGGTGCACATCTTTGGCGTGAAGTGGTGGCACGGGAAGAGCGATATCGAGTTGGGCGGGATTCACGTCCACGGTATTTGCAAACCGCTCAGCCTTTATGCAGGGGAGCGCCGGTCTTTTCGAGAAGCAGCGAGATTTGCAGGCAGTTTGGGCCCCATTTTTAAGCAAGACCTCGATATTATTGACTGCAATCAATTTCCGTACTTGCACTGCTTTCCGTCGAGGCTAATTTCGCAACTGAAACGTATCCCGCTAGTCATTACGTGGCACGAGTTTTGGGGCGATGACTGGTACGAGTACTTGGGCAAACTCGGATTCTTTGGCAAAATGGCGGAGAGAGCAACCCTGACGATAGCTGACGAGGTGATCGCTGTCTCCATGACCACGAAAGAACTCATCGCGCAGTTCAGAAAAAGCGTATCACTCGTGCCGAATGGGGTCGATACCTCCTTAATCGATTCGATCGCACCGGCTGAAATCTCAGTCGATGCGCTATTTGTGGGAAGGCTCATTCCTGAAAAAAACGTCGAATTGCTGGTACGGGCGATGCCGCCAAGCAAAACGCTCTGCATAGTGGGCGATGGTCCCGAAAAAGAAAAACTCGTTCAACTCGCGAAAGAACTCAGCACTAACGTGCGTTTCCGTTCGGAATTGCCTTACGAAGACCTTATAGGCGTGATGAAAGCGGCAAACTCGTTAGTTTTGCCTTCCAGCCGTGAAGGGTTTGGCATCGTTGCCCTCGAGGCGCTAGCTTGTGGTACGCCCGTCATTACGAGCAATGTTCGAAAAAATGCAGCAAGAGAGCTCGTCACTCAGGGACAGAACGGATTTGTCGTTGATCTCACCGAAGATCAGCTCCGAGCAGCTCTACTTGAAGTCGATAAAGAGCGTATGCAGCGGGCTGCAAAAGCCGGCGCAGCTTTCTTTGACTGGGATCTCTTAAGTGCAGAACTTCGAAGGTTGTATGAGTCAATGACGTAAGCGAAAAGTGAGTTGCGACGACACGCCAAACATCAGCGATTTCAAAAACATTATTACAGCGGGCACCATTGTATGAGCAACCGCGTATTGCGAAGCTGAAATTAAGCAAAAACAGAGGCTATACCGTGAACATATTGCTTGTAAGTGAGTTTTTTCCTTTTTGCGACGCCGCCGGCGAATTGCAAATGCCGGGGGGAGGGGAAAACCACATGTATGCCTTAGGCCGCGAGCTTTCTGGTAGGAATAACGTCGCCGTGCTGACGTCACACGTGCCGACAACCACTTATCCGGAAGACCGATTTCCGTTCCGCGTATACACGGTATACAACCGCAAAACTGCGGGTCCAGGCTCAGCAGATCTGCGATACGCAGTACGCCTGTCGCGAGAGTTAAAGCGTATCAGCAACAAGTTCGACGTTATTGTTCCGCAAACACTCATACCTGTCTTCTCAGCATCTCTCAGTCGCACAAAGGTGCCGGTCGTGCCGATCGTACACGACGTGTATCAACCTTTGCCGTTGGCCAACGGCATCGCCGCGTGGCGTGACCTGAAAGGAGGCGACACGCTAAAGGGGGTGCAAGCTTGTTTGCTAGAACGCGCCTGTCTTCGTTACGCCTCGACCTGCCCGATCACAATAACCGTTTCAGACCCCACTTTTGAAATATTGAAATATTGGATCCCCCGACACAAGATTAGAGTCACTGGCAACGGCGTTTACCTAAAAGAATTTACGCAGAACACGAAGGAAATTGATGTCATTTGTATAGCACGCTTCGACGCGCCCTATAAGAACATAGACATAGTTTGTGAGGCGCTATTCGACACGGAGGTTCAAACGGTCATAGTCGGCGATGGAAAACTCAGACCCACTATTGAACGTCGCTGGGCGAGCAAGAATATTCAGTTCGCTGGTAGCGTTAGCGAAGGGAGAAAAAAGGAGTTGCTTTCAAAATCCAAAATTCTTTTATCTGCGTCTTCAGCCGAAGGATTTGGGATAACACTTCTGGAAGGCCTCGCATCAGGTTGCTTGGTGGCAGCGAGCGACATAGCTCCACATCGATTCATTGACCACGGCTCTGACATCATAAAATTCTTTCCCGTGGGCGATAGCGAAGCGGTGAAATCCGCTGTGATTGAACTTCTGCAACTTTCTGGTGAAGAAAGCGCTTTGCTTCGAAAGCGGGCTATCTCTCTAATCTCCCACTACTGGGACTGGCAGGCAATCGCCCGCAAAACCGAACTCCTCCTTAATGGTGTGGTACAGATCCGCCGTCCCATCGGGGGTTGAACAGTCGCGTGCAAGGCTTCTAAGTCGCTTCCTCGCCGCTATCGTATTCTATGGAACTCGCGATGGCAGCAGATATCGAGTCAACTCCATCAAGCCACTCGGCCACATAGCCGTCTTCCAATTCGGCAATAGCTTCTTGACGCAGCGGCTCGCCTGCGATAACTCGCGCGCCGACTTTTCCCACTATCGCTAAGGCTAGATCAAAGTGTCCTTTTTTCTCTTGATCCAGCGCCTCTCGTATTAATTCGTCCATAGAGGCCTTATCTGCGAAAGACGCTTTCATATAGCTCTCAAACGATGCAAAAGCGCCAACAAGAGAAGATTGGATCAGTCCTATTAAGTCGTCAAGCTCCACGTCACCTGTGTCAGCTTTTTCCCTGATTATCGCCTCAATGTTTTGTAAGCCATCCAAAGATTCTTCACGCGTGAGCTTGCCAATTTCGAAACCTCTAACAACCTTCCAGCACGCAATTATTACGTCTTCTTCCATTTCAACGAATACTGTCGTGGCTGTTTCGTCCATGTTCTTGTAGTCACTTTGCCTGGCGCAGTCTATCCAGTTGCGCCAACGCTCGTCAGTGAACGGCACGTAGAGGTTCTTTGCGTTTTTCATCGTGTAACCTTGTGTAATTGTTCCCGATACGTACTTCGGGTATAATGCGATTATATTTATACGTTTCAGCCGCTTGCCGGCAGCTCTAAATAAAGCGTTCGTTCAAGTAAGTACGAATTGGATTGCTCCGGCCGCTGTGCGCGCGTGGCGCGGAAGGACGCGTCTGCGCCTAAACTTCGGCTACACCATTCACAACGTGGCCAGTGAACATAACAGAGCGTATCATGTTGATGGTAGAAGCGCACCGCGTGCACAAAATATACGAATTGAACGGCTTGAAAGTCCACGCACTCAAAGACGTGAACCTTCTAATCGAAAAAGGGGACATGGTGGTCATTATGGGCCCAAGCGGCTGCGGCAAGACCACGCTCCTGAACTGTCTTTCAGGGCTCGACGAACCAACGTCGGGAATGGTCAAAATCGAAGGGATACCGCTCGCACAGATGAACGACAATGAATTGTCAGAATATCGCGCGACGAGGATGGGATTTATCTTTCAATCGTTCAATCTGCTGCCCGTCTTGACTGCCCTAGAGAATGTTGAGTTGCCGCTGCTTGTAGCCGGCATTAATGAGAAAGAGGCGCGCTTGCGGGCCTTAAGCATGCTATCGAGTGTTGATCTCGAAGAGTGGGCACATCACAAACCCTCCGAACTCAGCGGGGGACAACAACAGCAAGTGGCAGTCGCCCGGGCGCTTATAAGCAGACCTGCAATCATCTGGGCCGATGAGCCGACAGGAAACTTAGACTCAGCAGGTGCAGACCAGATCACAGCGCTTCTAAAAAGGCTAAATAAGGCTAACCGGCAGACATTCGTTATCGTTACACACGATCCGTCTGTTGCAAAGACCGCGGATCGATTGATCAGCATGAAAGACGGAGCTATACTCTCAGAATCAGCTGCGCCTATTGTCTGATTGGCCAAGCACAGATTGAGGGATGTACATGTACTTACCGATGTACTTAGCACTTCTCGGCTGTGCCGTTACTGTACTCTTACTTTTTGCCGCGCTTATAGTTTCAAACAAGTCAATCTTCACAATGGGCGTAAGAAACATTATACGACGCCCGAAAAGCACAGCCATTATAGTCGGAGCGCTCCTAGTGAGCACAGCAATTATCTCAGGGTCGCTCGTCGCAAGCAGCTCCCTTGGTTATTCTGTCGTCAAGGCAACGTACGATGCACTTGGCAACGTTGATGAAACCGTTGCCCTTAATGGCCAACCATTCAACTACTCAGTATATCAACACGTTGCAGCCGATTCAGCGATAACCAACAACACAGACGGCCTCTCTCCAAGCCTCTACGGGGGGGTCCCGTCTGTGGACGACGTTACAAGCGGCATCACGTCAACAGGAGTCACGCTCGTCGGTTTAAACTTCACTCTAGACGCCCCCTTTGGCAACTTTGTTTTACTGAACGGCACATACACCAATGCGAGCGATTTGGCTGGCAGTCAAGTCCTAATCAACGACAAGCTTGCTCAAGATTTAGATGCACATACCGGAGATAGGCTTGTTGTTTATTACGGCGAGAACGCTTCTTCCGCCAAAGCTTACACGTTCACGGTCAAGTACATCGCACAAAACGAAGGCAAGGCGCAGTACGAGTTGAATGAAAATCTCTTTATGCAGCTCAGTGCGGCGCAAGCTGTTTTTCAACACGAGGGTCAAATCAATGAGATTAGGGTCTCGAACCTCGGCGATGCTGAATCAGGAGCGGCAAAATCTGGTAATGTGTCCGCGCTTCTCACGCAAGCCTTGTCAGGTTCGTCGCAACGATTCGACGTCAATCCCGTCAAACAAGATATGCTGGCTGCCGCAGATGCGCAAGGTGCCCAGTTTTTAAACTTACTCGTGGCGCTAGGGGCGTTTTCAATCATAACAAGCGCGATGCTGATTGTCAACGTTTTTGTGACGCTTTCTGAACAGCGTAGAAGTGAGCTCGGATTGGCCCGCGCTTTGGGCATGAAACGCAGGCATGTCATACTCCTCTTTCTTTTTGAAGGGGTAACTTGCGCGCTACTGGCTGCAGCCATCGGGTCAATATTGGGGATCGGAATCGGCGCTGGTCTTATAGATACGCTCAACGCGGCCACTACGACAGGAACCCCCGGAGGAGCGTCTCTTGTTCTGCATTATGATCTCACTGACCTCTTGTCCGCTTTTCTCATGGGTCTACTTGTTACGATCGCAACGATTGCGTTCGCTTCCTACAGAATCAGCAGGTTGAACATCGTCCGCGCGATACGAAATGCCGAAGATTCCGAACAAGCGCCGCGCCTACCGCGGGGGGCGCCCACATTAGGTGTGGGTCTACTAGTTTTCGGGGTTGTCGCGTACGGCGTTTCACCTCAAGGTCTGGCGGCGCAAGTTATCGCACCCCCGCTTATCATCTTTGGCCTTGCCCTCGTCGCCCTACGAGCCATTAAACGACAGCAAGTACTCACTGTAGCAGGAGCAGCGCTGGTACTCTACAACGCAGGCATGATCTTTAGCACCTCAGGCTTCAGCAATTTCGCCACGGCGGTTAGTTTCACCGTGAGCTGCCTTCTCTTAGTGCTAGGAGCGGTTCTGGTAGTTCTCGTCAATGCTACCCCGTTCTTGAAGCTATTCTCCAAGCCGCTGACAAGGCTTAAAGCCAGTCAAGCTCTGATTAGACCTTCGTCGGCGTACTGCCTCCAAAAAAGGGAGACGTTGGGAACGACGGTTACGATATTATCTCTCGTCATTTTTCTAATGATCGTAGCGCTAGTTACTGCCGCTGTCTATCAACCAGATATAAGCCAGCAAACCGGCGGATACGACATTCGTGCAACATCAAGCACGCCATTATCAAACTTGACAACCCTGGAGGTCCAGTCACCCACGTCCGAATCGCCCGCAAAACCCGTGGCGCTCTTGAACGCGTCGGATATAGACTTCTACGATGGCCTCTTTGTTGCGAATGCAACAGGGACGAGCATAAATGGTCAAGCGCTCTACCAGCAGGGACCTGAAACAAACGTTTATGGCGTAGATGCGAATTTTTCGGAGCACGCACAGTACGGCTTCAAGAACACGCTTGCGGGCTTCAACTCGTCGGAAGTCTGGAATCTGGTAAACAACCCTCACTACGTCATCGTAGACTCAAGCTATTCGTATGGCCCTAACGGCACCCAAGTCAGCGCAGGCGACACCATCTCATTTAAAGCGGGTAACGGCACTACACGCTTTTTGGTTGCCGGCGTCCTCGATGAGTACTATCTGCACGGCATTTTTATGAGCAAGCAACAAATGCAGCACTATTTTCCGGAGGTAAAGGGCGATACGCTGTTTCTCATAAAATCAGCGAGCGGGATGAAACCTATCGATCTTAGCTACGACCTCGAGAGAGGTTACAAAGCTGCTGGCCTCAACGCATTTCTCATTAACGACGAGGTTTCGCAGATGATGACGCAGAGCCAACAGTTCTTTCAGCTCACCGCGACCTATCTCGGCCTCGGGCTTATCGTTGGCATCGCTAGCGTTGGAGTCGTGACGGTGCGATCCACTATAGAGCGGCGCCAAGAGATAGGCATCATGCGCGCCATAGGTTTCAACCGCAGACTTGTCGTTAAGTCGTTACTGTTTGAAGCGACCTTTGCGACCACGTTGGCAGCAGCAGTAGGCCTCTCAGCCGGATTGGTCGTTTCTTGCGCCATATACGCTAACTTGAATGAAACCGTGAAAGTGCCGTTTACGATTCCGATCGTCCAGGTTATCCTAGTTCTTTTAGTCGTTTATCTAGCCGTCGCCATCTGCACTGCTATCCCTGCAAGAAATGTGTCGCGAATACTGCCCGCAGAGGCCATTCGGTATGTTGAGTAAGCTCCGATCGGATTCTTACTAACAAGAACGGGCCACGTCCAGCTCAAATGCGCAAACTCTGCGCGAACTGCTTCTGTGCAAAGGCTCGGCACCCGAGTTGAGCTCTCTAGAAACTGAGAGTAAGTTCGGTCCCGTTTTGGACGTCGCTCTCACTCACCGCGATTTGCTTCGTGACGTTGCCGATCGTCACCTTGTATGCAGGGCCAGTTTTGATTCCGTACGGCATCCCAACCGTCGCATAGGGAACCACAAACACATGGGTGCCGTTTACTCTAGCACTCTGCGTATAAGTGAACGTCCGGTTTTGATTTGTGGTGACGTTGAGAGATAGCGTAGCGTTTCCATTGCCGCTGACAGCTATCCGTGCGCCCTCAACGTATTCAAAGATCTTAACATACTGTATATTAGTTCCGTTGAGCGTGCCCACCGTAGTTGGCGATTCGTAAATCAAACGATAGTGGCTGTATCCATTGCCATCGTAATATTGCAATCTGACGACCGTCGTGTTATAATACGCAGCGGTTGGCACGGTCTGCTGAGTCAGTTGGCCACTTTGGTCTAACTGCTCCTGCGTTGTGAGGAACGTATCGACCCCTTGTCCTGATAGAAGCGCAATCGCTGGGAACTTGTCGGTGTAGTCCGCCATTTCGTAATCGGTCATCACATACTTGACGTGGTCTTTCTGGATGACGCCTAAGGTGCCTGATTCATTCTGGCTCACGAAAAAAGTCGCGGAGTCGTTGACGCCCGTTTGGAAGTTGTTCGCGATGGCTGGCCTATGGCCCAGGAAAATGATCCAGTTCCCATAATCCCACCAGCTGAGCACCCCATATTGCGGTATCTGGTTCGACGTAACATTAAAGTTCGAAGTTGCTGGCGTGTTGGCATTCAGCCACTGAAGCGCTTCCGCCCAGTCGCTTGGTATAGCGGAGACGCTCTGCGCAGTCGTCGTGGTCGCACTAATGCTTGGCAGGAGCAAAACGGCCACGACAATGAGGACTCCGAGAAGTTGCGTGTATTTTACTTCACGCCCAAAGAGTTGAGGAACCGCCGCAGCGTCGCGTACTCCCGACAACTTACCATAGGATTTGCCAATAAGCGCGTCCATAATCCACACTATCACGAACCCAGAAAGGATCGCGACGTTGGCAGACATCAGAAACGCAAATTGTACTTGGATACTGCCAAGTACAAAGGCAAAGACGCTCCAAACGGCCAGCAATACGGCCGCCGCGTCCTGTTTCTTCAACGCGCGATATACGAGCACGACGAGACCGGCTAGAGCTACGAATAGCAAAAGCTGGAAGTAGCTAGCGGCCGCAGCGAGCGTGAAGCTTCCTCCCACGAAGAATAACGGTTGCGCCTCGGCTACGGTCTGCAAGACCCCTGTTTGCGTGAAGAAGCCATACCCACTGAACACCGTTACAGTGAGGCTCGGGTTCCACACATAGAGGCCAATGCTCGCAGCGACTACGAGCGCGCAGATCGTCAGCGGGTAAACTGCCCGCCGCATGCCTCTCATGTAATACGCGAGGAATCCAAATATCGTAAAAATGACTATTAATGCCAGCAAAAACAGCGGTTGGAACAGAGAGAGGTGCAGGGTATCTATTGTCCGTCCAAAATGGGTCATGAGACTCACAGGAAGGATCGTAATCAGCGATATGAAAAGCATAGTTAACAAGACAATCGTGAGATTGTCGGACGAAAGCCGCTTCACGTGGTTTAAACTATACTGGACAATAGCATACCCCCCGATAATGCCGAGGAAGAAGAACGAGCCGAGCCACATCAGCAAACAGGCGGTTACAAAAACGCCAGCGAGCGCTCCGTAGAGCAAGGTCCGCTTGTCTCCACCAGTGAAGGAAAAACGCCGAACCTTCCCAAACGTCAACTCACCCCTCAACGCAAGCATCAAGAACAGGAACAAAAGCGCCGGAAAAAGCACTTCCACAGCGACGTGGTGATTGATATTGCCTACCATCGAATCCTGGATATTCGCTGGGATGACGGTAAGAAGTGCGGCCGCGACGATGCCCGCCTTCCAGTCAAAGATAAGCTTTGTTATGTAATATATGGGCAAGATCGCGAGAGCCCCTAAGAGCGCAGGGAAGGTCGCGACGCCAACTTGCCAGCCGACGTGAAACAGCGCCATCGCCACCAGCGTGTATGCTGCAGCGAGAAAATCGTAGAGTGGTGGCCAGCCGATCCAAAATCCGGTGGGATAGTTGACGTAAGGATCATAGGCAAGCACATAAGGAAAATGCTGTATCGTGTTCTCGATTATCCGGAGGTGATAGTACGGATCAAAATCGTTGATGATAATGCTGCCACCTTGGATGGAACTCGCCCACGGAAGTATAATCCGCAAATAGAGAGCAACGATGAAGATAACAAGAAGCATCACGGCCCTTTCGGCGTGCTTTTCTCTAAACCATCCCAAGTTCGTGTGAATCTCCCCTCACAGGTCGCTCGATGCAGCTACTAGGTCTTTTGAGGCACGTTCGCTTGCTCCATCGAGGTGCCAATTGGCAGCGCAAACACATATTTTAGAGCATCGTGAAGTATTTAAAGGGTGCGCCTACCGGCGTCCCTTATATATTACCTGCAGCAGAAGATGATGTTGAGTGATGCTGCTGCGTTCGATGGCCGCGAGGTTCGATGTTTAGACGTCAGACAAAAAAAAGCAAACTGCTGCGTAATAAAGACATCACTGACCTCACCGACCAGGCAGATGAGAAGTTCAAGCACGGGCAGTTCGGCGACGCGGTCAATCACTATGACGCAGTGCTTGAGCGAGCGCCCAACAATTTCCGAGCACTGCACAACAAAGGATTGGCATTGTTCGCTCTTAGCAAGTTCGGAAAATCAATCGAGTGCTATGACAGAGCGCTTGAGATCCAGCCAAATGTATCCCACGTGAAGCTCAATAAAGCGATATCACTAAATAGCAACAGAAACTTCCAAGAGGCTAAAAATCTGTTGGATGAGATTGTACGACTTATGCCGACGAACAAGGAAGCGCTTAACGCGCGGGCTTTGTCCGAATTCAACCTCGGTCTTGATAGCAAAGGGATTGAAGACCTGAAAAAAGCCATAGAAATTGATCCCGTCTACATTATGGCCTGGAATAACCTTGGGTGTTTTTACCTCGGCCTAGGCGAGCTGGATTTAGCTATTGAGTGTTTTGACCAAACTCTGGCCGTCGACACAAGAAATTACGACGCCTTTTTGCTCAAAGATATGGCGGTCGAAAGGCGCGAAAGAATGCCAAAGCGTCCCTAATCAGTCAGTTAACGATAGGCCTATCTCCGCCTTTCATTGCTTTGCTCTCGAAAGAGCCTTTTCTGATGGCTGCCTCGACCGCGACGGTGTCGTCAGCTGGAAATACAAAAAAATGTGTGGATAATGTATAAGTAAGGCGTTGAACAAGGGCCTCCGGAAAAAAACCGTCGCCTAGGGATATACGATCAATCGGCAACGGCGTTTACGTCTAGTAGGTCAGCTCTTGAAACTGGGAAAACAGACTGCCACGACATGCTCAAGCAGATGATCAATGATAACATTGTTATCTTCCACTGGCAGGAAAAACGTGTAAGCGACAACGTTGCGCAAATAAGCATTGTTGGCTACGAAGACAGCTCCTTGCCTGTGTTGACCTTTAAGGCAACAGAATTTGCCAAACGTTCGAAACCCCCTAACACGCCGAAGCCTTTGTTGTTAGCAATACCGTTGGATTCATCCACGTCGAAAATATGCGAGGAGACGCCTATATCCAAGACCGATCGATTGCCGAACAACTAAGATTGCGTCTCGTGCTAAAACCGAGGAGCGAGCGAACCATACTGAGCCACCAACTCACTTTACCAGCTCCGGCGCGTTCGAGATCCTGAATTAACAAAGTGAGGGCTCCGCTATTTTTTTTAGGCCATGCGCGTCTCTCTTAGTAATCTCCCAGATCCATCACATATTTACGTCAGTATCCTGAGAAACTTCTTTGAACCTAGTGAGACCGCCGCAATCCGTAATCGCGTGAGAAGAATACAAAAAAAGACAAGCTGAATTAACGCGAAGTCATATTAGTTGCTCGCTGGCGCAAAGGACGCAGCAATAGCCACGTGCAACCTTCGAGGGCTAGAAATGAGTGAACACAAGTTTAACCTTCCAGATATACCGGCGCCTGATCGAGATCTGATCAGTAGTTTTGTGAGCGCAGTGCAAGCATGGGCGCCAACAAGTCTCAAAAGGATCGTTCTCTACGGTTCAGTTGCCAAAGGTGTTTTTCCAGAAGTTTATGACATCGACATAGCGATGCTTTTTTCCAGTGATTTCGATCATCCTCAGTTTTACGCTGAGGTTTATCGAATAATAACCGATCTTGAGCCTCAGCGCGAATTGCACGTCGTCCTAAAGTGGGAAGAAGAGATAGAGCCAGCGTACCAAGCTTTAATTGAAAAGGAAGGTATCACGCTGTTCCGTAAAAGGTGCTAGCCGTTTCCTACATCAAGGGATGCACGATTGTGTCCTTCTTCGACAATAGTTCGTCTATCGTCGGCGAATCCTTCATTGTGTTGCTGATTGCACTTTTTGTCGCCTGGTAGTTATAGTCATATAGTTTTTTCTTATCTTTGGCGCTGCCGTGAATATAGACTGATGCGATTATCATCAGCTCATTTGCCATAAAGGCCGGAATAATGTTTTCTTGAACACTGTCGAGGACTGCTTTTGCTATCGCGGCTTGGACGGGCCCGAACATAAGCTCAGCTTGTGCTTCACCCTTAATCGAGACCTTGTTTACCATAAGCGTGGTCGGCTTGACGGCATAGTTGGGAGCCAATATTGCCAACAACCCAGTATGACCCATTCGCGGCGTCGCGAGACCGGTGAGGAAAGCCGTCTCAAAAGCGCCTCCTTTTTGACCGATGGCGATGTCTATGTGTGCAAGTTCCGGCATTTCGCCAACTAAGGCCTCACCAGTTCGTGTTCCTAATTCCTTTCTAGAGACTTCGCTCTCCATTTTTTGTGCCTCGTTCTGACTTAGTTTTGGTTGCCCGTATATATCGTTTGCCGCGTGACACAGCGTCGTCTCTGAAGTCAAAAAAAGCTAGAACAACCGATCTCGTTCTGTGCTGAAAGGTTTATGTTGATAAAAAGATAGTAAAAACCATGAAAATTGTCATAGGATACGAGAGTTACCATGGCAACACGCGAACGATGGCATATGCATTGGAGCGCGGAGCACGAGAAGCAGGAGCCGAGACAGTGATCAGAAACATACGGCAAATCAAGCCTTTCGACGTCAAGAACGCAGACGTGGTCGTTGTCGCCACTCCTACCTACCATCAAAAACCGCCCTCGAACGTGCGTTATTTCATGAAAAATTATGATAATTTCGATTTTAGCGGCAAGACCGCTTTCGTGTTAGGTTCGTGCGAGGAACTCGGTGACGCGATCGACCAAACCATAGACTTTTTCCGCTCAAAAGGCGCGACTGTCCTCACGCCGCCAATCAGAGTGAGGGGCAAACCGACCAAAGCCGATCTCGAATCGTGCCAGCAAAAAGGATCAGAGCTAGCAACCATATAGCACTTTTGTTACGGGGCCTCGAAACCTTTTAGCGCTGCACTGATTAACATTCAACGGTGAGATGCTGCGCGTCAGGCCTATTTTTTGAAAACGACTGAAACTTTCCTTCAGATGCAGCAGCGGAGGCTATCAGCACTTTTGACCGTTCCACGACGATCTGTTGAGTTACACCAGATCAATCTCGTGCCCGTCAGCAAAAACTCGCGGTTTGCGAATTATCGCATCGAGGTGTACGCCTGCGACGACGTGTCCTCCAATCGTACTGTTGTCGCCTAAAGCGATATGCGCAGTGCCGCGCACCTTCTCATCTTCCAAAACAACGCCGATTATGCGCGCGCGGGGATTTGTCCCGATTCCGAGTTCTGCGATATTTCGTGCTTCGTCTCCAAGTGGGTTGATGATCTTGAGGACTTCCTTCGCACGGTCGCCTTGGACGTCGACGGCGCGACCTTCTTCGACTCGAATCTTTATCGGATGTTTCAAAAGTTCGAGACCGGCCATAGAGCCATCGATCACGACGGTGCCTTTGCAGTTTTCGGGAGCTGTATAGACTTCCCCTGCCGGCAAATTTGTGCTGCAACCTTGCTGTTGACAGCATCCCACGTCGAGGTTCCATTTCGACGTATCGACTTCAAACGAGATGTCAGTTCCGAGATCTGAGATAAGTCGGATCTCCGACGCGCCTTTGAACGTTTCGGCTAGGCGGCGGGTATGTTCCACCACCTCCCGGGGATTCGCAGTCAAACCGCCTTCAATCATCATTTGTTCAGTGACGCCGGGCATGCTCGCGGTTCGCACGCCGGCATCATTTGCCTGCTTTCGCGCACTCGTGTGCGTCAGCGACATCGTCGTAGGAGCGATAACAACGTCAACGCTTCGCATCGCTTCTGCCACTGCTCGGGGGGGCTCTTCTCCGTGGCGGGAACGCGGCGGCATCGTCATCATTATAGCGTCGCAGTCCATTTCGCGCGCGGTATCGTACAACGATTTGGCAATCTTAATCCTCAGCGTGTCGGTGACGATAAGCACGGTCTCCGTTTGTTTTAAGCCGAGGTACGTATGCAAAATCGTCCACGAGCTTTTGTATCCGCTAATGGGCTCACTTCCTTCGAAGTCCTTGAGTGCTCTACCCTTATATAACTATTTTATGCATTGTCTGAAACGACGCCCAGCAAGCGTTGAGTGTCCGCAAGCGTTCCGCAGTCGATTTCGTTTACAAAAACATTAAACTAGCAGCACTCCTATTAATATTGTTTCCATGAGACAAAGCGAAGCGGAACCAGCAAACATCGTGCAGATTGAACGGATAAACGATCTATGGGCCTACGTGCTTCCAGATGACAAACTGGTGACCGGAAGCAGCTACGGAAACAAGAAATGCTTCGCGAATTCAAAGGCGACGGGAGCGATCGAAAGCTTGTTTTCGCTAGACCTTGGGAGGAATGTCATTGGCTCAACGCTAGTCCGCTACTACGACGCGGAATCCGGCGTGTTGCTTGAACAGACTGGCACCGGAGATTTCACAATTCATCCAGCGTATCAAAAACGCACGTTCAAACTCGCTCACGGACTCCGCGTTTCAGAGATCTTCTATGTGCCAAATGCGCCGCAAGATCATCTTGACGAGTGTGCCGCCGCTTATTTGGGGCTACAGATCAGGAACAAAACCGCAGACGTCCAGCGGATCTCTATAGTGGCCTATTCGGACCTGCGCCCTAAGTACCTCGCAACAGCTCCCGATGTGGAAATCCGTTATAACTACAAAAACGCAGCCATAATAGCGAGCAATCAAAGTAATGAGCACTGGACGAGGTTCTTTGGAACGACGGCGACGAATCCAACATGCTCGTATACCACCGACATTTCAGCGGTCACCGACAATTTCAATGTCACCCCGAGCCTGCGTCCTTCGTGCGAGCAGTATCTTGGAGGCAGTTTCTCCTCAGAGCGCTGCTCCGTGCAATACGTGCCGCTGGAAAACGAATCTGCGGAACTAAATTCAGCGAAAGGCAGCGCTGACAATCGCGCAATCATCGGCAGGATCCAAGTAGACGTCGACCTACCTCCAGAGGAGGAGGAAGAGTTCACCTTTGTGATTGGCTTCTCGATGGCGGGCGATGCAGACGCCATTCGCAAATTTGAGCTGCTTGAAAACTATGAAAATGTATACGAACAGACATTACGGCATTTCGTGAATGAATGTAGCTATTCTGTGGTCACGACCCCTGACCAGGTAATTAACAGAGGGGTGCAGTGGGCCAAAGCTAATATGGCTCGCGTGAAAGCCCTGTATCCGCAAGGCTGGGGCTTCACGAATGATCCGAGCCTCTCAAGCAATATCGTCGCCAGAGATACCGCGTGGTTTGCATTTGGGTGCGACTACGTAGCTCCGGAGTTTTCTAAGGAGGCTCTGAGAGTCTTTAAACGGCTGCAATCGGCCGATGGGCTCATCGCCGAATACTACAACGGCGTGACCGGAGAAGTTGACGACTATCAGCTCAACATTAACGACGACACGCCGCTCTACATCCTCGCCGTCGAGCACACGTTCCAGATCACCGATGACCGCTCATTTCTCGAAGAGATGTATCCTTCCGTAGAAAAAGCTGCTGATTACATTGTTTCTCAGAAAGACGAGCGTGGCCTCGTATACTGCAAATCAAACGGCGTGGGCGTCTATGGCATCTGCGGCTGGCGGAACATAATCCCAAACTACGCCATAAACGGCGCGGTCACCGAGGTTAACGCAGAATGCTTCGCGGCGCTGCGAGCGACTGCGCTGTTGGCCGATTTCATGGGCCGCGACGATCGAGCGGCATATTTTCGAACGGAAGCCAGGAAGCTCAAGAACGCGATCAACACGCACTTAATCGACCTCAAGAGCGGTCTTTACTACCTAAACATCGATGTAGCCGGCAATGAGCACCCCGACGTTACGTGCGATCTAATATTTCCGGTGATTTGGAACGTAGCCACCCCTGCAACATCGCACCTTATCATCGACCGGCTCAACCGCCCTGACTTCTTAACGACAGCAGGCCTGCGGACCGTGCCGCGGACAGCCCTCAACTACCATCCCGAACGAGGATGGGGCTTGACAGGCGGCGTGTGGCCTGACGTTGCCTTCATGTTTGCCTATTCATGCTCGACACATCAGCCGGATGTTATGGTAAACATCATGCGCGGCACGTTTCGCCAGTACGAGCTTGACCCAACAAACCAGAACACCGTCCCGGGGCAGTTCTCCGAGTGGTATCACGGGGAGTCCCTCGTCAATAACGGCATGAAGCTTTCGCCGTGGTTCCCACCGAAATACTTGTGGACCGCCGTGGAAGGCGTATGTGGCGTCGGCCTCTACCGCGGGTTGCACATCAACCCCAACATTCCACTCAGATGGAAATGGGTGAGCCTCTCAAACATGCCGTATCACGGCAGCGCTGTGACCTATTTTGCGTGCTGGGTAAAAGGGCGCCTCACTATTTTCGCAAACTATCCGTTTGGGACGAGTTTGAAAAACGCTGGCATCGAACTCGATGATGATGTTTCGGCCATGATTCACGAGCAGCTTGAAGAGATACACCTCGTCGCGCTCGCGTCGCCATCCCATGTCGTTATCTGTGTCGGCAACATGGCGGCTAGTTCGACTTCGTTCACCTTCAGCGTGAGTGAGATCGTCGAAACCTACGTCACGCCCGGCCGCTATCGAATACGGGTGTTCCACAGCGAGATCGACGACTGGTACGATCAAGGAGTGCGCGAAAGCAGCAACATCCGCGGTTTCACCGTCGGACTCGAAGTGGGTGGATTTAAGCTGATTGAACTGACCGCTCAGGTCACCTAGCGCGAACCGCTGTCAAGGACCTTAAGCCACTCTTGGAGTGAGCGTTTGTCGGTAGCTGCGGTGTTGTCGAGCGTGAGTGGCGTAACGGAAACAAACCCGTTGTTCAGGGCATAAACATCGGTATCGGGCTGCTGACTATTCTTAAAGTCGCTTCCGATCCAAAAGTAAGCGTTTCCGCGCGGGTCCAGGCGTTCTATGATCCTGATGTCAAAAACGTTTCGCTGGAGCCGCGTTGTTTTGTATCGCGCGACGGCAGCGCCCATCGGAACGTTGACGTTCAGCACATCTACCTTCGCCGGTAGCCCGCGTGCAAGGGTGTGAGCGGCTAATGTCCTGCCAACGTCTGCTGCCAAGCCAAAATCTACTTCAGATCGTGTCTCAAAGACGTGTGCCCGGTGCGCCTGCAGTGAGATGGCAATCGCGGGAATGTCCTGGCTTGCGCCAGTCAATGCGGCGCCTAAGGTGCCCGAGGTCATGACGGACTCTGTGCTAAGGTTCTCGCCGACGTTGATGCCTGCCACCAACAGATCTGGTTTCCGTTTCAAGATCGCGTATTCAGCAATGAGCACGGCATCCGTAGGGGTCCCGGCGACCGCATATGCTTCGTGCCCCTCAACATTCGCACTGGATACCCGAATTGGCTCAAAGAGCGAAAGTGACCTTCCTACGCCGCTTTTTTGGAACGACGGCGCGACGACGATGAGTCTACCAAGATCGCTTAGCACGTTTGCTGCTGCGACTAGCCCCAAGGACCCTATCCCATCGTCGTTCGTGATCAGAATTGTTTTTTCCTGCGACATGGAACTCCCTGCGGCGGCTATCAGCGCCTATACAAACCACGTGTCGCTCGGCAAGCACGCGATGGCCGCCCTCATCAGCGGGCAAAGTGAGTTGATGTCCGACTTTCTAACGCGCAGCTCAACGCGTACGAACAGCGAACACCCTAGGTGCACGGGACGTGATAGTCTTTGCGCAATGCGGTAGTTGGAGGACCCACACATCTGAGGGCAGTGGGCACAGCCTCAGCGATTCTTGTACCAGACATTACACGCACCTTCGCCGGAAACCATGCACGGCCCCACCGCTTTGTGCGGCATGCAGACCTTTGCAAAGAGTTTGCAGTCGGTCGGCACTCTGAGCCCTTGCAAGACGAGGTTGCAGATACACCCGGTTTTGACTTTTTTGCTCGTAAAATCAAGATTGTGCCTAAGCCGAGCATCGTAGGACGCAAACTCACCCTTTATCGCATACCCTGACTGACTGATCACAGGAAAACCACGCCATTCAACGTCAACGATGTCGAATGTCCGTTGCATGAGCTTTTGCGCTTTGACGTTTCCTTCGTAGTGCACGACGCGCGGATAGGCATTTTCCACCTTGTGCTCGCCACGGACAATTTGCTTGGCGATAAGATAGAGCCCATAGAGCACGTCATTAGGCTCAAATCCTGCAACTACCTGTGGAACTTGGAATTCTTCGAATGGGCGCAACCCGATAATAGTGCAGACGTGTCCCGGGAGCAAAAAACCGTCTATTTGGGCCCCAGATTGGTATACCTGCTCCAAAAGCCACCGTAGCGCCGGAGGAATGAGTCGATGCGAGCACATGATCGAGAAATTATCAGGCAGCGTCTGCAATAGCGCTACAGACGTCGTTGGCGCCGTTGTTTCGAATCCCACAGCGATAAATACCACTTCATTGTCGGTCTTTTTTGCGAGCTCTACGGCGTGCGTGATGCTGCCGACGATGTGCACGTCCCCTCCTGAGTCGGCAAGAGACCCTTCAGTCCCGGGCACGCGCATTAAATCTCCGTAGGTCGCGACCGTAATGCCATCCTTGGCCATCTTTATGGCCGCATCGATTTCACCTTGGGGGGTGATGCACACCGGGCAGCCGGGACCCATTACTACTCGAAAGGTTTCAGGCAAGAGGGATCTCACGCCGAAACGAGTTATCGACGCCTCGTGAGTTCCACAGACATGCATTATCTTGATCTCTTTACCGTGTTTGCGCGCGAGCTTGCCTATTTTGTCGGACAGCTTGAGTGCCGTTTCGTGGTCGCCGTAGTCTACGTTCAAAGTCGTTCTCCTGTTGGGGCAGCGGCGAGATGCCGCAACGGCGGCCTCACGGCCCAACTCCCAGCTTCATATGCAATACAGAGTTGAGCCATACTAAAAATATTTAGCTATGCTGAAAAGAGTGCGGCATTTTTTGAAGAACGATGAAATCGCGTCGTGCCAATCAATAAGCTTCGAAAAATGGCGCTGTCACAAATGCCGTGACCGATATTTCATAGTGCGCGACGACCTGCTATGTCAAAAGACAAACGTGGTCCAAGTTTCTGACCGATGCTCGGTAAGAAGAGGACCTTGGCACAAAACAGTGAAGAGCGCATAGGCCGTACGGAGATCCCCGCACATCGATGGGCGTCTGTAAAAGCAGCTCAGAACAACAGATAGTTACGAGAGAATGGGGCGTGAGCCGCCATTTTTCGCTTACATGAAACCGGGTTCCATACCAATGCTTACGCAGCCGAATCTAAGCTTTGATCTGCGCGGCAGAGAATCCTTTTCCCGCAAGGATTTCTTTGACTCTGTCCTTGTGATTCCCTTGCAATTCAAT
>Ga0326727_10005915_pt1 | contig 34248 bp, 28 predicted proteins | sample MB2enrmetagenome_FD_207643 | JGI IMG/M metagenome (GOLD analysis project Ga0326727, IMG submission 207643) | Lab enriched peat soil microbial communities from McLean, Ithaca, NY, United States - MB29MY | ecosystem: Environmental > Terrestrial > Soil > Wetlands > Peat | place: USA: New York...
GTTCGTCGTCCATGTGTTCTTGGACGAGGCGAGGCGCTACTACGACCTGGAACGGCTCTGGTCCGATGCGCCGCGAGTGGACCAGCCCATCCCGAAGTCTCGTCGCGTCGGGGTCGAGACTTAGCCACCTCGAGCCATCCTGGCGCGTCGCTCAGCGATCGCGCCAGCACGGCCGCCCGCTTGCCCGTGCTGCGGCCTGAGGCGGCCAGGCGGCGCCGCCGGGCCGACCGAGAGGGTCCACGTCTGCCCTGACCGCATCACGTCGGCCTACGAGATCCTCGGCCGTCCGTGAGGGGCCGGGCGACGAACCTCACCGTCCTGCCCGTCCCCGTAGCCTGAGCGACAGGGCGGCAGCTGGTTCGACTCGTGTGGCCCGCTCTTGTCAGGGGACCAGCTGCGCGTAGTCGGACCGGTAGACGACGAAGCTCGCCGCGAACGAGCCGTTGCCGATCACCGGCTGGATGATGGCGCCGTCGTACTCGAACAAGACGCCGTGGACCTGGGGGAGGGACGTCACCGTGTAGACGATCTGGGCGAACTCGTAAGTCGCTTGACCGGGCCGCGGTGATCCGAAGCTCGATTCGAGCACGACCGTGAGGTTGCCCCCGTTCAAGGCGCCTGCGACGAGGTTGGCGGACGACGGGATGGCGCTTTGGATCCCCTGGTTCAGCTCAGTCGGTGACGGTCCTGCCTCGAGGGCGTCGAGCATCTCTTGTGGCGTGGGGGGCGGGCGAAGGTAGCGGATCCGCGCCACCAGCTGGGCGTCCGGTCCGAGGAGGTAGATCTCCTCGGGTATCGAGCCGAGGATCCTCGAGACGCTGGGTACCGTGGCATTCGGCTCACTCAGCGCGATGGGCATCTCGTCGGCAGGGATGGCCTGGGGCGAGGTGTCGACCGGCAGCCCGCAACCTGCAATTGCGGTCAGGGCCAAAGCCAGACACCCGAGCGCGACGATTCTGCGCAGTCTCATGCCGTCTCCTCATTCCAAGCCGGGAGCTCGACGACAAAGCGCGAGCCCCCGCCTTCACGGTCCTCGACCCACACCCGGCCTCCATGCTGGCTCACATGCTGGGCGACGATGGCCAGCCCGAGACCGGTGCCGTCGCCGAGCCCGCGGCGCCGGCCCGTCGAGCCGCGCGAGAACCGCTCGAAGATCCGGCCCCGCTCCTCGGGGGCGATGCCCGGCCCGGCATCATCGACGAGAAAACGCACGGTGTCGCCGTGGTCCTCGATGGTCAAGAGTGTCACGCCTCCGGCATAGCGTTGCGCGTTCTCGAACAGGTTGGCGAAGATCCGCTCGAAACGGCGCTTGTCCACGAGGATGTGCTGCGACGCGACTCCGGGAGCGAAGCGAATCGGCACCTCGGCCCCGGTCGCTTGGACGGTGTGCTCGACGAGCGCCCCCAAGGTCACCTCGTCGCGGGAGATGTCCCCCGGCTTGGCGTCGAAGCGTGAGATCTCGAGAAGCTCGTCGACGAGGCGCCGGAATCTGCGGACCTCGGCGCCCAGCAAGTCGAGCGCCTGAAGTGACCTTGGCGGTAGCTCGTCGCGTCGCGCTTCCAGCACCGACAGCGAGTTCGCGAGGGTCGTGAGCGGGGACCGCAGCTCGTGGTTGACATCGGAGGCGAACCGGGCCTCACGCTCGATGCGTACCTGGAGCTGGTCCACCATCTGGTTGAAGGCCGAAGCGAAAGGAGCCAGATCCGCGAAGTCGGCGCTCTCGAGGCGTGTGTCCAGGCGCCCTCCGGCGATCGCCAGCGCCGCCTGGGTGGTCTCGCGCAGCGGCCGCAGCGTGCGGGCAGCCGCCCAGAGCCCGAGAACGGCCCCCGCGACCGTGGTGATAAGGGCTGCGATGGCGAGCGCGGCGAGAAGGGCATGCAGGGTTCTCACGAGGTCCGACAGGTCGAAGATCTCGAAGTAGGCGGCGTTCACGCTGTGAAAGCTGGACTGGGCGTGGATGGGCACCCCGACGATCAGCTGCGCGGTCCCGCCGGACGAGATGAGCTGCCACGCCGGTGCGCCCGTGAGCACACGTCCTCTCAGGGCCAGTGGCAGCTGAGTGGGTGACAAGGTGACCGCCGACGGGTACCAGTGGCCCGTGCTGTAGATGAGCGAGTCGGTGTTCGGGCCGGAGTCGAGCGTGGTTATGAGCGCTGGGATGTAGGCGGTGGGCACTCGAAGCTCACCCCGCAAAAGGACCGCGTTAGCCAGGGCCTGGTGCCTCATCGAGGTCAGCTGCTGGTTGACGATCGAGCTGCGGACCGCCAGGTAGCCGATACCGGCAAGGACACCGGAGAGAGCCAGTGCCCCCAGGGCGAACGCCGTTGTGACCCGGGCACGCAGACCCAGGTGTCGTTTCCTGTGCGGGTGGAGCACCTCGGTGACACCGTCCGGCACGGCGGCGGACGCTGGCGAAGGCCGATCTGTCGCCACAGCGTCCGTTTGCATCGCTACGGAGCGAGTTTGTACCCGAGGCCACGCACAGTGAGCACGTGGCGGGGCTCGCTCGGGTCGCTCTCGATCTTGGTGCGAAGGCGCCGGACGTGGACATCGACGAGGCGACCGTCCCCGAAGTAGTCGTAGCTCCAGACACGTTCGAGCAGCTGTTCGCGCGATAGCACCTTGCCGGCGTTGGAGGCGAGCTCGCACAGCAGCAGGAACTCCGTCCTGGTCAGGTGGACCTCCTCCCCGTTGCGGCGCACGACGCCGGCTTCGGGCAGGATCTCGAGATCGCCGAACTCGAGCTGCACGAGGACCGGCTCGCCCGCCCGGGCACGGCGCAGCAGCGCCCTTATACGGGCGGCGAGCTCCTTGGGCTCGAACGGTTTGGTGACGTAGTCGTCGGCGCCGGCCTCGAGCCCGGCCACGACGTCATGGGTGTCTGTGCGGGCCGTGACCATGATTATCGGTACGGCGCTCGCTTTTCGCAGTTCACGGCAGCACTCGAATCCGTCCATTCCGGGCAACATGATGTCGACAACGAGCAGATCGAACGGATTTGAGACGAGTGCCTGAGTCTGCAGCTCAATCGCCTCTTCGCCGGTGCCCGCCTCCTCCACCTCGTAGCCTTCGTCCTCGAGCGAAAGACGCATTGATGCGCGGATCCGTTCGTCGTCCTCCACTAGCAGCACTCTGTGGGCCATGGCCTACATTGTCGCTCAAGTTGGGGTCTGCGGGGGGCGGGACCGAATTGATGACGGAACAGCACTTTCCGCGCGCGTGTCGGGTACCGTGGAGCTGTGGGCTTCGAGCTCGAAGACTTTGTGCGCTCGCTCGCATCCGACGCCTGGGCGACCCGCCGTGCGTACCGGAGCGACGTCGAGGCGTTCGCCGCGTGGGCGGCCCGGGCCGGGATCTCCGACCCGGGCGAAGTCGACCGTCTCATGTTGCGGCGCTACCTGGCCTACCTTGCGACGCGCAGGTACTCCCGAAGGACAATCGCCAGGAAAGCCGCCGCAATCAGGCGCTACTTCGCCTGGCTGCGACGCCACGAGATCATCGGCGTCGACCCCTCCAGGCGGCTGTCGGCTCCTCAGGGAGAAGCGCGCCTGCCCCGCGTACTTACACCCTCGGAGCTGGAGGCTCTCCTCGAGCCGCCGCCGGGTTCGTCGCGGGCCAAACTGCCCGCCTCGGTCAACACGCGCGATGACGCGCTCTTGGAGCTGCTTTACGGCAGCGGACTGCGTGTGGCCGAGTTGTGCGGGCTCGCTTTATCGGACCTGGACCTGAAGAGCCGGTCGGTGACCGTCTGGGGCAAGGGCGGCAAGCAGCGCCGCGTGCCCTTGAGCCACCCCGCCGTCGAGGCGGTGGGCCGTTATGTCGCCTCGGGCCGGGCGGCGCTCGTGAACGCCTCGACGCCCCAGGGCTCGCTGTTCATCAACCGGCGCGGACGGCAGATGACCTCCCGAGACGTGCGCCGTGTCCTCGACCGCCGCTCACCGGTCCCGACCCATCCCCACGCCCTGCGCCATACCTACGCGACTCATCTCGTCGACGGAGGGGCCGACCTGCGCGTGGTCCAGGAGCTGCTCGGCCACGCGAGTCTGAGAACTACAGAGATCTATACCCACGTGTCCACCGAACGACTGGTCGGAGCGTACCGAAGCGCTCATCCGAGAGCCTGATGACTCAGACCGGGGTCGACCGCATCCAGTCCGTCGATGAGCTGTGGGCGGACTTCAAGGCGACCGCGGACCAGTCCGCGCGCGACCGGCTGATCCTTCACTACTCGCCGCTTGTGAAGTACGTGGCCGGACGCGTGGCCGCCGCCATGCCAAGTCACGTCGACTACTCCGACCTCGTGAGCTACGGCATCCTCGGACTGATCGACGCCATCGAGAAGTTCGACCCTTCAAGGGCGATCAAGTTCGAGACCTACGGAGTACCGCGCGTGCGCGGCGCCATCCTCGACGAGCTCCGTTCGATCGACTGGGTGCCTCGGTCGGTCCGTGCCAAGGCGCGGGCCGTCGATGCCGCCCTTTCCAAGCTCGAAGGCCAGCTCGGTCGTTCACCGACGGACCGTGAGCTCGCCGACGAGCTCGAGATGTCGACGGGCGACCTGGACGACATCTTGCGCCAGACCTCTCGGGCCGGCCTGCTGCAGCTCGACGACGTCCTGTTCCGCCAGGGCGGGAGCGGGGGCCAGACGCTCGGTGACACCCTGCAGGACCAGGGCGACGCCCCCGGTGCCACAATCGAGCTCGAAGAGACGCGTCGACAGCTCGCCAAGGCCATCCAGCGGCTCGATGACCGCGAGCGCAAGGTGCTCACGCTGTACTACTACGAAGGTCTGAACCTCGCCGAGATCGGCGAGATCCTCGGCGTCACCGAGAGCCGCGCATGCCAGATCCACACGAAGGCAGTGCTCCACTTGAGGCAGCGCCTTCGCGACGAGCTGACCACCTGAGCACCGGCGACTTCGGTCGTCGCCGGTGCTGTAGCCCTGCTGCTGACCAGCTACCATTGCGGCGAGGCCCGACCGGGCCTCTTTCAAAGTGCGTCCTGGCATGCCCGCGGTCGTCCTTCGGGGCGCGGTGCCGGGATTGACTCGAACCGTCGGGAGGAGACACGCGTGGCCGTCGTCACGATGAAGCAACTGCTCGAGGCCGGAATGCACTTCGGCCATCAGACGCGTCGCTGGAACCCGAAGATGAAGCGCTTCATCTTCGGCGAGCGCAACGGCATCTACATCATCGACCTGAATCAGACCCTGGAGCGCGTCGACACCGCTTACTCCTATGTGAGAGACCTCGTCGCCGGGGGTGGGGTCATCCTCTTCGTCGGCACGAAGAAGCAGACCCAGGACCCCGTGGCGGAGTTCGCGGTCGCCTGCGGGATGCCCTATGTGAACCAGCGCTGGCTCGGAGGCATGCTGACCAACTTCCAGACGGTCGCCGGGCGGGTCCGCAAGCTCCAGGAGCTCGAGGCTTCGCGCGCCGCCGGCGACTTCGCCGCCATGCCCAAGAAAGAGGCGCTGTCCCACGAGCGCGAACTCGAGAAGCTCGATCGGAACCTCGGCGGACTGCGCCGGCTGGACCGGCCGCCGGACGCGATCTTCGTGATCGACACGAAGAAGGAGCACATCGCCGTCACTGAGGCGAACAAGTTGCACCTGCCGGTCGTCGCCGTCGTCGACACGAATTGTGATCCCGATGTCATCGACTACGTGATTCCGGGCAACGACGATGCGATTCGGGCGGGTCGGCTCATGTGCCGGGTCATCGCCGACGCCGTCGTCGAAGGTAAGTTCATCGCCTCGCGACGTGCCGTGGACGCGGCCCAAAGAGCCCGCCGGGCGACCCAAGAGCCCATTTCTCAGGCTTTCGCGCCGGCCGTGAGCGAACCTGCGGATACTTTGGTTGAGACACCGCCGGCCACCGAGCCGGCGGCCGAGCCCGTGCTCGCCGAGGCCCCGGCTGTCGAGACGGAGCCGGTTCCCGAACAGGCCGCCTTGAAAGCCACGACGGCCGAGGCTGATGAGAGCCCGGTGCCAGGCCAAGGTGAGCCAGGCGGCGAGATCGCCCACGAGACGGCGGTAGAGGAAAAGGCCGCCCCCGACATCGAGCACGTTACGGAGGATTGAAATATGGCAGCCATCACCGCCAAGGAGGTGCAGACGCTCCGGAAGAAGACGAGCGCCGGGATCCTTGACTGCAGGCGTGCGCTCGAAGAGGCCGAGGGCGACATGGACGAGGCCGAGCGGATACTGCGCGAGAAGGGGATCATCAGCGCCGCGAAGCGTCAGCACCGCGAACGCACCGAGGGAGCCGTCGCCGTCGTCGTCCACGGCGGGCACGAGCCGGTCGGAGCGATCGCCATGCTCGAGTGCGAGACCGACTTCGTCGCGAAGTCGCCCGAGTTCGTGTCCCTCGTCGAGGAGATCGCGAACGAGCTCGCCTTGAAGGGACAGGACGCGCTCGCCCAGTTCTCCGGACGGATCGAGGACCTGACCCTCGTTTCGAAGGAGAACATCGCGCTCGGCCAGACCTTCCGCTTCGAAGCGCCCGAGTCGGCCATCATCGGCAGCTACCTGCACTTGCAGAACGGCCGCGGCGTAAACGCAGTGCTCGTGGAGCTGGCAGGCGGGACAGAGGCGCTCGCGCACGACATCGCCCTGCACATCGCCTTCGCCCGTCCGGAGTACCTGCGTCGCGAGGACGTTCCCGCCGAGCAGATCGATGACGTCCGCCAGACGGCGGCTGTTATCGCCCGCAACGAAGGAAAGCCCGAGGCGGCGCTTGACAAGATCGTCGAAGGCCGGCTGCAGGGCTGGTACAAAGAGCGCGTGCTGCTGGACCAGCCGTTCGTGCGCGACGAGCAGTACTCGATCGGGCAGCTGCTCGGCGGTGCGCAGCTGCTTCGTTTTGCTCAGGCCGTCATCGGCTCGTGAGCGGGCCCGCGCGGAACCCGTGAGCGAAGTGCCCCTCGACCAAGCCGGAGGAGTTCGGCCCCGGTGGCACCGGGTCGTGCTGAAGCTCTCCGGAGAGGCCCTGGCAAGCTCGTTGTCCGACGAGACCATCGACGCGTCGACGGTAGGGCGGCTCGCCAAGGAGATCAGCGCCGCCCAGAGCGAGCTGGATATGCAGATCGCCATCGTCGTCGGCGGTGGCAACATCTGGCGGGGCACGACCGGCGCCGGTCAGGGAATGGACCGGGCCACCTCGGACATCATGGGCATGCTCGGCACGGTCATCAATGCCCTGGCACTGCAGGACGCGTTGGAACGCGTCGGCTGCCCGACCCGGGTGCTGTCCGCCATTCACATGGCCGAGGTCTGCGAGCCCTACATCCGCCGTCGCGCCATCAGGCACCTCGAGAAGGGTCGCGTCGTGATCTTCGCGGCCGGGATGGGTAACCCGTACTTCACGACCGACACTCCCGCGGCTCTGCGCGCGGCCGAGATCGAGGCTGACGCCATCTTGAAAGGAACCCATTCCGGCGTGGACGGGGTCTACAGTGCCGACCCCCGCTCGGAGCCGGATGCGACACGCTACGAGGAGATCGGGTTCCTCGAGGTCGTGTCGAGGGACCTGCGTGTCATGGACCACACTGCGGTCACGTTCTGCCGGGACAACGGGATCCCCATCCTCGTGTTCGACATCATGCGGGAGGGCAACATCCGAGCAGCCCTCGTGGGTGAGCGGATAGGTACGCTGATCAGGTGACTGACGCCTCGCTCATTGAAGCAGCTCTCTCCGACACCTCCGAACGGATGCACAAGGTGGTCGAACACACCAAGGCCGACTTCGCGATGGTCAGGACCGGCCGCGCCTCGCCGGCGCTTGTCGAGAAGCTCAAGGTGGACTACTACGGCACCGAGGTTCCGCTGCAGCAGATAGCCGGGTTCAGCGTCCCTGAGCCCCGCGTGCTCGTGGTCAACCCCTACGACAAAGGCGCCATGAAGGCCGTGGAGAGGGCGCTGATCAGCTCCGACCTCGGTATCAACCCGTCCAACGACGGCCAGGTGTTCAGGCTCGTGTTCCCCGAGCTCAACGAGGAGCGGCGGAAGGAATTCGTGAAGGTCGTCAAGCACCGAGCCGAGGAGGGACGCGTCGCTGTGCGCAACGTCCGTCGTTCGACCCGGCACGACCTCGAAGCCCTGGAGCGGGACGGTGACATCTCTTCGGATGACCTCGAGCGCGCGGAGAAGGAGCTGGAGAGCCTGACCCATGAGCAGATCGCGGAGATCGACAGGCTGTTGAGCCACAAGGAACGGGAGTTGCTCGAGCTCTGAGCATCGGCGGTCCGGCACCTAGCCGTCGCCGCGCCGGGAGCTTTCGATGCCTGACACGTGTTCGGTGCCGGCGTCATCGAAGGAACCCGCGAGGGAGGAACTGTGGAGGACGGACAAGAGCCTCAAGGGACCGGAGAGCCGGTTGCCGAACGGGCCCGGATTGCCGGCGTGGAGGCGGGAGTTGCGGCAGGGTTGGTGCCTTCGCCCGAGGTAGTGGCGCGCCCCTCGAGCGATTCGGTCGTTGACCGCCCGGTCCCTCACGGCAGCGACGAAGCCCAACAGGTCCCCGAGTCACAGTCGGTGGCCGAGATGCTCGCCTCCTACGAGCTGCCGGACTGGACCGACCCGCCCACCTTGCAGCTTCCCCGGGTGCTGCGCGACCTCGAGCATGAAGCGGCTGTCGAACGCGGCGGCCCGCCCCCGACGCCGCCCGGAGGACCCGTGTGGCGTGAACGCCAGGAGGACTGGAACGACAGCGACGCCATCCTCGCCGACCTGGCCAAGGCCGGCCTTAGCGTCACGGCTTCGGAGGAGTCGTCCTCCGACGACCCGTTCGCGTACGACTTCCTAAGTGATGACGGGGAGGCGACGTGGGTCGAGCGCAAGGAGGGCGCGGACAACGCCGCCGAGCCCGTAGGGCCGACGGAGTCATCACCTGTGGCCGAACCCGTGTCTGGCTCAGACGGCACGCCGGAAGCACCCGACGGTCCCGACGCCGGAGATTTCGACCCGGGCACGGCCGCGGAGCCCGACGAGGCGGTTGTGGCGCCGGTCCGGCGCCGGCGCCACGTCGCACGACGGGCCCGCCGGCGCGAAACGCGGTCGATCGCGGTCACCAAGAAGGGCAGCGAACCGGTCTCCCGCAACCCGGTGGTCGCCACCGTCACCGGTGTCGTGCTGGCCGGCGTCCTGCTGCTGTGCTTCCTCGCCGGGCCGCCCGCCGTCCTGGCGCTCGTCGCAGTGGCCGTGACGGTAGCGACTGCTGAGCTGTTCAACTCCCTGCGCCTCGCCGGCTACAGGCCGGCGACCCTCCTGGGCGTCGTGGCCGTGCCGGCGGTGATCGTCGGGGCCTACTTCAAAGGGCCGGACGCGATCCCGTTCGCCCTGGCCGTTTTCATCGTCGTGTCGATGCTTTGGTATCTCGCCGGGATCACGCGCCGTTCGCCGCTCACCAACCTCTCGGTCACCGTCTTCGCCTTCGGCTGGACAGGAGTGCTGGCTTCTTTCGCCGGCCTGCTCATCGACCCGAGGGTCTTCCCCGACCGTCACGGGATCGCGTTCATGCTGGGGGCGATCATCGCCGCCGTCGGTTACGACGTGGGTGGTTACGTGGTCGGCAGTCGCTTCGGGAGGCACGGCCTCGCCCCCACGATCAGCCCGAACAAGACCTGGGAGGGCCTCGTGGCCGGTTGCCTGGTCGCGATCGCTGCCTCGGCGGGCATTACGAGCCAGATCCACCCCTGGCATGTCGCAACCGCGCTCGAGCTGGGCGTCATCGTCGCAGTCGTGGCCCCTTGCGGCGACCTCGTCGAGTCCATGATCAAGCGCGACCTCGGTGTGAAGGACATGGGGTCGCTGCTGCCCGGCCACGGCGGCATGCTGGACCGGATCGACGCCCTGCTCTTCGTCCTCCCGGCCGCCTACTACTTCGTTCGCCTGGCTCACGTGTGATGACAGTGACGATGGACCAGCCGACGCCGGTCCGGACCACGACTACCGGGCACGACTCGAAACGGCGCGTGGCGGTGATCGGTTCGACGGGGTCGATCGGTACCCAGACTCTCGACGTCCTGCGGTCGGCGCCGGACCGTTTCGTCGTAAGCGCCCTCGGGGCCTCGAGATCGGTCGATCTGCTTGCGGCCCAAGCCGAGGAGTTCCACCCCCGTGTCGTCGCCATCGCCGACAGCGCTTTCGAGGCGAGGCTCGCAGAGCTGTTGCCCGCCGGCATCGAGCTGCGTGCGGGTCCCGGAGCGCTCTCGTCGCTCACCGAGACCGCCGACGTGGTCGTTAACGCCGTCGTCGGCTTCGCCGGGCTGGGTGTGACCGTCGCGGCCCTGCGGGCGGGGCGTCGCCTGGCGCTCGCGAACAAGGAGTCGCTCGTGGCCGGGGCGCCGGTCGTGCAACGCGCCCGCGCCACGGTCGGGGCCGAGCTCGTGCCGGTCGACTCCGAGCACGGTGCGATACACCAGTGCCTTGCCTGCGGTCGTCGCGAGGCGGTGGCGCGCCTTGTGATCACAGCCAGCGGTGGACCGTTCCGGGGAAGGACCGGGGAGGATCTGGCCACAGTGACGGTGGCCGACGCCCTGGCTCATCCGACCTGGCAGATGGGACCGAAGATCACCATCGACTCCTCGACTCTCATGAACAAGGGGCTCGAGGTCATCGAGGCGAGGGAGCTGTTCGGCGTCGACTACGACAGCATCGAGGTCGTGGTCCACCCTCAGTCGATAGTGCACTCGATGGTGGAGTTCTGCGACGGGACGACGATCGCCCAGCTGTCGGTCCCCGACATGCGCCTGCCGATCGGTTACGCCCTCGGATATCCGGACCGCCTCGCCCATCCGTACGGCTCGCTCGACTTCCGCACCCGGCTCCACCTCGACTTCGAGCCGCCGGACCTGGCGACCTTCCCCTGTTTGCAGCTCGCCTACGAGGCGGGCCGGGCCGGCGGCAGCGCTCCGGCATGGCTGAATGCCGCCAACGAGGTCGCCGTGGCGGCATTCCTGGAAGACCGCATCAGCTGGAGAGCCATCGCCGCGGTGGTAGCCGAGACGCTCGAGGCCCACGAGCCCAGCGAACTCGTACAGGTGGAGGACGTCCTGGAGGCCGACGCGCAAGCCCGGGCGCGGGCGACGCACGCTGTCGCCGCCCGTGAGCGCACCGCATGACGAGGAAATAGGGCGGGGAAGCGGGAGACTTGTCCTGATGGGCGACGCTTCAGGCGCGGGTGTGCCGGCCGCGCCCCGGCTTCAGGGGTCCGGGCTCGGGCCGTTGTTGCGGCTGGCGGTCGTCGTGGCCGCCGGCATCGTCGTCGCGCTCGCATTCGGGGCCTTGCCCGTCCTGGTCGTGGTGCTCGCCCTGGTCGCCATGATCATGCTCCACGAGCTCGGCCACTTCGCCACGGCCAAGTGGAGCGGGATGAAGGTGACCGAGTACTTCCTCGGTTTCGGGCCGAGATTGTGGTCGATACGCCGGGGAGAGACCGAGTACGGCGTCAAGGCGATCCCGGCGGGCGGCTACGTCCGGATCGTCGGCATGACCATGCTCGAGCAGGTCGATCCGGCCGACGAGGAACGCAGCTACCGCCAGGCGTCGTTCCCGCGGCGACTCCTGGTCGCCTTCGCCGGGTCGGGCATGCACATGATCATGGCCTTCGTGCTGCTCTTCTCGCTGTACGCCTTCTCCGGGGCGCCGACTCTCACCTCGCCGACCGTCACGAGCCTCGGGCAGTTCTCGACCGGCTTGAGCCCGGCACAGCGCGCAGGGCTCAAGCCCGGTGACGAGATCCTGGCCGTCGACGGGCACAAGGTCACAAGTCTCGACTCGCTCATCACCTTTGTGAACGCCCACCCCGGCGACACGCTCAGCTTCGTCGTCGAACGCGACGGCCACGACCTGACCCTCCGGGTGACGCCGGTCGACGGCCGCCACGTCGTGGAGGTGATCGACGGTGAGCGGATTAGGGCCGCGAGCCCTTCGGGACCGGCGAAGGGTGTGATCGGGGTCGAGCTCACCAATGTGAGAAACGTGTCGGTCGGGCCGGTCACCGCCGTCGGCCACGCCGGCGCGGAGTTCGGCTCGCTTTTCGGCCAGACCTTCAGCGGCCTGGCCCAGGTCTTCTCGCTGCACGGGCTGAGCAACTTCGCCCATCAGGTCGCCGTGGCCGGCGACAACCAGTCCTCGGGGTCCTCGGCCGGCTCCGGGAGCGGTGGCGGGGGAGGGACGATCCTTTCCATCGTCGGGGCTGTGCAGATCGGTGCCCAGGCCGCCAGGCAGGACGTTGCGGAGCTGCTGGTGCTGCTGGCGGCGATCAACCTGTTCGTCGGCATCGTCAACCTGTTCCCGATGCTGCCTTTGGACGGAGGTCATGTGGCCATCGCCGTCTACGAGCGGTTGCGCTCGCGCAAGGGGCGCAGCTATCACGCGGACGTCGCCAAGCTCATGCCCGTCGCCTACGTCTTCCTGCTCTTCGTCGTGCTCGTCGGGCTCGGGGCCCTCTACATGAACATCGTCAATCCCGCTCACCTGCCCGGGGGCTGAGGCCGGAAGCGCGCGTCCCAGGTGCGCGCGAGCCACCGGGTCGTGCGGCGGTGCCCCGCTAAGCTGGCGATCGATGCCCAGATCAGGCGTGGCGGCGGCCGAACGACGCAAGACCCGCCAGATAAAGGTGGGGAAGGTCGCCGTCGGCGGGGGAGCGCCCGTCTCGGTCCAGTCGATGACGGTGACCAAGACGGCGGACGCCGAGGGGACCCTCGCCCAGGTGTACGCCCTCGCCGCTGCCGGGGCCGACATCGTGCGCTGCACGTGCAACGAGCAGGAGGCGGCTGAGGGGTTGGCCGTCATCGTCCCACGCTCGCCCGTGCCGATCGTGGCCGACGTGCACTTCCATTACGAGATGGCTCTCGCGGCCCTCGAGGCCGGGGTCCACGGGCTGCGTTTGAACCCGGGCAATCTACGAAAGCCGGAGGAGATCAAGCTCGTCGCCTCTGAAGCGCGTGACCGGGGAGTCCCCATCCGGATAGGTGTGAACGCCGGTTCGTTGCATCCCAGCCTGTACAAGAAGTACGGCGGGGCCACGCCCGAGGCGCTGGTGGAGTCCGCCCGCATGGAGCTGGCCTATTTCGAAGAGGTCGGCTTCGAGGACGTGAAGATCTCGGTGAAGGCGTCCAACGTCCCGCTCATGATCGAGGCGTACCGCCTGGCGTCGGAGACCTTCGACCATCCGCTCCACCTCGGTGTGACAGAGGCCGGGCCCCCTCCCGCCGGTCTCATAAAGGGCACGGCGGGGATCGCGACCCTCCTTGCCGAGGGTATAGGTGACACGATCCGCTACTCGCTTACTGCCGACCCGGTTCAAGAGGCGCGCGCCGGGCGCCAGTTGCTCGAAGCCCTCGGGCTTCGAGAACGCAAGGGCCTTGACCTCATAGCGTGTCCGTCGTGCGGCCGCGCCGAGATCGACGTGATCGAGATCGCCCGCCAGGCCCAAGAAGCCCTGGAATCGCGATCGTTGCCCCTGCAGGTTGCCGTGATGGGCTGTGTGGTCAACGGCCCCGGGGAGGCCCGCGAGGCCGATCTCGGGATTGCGGCGGGCCGCCACAAGGGACACCTGTTCATAAAGGGCAAGATCGTGCGGGTCGTGCCTGAGGACGAGATGGTCGAAGCGCTGGTTGCCGAGGCGGAGAAGCTCGTCTCAGAAGGCATCGAGGCTCGCCTTGCCGCCGCCGACGCGAACGCCGAGCTGGAAGCCGAACAGGACCGCAAGGCGCTTTTCGAGGCCAAGGGCAGCGACGTCAACAGCGCTGCGGAACGAATCCAGATGATCCGAAAGACGATCGCCCAGGAGCACGAACCCCGCCCGCTCGGCAACTGAGCGTGCGCCTCTGGCGCCCGAGGCGGGAGGTTTCCCACGATGACGGACTTTGAGCTTCGACCAATCGGCGCACACGAGATCTATGCCTTCGCCTCCTGTCAGGCGGCCGCGTGGGGCGGCCGCTACACACCAGACAAGCTGGAGAGTCTCGCTGAGGAGCTGCAGCTCGACCGGTCGCTGGCGGTGTTCGAAGGCGGGGACCTCGTCGCAACCAGCAGTTCTTACCTGATCCCGATGACATTGCCGGGTCTCGTCCGCTGCGAGGTGGCGGCGGTCACCGACGTCGCGGTGGCCCCGACTCACCGCCGACGGGGCCTTCTCAATTCCATGATGAGGCGCCAGCTCGATGACCTCCATTCGGCCGACGAGATCCTCGCGGTCCTCTATGCCAGCGAGGGCGGGATCTACGGCCGTTACGGCTACGGCCCGGCGACCTTCGGAGCCCGCTACGAGGTCGACAAACGCCATGCCGGGCTCATGACACCGGTCGCGACGCGGTGCGGCTCGAGCACAGGCGACGGGCCCGGCTCGGTCCGGCTCCTCGAGCTCGCCCAGGCAGCCGAGGCCTTCCCGGTCGTCCACGCCGCCTATGTGCCGACGAGAGTCGGGGAGATGGACCGTTCCCACGGGGAGTGGGCCGAGTTGCTGGGGAGCCCTAACGACGCAGGCGAAGAGACGAGACACCGTTTCTACGCCTGTTATGTGAAGGCCGGCCGCATCGACGGCTATGCCGTCTATCGGGTGGGCCCGATAGACCCGGCGGACCGCCGGCGCCGCGCCGTGATGGTGGAGGAGCTGTGCTCGCTGAGCGACGAGAGTTACACGTCGCTGTGGCGGTATCTGCTCGGCATAGACCTGACCGAGCAGTTGCGCACGGGCAGCCGGCCGGTCGACGAACCGTTGCGGTACCTGTTCGCCGACCAAGGGCGTCTTCGTACCGTGAGCCTCACCGACCGCATCTGGGTCCGGCTGGTGGACGCAGAACGGGCGCTCGCCCGGCGCCGCTACCAGGAAGGCGAAGCCCTCGTCATCGAGGTGGAGGACCCGTTCTGCCCTTGGAATGAAGGTCGTTTCCGCCTGTCTGTCGACTCCGGAGGCACCGGGACCGTCGAGCGCGTCGCAGCCGCGCCGGACCTCGTCGTGCCGGTAGAAGCGTTGGGGGCCCTGTATCTCGGAGGGGTCCCGTTCACCGGCATGGCTGAGGTCGGCCGGATCGGCCAGTGCACCGAGGGTGCAGCGCGACGCGCCGACGAGATGTTCGGCGTCCGACGGGCGCCGTTTTGCATGTCGCATTTCTGAGCCTGATACCGCGGTCGCCGCCCGCGAGCCATCGCCAAAGACCGAGCTGCACCTTCGCCCGACAAGGCGAACGGCAATGAAGGCGGGCGGTCCTCAGATCCTCTCGAGCCGCACCACCTGGACGTCTGGCTCGACACTGCGGACGAGCTCTTCGAGGTGCGGGTGGCATGTCATGAACAGCACCTGATGGTGCTCCGCAGTCTCCGCGAGTGCCTCTGCCACTGCCACCGCACGCCCGGGATCGAAGTTGACCAGCACGTCATCGAGGATGAGCGGCAGTGCCTCGGAGCGCTCGGCAAAGGTCTCGGCGAGCCCGAGCCGCAAACAGAGGTACAGCTGCTCGATGGTCCCCCGGCTCAGGTCGCCGGCATCGATCTCGGCTCCCTGGGAGGAGAGGACCCTGATGGCCTGCCGGCCGCCTTCGTCCTCTAGTGACGGAAGCAGGCGCACATATCGTCCTTTGGTCACCTTTGCGAAGCGATCACCCGCGCGCGCCAGCACAGCGGGCTGATGTTCCTTCTCGTGACGCTTCAAGGTGCCTTCGAGGAGCAGCCGCGCCGATCCGAGGACGGCCCAGGACATGAGCACTCCGTCGAGCTCCTGCTCGAGGGCTAGCCGTCTTTGTTCGAGCTCTGCGACTCGGGCCGAGCCGGCGATGACGCGCAGTTCGTTCGTGGCGTCCTGATGGGCCCTCAGCAGCTGTTCCAAACGGTCGCGGGCTTCGGAGCGGACGCCGGCCAGCCCCGCCTGCTCCTGGCGCCAGGCGAGCAGCTCTCCCGTCTCGAGCTCTGCACGCAGACGACGTGCCCGGTCACCGAGGCCGAACGAGCGCTCAAGGTCCGCGCCCTCGTCCTCGACCACCCGCACCAGAGCTGCCCTCGTCGTACGGCGCTCGGTCCACATTTCGAGCGAGGCGCACAGCTCCTCGAGGCCAGCTTCCGGGTCGCTCTCGAGCGACTCGCCGTCACCGCCGAACTCGCCGAGCCCCGCCGCGAGCTTGCCGAGCCGGGCCCCGAATTCGAAGACCTCGACTGCCAGCTGGGCGATCCTGGCATCGACGCGATCGAGGGCAGCGAAGTCCTTCCAGGCTGTCTGGAGCGCCGTCAGGCTCTCGAGGACGCCCTCCGGTGACAGCTCTGGTGCCAGATCGTGGGCGAGCTTCCACGCTGTGAACGCCGAGAGCTCTAAGCGGAGGCTGTTCGACGCCGTGTCGAGTGACCTGTGAGCCGCCCTCCGCCGTTGGAGGGCGGCGGTCGTCCGGCGACGGTCGTCTTCTTGAGCGCGGGCGACGGCTCTGGCGTCCTCGATCGCCTCGGCGGCGGTCTCCACGTCGGAGTCGCTCGGCATCCCCGGCAGGCCGAGAGCCGCCGTGAGCTCGGCGACGCGGGTGGTCACGCGCTCGCTGGCCGTCTCCGTGCCCGTCGCGTCTGTCGGCTCGGCCTGCCGCCAGCGCCGCCGTAGCGCGACCGCGACCGTCACCAGCACGCATCCGGCGACGGCGAGCACAGCGCACAGGAGCCGAACGGCCGCCTGGCCCGGGACGAGCGCGGCTACGAGTGCGAGGCCCACTATGGCGAAGGCCACCAGTGCGATGGAGGCGACGCTCGTAGCCCAGAAGACTCCGGCAGACGCACCCGGTCGGCCTTGCTCGGCTTGCCGTTGTGCCGACAACAGGCGCTGTTCGGCGAGATTCTTGCGCAGCTCGCCCACCAACTTCGCCTGACGCTCGGGATCGGGGCCCCCCGCGGTGCCGGTGGCCCCGGTGGTCAGGGCAGCACTGTCGTCGTCCCCTATGCCGGCGAGCTCCGGTGCGGAGTCGGCCTCTTTGACCAGAGCGGCCGCTGTTCGCCAGTTCGTCTCGAGATCCCCGAGCGCGGTCCGAAAGCGCCGGGCCTCGTCCATGAGCCGGATCCAGCCGTCAGACGTGCACACACGGTCACGGTCCCAGTCCGGGCCGAGCGAGCCCATGGCGGCCTGGATGGACTGTTCGATCCCACTACGTTGGTTCTGCAGGTCGCCGAGCCGGTTCACGCGTTCGAGATGCCCCGAATACGCCGATCTGAGGGACTGCAGCTCTGGGGCTTGCGTCTCGAGCCACAAGATGAGCGGCTCCGGCTCCTCCCAGCAGGAAAGGCGCTGTTCCGCTTCGCGCTTGCGCTCGAGGACGTCCCACAGGCGGATCAGCAGGTCGAGATCACGTGTCCGGCGATCGCAGCGGTCCACCTCCTCGCGCGCCTCGGCCACGTCGGCTTCCAGGCGCGACAGCTCGGCGCATCGCGCAGGGTAGCCGGATGCTTCCCGGTTCGCTTCGGTGAGATCGCGGCGAACGCCTTCCAGCTGAGCCAGCAGATGATTGGCCAGCGCCTCGCCTTGTCGTGGGCGAGCCAGCTCGAGGCGCTGCTTTTGCAGGTTGCCCATCGCCCGTGCCGCGGACCGGCGCTGGCCCACGATGCTCGCCGAGAAGAGGAGTTCTCTGACATCGTCTCTGTTCACGGCTTCCGCGTTCGCGAGATCGGTCAGGTCGACGGCGAACACCGCGCGGAACAGGGCCTCGTCGGCGCCGCCGAGGGCCATGTGCAGGTCCTCTTCAGAGGCAGGCGCCCCACTACTGCGTCGGATGCTCAAGAGCTTGTGCGGGCTGGAGTAGCGCTCGATCCGCCACCCGGGGTCCATGTCCGGTCCCTTGCCAGCGCCGCCTGCCAAAGTGAGCTGCCCACCGTGGCGTCCGCCCCGGACAGGCGCGCGAAAGCGGGGATTGTCTCGCCGGGCGGGGAATCCGAACAGCATCGCCGTGAGGAAGTCGAGCAGTGTTGACTTGCCGGCTTCGTTCGGCCCGCTGATGACGACCAGGCCGGGGGAGAGCTCGTCGACGCCGAGGTCGGACAGAGCGCCGAAGCCGTCGATGTGGAAGCTCGATATGCGCACGGGACTCCAGCCGGTCTCAGCGCCTGTCGCCCTCGAGCTCGCCGAGCGCGAGCACGAGGGCTCGATCGATGAGCTCGGCCGGCGGCAAGCCGGACGACTTCAGCAGCCGCTCGATGGCGCGCCGGGTCTTGAGTGGTCCCGGGAGTCCTTCGGACAGTTCGGTCGCGAAGCCGTCCAGTGCAGCGTCGTCGTTTGCCAGGCTCAAGGCCAGCGCGTCCGCGAGCGAGATGAGATCGGCTGCGAAGTCCGATCCGGCCCGCGCCACCTCGAGGTCGATGGCCGGACGCGACCGGTCGTCGATGCAGTCCCACCAGCAAAAGGGCCTGTCCTCCTCGAAGTCTTCGCGGAGCGCGGACCGCAGGTCCTCCGTGGCTCCCGGGCGCCGGAGGTCAGAATGAAGTTCTCCCTGACCCACGAGATGTCCCCGGAGCACAAGGGCGCGCCCGTCGGCGCCGCCAAGGCGTTCCCGCGCGGCACTGACGAGTCGTGTTCGCAATTCGGCGAGATCGGCGATCTCAGCTATGTCGAGCTCTACGAGATCGAAGCGCACGACATCACAGGCGACCGGCTCGATGTCTTGGACGTGCCCGTCGCTGACGTGAACGAGCGTGGCGCCCTTGGACCCTCGTTCGCTCGGTTTGGGGCTGCGGGCCTGAATGTTGCCGGAGTAGACGACCCAGGGCTCGTCGGAGCCCTTCCGGCCCGAGAGGGTCAAACGGGTGTGCACGTGGCCCAGCGCCCAGTAGTCGAGGCCGATGCTCCGCAGCTCCTCGAGAGTGCACGGGCTGTAGTCGTCATAGCCGGATGCCGCGCCTTGCACGTTGCAGTGCAGGACGCCGACTTGGAGACCGGGTCCAGCCTTAGGGGCGAATCGGAGCGCCAGGTTCTCGCGTTCGCTTCGATGGGCGAAGCTGATGCCTTGCACTGTCGCGAGTGCGCGCCCGTCGACCTCGACACTGACCGCCTGCACGTCCTTGCAGCCGAAGACTGTCACGCGCTCGGGCCAGGGGCCGTTGAGAGCCGACCAACCTGTCTCGACGGGGTCGTGGTTGCCGTGCACGACAAAGCTGGCGATCCCGGCCCTTGACAGGCGGGCGAGGCCGTCGCGGAAGCGCAACTGTGCCCGAAGCCCACGCTCGGGCCCGTCGTAGATGTCCCCGGCTATCACAAGGAAGGCAGCGTGGCGGTCCAGGCACAGATCGACGAGGGAGTCGAACGCGCCGAGCGAAGCCTCGCGCAGCTGGTCGGCAACGTGTGGAGCCGTTGAACCGATGCCCTTGAAAGGCGTATCAAGATGCAGGTCCGCTGCATGGACGAAACTGAAGTCGGGAGTCCGGGAAGGATCTTCCATCGAAACGAGGCTACCCGTGGGGTGTATCGCCGCCCGGTGATCCCCATCGACGAAGAACTCAGGACGGGAGCGAGATGAGTGAGCGAACAGGTGGCGAGGTTGTCGTTGAGGTGCTCGCGGGCTCGGGAGTCGATGTCGTCTTCGGGATCCCGAGCGTCCACAACCTCCCGATCTACGACGCGATAAGGCGTGACGGCCGGCTTCGTGTGATCGGCGTCCGCCACGAGCAAGCTGCCGTCGCAGCCGCCGACGGGTTCGCGCGTACGACCGGCCGCCTCGGCGTGTGCCTGACCTCGACGGGTCCGGGAGCGGCCAACGCCATGGGGGGCCAGCTCGAGGCATTGGCTTCGTCATCGCCGGTTCTGCACCTGACGGGCCAGATCGACAGTCGGTTCCTTGGCAAGGGGCGGGGCTTCATCCACGAGGTGCCGGACCAGCTCGGGATGCTGTCGCGGCTGTCCAAGGCCAGCTACCGGCCGGCCTCGGCCGAAGCCATTGGAGAGACGGTGGCGCGCGCGGCCCTCGAGGCGGCGACGGGCAGCCGTGGACCGGTGTCGGTGGAGATACCCATCGACTTCCAGTACGCCTCGACGGCCTTGACCGGAGAGCCACACGAGCTCGTGGGCTTGCCCTTGTCGCAGGGCACTCCTGACGGCGCTGAGGTTGCCCGCGCGGCTGAGCTCATCGCCGGCTCCAGGCGGCCCATCGTCTGGGCAGGCGGAGGCGTGGTTGCCTCCGGCGCCGTCGAGGAGCTGCAGCGGTTCGTGCGACGCCTGGGGGCCGGGGTGCTGACGAGCCCTAACGGGCGCGGTGTCATACCCGAGAACGATCCCTCCTGTATCGGAAACCTCACCTGGGATCCAGACGTGAGGGCACTTTGCCTCGAGGCGGACCTGCTCGTGGCGGTCGGGACGCGTTTTCAGGGGACGAACACGGAGAACTGGAGGATGAAGCTGCCCGCCCGGCTCGTGCACTTGGACCTCGACCCCACCGTGCCGGGCAGGAACTACCCCGTCGAGGCGGCAGTGGTCGGTGACGCCAAGCTGACGATCGGAGCCCTCTTGGAGGCGTTGGACCACAGGCAAGTGCCGCCGGTCCTCGCGGAGCCACTCTGGGCCGACCGTGTCGTCGCGGCCACGCGGTCGGCCCGGGAGCGGCTGCGGGGCACCCTCGGCGTTCAGGTCGGTCTCCTCGACGCGTTGGCCGGCGCCATCGGTTCGGGCACCGTCGTCGTCAAGGACTCGACCATCTCCGCGTACACGTGGGGCAACCGGCTGTTGCCAGTGATGCGGCCCCGGACCTCGATAATGCCGAACAGCTTCGCGATCGGGCTCGGAATGCCGCATGCGCTCGGCGCAGCTGTCGGTTCCCCGGTGCTACCGGTCGTGCTCCTCGTCGGAGACGGCGGGTTCGTCCTGTCGGCGAGCGAGCTCGCCACTGTGGCTCAAGAGGAGCTCGCGATCGTGGTGCTCGTCTTCGTGGACGGCGGCTACGGGATACTCCGCAACATCCAAGAAAGCCAGTACGGGTCACGCGAAGCCCACATCGGCGTGGACCTCAAGCGCCCCGACTTCTGCGGCCTGGCGGCGGCATTCGGGATCGGAGCCGAGCGCGTGAAGTCGGTCGCCGGCTACGACAAGGCGGTGAGACGGGCGCTCGGCGAGCGCGCACCTTTCCTGATCGAGGTGGACCTGGACGCCATCGGCCCGATGAAGGTGCGCTACACGGGCACGTCCAAGCCGCCCGCGCGTTATTAGGCCAAGGCCCCGACGACCCGGTGCATGGCGTCGCAGCCGGCGTCGACCTCTTCTGTCGTCATCGACAGCGCCGGGCGGAGGCGGAGCGTGCGCTCGCCGCAGCCGAAGGCGATGACGTGCTCCTCGTTCCAGAGCTTTTGCAGCACCGAGGTGCGCAGCTCACGGGTGGCAAGGTCGATGGCGGCGACAAAGCCACGCCCGCGGGCGTTGGACACGGCGTCCGGCCAGGAGTGCTCGAGCTCGACCAACCTCTCGAGGAGGTGGTGCCCGACTTGGGCGGCGTTGGCGATGGCACCTTGTCGCTCGATGAGCTCGAGCAGGCGGCGCGAGCGCACCATGTCGGTGAGGTTGCCCCCCCAGGTCGAATCGATGCGGCCGGAGGTGACAAAGACGTTGTCCTTGACCTCGTCCACGCGTCTGCCGGCCATGACGCCCCCGAGCTGCACCTTCTTGCCGAAGGCGACGAGGTCAGGGGAAAGCCCGAGCTGCTGGTAGCACCAGGGCGTGCCCGTGGCGCCCGCGCCAGTCTGCACCTCGTCGACCACGAACAAGGCGTCGTAGCGGTGGCACATCTCCTCGATGGCCGAAAGGAACTCCGCGCGCAGGTGGCGGTCGCCGCCCTCGCACTGGATGGGCTCGGCGATGAAACAGGCGATGTCGTGCGGGTAGGCCTCGAACGCGGCCCTGGCCTCTTCGAGGGCCGTTGCTTCGCTGGCCTCGACCTCGGCGCGGTGGGCATCGAAGGGAAAGCGCAGCGCGGGAGAGGAGATGCGCGGCCAGTCGAACTTCGGGTAGCGGTCGGTCTTGACCGGGTCGGTGTTGGTCAAAGACATCGTGTAGCCGCTGCGGCCGTGGAAGGCGTGGCGCAGGTGGAGGACCCGGGTGCCGAGCTCGGGCGGGCGACCGGCCGCCTCGTTGCGGCGCGACTTCCAGTCGAAGGCGCACTTGAGGGCGTTCTCGACAGCGAGGGCACCGCCCTCGATCAAGAACAGATGGGGCAGCGCCGGGTCCCCGAGCACACGGGTGAACGTGGCCACGAACTCGGCGAGCTGGACTGTCGGCACCTCGGCGTTGGCCGGCTTGTTGGAAGCCGCCTCGACGAGCTCGTCGCGCGTCGCCGCGTCGTCTGAGAGCCCGGGCGGGTTCATCCCGAGCGGGGCCGAGCCGAAGAAGGTGTAGAAGTCGAGGTATTCGGTGCCGTCCCGGGCGTCGACGAGCCGGCAACCGTGGCTCTTCGACAGGTCCAGCACTATGGGGAAGCCGTCCACGAGCATGTGCTCGGCGAGGCGCTCACGGACCTCGTCAGGCGCGATATGGCACTGATCCTGGGTCGTTTTCATTACCGGAGCGTACCGCTACTACGCTTTCGCGAAACACAACCGCTGAGGAGAATAGCGATGACCTTCGAGCTCAGCTCGTTGATCGAGGCCCGCCAGGGTGAGAATTTCCGGCTCCACAGTGAGTATCTGAATCCCCAGCTCGTGAAGGTGCTGAAGACCCTCGGCTTCGACCGCTTCTACGTCAGGGGAGAAGGCTCGTACCTGTACGACCGGAACGGAGAGCGTTATCTCGACTTCCTGGCCGGGTTCGGTGTATTTGCACTCGGACGCGGGCACCCTGTGGTCAAAAAGGCGCTGCACGAGGCGCTCGACATGAACCTGCCGAACCTCGTCCAGCTCGACGCCGCGCTGCTGCCCGGGTTGCTCGCAGAGGCGCTGGTGGCCAGGACCCATGACGGGATCCAACGGTGTTTCTTCTCCAACTCCGGCGCGGAGGCGATCGAGGCCGCGATGAAGTTCTCGAGGTACGCGACGAAGCGTCCCCGGATACTCCACGCCGATCATGGGTTTCACGGCCTTAGCCTGGGGGCGCTGTCGCTCAACGGCGGCAAGGAGTTCCGCGAGGGCTTCGGAGCGCTTCTGCCTGGTTGCCACGAGGTGCCCTTCGGGCAGATCGACCCTCTCGAGCGTGAGCTTCAGCGTGACGACGTCGCGGCAGTGGTCCTCGAGGTCATCCAGGGAAAGGGCGTGAATCTCGCCTCGGACGAATACTGGGCCGCCGCCGCGGAACTGTGCCGCAAGCACGGGACTCTTCTCGTCATCGACGAAGTCCAGACCGGCCTCGGCAGGACCGGCAAGCTGTGGGCCCATGAGCACTACGGTTTGAGACCCGACATCATCACTGTGTCGAAAGCCCTCTCGGGCGGATTCATCCCGGTCGGGGCGATGATGTGCTCGTCGGAGGTCTTCGATCGCGTCTATTCGAAGATGGAGCGAGCCGTCGTCCATTCCTCGACCTTCGGGCGCAATCAGCTCGCGATGGTGGCGGCGCTCGCAACCTTGCAGACGATCGACGACGAGGACATCGTCGACCGGGCACGCGTGAGCGGCGAGGCATTCATGAAGGGCTTGGCGCCCCTGGTCGAAAAGTACGAGCTTTTTCACGAGGTACGCGGCAAGGGGCTGATCATCGGACTTGTCTTCGGCGAGCCGACCTCGTTCGGGCTCAAGTCTCGCTGGAAGATGATGGAGGGTGCTCGCAAGGGGCTCTTCTCCCAGCTGGTTGTCGGACCACTCTTCCATCGGCACAGGATCTTGACCCAGGTCGCCGGCGACAACATGAACGTTGTCAAGCTGCTTCCCCCGCTAATCATCGGTCAGGAGGAGGTGGACTACTTCGTCGAAGCGCTCGACGACGTGCTGGAGGACGCCCACCGCAACTCAGCCCTCCTGTTCGAGTTCGGCAGGACCCTTGCCAAGAGCGCCCTCAGAAGGGAGCCCTCCTGAGCTCGACTGGCCCAGGTGGCCCGGGTATGCAACCAGTGGAGGCCATCAGGCCAGGTGACAGGATGCTCGTGACGGGCGCGGCCGGCTTCATAGGCTCGGCTGTGACACGGGCGCTTTTGGCACGCGGAGCCCAAGTCGTCGCTCTCGTGCAGCCCGGGGTGCCGAGCGCCAATCTCGACGGCCTGGCCGTGGAGCCTGTCGTGGCTGACCTGCGAGACGCCTCGGCCGTAGCGGCCGCCGCCGCCGGATGCCGCATGATCTTCCATGTCGCCGCGGTGTACCGGTTCTGGACGCCAAACGCGGCGGACTTCTACGAGGTCAATGTCGGCGGCAGCCTGAACGTGATCGACGCCGCCAGGGCCCGCGGAGTCGAGAGGGTCGTCTACACGAGCACCGTCGGCACGATCGGCTTGGACGGGACGGAAAAGGGCTTTGCGGCCGACGAGACGGCGTGGGCACGCATCGGCCATCTGTTCGGGCTGTACAAGCAGTCGAAGTACGTCGCCGAGCACGAAGTGCTGCGCGCCGGGGCCCAGGGCCTGCCGGTCGTCCTCGTCCAGCCCACCTTGCCTCTTGGCCCCGGTGACCGGGCTCCGACGCCGACCGGAAAGACGATCCTCGAGTTCCTGAACGGACGCATCCCCGGGTGGTTCGACACGGCACTGAACGTGGTCGACGTCGACGACGTCGCCGCCGGGCACCTGCTCGCGGCCGAGCTCGGAGCCCAGGGGCGCAGCTACGTGCTCGGTGGCGAGAACCTTGCGCTTCGTGAGATCCTCGACGTGCTCGCTGCAGGAACCGGCCTGCCCAGGGCCACCTTCAAGGTTCCCCGGCAGGTGGCCCTGATCGCTGCGCACGCCTCGGACCTGGTCGAAGGGCGCCTGCTTCGCCGTGAGCCGAGCGTTCCGCTCGAGGGAGCGCGGATGGCTTCGACCCGCATGATCTTCAGCGACGCTCGGGCCCGCAGTGAGCTCGGCTACAGGTCCCGACCCGCCGTCGAGGCGATCATGCGCTCGGCGCGTTGGTACGCGGAGAACGACTACGTGTCGGCGAAACGACTGGCGCGGATCCGCTGGAATGACGTGACCGACTTCCCGCTCGGCGGTCACGCCGCGAGACTCAACATCGGGGCCGAACCGGGTCGATCCCCGACGGGCTCCGCTTGATGATCCACCGGCCCGCGCGCGAACCCTCCGGTTTCGCGCGCGATCGCCGGCGCGGCCCGGCCCGGTTGGCGGCACTGGTCGTGTCCCTGGCATGCGTGCTGCTGCTCGCGTCGTGCAGCTCCAACCGGGGCGCCCCCACCACGACCTCGAGTGCCGTCACGAGCACGACGACGACTACGCCCGCAACGACTTCCTCGACGACCACGACCACGACGCTCCCTGTTCCCGTTGCCGGGACGTCGATTCTCCGCGTCCTGGTCGCTGCGCTGCCACCAGGTGACGTGGCCCTTCCTGTCGTCTCGGAGGGAAGTGGCGCCTGGTCCAGGATGGTTCCGATCGCGTACCAGAGCTTTGGGAGCGGTCCCGATCTTCTTCTCATAGCGGGCCAGGACGGGACCATGTCGTGGTGGGATCCGACGTTGTTGTCGGATCTCTCCAGTCATTACACCGTGACCATTTTCGACCTTCCCGGAACAGGCTACTCAGGACCGGCTAGGAGCCCGCTTTCACTCCCCTGGCTCGCTGACATGACTGCAGGACTGGCACTCACCATTGGGCTCAATGATCCCGTCGTGCTTGGCTGGGGTCTCGGCGGCGAGATCGCCCTCTCTTTGGCGGAGCGCCATTCCGAGATCGCGTCGTCGCTTGTTCTAGTCGACACCTCTGCCGCCGGTGCCGGTGCGTGGCGCCCCACGCCCGAGGTCGTACGGCTCCTCGCGACGCCGGGAGTGACCCCGTCGCAACTCTCGCGCCTTTTGTTCCCGCCGACGACCACGGGACTGAGGGACCGCGTGCAGTGGCAGAACGACCTGTTCTCGGGGACTCCTGACTGGCCGACGGCGACGACCGTCAAGGCCGAGGCTGCGCTCCAGGCAGCAATTTGGAAGAGCACGATGCTGCTGAGGTACCTCCCACGCGTGAAGGTGCCGACCCTCGTTGTCTCAGGTGCCGACGATGTCGTGTTTCCGTCGGGAAACGCCAGTGAGCTCGTCAGCGAACTTCGTCACGCGTTGTTGGTCGTGCTCCCGGACGCGGGCTACGACGCGATTGGCCAGGACGCGCCGACGTTTGTCGCCGCGATCGAGAAGTTCACCGGCTAGCAGCCGGCACAGTTCCGGTCAGCGATTCGGATCGCAAAGCTGGAGCTAGAGGCGTGACTGGTACGGGTCGTTCTCAAAGTGCCGCGCTCGTCCGCCTGGCGTCCGGACTGTGATCGGAACGCTCGTACCATGCACGGAGCGGAATGGGTCGCCCTCCAGCTCGTTGAGCGTCCGGCGCTTGTCGGTCCTCGCGTCGCTTGTCCCGTCGGTTCGTTCTGTTCGCTGTACCGGTCTCTCTGTGTTCTCGATGTTCGCGCTCGCACGTGCTTGCGAACCGGTGGTGCCCCCGGGCTCAACTGCAAAGAGCACATTGGAAGGTGACGGCCGCACTGTCACCTCGGAGGTTGGGCGAGGATCCAAAGCTGCGGAGAGCAGCTGCGATCGGCGGCTTTGGGTGCTCGTGGTGAGGACATTTTGGCTGCCACCGGCGCGCGCCGTGCCCGAAGCGGGAACTGGTGAAGACGTCAATCTCCAGGGCGGTGCAAGTGTCGCCTTCGCGAGCTAATCACGGGCCGTGGTCCTGTCTTGTGCCTCGTTGGGGTCGGTTCCCGCCAAGCGCAAGAGCCCGAGGCCGTCGTGAGGGACACAGACGTACAGCACGTAGGTCCGCCCCGCCCGCTGGGCTTCGGCCCAGCCCAGGACCTCGGTCACCTCGGCCTCGCTGAGCTCGTACTCGTCGCTTGATCCGGCGGGCTCGTGGAAGTGGACGCGATACGAAGGGCGGTCGATGCCCCATGTCTGATCGCGGGGATCGACCCGGCGCACCCTCACGGGGCAATTATCACCGCCCTCGAGTCAGCGGGGAGTGCCGAGCCGACCGTTGGCGGCGCGCCCTGTGAGCGGGCCGTTGCCACACGATGTAGAGGGGAGCCGGCAGACCACGACCTGTGCCCGGTTCGGGGGCAAGCCGGGCCGTTCGGGCGCTCGACCCGTTGTGCGGTTCTCGCCCGGGGGAGGTCCGCGAGCTACCGGACGAGGAAACCGGCCTCGTTTCGAACCGGCTCCTCTGTCACCTCCACGTTCTCGACTCTGGCCCGCGGAGGGCCCGTGCGGCACCACGAGACCATCTGGCTCACCGCCTCCGGGGACCCCTCGAACACGGCTTCCACGGTGCCCGCTGAGCAGTTCCGTACCCATCCCGCCACGCCGCGGGCCAGTGCTTCGTTGCGGCAGCTGTCGCGGTACCAGACGTTCTGCACTCGGCCGGTTACGACCACCTTGAGCCGCTGGACACTCATGGCCGTGAGGCTACCCGGAACCGGTGAGCGTCACCCAAGCGTCCCCGTCGTCGCAGACGCCTTGGTTGTCACCAGTTGTGCCCCGGTACGATCGTCTCGGATGACTACCCTGGCGGTTCCGCCCACGCGCTCCAGGCGTCAGGCTCTCGGGCTAGGTGCTTCCGGCTTGGCATCGGTCGGTTGGGGTTTTGGGGCCATCTTCGCCAGACTCGCATCGGCTTCCGGCCTCGTACTGTGCTTCTACCGACTGTGGTTGGGCGCCGCGCTCTTGTCGCTCGCGGTGTACGCCTCCGGGCGCCGACTGCGCTGGGAGGACTTTCGCGCCTCCTGGCTCGGCGGTGTCTTCCTGGCCGGGGACATGGCCATGTTCTTCTGTGCCGTCAAGCTCACCAGCGTCGTCGACGTGACGGTCATCGGCGCCGTTCAGCCGGCTCTCGTGCTCGTCGCTGCGCGGCCCTTGTTCGGCGAACGGATGGGACGCTGGGACGTCTTCTGGATCCTTGTGGCCATAGCCGGCGTCTCAGCAGCGGTGATCGGGCCCGGAGTTACGAGCCACAACCAGCTCCTGGGAGACCTGCTCGCCACCGGGTCGATGCTGTCCTGGTCTGCCTACTGGCTTGCGTCCAAGCACGCTAGGGCGAAACAGAACGCCTTGGAGTACACCGCTGTCGTCACCATCGTGGCGGCTGTCGCCTTGAGTTTGGCCGTGCTCGTGTCAGGGCAGTCCCTCGCTCGGATGCAAGCCGGCGACTTGCTGTGGATAGCCCTGCTGGCGGTCGTGCCGGGAGGTGCCCATCTGATGATGAACTGGGCCCACCGTTACGTCGACGCCTCGGTTTCTTCGGTGATCGGGTCGAGCAACCCGGTCGTCGCGGCTTTGGCCGCGTTGGTCATCCTCGGCCAGCCCCTGACGGTTGTCCAGGTCTCCTGCGGCCTCGCTGGACTTGCAGCGATCGCCATCGTCGCAGCGCGGCACCGCCACCCTCTCGAGTCCGCGCTGGAGTGACAGGGCGCAACGAGGGTGAAGCGCCCTCCGGTCGGAACCAGCGCGGACCGGACCGCCCCATGTCGGCGAACGAAGAGAGCAGGAAGTGTCGAAGACCTCGCTCGTTAGACTTCCGGCCATGCGCGAGCCGGCAGCTGAGGCCTCCCGGCGGCCTGATGAGCTGCAAGAACGGTTGTCGACCCGTCCCGCCACCCGTCGTGCGACCGCGGCGGTCCAGGTGCTCGCCGCAAGGGGGGTCGGTCCCGGCTTCGAACGTCCGGACCGTCTCGCCACCGAGGAGCCAATGGCGATCCAGGTACGGGGACGGCACCAGGACCCGGTGAGCGTTGCTGTGACGATGCGGACGCCGGGCAACGACTTCGAGCTCGCCGCCGGCTTCCTCCTGAGCGAGGGCCTCGTCCACGGACTGCACGAGATTGCCGGCGTTCGCTACTGCGATGTCGCCCCCGAGGAGCAGCACTACAACGTCGTGACCGTGGATCTCACCGTGCCGTTCGCCATTGACTTCGCCGAGAGGCACTTTTATGCATCTTCGAGCTGTGGCATCTGCGGAAAGGCCTCTCTCGACCAGGTCGAGATCGACTGCCCGGTCATCGGACCCGGCCCGCTGATCGCCCGCTCGACGATTGTCTCCCTGCCCGAGGTGCTGCGCGCCTCCCAGCACATCTTCGAGCAGACGGGCGGCCTTCACGCCGCGGCGCTGTTCGACCCGCAAGGGCGCCTCCTCGAGTCGCGTGAGGACGTCGGGCGGCATAACGCGGTCGACAAGCTCATCGGCCACGGGCTTCTCTCCGGCGCAATGCCGCTCAGGGACCGGTTGCTGCTCGTGTCGGGACGGGTGAGTTTCGAGATCGTCCAGAAGGCGGCCGTGGCCGGCATCCCCATCACCTGTGCAGTCTCGGCGCCGTCGAGCCTCGCGGTCGAGGCCGGCGAGCGACTCGGCATGACCGTCGTCGGGTTCCTGCGCGGCGACAACTTCAACGTGTACAGCCATCGCGAAAGGGTGGATCTCGAGGCCTGACGGCCGCACAGCCGGCCGGGTAAGCGAGCGCTAGGCCGGCGTAGCCTCCGCGAGGAGATCTGCGGCTAGGACAACGAGCGGATCGAAGCCGCCGTTGTGGACGTTGTCCAGAAGCTCGCGCCGCATCAGGGGCGGCCAGAACATGCGGATGTGCTCGGCTACCTCGGCTGCGGCCTGCGCCTGTGGGTGGTGGCGGAAGTTGGCCGCAATCTGGTTGGCCATTCGCACTAGATCAGCTCTTACCATCGGTCGATACCTCAGCGCAGGGCCGGCACGTCGGCGTCCACCCGGTCGGGCAGGACGCTCGGGGGCCCGGCGCTGCCGCCCACATGCACACGCGCCCGCACCTGCACGGCCGTCACCTTGTACTCAGGGCAGTTCGTCGCCCAGTCCGAATACTCGGTGGTCACGACGTTGGCACCTGTGACGGGGTGATGGAAGGTCGTGTACACGACCCCTTGGGGCACGCGGTTGGTGATGTGGGCACGTAGCTCAGTCTCACCGGAACGGCTTGCCAGCGTCACCCAGCCCCCCTCGGCCACACCGCGCTCGTCCGCGTCGTAAGGGTGTATCTCGAGAAGGTCTTCGGGATGCCACGCAACGTTCTCCGTCCTTCTCGTCTGGGCGCCGACGTTGTACTGGGAGAGGATGCGACCGGTCGTGAGGATGAGCGGATAGCGACGGTTCGTCCGTTCATCTGTCGGTATGAACGGAGTCTCGACGAACCGGCCCTTGCCTCGGACGAACTTGTCTATGTGCATTATGGGCGTGCCCAGCGGGGCTGCCTCGTTGCACGGCCATTGAACGCTGCCGAGAGCGTCGAGCTTGGCGAACGACACGCCGGCGAAAGTCGGAGTCGTCGAGGCGATCTCGTCCATGATCTCGCTGGAGGCACGGTAATGCATCGGGTAGCCCATCGCCGTGGCGAGCTCGCAGACCACCTGCCACTCCTGTTTGCCGTTCCTCGGCGCCATCACGGGACGGACCCGGTTTATGCGGCGCTCGGCATTGGTGAAGGTCCCGTCCTTTTCGAGGAAGGACGTTCCAGGCAGAAAGACGTGTGCGAACTTGGCCGTCTCGTTCAAGAAGAGATCCTGAACGATGCAGAGCTCGAGGTGCGCGAGCGCCGCCTGCACGTGATGGGTGTTCGGGTCGGATTGGGCGATGTCCTCGCCCTGCACATAGAGGGCCTTGAATGTCCCCTCGACCGCCCCGTCGAACATGTTGGGGATGCGCAGGCCAGGTTCCTTGTCGAGCGGTCGTCCCCAAGTCTCCTCGAACAGGTGGCGAACCGCGTCGTCGGACACGTGGCGATATCCGGGGAGCTCATGGGGGAATGAACCCATGTCGCACGAGCCCTGCACGTTGTTCTGTCCTCGCAGCGGATTGACCCCGACACCTCGCCTGCCGATGTTGCCCGTCGCCATTGAGAGGTTCGCCAAGCCCATAACCATCGTGGAACCCTGGCTGTGCTCTGTGACCCCGAGGCCGTAGTAGATCGCGGCGTTGCCACCGGTCGCGTACAAGCGGGCCGCGGCGCGCAGGTCCGCGGCCGGCACGCCGGTGACTGCCTCGGTCGCCTCGGGGCTGTACTCCTGCGCCGAGATGAACGCTGCCCATGTGTCGAAGTCTTCCGGTTCGCAACGCTCGGCCACGAACCTGTGGTCCACGAGGTCCTCGGTCACCACGACGTGGGCGAGGGCGTTGACGACGGCCACGTTGGTACCAGGTTGCAGCTGCAGGTGATAGTCGGCCTCGACGTGCGGCGAGCGGACGATCTCAGTGCGCCGCGGGTCGATCACGATGAGCTTGGCGCCCTGTCGGAGCCGGCGCTTCATGCGGGAGGCGAACACAGGATGCGCCTCGGTCGGGTTCGCTCCGATGACGACGATGACGTCACTTTCGTCGACCGAACGGAAGTCCTGAGTGCCGGCCGATGTCCCGAAGGTCTGTTTCAGGCCGAACCCGGTGGGGGAGTGGCAGACCCGCGCGCAGGTGTCGACATTGTTGTTTCCGAAGGCGGCCCTGACCATCTTCTGCACGACGAAGACCTCTTCGTTGGTGCAGCGCGAGGAGGTGATCCCCCCGATGGCGGCGATGCCGTGGCGAGCCTGGATGGACTTCAGGCGATCAGCCGTGTAAGAGATGGCTTCTTCCCAGCCCACGACGCGCCACGGGTCGGTGATGGCCTCCCGGACCATCGGCGTTAGCACCCGTTCTTTGTGCGTCGCGTAACCCCAGGCGAAACGGCCCTTCACACAGGAGTGGCCTTCGTTGGCGCCACCCTGTTTGTAGGGCACCATACGGACCACTTCGTCCCCGCGAAGTTCGGCCTTGAAAGAGCAGCCGACACCGCAGTACGCGCAGGTCGTGAGCACGCTGCGGCGTGGTACCCCCAGGGTGATGACCGTCTTCTCCTCAAGTGTCGCGGTCGGGCAAGCCTGCACGCATGCCCCGCAGGAGACGCACTCGGACCCGAGGAAGTTGCTGTTCCCGGGAGCCACCCGCGAGTCGAAGCCGCGGCCCGCGATCGTCAAGGCGAAGGTTCCCTGGATCTCCTCGCAAGCCCGCACACAGCGCGAGCAGACGATGCACTTTGAGGCGTCGAAGGCGAAATAGGGGTTGCTCTCGTCCTTGGACGCGTCGAGGTGGTTCTCTCCGGCATAGCCGTAGCGGACCTCCCGCAGACCTACGGCACCCGCCATGTCCTGGAGCTCGCAGTCGCCGTTTGCCGCGCAGGTGAGGCAGTCGAGGGGGTGGTCCGATATGTACAGCTCCATCACGCCGCGGCGGAGCTTTTCGAGGCGCGGTGTCTGGGTGGAGACCTTCATGCCCGCTTCCACGGGCATGGTGCAAGACGCGGGCGTGCCACGACGCCCGTCTATTTCCACCAGGCAGAGTCGGCATGAGCCGAAGGCGGCGAGGCTGTCGGTGGCGCACAGCTTCGGAACGTCAATGCCGACGAGCCCGGCGGCATGCATGATCGAGGTGCCCTCCGGCACGCTCACAGCCAGCCCGTCGATCTCGAGGCCGACCGTCGCCGGGCCTGGCTGGGCCGGGGTTCCGAGGTCGTGGTCTTCGAGAAGCGTCATGGCAGGTCTTCTCGGGTCATCGTCGACTCCCTCCCGATCCGGCTGCGATCGAGCCCAGGTCCATTATGGCACCGCGGCGCCACTAACAAGTCCTCGCGCCTCACAGCAGGGTCGCCTCTTTAGGAGCAAAGTCCTCGGGGAAGTGCTGGAGGGCGCTGCGTACGGGAAGGGGAGTGAGCCCACCCATCGCACACAGCGATCCATCGACCATCGTCTCGCACAGGTCTTCGAGCAGCTCGAGATTCGCCTCGCGATTGTCCCCGGCGATGATGCGGTCGATGACCTCGACGCCTCTCACGGCTCCCACCCTGCAGGGCGTGCACTTGCCGCACGACTCCTCTGCACAGAACTCCATGGCGAAGCGCGCTTGGCGACTCATGTCGACCGTGTCGTCGAATACAACGATGCCGCCGTGCCCCACCATGGCGCCGACCTCGGCGAACGCCTCGTAGTCCATCGGCAGGTCGAAACGGCTCGTCGGCAGGTAAGCACCTAGGGGACCGCCGACCTGCACGGCCCGTACGGGCCGGCCGCTCGCGGTGCCGCCGCCGTAGCCCTCGACGAGCTCGCCGAGGGTGATTCCAAAAGCAGTCTCGACGATGCCGCCGTACCTGATGTTGCCTGCGAGCTGGAAGACCTGGGTCCCGCGCGAGCGCCCGACGCCCAGCTCGCGGAACGCCTCGGCCCCGTTGGCGAGTATCGGTGGCACCGTCGCGAGCGAGAGCACGTTGTTCACGACCGTCGGCTTGCCGAAGAGCCCTGCGATCGCGGGGAGAGGCGGTTTGGCCCTGATCACTCCCCGCCTGCCTTCGAGGCTCTCGAGCATGGCGGTCTCCTCGCCGCAGATGTACGAGCCCGCGCCCACGCGCAGATACAGGTCGAAGGAGTGGCTCGTCCCGAGGACCGATGGCCCGATCCAGCCTTTCAGGTGGGCGATGTCGACAGCCGTTGCCATCATCTTGATTGCGTCAGGGTATTCGGAGCGGATGTAGATGTAACCCTCGCTGGCCCCCACGGCCAGCCCGGCGATCGCCATGCCCTCGATCAGCAGGAAGGGGTCTCCCTCCATGAGCATGCGGTCGGCGAAGGTACCACTGTCGCCCTCGTCCGCGTTGCAGGCGATGAACTTGAGTTCGGAGTCCATGTCGAGAACCGTCTGCCACTTGATGCCCGTCGGGAAGCCCGCCCCGCCCCGACCGCGTAGACCCGAATCGGTCACCGTCGTCACGATCTGCTGGGGCGTCATCTCGAGCGCACGGCGAAGTCCGCAAAGGCCGCCGGTCGCCTCGTAGTCAGCCGCCGACAACGGGTCGTTGACCCCGACTCTCGAGAATGTGAAACGCGTCTGGCGTCTCAGCTGCGGGATCTCCTCGGTCCTCCCCAAGAAGAGCGGGTGGGGCCCGCCGTCGAGCATCCCGGCCTCCATGAGTTCACCGACGCCGCCGGCCTGTACCGGGCCGTAGGCGACGCGCCCATAAGGGGTGGAGACCTCGACTAGCGGCTCGAGCCAGAACATCCCGCGCGAGCCGGTGCGCACGAGGCGGACGTCTCGTTGGCGAGCGGTCGCCTCCCTCACGATGGCACTGGCGACCTCATCGGCGCCGACCGAGCACGAAGCGGCGTCGAGAGGCACGAACACTGCGACAGGTTCCATCACTGCTCCTCGGCGCCACAGGTGGCGAGG
>Ga0326727_10005917_pt1 | contig 34240 bp, 24 predicted proteins | sample MB2enrmetagenome_FD_207643 | JGI IMG/M metagenome (GOLD analysis project Ga0326727, IMG submission 207643) | Lab enriched peat soil microbial communities from McLean, Ithaca, NY, United States - MB29MY | ecosystem: Environmental > Terrestrial > Soil > Wetlands > Peat | place: USA: New York...
TGTCTGGATATTATGCGGGTGCTGCAGGATGGGTTGGGGGATCCGAAGTACCGGCCTTGTCCGCTGCTGATCAAGATGGTGGATGCGGGCTGGCTGGGGCGCAAGAGCGGGCGCGGGTTCTACACTTACTCGTAGGATAGGAAACCTGGCATAGGAGACCTGTGAGATAGAGATATGACTACAGCCTGGGGCCAAATTCTTCCTGAAAAAAAATCAGGCAGCGACGTGGTTTATTATCTGCTGGCAGCGATGTCGGGAGCGCTGGCGGGGTGGTTGGATATTAAGGTGGGCGACTTGCTGCTGACGGCAATGGTAGTGCTAGCGGCGAACATGCTGCTGGGATTCCTGAGCCCGAGCCGGCCCTGGCGGTGGGTTGTCCTGGTCGGAGTGTTTGTGCCGGTGGTGGAGTGGCTGGCATATTTTTTCCTTTCGGAGAAGCCGGAGCGGGCGCAGGTCTACGAATCCTTTCTGGCGTTCGTGCCGGGGATCGCGGGCGCGTTCGGCGGATCGGTCGCGCGGGGTGTGGTCGACAATTTGTTTGCGGGCAAGTGAACGGTGAGCAGGTGGAATGCCGACGCGCCGCCAGTGGAGCAGGATGGTCCAACTGGCCTGACGCCGCTTCTGTCCTGGAGAGCGCAACATTCGGCGTCGAGTTGTCGGCAGCGGATACGACTGCGAGGGCCCCACCGCCCCCAAGTTGTAACGAAGAGCGAACAAAGCCTCCGGTCGTGAAGCTAGCAGGTTCAGAACAGCAGATCGGCGAGCGCCGCTCCCCACTGGTACGATTATCTAAAGCCTTGTTGTTTAAAGCGATTAGGCCGATGATTCCGTTTACGGAAATCAAACATGAGATCGGCTGACGCTGGTGAAGTTTCAGATTGCGTAGACGATCCTGACTGCTATAGTGACAGGGTTCCGGGGAGGTGTGGGGGTGGAACTGACGGGTGGACAGAAGCTCCGAGCGCTGCGAGAAGCGCTTGGCTACACCATGAGAGACGTGGAAACTGGCAGCCTGCAGGTTTCGCGCCGGCTTGCGAACGACGAATTCGCCATTCCGCCCAGTCGACTATCCGATATCGAGACCAAAGGAGTCGTCCCCAGCATCTTTCGCCTGTACACTCTGGCGGCAATCTACCGGTGCGATTACCACGAGCTATTGTCGTGGTATGGGGTGGACCTTAACACCATTCATGCAGATCTTCCTTCTGCCCGGCCCAACCGCTCTCATCTTTCTCAGGTCTCAGACAGCGCAACCGAGGTTCTCATCCCGGTCCGACTGGACCCGGGGTTCACGCTTGCCAAAACTACGAACATCGCGCGCATGGTTGAACAGTGGGGCGCGGTGCCACTCACGTATCTTTCCACCCTTGCCGACGGCCGGTACTCCTATGGTTACATCGGAGCGGAAGACTTCACCATGCACCCTATTCTTCCCCCGGGCAGTTTTGTGCAGGTGGACGAGTCCAAGAATAAGGTCGCTGAAGGCATTTGGCGATCTGAATTCGAGCGTCCTATCTACTTCGTGGAGACCCGCAATGGCTTTGTGTGCTGCTGGTGCCATGTAAGCCGGGATCGCATTGTCCTGCAATCGCACCCATTGTCACCGGTTCCGGTTCGCACCCTCAAGCATCCTCAAGAGGCGGAAGTCATTGGGCAGGTGGTGGGAGCGGCGATTCGTCTCGGGGGGTGGCAGGTGCTCTATTCCGAACCAGAGCGGAGAGAGCCTGCAGAACTGACCTGAAGTGCTTTACTGAAGCGTGCAGACTCTGAGCCGGAAGCGCATTCTCCAGAGGCTTCTCCAGACTTGACAAGAAATCACGGTCCGCGATCTGCGCGGCCGCTGCCGATGACTTGAGGTCGTCCGCGAGATCTCGCAATGGCGTTCTCAGTATCCGGCTCACCAAGGTCTGGTGCGACGCGCGGATGGCGTTCTCCGCTGGTCCGGTCCCGTAGACCCTTCCTAACCCCCAATGCGAGTAGGCCCCTCCGCCGTTGTGCAGTCGCGCGAGATAGCGCAATTTTCCCAGAAGCCCGGGTACTGCACTCAAAGTGCTGTTTTCGAAGTCTTCAAGAGCCGATCTTAGTAACACAAAATTTACGTTTTCCGAAAAGGAAAGCAAATCACGACTGCTGCTCAAGGCAACGGCTGCCGAAGGATAGTAACACGGTCCGTCCATTCTTGCCAAGGAGTAACATCGTGAAGAAAATTCTTCGAGTTCTGGCCGTAGCCGCGTTTCTGCTGACCTTTTCAACCCTCCCGAGTTTCGCCGACGGCAACCCATGGCCGATCTGTGATGCCAACGGGTGCCACTCGCCGCTTTAGACACGACATGAGGGGCGCAAAATCCGGGTTGCAAGTTCTTTTTTCGGGAACTATAGTACCCTGTCATCGAGATGATGCCCTGGTACAAGTTCCTGCTGCTCTACCTTTGGATTGCGCCCCATGTTGTGCTGGCGGTGGTTGCGGTCCTCCTGCTGACCAGGCGTTTGTACACAGGCTTCCCCGCCTTTGTCGTGTACACGTGGTACGAAATCGGGGAGTTTGTCATGCTCTTCGTGATCACGGTAACTGGGCTTAACAGGGGGGCTGTGTATATGCGGGTCTTCCTGGTAACGTTGGCAATAAGTACCGCACTTCGATTCGGAGTTATTCAGGAGGTTTTCGACAACGTATTTCGCGAGCACGGACAGGTGTATGCACTCGCCAAGGTCTCGCTGCGCTGGACTACCGGATTTCTGCTTGCCGCCGTTGTTCTGTGCGCAATCTTCGCGTCCGGACAGACTTCTGGCAGCCTGATAGCCGGTGCGGCGTGGGTGGGCCGGGGCGTCGCGATCATCCAGTGTGGATTGGTGCTTTTCTTGCTTCTGTTTTCGCGTGTGTTCGGGCTGTCTTTGCAGAGTTACGTGTTTGGCATCGCATTGGGTTTCGGAATTCTATCGAGCGTGGAACTCGCTGACACTGCCATGCGTACTGGAGAGCTCACGCAATCTATGGCCAGAGCGCTGAACCTGCTTTCGACCGGAGGCTATCACGTTGCTGTCTTGATTTGGCTGGGGTACTTGGTTGCTCCGGAGAGGAAGATTCTTCAGACGAGTAATGTGCCTATAGGTGGCGTGGATCAGTGGAACAGGGAATTGGAGCGATTCTTGCAATGAGCGGCGCCTTACTCTACGTTGCAATCGCCATTGTCCTGGCCGCACTGCTGGCGTACCTTGCGGCCACACGCAGCAGAGATCCGCTTGCCATCGACCAGGCCCGGGCGTTAATGGGATCGCTGGATATCGAGGCATTCCGCAATCTAGTGGATCCCGACGAGGAGGCATTCCTGCGGTCGAGCCTGCCGGCCGATCAGTTTAGAGCGATCAAGCGCGAAAGAGCTTGGGCCGCCCTCGCCTATGTGAGAACCTTGTCCGGCATTGCCTTGGAATTCTCGCGTTTCGGCCACGCCGCGCGCCGCAGCCCGGATCCCCACGCCGCCGAACTGGGCCGGCAGATTGCAGCGGGTGCGATTCGTTTGCGCCTCGGCGCGTTAGAAGCAACTGGGCGGCTATTCGTTGTGGCCACTTTCCCCGATTTTCCCCAATGCTGTCCCCATTCGCTGTTGGAGCAGTACGCGCGCTCCACCGGATTACTGCTGCACTACAGCACGCTTGACCGGGCTCGAAAACAGCCTGCCTAGCTCGGGTCCAGCGCGGCCACTCCTGGTCAGCCGAGCAAGACTCCTTATCCCGAGAGCGGCGACCCGCGACTAACTCATACGCTTCCTTCCGGAGCGGAAGGTGTTTTCAGTCCGGCTCGCGGAGGCCACTCGGCTCTCTGTTCTGTTTCTGGAACAAGAATCATTCTTCTGTCCGCCGCTCCGCCTTAGGGTCTCCAATGCGAGTGCCGGTAAGCCCACGGAGTTTTGTGCGGTCGTGTGGCTCGGAGAGCGTTCTGGAGAAACCCGGGGAGGGAAACCTTACCCTTTCCGTACTTGCACCAGCAGCTTGACATCACCTTACTGATTAGCCCGGTGCGACGAAAACAGTATTCTGCTACACTCTCGGCCGGAGCGCGAGGGCGGGTTCTGGACTCAGACAAGTTAAAACAGGCGCTTCTTACAAAGGGGCGCACTTAGAGGGTGTCTCGAAGAGCTTCTGGTAATGAGAATTCAGGCGCCCGCCGGAATTGATCTGGCCGATCACAAAGTATACGATTCCGCGGGCGTCGCTTAGGGGTGAGTCATGGCATTGCACCCTGGGGGACGGAAGCGCCATTTTCTGGATGAAGCGCCAGTCGCATGGGACCCGATCCGGCGAGCCCTGGAAGAAAACGAAGACTGGTATCGCGACTTGGTCGAGCACAGCCAAGACCTGCTGTGTGTCCACGACCTTGAAGGCCGATTCCTGTCGGTCAATCCCGCTCCAGCGCGTCTGCTGGGCTACAGCGTAGAAGAAGCACTGCGCATGCGGCTGCAGGATGTTGTCGATCCGCAATTCCGCGATCAGTGTGACGCCTATCTGCGCGAGATCGAGCGCACAGGGGAGTCTCGCGGTCTGATGGCAGTGGTGACGCGCTCGGGAGAGCAGCGGATCTGGGAGTATCACAACACGCTGCGCACCGAAGGAGTGGCGGCGCCGATTGTGCGGGGAATGGCGCACGACGTGACGGATAGAGTGCGGGCGGAGAAGGCGCTGAGCCGAACCAATAGAAGGCTGCTAAAGACGGTGCGCGAACAGGAACGGATTCTCCAGGAATTGAGGCTGTTCCGAACGCTGCTGGATCAATCGAACGACGCTATTCTGGTCACCGAACCCGACACTCTGCGGTTGCTGGACGTGAATGAGAGGACATGCGAAGTGCTGGGGTATAGCCGGGAAGAGCTTTTGTCGATGACGATTCATGACATTGCGCCGTGGTTCGACGAAAGCGCGCGGGCCGGCGTTCTGCGTCAGTTGCAGGAATCCGGGTTCGCAATCATAGAAAGAACGCACCGGCGGAAGGATGGAACGGCGTTTCCGTCGGAAGTGAATTTGCGCCGGGTGCAACTGGACCGGGAGTATGGGGTTGCGATAGTGCGCGACATCACGCGCCGGAAGCGGGCGGAGGGGAGGCTGCGCGAGTTCGAAAGAGTGGTGGAGAATCTGGAAGACATGATCGTGGTAGTAGACCGTGAGCACCGGTACGTGCTCGCGAACCCGGCGTATCTCAGCTATCGGGGAGTGACGCAAGAACAAGTTGTAGGACATTTGGTAGTCGAGTTAGTGAAACCAGAGGCGTATGAAAGCACGATCAGGGAAAAACTCGATGAGTGTTTTCGGGGAAAGGCCGTCAACTACGAGATGCGGCATCAATATTCGGAGATGGGGGAGCGGGATCTATCGATCACCTATCTACCTGTAGAAGGTCCCGAGGGCATCGACCGAGTGGCGTGTCTTCTGCGCGATATCACGGAGCGAAAGCAGGCGGAGAAAGCCTTGCGGGAAAGTGAGCGGCTGTTCCGCACGGTGTATGAGCGCTCTCCGGTGGGCATTGGTCTGGTGGAGTCGCTTAGCGGGCGGTTTCTGCAAGTCAATCCGAAGCTCTGCGAAATCGCCGGGCGCCGGGAAGAAGAATTGCTGCGGCTCGACGTGGCGAGCATTACCCATCCCGATGACATCGAGCAGACCAGCGAATACATGCGGTTACTGGCCGAGGAGAAAGTAGCAAGTTACGAGACAGACAAAAGGTATCTTCGCCCGGACGGATCGGTGCGCTGGGTAAAGATTCTAGTGGTGCCGATGTGGGGTAAAGGAGAAACTCGCCGATGGCAGATGGGGCTGGTGGAGGACATCACCGAGCGCAAGCGGGCGGAGGAGGCGCTGCGGGAGAGTGAGCGCAGGCAGCGGCTGGCGCTTCAGATCGGAAAGATCGGAGCGTTTGAGCTGGAATTGGGGAGCAGCCGGGGAACGTGGACGACTGAATTCGCCGAAATCTGGGGCATCCCCAGCGGCTTCGTGGGGGATTTTGGCAGCTTCTTTAGTTGGGAACTGGTGCATCCAGAGGACCGGGCGAGGATCCAAGAGGCGTTTGCGCAGTTGGCGCGGAGCGGCGAACCGGGCGAAGCGGAGTTCCGCTTGAACCGGCCGGACGGCGTGATGCAGTGGGTCCGCGCGCGAGGCCTGGTCATTGCGGATACCGCGGCAGGGTCCTTGCGAGTTGTCGGAGTGATCATGGACATCACCGAGCAGAAGCGCACCGAGGAGGCCCTGCGGCAAAGCGAGGAGCGGTTCCGGGTGGCGCTGAAGAATTCTCCAATTGCGGTCTTCAACCAGGACCGGGATTTGCGCTACACCTGGATGTACAATCCGCAGATTCCGCGGTCGGTGAGCGAATATCTGGGAAAAACTTCGGACGAGATCTTTGACCCCGCGGAGGTTGCGCACATCACGGAAGTCCGGCGGCGGGTGCTCGAAACCGGGGTGGCAGTGCGTCAGGAAATGCAGGTCACTTACGACGGCCGGAAGCACTACTTCGACGCGACGATTGAGCCGGTTTTCGACGCGGCGGGCGCGGTGATTGGGCTCACCGGCGCCAGCATGGATGTCACCGAACTTCGGGAAACAACCGAAGCCTTGCGCGAAGCCAAGAAAAAGCTTACGGAAGAAAAGCTCTATCTGGAGCGGGAAATCGATACCGAGCTGGGGTTCGGGGACATCATCGGGAAGAGCAAGGCCTTGCAATCGGTCATCGAGCATGTTGGCAAAGTGGCGGCCAGCGATGCCACCGTGCTGCTGCTGGGCGAAACGGGAACGGGAAAGGAACTGGTGGCACGGGCAGTCTACCGCTTGAGCCAGCGCGCCAACACAAGCTTCATCAAGCTAAATTGCGCGGCGATTCCGTCGGGGCTGGTGGAAAGCGAGTTGTTCGGGAACGAGAAGGGCGCGTTCACCGGAGCGGTGAGCAAGAAAATTGGCCGGATCGAACTGGCCGACAAGGGCACACTGTTTCTCGACGAGATTGGGGAGATTCCGCTGGCGTTGCAGCCGAAGCTGCTGCGGGTTTTGCAGGATCAGGAATTCGAACGGCTGGGCGGAACACAAACCATGAAAGTAGACTTTCGTTTGATTGCGGCGACGAACCGCGATTTGGCTGAAGCTGTGCGAGAGAACGAGTTCCGCAGCGATTTGTATTACCGGCTGAACGTGTTTCCGATCCGGGTACCCCCGTTGCGGGAGAGGCGGGACGACATCCGGTTGCTGGTGGAACATTTCGTGCAAAAGTGCGCGCGGCGGATGAACAAGTCGATCACCAGCATTCCGAAAAAAACCATGGACGCACTGATCGGGTGGGACTGGCCGGGCAATGTGCGGGAGCTGGAAAATTTTGTCGAGCGGTCGGTGATTCTGACGCAAGGCTCGGTTCTGGCGGCGCCGCTAAGCGAACTGCAGCCGATCACCGCGGAGGAGAAAATCGTGGATGAAAGCCTGGAAGCGGCGGAACGCAAATACATTCTGCGCGCTTTGCGGGAGAGCCACGGGCAGATTGGCGGGCCGAGAGGGGCCGCTGCGCGTTTGGGATTGAAGCGAACAACGCTGCAGTCGAAACTGAAGCAATTGGGCATCAATCCGCGCGGTTAGCACCGGCCGTAATCCCAGCAGCGAACCTGGGCGAGATACGCCTGCCGGCGCCAGTACTAATCACCAATCTTTGATGGCAGCAGCGGTGTTGGCAGCAGCGGCTGGGATTCGCAGCGGGTCGCGGATTCGGGTCGAAACATGCGTGCTATCCTTTTTCTTTTTAATCCTTTTGATTCCTGATAAGGGACAGCTCCACGGCCACAGTATGCCATTTCGGCCCCGGAAGCTGATGCTCAAGAGAGGTTCGATGTCGCGCAACGACAAGTTCACCCGCAGAGAGTTCCTGGCTACGACTACCTCCGCAGCCTTGGCCGCGACCGCCCCTTTGGCCGGGGCTCAAACCAATTCTCCCGGCTCGAACCCCTCGACCCCGCCGGAAGCGCCTGGCTCGAAGGAGACTCCTTATTTACTGGAAGAACTCCTCGAGAACGGACCGCAGCGCACCTTCAGCGGCGACCGAGCCACTCAAGTCGCGATGCCGCTGGGAGGGATCGGAGCCGGTTGCATCTGTTTGAATGGCTATGGCGGGTTGCAGGATTTTTCCATCTGGAATCGTCCTTCAACCACGGCATTACCCGAGGGCAACACCTCCTCCAAAGCGGCTTTCGCCATTCTCCATATTAAAGGGGCATCTCCGGTCACCAAGCTGGTCGAGGGGCCTTTCGCGGTTTTCAAGATTTACGATCAGGGGCTTCAGGGACAGGGGTACTTCCGCGGAGGGTTCGAAGGCTTTCCGCGTTTTGAAAAGTGCACGTTCAAAGGAGAATACCCTTTTGGAGAAGTAGAAATCAGCGACTCCAAGGTTCCATTGCAGGTCACGCTCACGGCCTGGAACCCTTTTATCCCGCTCGATGACAAAAACTCGGGGCTGCCCTGCGCCGTTCTGGAATACACGCTTCACAATCGTTCATCGCGGACCGTGGAATATGAATTCTCCTATCATCTTTCCCATTTAGCTTCGGGATGCGGCGAAGAGGAATCTTCCAGCCGCAATGCCGTGATCCCCAACCGGGGCGTGTTTTTTCACAATCTGGAGAAGCCCAACGCGGAAGGTTATGGCAGCGCCTCGCTGATCGCTATTGGCAATAAGCCGCGGATCAAGGGTATGTGGCTGCGCAGTCCAGTATTCCAATTCGATGCGCTGTCGGCGCTCTGGCGCGAAGTCTCCACCGGGACATTTAGCGTCAACGACGGATCCAACGAAATCGACGCCAAGGGGCGTAATGGCGGCTCGATTCTATTTGAAGGCGCACTAGCTCCGGGCGAATCGCGAACTTACCCCATCCTTATCGCCTGGCATTTCCCCAATTGTTACGTGCAGGCTGGGGGCCTTCCCCTGCCTGAGACCCAAGGCGATGTCGGGTGCCGTTCTTTTCCGGAAGGCAGGCCTCCGCTGTGGCGGCCCTACTATGCCTCAGTCTGGAAAGACGCCCGCGAAGTCGCGCTCTATGTCGAAGAGAATTACTCTTCCTTGCGAGCGCGCACGGTGGCCTTTAAGGAGGCGCTGTTCTCCTCCACCCTGCCGCCCTATGTGCTGGATGCTGTGTCCGCCAATCTCGCCATCCTCAAGTCTCCCACCGTCCTGCGTCTGGAGAATGGCGACATCTGGGGCTGGGAAGGATGCTTCCCCGATGCCGGCTGCTGCGAGGGCTCCTGCACCCATGTGTGGAATTATGCCCAGGCGTTTCCTCATCTTTACCCGCAACTGGAGCGGACTCTGCGAGAACTCGAATTGGGCCGCTCGATGGACGAAAACGGTCACGTCACCTTTCGCGCCGCGCTTCCTGAAGGCCCGGTCGAACACGATTTCCACGCTGCGTCGGACGGGCAGCTGGGCGGAATCATGAAGGTGTTTCGCGACTGGCAGATTTCCGGAGACACGGACTGGCTCAAGAAAATGTATCCGTTGGCCAAACGCAGCTTGGACTACTGCATTCGCACCTGGGACCCCGATCGCCAGGGAGGATTGTTTGAGCCCCATCACAATACTTACGACATTGAGTTCTGGGGACCGGACGGCATGTGCACCAGCATTTACCTGGGCGCGCTCTCGGCGTTCTCTCAAATGGCGGAAGCAATAGGTCAAACCGAAGATGCCAAACTCTATCGAGATCTGGCGCATCGTTGTGCGCGCCTTATGGAAGAGCAACTCTTTAATGGCGAGTATTACCAACAGAAAGTGCAATACCTCGGCCTGCGGAATACTTCCTTTGCCACCATGGTTGCCTCGGTCGATGAACACAGCAGCGAAATGCAGCAACTGCTGAAAAGAGAAGGCCCGAAGTATCAGTATGGAAGCGGATGCCTCTCCGACGGAGTCATTGGCGCGTGGATGGCTAGAATCTATGGGATCGATACTCCGCTCGCTCGCGACCACGTGCGCCAGACGTTGCAAGCCATCTTTAAGCACAATTTCAAGACCGACCTCAGCCAGCATGCCAATGCGCAGCGTCCTGGCTTTGCCATGGGACACGAACCAGGGTTGCTGGTGTGCAGTTGGCCTCGGGGCGGAAAGCCCACGTTGTCTCTTATGTATTCCGACGAAGTTTTTACCGGCATCGAGTATCAGGTGGCCTCGCATCTTATTGCAGAAGGTCTCGTCAAGGAAGGATTAACCATCGTCAAGGCTTTGCGCAGCCGTTACGACGGTCGGATTCGCAATCCCTGGAATGAATACGAGTGTGGCAACTACTACGCTCGCGCCATGGCCAGTTATGCGTTGCTGGGAGCGTTGGCCGGCTTCCGTTACTCGGCCGTCGAGCGGACACTTTGGTTTGGTCCTCAACTGAGTATCCGGCCATTCCAGACCTTCTTCTCCACGGCATCCGGGTTTGGCGCGATCGTGCTGGATGCCCGGAATCTCCGCATTGAAGTGCTTGAAGGCGAACTACGGATCGAAAAGCTGGTGCTGACCAATGGGACGCAAACCAGAACCCTGGAGTGGAAGACCACTGTCCGACCGGATGCTCCCGCGATCAAGGAGATCTGAATCGACAGGCGAACTCCGCGCTGTTCGGCGGGCGTCCTCCGTGCCGCGTCGAAGGCGAGCCGCCTTCGGGATAGCCGGCAAGATGCCAGCGCTACCCGTTTTCAGCGGCTTAATCATCATGGGGCTACGGCACTACGGTTGTGTGACCACAGGCAGTTGCCGAGCTGCGCTCGGCTTGGACGGGCGAGGGCGCCCGTCCCTACACGAGCCTCGATGTCCCTGCCATCGTGATCAAGCTCACAGACGGGCGAAAATGGCAGCGGTTAAAATAAAAGGTTCATTCTTTAAGGAAAGGTTTGGTGCATGGCTATTATTTCTCCACCTAACACGCGTGTTTTGAATTCCAGTCTGGCGCAGAAGATCATGAGCGCCGACGAAGCTGCGGCTCTCATTAAATCCGGCGACCAAGTCGGCATGAGCGGCTTCACCGGGTCCGGTTATCCCAAGGCAGTTCCGGTCGAACTGGCGCGCCGGATTACTGAAGCGAACTTCCGCGGGGAAAAGTTTCAGGTGAGCGTCTTTACCGGCGCTTCCACCGGCCCTGAGCTCGATGGCGCGCTGGCTATGGCGGGAGGCATCCATCTGCGCCTTCCCTATCAGTCCGATCCGGAAACCCGGAAGCGCATCAACGCCGGCGAAATGGAGTACATGGACATTCACCTCAGCCATGTCGCTCAGTTCGTTGAATATGGATTCCTCGGCAAGCTCGATGTTGCGCTCATCGAAGTCACCGCTGTCCTGGAGGACGGACGGCTGGTGCCGAGTTCGTCGGTCGGCAACAACAAGACCTGGCTCGATCAAGCGGAGCGCGTGATCCTCGAGGTCAACTCGTGGCAGCCGATGGCGTTGGAGGGAATGCACGACATCTACTACGGTCTCGAGCCGCCACCGAATCGCAAACCGATTCCACTCCTGCACACTGGCCAGCGAATCGGCATACCGTATTTCGAAGTTCCCCCGGAGAAAGTCGTCGCCATCGTGCTCACGGATTCTCCCGACCGCAATAGCGCCTTCAAAGCGCCCGATGCATCTTCCAAGCGCATCGCCGGCCACATCCTCGAATTCCTCGGCTGGGAGGTGAAGAAGGGCCGTATGCCCGCCAATTTGCTGCCGCTGCAATCCGGCGTCGGCAACATTGCCAACGCGGTTCTGTTTGGGCTTGAGGAAGGCCCCTTTGAAGGACTGACTTCCTACACCGAGGTCATTCAAGACGGCATGATTCGCCTGCTGAAGTCGGGCAAGTTAACCGCGGCGTCGGCCACGGCCTTCTCGCTCGGCCCCGACATGACGAACGAAGTGAATGCCAATATGTCCCGCTATCGCGAATCCATCGTTCTGCGCTCGCAGCAGATCTCCAATAATCCCGGGATCATTCGCCGCCTCGGCGTGATCGCCATGAACGGCATGATCGAGGCCGACATTTACGGCAATGTCAACTCGACCCACATCATGGGATCGCGCATCCAGAACGGCATTGGCGGGTCCGGCGACTTCGCCCGCAATGGATATCTCTCCATCTTCATGGCCCCGTCGAGCGCGCAGAAGGGAACCATCTCGACCATCGTTCCCATGGTGTCGCATGTGGACCACACCGAACATGACGTGCAGGTCATTGTCACCGAGCACGGACTGGCCGATTTGCGCGGACTCTCGCCGCGGCAGCGAGCGCACGTCATCATCGAAAACTGCTCCAGTCCAGACTACAAGCCTCTGCTCCTCGACTATCTCAATCGGGCCGAGCGGTTGTCGTACGGCAAACATACGCCGCACCTGCTGACCGAATCGCTGAGCTGGCACAGCCGTTATCTGCGCACTGGAAGGATGCGTCCGCAGGAAGAGAACTGAAGGTACCTTTCGAAATCGGTTTCCGGGCCGTGTCCCTGTCATTGAGGACCAGCCCGGAGCCGCCGTGCGACTATCGTTGGCGCGCGTTCAACTTGTCGAGCGCGCGCTTCAACTCTTCCAGCTTCTGTCCCGCCTCGCCGAGCTTGCCTTCCGCCGTCAGGCGCTGGTAATCGGCAAGGTCCTTGGCGGCTTCCGCGATGAGCGTGTTGAGGTCCGCCGCAGGTGGAGATGACGTTTGGGGCGGCGCGTTGGATCCGGGCGCGCCGCGCACGGGCTCCGCCGCGGCGCTCGTCGAAGTGGCGCTTAGGGACGACGACGCTCCGCCAAAAAGCGCCGCCATCGCCGACTCGAAGTTTGGTCCGTACGCCAGCTTGTCTTGCAGCGCGAGTACGACCAGACGCAGTTCCGGCATCGGACTGCGCTCGGCCTGCAGGTAAATCGGCTCCGCATACAACAGAGCGCGCCCGGTCGGAATCACCAGCAGAGCCCCGCGCCGCACGTGCGAGCCTTGCTGATTCCACAGCGTCAGTTGTCCGGAAAGCTGCGCGTTCTGATCGATGCGCGCCTCGATTTGCAGCGGTCCGTCGACCAGCTTCGTCTTGGGAAAGTTGTAAACCACCGACGTGCCGTACTGTGCGCCGTCGCTGCGTCCGGCAATCCAGCCAATCAAGTTGTTCCGGTTGGCTGGCGTGAAAGGCAGAATCTCCACGAACTCCTCGCCCGCTTCGCCGGGCAGTTTCATCAGCACGAAGTTCGGCTGCATCGCTTGCGTGACTTGCTGACCGCCCTCGCTCATGCCGACTTCGGTGGCGACCGTCCACAGATCCTCGCGGTTGTAGAACGCTTCGGGATCGGTCATGTGATACAGGCCGTACACTTCCGCTTGCAGTTTGAGCAGCATCTCCGGATATCGCACGTGCTTGCGCAGCCCGGACGGCATGGTGGACGCATCCTTGAACAGACTCGGGAAGATGCGGCGGTAGGCGGCGATAATCGGATCCTCGGTGTCGAACACGTAAAACGTGGTCGTGCCATCGTAGGCGTCGATCACCACCTTGACGCTGTTCCGCATGTAGTTGATGGAATTGTTGTCGAGCTGGTAATGGGTGGAGTACGGATAGCTGTCGGAAAGGGTGAACGCATCCATGATCCACGACAGCCGGCCATCGTCGCCGAGCACGATGTAAGGATCGGGATCGAAAGTAAGGAACGGCGCCAGTGCCGAGACGCGATCGCGCAGGTTGCGCCGCATCAGCAGCCGGCTATCCTGGGTCACGTCGTCGCTGAATGGCAGCTTGGCGAGGTCGTCGCGGTCGAGCGCGATCGCGATGCGGCGCAGAAAACCGCCGAGCACGATGCCGCCGTTGCCGTCGTATGACGTGAGGCTGTTGCTCGCGCCTTGCGGGTAGTTGAATTCCTTCTGCCGCGTCTTCACGTAGACGTCGGTATTGGTCATCTCGCCGAAATAAATCTCCGGGCGCGTCACGCTCAGGCCACGCACCGTGCTCTGGACCGGCATATTGCTCAGCATGAGCGTGGGCAGCCCTTCCGGCGTGAATCCATTGACCGGATTCATGGTGATGCCGTAGCCGTGAGTGTAGATCAGCTTGTCGTTGATCCAGTTGCGGCTGCTCTCGGGGAGTTTATCGACGTTCAACTCGCGCGCGGCGAGCATTACCTCGCGATTCGTGCCGTCGATTTCATATCGATCGATGTCGATGTCGGGGAAGTCGTAGTAGGTGCGGATTTCCTGAATCTGGCGAAGAGTGTCCTGAAGTGCGCGCCAGTCCCACAGCCGTATGTTCTGCAGCGTAGCCTGATTGTTCGCGGGTTCGGCTGCGTCGACGGTCGTTTCCGCGGGAAACTCGCGCTGCGCGACTCGGTTCAATCCGTAGGCCTGCCGCGTCAACTCGGTGTTGTAGACAATGTAAGGCCGCTCGCGAACCAGTTCGTTCGGTTTGACAATAAAGCTGCTGACGTACCAGGCCACTACTTGAAGAGCGATGTAACAGACAGCGGCCGGGAGGATCGCCGCGACCAGCCAGCGTCCGCGCGGCGTCCGCACGGCGTTGACGGCGGCGACCACCGCGCCGAGAACAAGCGCCGCGCAGACGATGAGCATGCCGGTCAGCGTAATGTGCGCGTCGGTGTAGGTCACGCCTCCGAAGATGGTGTGATCCTCAAGCAACAACTCGAACCGGCCGATATAGACACGCATCGCGACGATCAGCAGCAGAAACGCAAACGTGATGGAGAGTCCGCGCCAGGGTAACGCGACGTAGCGGCTGAGACGCCCGGCGATCACTCGGCTTCCGCCCGTAATGAGGACGAAAATAACGGCGAGGAAACAGATAATCACGGCCAGTGTAAGCAGCCAGCCGGCGATGAGTTGCCACGCGGGCAGGGCGAACAGAAAGAAGTTCAGCGGCTTGCCAAAAATCGGGTCAATGACGCTGACGCCACCCGTGGCGCGAGGTGCGTACCAAAACAGAGCGAGCGTCGGCCACTCCACCATCATGCTCGCGCCGGTGGCAGCGGCAATGACCAGCGAAATGCCGAGCGCGATCAGGCGCAGCACGGGCTCAACCGGCAGCTTCAACGGCTGTCCGCCGATGAAAATCGTGTGACCGCTCGGCAGGTCGGGGAGATGCGCCCGCTTCAGCGCCAGGAACGATCCGAAAAGAATGAGAAATGTGGCCGCTGTGAACGCCGCGAAGATTCCCCACTGCAAGCCCAGTGTTTTCCAGAACACGCTCCCGTAGCCGAGCGATCCGAACCAGAGCGCGTCCACGTAGTACGACAATGCGGTCCGTCCGCCGAAGAAGATGACGGCAAGGACGACGAGAATGAGAAGGAAAAGACGGCGACGGCGAGGCTGGACCGGATGCGGCGGCGGCCAGTCAATCGACTCGGGCATTGTTCCACCCCGTTTTTGTAAGTATTTTCGTGATCGGATTTCCAGGAAGGGCTATTGTACCGCGCCGGAAGAAGAGTAACGGCGTTGTGGTTCGCGAGCACTCGGCCTAGCCGCTTTGCCCACTACGATGCAATATTCTTCGTGGCATCCCACAGGTCAAGCGGTCGTCTCTGTGTCATGACAGAATCTTCGTGCGTGTGCGCACCTTCTCGAACTCATACGTTCCCAAACCGCGCTTCGCCGCCATTTGCAGATACGGCAGCGCTGAGACCTCCAGATTCCAGTAGGCTTTGGCGACGTAAGCGTCGAGCGCCACGGGATCGGTTCCGGCCACCATCGTCTTCTTGAGCAGCACATCTTCGAGGTTGCCGCCGGTCGGGCCGTTCCGTATGAGCACGCGGTAGCAATCGATGATGGTCAAAGTTGGGCGCACGAAATCGGCGAGATCGACAAGACTCTCGTGGATCTTCTGATGCAGTTGATGACGGGGGCCACCGAGAATGCCGTACCAATTCTTCATGCCCAGGGTCGTGCCGGAAAGGCTGTGATGCTTGGCGATTGGGATGTTGATGATTTTGTCGGCATTCAGGAAGGGATCGAAAACCGGCCAATTACTTAGAACGCTGCCCTCGAGGTTCACGTCTTTGAAGCGGGCAGGATCGGGAAGAATGACCTCCGCGCCCGCGCGGCGCGCCGCCTCCGCAATGCCGGACCGTTCGAAGCACCGGCGCGGATCGTTGCAGCTAACGTCGGTCACGATGACCCGCTTCGCTCCCGCATTCAGGCACTGCTGCACAACCTCGGCGACCACGGCGGGATTTGTATTTGCCGCCTGCTCCGGAGTGCGGTCCCATGCGATGTTCGGTTTGACGAGAACGATGTCGGCCCGGGAGACGAAACGGCGCATGCCGCCCAGTTCCTCGATCGCCGACCGGGCCAGTTGAGCGGGATCGTCCCCTTGTATGATGGCCATCTCGGGCAAACTCAGATCGGCCGCTACGGTATGACTGCGCTTGAGATTCATTGCCAAGGCGGCCACAGGCCGAGCGCTGTGCTCGCTGAGCCAGAAACCCAAGCCGGCAGCGCCCGCGGAAACTCCACCGAGGCGGAGCAGTTTGATGAGCGCCTCGCGACGACTTAGCACTGTGCTCTCAGTGGGCGGCATACTCGTTTCCCTGCCTTTGCTTTTCAAAAGAAAGTAAATTCTAATTCTTCTCCGGTGGAATTGTCTGTGGCGTTCCTCACAACCGCGAGTTCGTGGCGCCCTGCGTCTGGGATAAGGTTCGGAACAAGGGCCGCTCTGGCCCTGCTTGGATTCACCGCCGTCATCGGCCAGATCGTTCTCATGCGAGAACTCATTGTCGTGTTCAACGGGAATGAGATCTCGATGGGAATCATGCTGGCTACGTGGCTTTTGTGGACCGCTGCCGGAAGCAGCCTGGGCAGCCTCGTACTGGGCCGAAGCAATGCTCGCAAGGCGGTTGCGGTGCTCGAGTGCCTGCTCGGCGGGAGCTTGCTGCCCACGGTCTGGGCGGTCCGCGCGTCCAAGGCTTTTTTCCAGACGGTGCCGGGCGAACTAGCCGGTCCCGTGCCGATGCTGCTCACCTCCCTTATTTGCCTCAGTGTGTTTTGCGTTCTCTCCGGGTGCCTGTTCGTTGTGGCTACGCGGATGTACAGACAGATGTACGGAGAGAATCACGAAGAAAAGTGTGAACCTGAGCGCGCGGTCTCCCTTTCTGTCGCGTCGAGCTCGGCTTACTTATTTGAGGCTGCCGGCTCCGCCTTGGGCGGGATCGTGGCCAGCGTCGTGTTACTGCGCTTTCTTGATTCCTTTCAGATCGCCATCGTCGTCGCGCTCTTGAATCTATGTATGGCTGCAATCCTATTATTCGGAACGGGGCATAAACAAGTCTTGGCAGTTGCTCTGGTTGGCGTATGTCTGGCGGTTCCTCTTCTTGTCTATGCTGCGCCAGCTTTAGCCCGGTCTTCGCAGGCGCGCCTATGGCGGGGATTTCACTTATTGGAGTCTCGTAACTCGATTTATGGAAACTTGGCCGTCATCGAGACCGGCAGTATACGTAGTATCTACGACAACGGCGTGATCCTGGCCAGTGTGCCCGATGAGGCTGCCGCCGAAGAAGCGGTCCATTACGCGCTCCTGGAGCATCCTGCGCCGAGAAAAATTCTGCTGATCGGCGGCGGCGCGAACGGCAGCGTGGTCCAAGTCCTGAAGCATCCGACGGTCGAGCGCGTCGACTATGTGGAGCTCGATCCCATGCTCATCGACATGGCGAGGCGGTTCTTCCCCGCGCAGGCAGCTCCTTTTGCCGCAGATCGTACGAGTGAAGATCCTCGCGTTCACATCCATTACGCCGACGGCCGGCTCTATCTCAAAACGTCTCGCGACCAGTTTGACGCGATCATTCTCGATCTGCCCGACCCGCAAACCGCGCAGTTGAACCGGTTCTACACGGCCGAATTCTTTCGCTCCGCCAGCGAACATCTGGCGGCGGGAGGATTGCTCGCGCTGCAACTGCGCGCGTCTGAGGATTACATCAGCCCGGAGCGCGCCGAGTTCCTACGCTGCATTCATCGCAGCTTGCGCCAAGTCTTTCCTTATGTCGGCGAAATTCCCGGCGAGACCATCCATTTCTTTGGCGCGCTGCAGCCCGGTCTCCTAAGCGACGATCCGCAACTGCTGATTGCAAGGCTGCAGGCGCGGAATCTGCAGACTTTATATGTGCGGGAATATTTCATCCCGTTTCGCATGATGCCGGACCGCATGGCACAGGTTCGCGATATGCTGCGGCCGTTGCCCGAAACGCCCGTCAATCACGACTTCGAGCCGATCGCGTATTACTTCGACATTGTGCTCTGGAGCGCACAATTCAAACTAGGCTACTCGCGCTGGTTCCAGGCTGCGGCGCACTTCGCTTTCGTTCGCATCGTCGTAAGCGCCCTTGCCGTTCTGTTGTCGGTGGCGATTCTTCTGGCGTACGTGCCTACTCGCGAAAAATGCGCGCGCGCTTCCGCGCTTTTCTGCATGGCGACAACCGGTTTTACCCTGATGGCTCTCCAGATCTTTTTGCTGCTGGCATTCCAGTCTGTCTACGGCTACGTGTACCATCAGCTCGCAATTTTGATCGCCATGTTTATGGCGGGCATCGCGGTTGGGACTTGGCTGGGCATGCGCAGCGTCCGCTCCGGCGGGCATTTGCCATCACTAGTAACAGTGCCAGCACCCGCACCATTCCGCGCCATCGCCGTCATTCAGTTCCTTCTCGCTCTTTCGGGGCCGGTGCTGATCTTCCTGGTTCGCCTGCTCTCGCAAACTTCCAGCGGAACCCGAACGTTGTTGACAGCGCAGTTTGTTTTCCCCGGCTTGGCCGTCTTGGGCGGAATGTTAGGTGGCTATCAATTTCCCGTCGCCACGGAAATCTACCTTGGCGAGAGCCGTCTGAAAGCGAGCGTGGGCACAGGCGTCGGAGTACTTTATGCCCTCGACCTGTTCGGCGGGTGTGTGGGGGCCGTGCTGCTGAGCACTTACCTCATCCCGGTGTTTGGCTTCTGGAAAACGGCGTGGCTCAGTGCGGCGGTGAACCTGGCTCCTGCGCTGCTGGCCGTCCGGGTGGCCCTGGAGTCAAGGGCGTATCGGGCGTAAGCGCCTGGGGCTGTGCGTCTCCGAACACGACGGCGGTGAACTCGAAGATATCTGTGTTCTCATCCTTCCAGCAATTGGCGCGCATCCCCGCTTTGGCGCAGGTTTCTTCGAGGAACTGCTGCCGACCCCATTTTTGTTCCACCGGAACTTGCGGAAGCAGAAGGCCCTCGTGGGTGTCATTCTTCATCAGCAGGCCGTGCTGACCGACTTTGATCTGTCGAACGTCGAGCACGCGCCGCAGTGGAGAGAGCACCGAGATTTCGTATTCGAGCTGCGGCAATTCCGCAACCGATACAGGTTGGAAACGAGGGTCGCGCAGAGCGGCAAATGTGGCCGTGTCGCGCACGGTCAGGTATAAGGGCTTCAGCGACGATGTGTATCCAATGCAGCCGCGCAATTCTCCCGACTTTTTCAGCGTCACGAACGCGCCGCGCTCCTGATTCAGCAATTCGCTCGAACTTGCATCGGCTTCGTAAGGCTTTCCTTCGCGCACAGCGTGCTCGACCGACTTGCGGGCCAAAGCCAGGAGTTCGCTCTTTTCATGCCCGGTCAGCGAAAACGGCTTCCCCACTGGCTTTCCGCCTGGCGTCTTCAAGAAGACGTCGGCGCTGTAACCGACAACGCGCGAATGGTCTCCGGTGACGTCGCCGGTGTTGGCATATTTCAGCACCCTGGCCTCATTCGCTCCCATTCGTTCCGCGGCAATCATGGCGGCGACGATGGGCGCGCCGCCACAGGCTTCCCAGATGCGCGCCTGGAAGTTGTTCGACATGCTGAAGTAGTCCCACTCCTGGAGCGCGTTCAGCGTCTTATGGTCGATCTTCACCGCGTCATCGTATGTGTGATAGTGCGACAAATCGGAACTGGCGACGATCAGCGTGTCTTGTCCCTGAATCAGTTTTGCCAGGGCCACGCCCAGAGCGCGGCTGTTTTCGTAGCTCTGCTCTCCCATGACGATCGGCACCAGCGAAAAATCTCCCAGCACACGTTGCAGCCACGGCAACTGGACTTCGATCGCGTGTTCGGCGCCCTCTTTTGTGGGAGTGTGTCCGCGACTCGAGAGCTGGATGGTCGGACTCATTTTCGCCAACTGCGCGGCAAAAGCTTTGTCCACGCGGACCTCGCCGAGCGGGGTGGCATAGGCGTCGCCATCGTAAACCGAGGTGAAATCAAAATATTCGAAATGAGACGGCGCGATCACCACCACCCGCGAGAACTTGCGTCCCTTCAGCGCCGCGTAGGTGTAGGCAGCCACCGGGCCGGAGTATTGATACCCCGCATGAGGCGCGACGACTGCGAGGATCGGATCGTCGATCGGCGGCTGCGATGAAGAGGCGCGCGCCAGCAGGTCGTCGATCATCGTCGTGAGCGCCTTGGGGTCGGACGGATAGAAGCCGCCCGCTACTCCCGCCTGCCTCACCGCCTCCGGATTGCCGGCCAGGCAAGACTGCGGCGCTGCAACCAAAAAAGTCGCGAGGAACAAGGCCGTCGCCGAATAGATTCTGAAGCGCATTCCCAGATTCATACGAGAGAGACTCATATGCAAAACCTCCTCCGCGCTTATGCGTGCCAAATGCCCGGGATCGCCTGGCTGCAGAAAGGACAAGCGCCCTTGCGGATGAGCATCTGACTCGCTGTGAACCCCACGCGTTCCACCACCATGCGGCGGCACTTAGGGCAGTAAGTATTTTGTGCTGGATGTCCGGGCACATTGCCGACGTAAACGTAGTGCAGCCCCTCGGCATCGGCAATCGCCTTGGCCCTCTCCAAGGTTGGAATGGGCGTGATGGGCAGGTTCTTCAGAAGATATTCCGGATGAAATTGCGTGAAGTGTACGGGCACATCCACGCCCAGGTTCGTCTTCATCCATCGCGCCAGGCCTTGAAATTCGGCGTCGCTGTCGTTGAGAGTGGGTATCACTAAATAAACAACCTCCGTCCACTTGCCCATCTTTTTCAGTGCGACCAGCGTTTCCAGCACCGGCTTTAACTCCGCGGTGACGACATCCCGATAATACGATTCCGTGAACGCTTTCAGATCGATCTTGACCGCGTCCATCTTTCCATAGGCCGTTTTCAATGCCTCGTTCTGGATGTAGCCATTCGACACGACCACGCTGCGGATGTCGGCTGCGTGTCCAGCATCGGCCGCATCCATGATGTACTCGCTGAAGATCACTGGCTCGCTGTAGGTGTAAGCGATCGTCGGACAACGGTTCTGCCTTGCCATCTCGGCCACTGCTTTTGGAGGAGCATACTCGGCCGGGACCTGCTCCGGGCGCACTTGCGAGATATCCCAGTTCTGGCAAAACTTGCAGTTCACATTACAGCCCGCCGTCGCGATCGAGAACGCCAGCGTCCCCGGCAGGTAATGAAACAGGGGCTTCTTCTCGACCGGATCAACGTGCGCCGCGCACACGCGCGAGTGCACCAGCGAGTGGTAGATTCCTCCACGATTCTCGCGCACACCGCAATACCCGCGCTCCCGGTCTCCCACTGTGCATTCGCGCGGGCACAGCTTGCATTTCACTTTTTTGTTCGGAAGTTTCTCGTAGAACTTGGCTTCGACGGTGAATCGCGAGTCGTCCTGTGCGGGCTGGACTGCCGATGCCATCGCGGGGAAGGGCAGAGCGAGACGGCTGAGACCGCAAGTTGCCCCCGCCATGGCCGCACATTTCAGAAACGAGCGGCGATCAAACGCGGACGCAGACGCAGACGCGGGGGTGGCCCTGGGCTTGGGATCTCGTTCGGCATCGGCATCCACATTCACAGAGCGAGCCATTTCGAACCTCAATCGTGCCGTCGTTTATAGGTTACTCGTCTACACCTCAAGCAGCGCGATTCGTTGCGGATCATTCGTGCCCAATCGATGCTGCGCATCCGCCGCGGTTGCGATGTAGCGGGGCGCACGGCCATCGGCTTCGAGCGTCTTCAATCCCTTTTCGGCGCGCTTGCGCTCGATGATGCGCCAGCCCGCGTAGTCGAGCGCCACCGGATCCTGCGAAACGATTACGGCATTTTCTTTCCAACTGTATTGCGGCTTGTATCCCGGTCCACCTTCAAAGCAGGCCGTCGTCGCGTCACAAATGGTCAAACGCATCTTTGTACGGATCGCCGGCAACATATTCAGGTCCGCAATATATGGATTGCAGCCGTTGGGGTGATATTTGTTGGGATTATGAATCACGCCATACATGTTCTTTAGCGCAATGGTGACGCCGGCGCCATCGTGATCTTTCAACACGGGCACGTTGATGAGCACATCGCAGCGCTCGGTCAGAATCTTGGAGAGCCGGCTGCCCACGCTGCCATACGCCGCCAGTTCGTTTTCGTATCCCACGCGGTCGGTGCCGAAGCATTGCACCCTGTTTCCCTCAGTAACCACATGGAAACCAACATGCCCCATTTCGTCGGTATCGCGATCCCAAATCACGATATCGCTGGCTCTGATCCCCGCCTCCTGCAGTCTTTCGCAAATGGCTTCGACCAGCGGAAGATTGCTGGACAAGCCCCGTCCCCCGAGCGCGTTTACCTTGATCCCCACTTTTTCTCCGGGACGAACCAGCTTTTTCCAGGGCTCGGCTGGATGATCCAACTCGAAGAGAGTTTGCATGGCACGATCGAGCAGGCCCAGAATCCGGCCAGAATCCACCGCGGTTCCGGCGCCACGCAGCATGGGATCGCGCGCGATTGCGACCCTCGATTTCAGGGGCAGAGAGGTGTGTTCCGCAGCTCCGAGCAACGCCGCCTTACCGGGCGTGCCGAGGATGATGCCGCCAGCCAGGCAATTCTTTAGGAAATCCCGCCGGCTCCTGTTGCTCCCGTGGTCCATAAGCGTTCTCAGTTCGGACAGTTTACGCCCGTATGCTGCCCTGGATTATCCATACTCCAACCGGCCTGCGTTTTCAGTGACCGGCAGCACACATCTTCCGATTGGCTCACTTTGCGAGCCGCTGCTCTATCGCGCGCGCCAACTCCAAGAGGGCCGGTTTAATCTCCGCTGAATCCTCATAAGCCGTGATGCGCACCAGATAAGGCCCTTTGCGGAAAACCAGGCTTTGGCTGTAGAGGCGAGCGGCGTCTCCCAGGCGAGGAGCGTCCGCATTCGCCGCCGGCTCGGATGCGAAAATCTCTTCAGCGCCGGCCGCGTTCCCCATGGTGTAAATGTCGACCACTGCGTCGGACTTGTCGTGAAACCTATAGTCGGCAGTGGACGCCTTTTGCACGCCCGCTTTCAGGTACCGCTCAGCCTCGCCGTCGATGTAATTCCACAGGTCGGCAGCCGCAAACGTGCGGATGTCGCCGGATCTCGCCCATCCGGCAGCCTCATTGGAAGCAGGGAACGGCGAGACGGAATTCTCCGCGCGCCGGTGGCAGGCGGCAGCTCCGAGAACCGCCAAACACAGGCCAACCAGCAAGCTACAGCGCCAAATTGTGAAATGCGGACTCACTCTGCCGTCTCCTTGCCCCGGCTGAGCAGAATCTGGTTGGTTCGGGAGCGGCTTTCGCCAATGCTGGTGACGTATACGGCTGGCCGATCCTGGAGCGGGCAGGCGTACTCGCAGGCTCCGCAGCCTACACATCGAGCGGGATCGAGGTAAGGTTGCTTCAGTTGCTTGACAATGCCTTCCGCATCCACCACTTCGGCAGGCTGGAGATAAATCGCCTTGGGCGAGGTGGGGCACCACTCCTCGCAAACAATGCACTCGGTTGCCATGGCCCAGGGCAGGCATCGGCCGCGGTCGTAGAACGCCGTACCCAACCGGATCGGCTTCGCATCCTGAATCGCGCTCGACGCCCAGCCCTTTTCTTTCGAGGTGATCTCCCAAATCGCGCCCGTGGGACAGACCTGCGAGCAGAGCACACAACTGGTTTCGCAGTAGCCAATCCGTGGAACCATGACCGGCGTCCACCAACCCTCCAGCCCCGCTTCGTTCCAGGCGGGATGCAGCGCGTTGTTGGGACAAGCCTTCATGCACTCCCCGCACCGTATGCAGCGGGAGAGGAAATATCCCTCGTCCAAGGCTCCGGGTGGGCGCAGCAATCGTTCGTGGTGCTCGGTGGCGAAGCCGGGTGTCGCGCGCATCAGCGGAACCAGAGCCGCTCCCGCTCCGAGTGACGTAAGCACCTTGCGCCGCTGGAGGTTTACACCGGCGGTTTCTTGCTTATAAAACAATTTGAACTGCAGGCCGTGCTCGGGACATTCACCCACACAATTGAAACAGAGATGACACTCCGGCTGACGCCATGGAACGCCGCCGATCGGATCGTCGCCGCCCTGGCAGCGCAACAGGCAGCGGTTGCAGTCTTTGCAGTACTCGGGGTTCTTCACCAGTCCGAGAACCGCCCAGCGCGACGCGATGCCCAGAAGCGCGCCGAGCGGGCAAAGAGCGCGGCACCAGAACCGGGTCACCCGAAAATTGAGTGCCAAAAGAAAAATAAAGATCGCGCCCAGCCAGATGCCTTGCCGGAAGTAAAACTGCTTTAAGCTGAGGAGCAGCAGCCATCCGAAAATAAAGTGCAATACACTGCCCACGCTTTGCACCGGCCCGAATCGGCTGCCTTCCAAGCCGTATCGGCTGGCTTCCAGACTGTGCAGGACCGCGCGCAAGGCATAGCTGGTTCCCGGCAGGATCGACAACCCCAGCGATCGCACCAGCAAGGACAGAGGGTCCATCCACCCAACGACGCCCGTACCCATCAGAGCAGCCACCAGGAAGCCGAACAGGAGGTAATACTTCGTGGTCTGCCAGCGCTTGTACCGGTTCGATTCCAGCAACTGCTTTCCGCGCTTGCGCTCCGATCGCAGACTGCCGAAGAAGTGATGGAGCGAGCCCAGGGGGCAAATCCATCCGCAGAAAAAGCGCCCGAGAAACATGGTGGGAATCAGAATCACCAGGCTCCACAACAGCCCACGATACAGTGCGCGACTCGAAAGCACATTCGAAACTGCCACCAGCGGATCGATCTCGAAGAACCAGCGGATCGGATAGGGGAGCCGGATTTCATTGCCGGCCGCCTGTAGGGATCCCCGGAACTCGGTGTGCAGGAGAAGAAACAGAAACAATAGGAAGAAGACGATCTGCGAAAACCGGCGCAACGTTGTCATTTTGACAGGACGCATTCTGCTCTCTCATCGACGCCAGCAACTGGCAAGATTGCCTCTGCTGCGGCGTTATTGGACCGCGTACAAAACGGCGCACTCCATGTTCTATCCGGCAACGTTCCTTTTCTGTGAGCAGGATCACGTCTCTTGGTCCATGGTTGTCGGGCCTTCGCCAGACATCTTGCGGCGCGCCAGGTCAGAGGAAATGGGAGTGCCTCGCCCTGGCTCGATGATGTGAAGTCCAAAAATGCAGAGTCCGGGTCCATTGACCATCGTGAAGTGCCGGTAGCGACGACGCGGCTCATTACCGTCGTAACGTTCTCACCCCGAAAGTGCCAAGGTAGACTGCTGCAATAGGATACGGGCCGTGTCGCGCAGGGGGCGACTTGGCTATGCCGAACGGCGGACCACCTGAACCGCAACCCGGGCTTCGCAATCTGAGCCCGCTAAAGGAAGAATTGTCGGCAGCGCTGGCCGACGCCGTGCATGCGGGAGAATTCGTGTCCCCCGCCCCGCAGGAATGCCGGCTTGAGACGAACTTGCGGATCACCCGCGAACCTCGCTTCCGGAAGGAATCCGTGAAAACGTTGTCACAACCTGCACGTTCTGGCCATGATTCCGACAGCGTTTTGGCCAATGTCAATCGGGAACTCAGAAAGCTGGAGAAGCGCGACGGGGAGCTGTGGCTGATTGTGACGGCCGCTGGAATCCTGGTGGGAGCCGGGTTGCTTGCCGTCCTGTTGCCCTCCGCCTTCCTCAACTCCGGCAGTCTGCATTTTGAGATCACTGTATCGAGGCAACTGGCGTGCGGTCTGCTCGTGCTGTTGACCCTTGCCAATACCTACATCGTTTCCCGCCGCATCGAGTTTCGGCAATTACGGCAGAAGACGATCTCGACAGCGATGCAGAACGAGCTGATTCGCCTCCAGTCTTTTACCGACCCGCTGACGGAAATCTACAATCGCCGTTCGCTTGAGGAACTGGCCGGCCGTTTCATCGGCCAGGCAAGGCGCCTGGGAACCCCGCTCACTTTCCTGCTGATCGACCTGGACCGGTTCAAACAGGTCAATACTCGTTTTGGCCACCTGACCGGTGACTTTGTTCTGACCGAGATTGCCACATTGCTCAAAGGCTCGATCCGAGGCGCCGACGCTGCGATTCGTTACGGAGGCGACGAATTCCTCATCGCACTGTCGAACACCCACGCTCCCGCTGCCACGACTGTAGTCAATCGGATTCAGGCTTCCCTGGATGACTGGAATCAGTCGAGCAGTCTCGACGACTTTACGGTGAGCCTCAGTATCGGCAAAGCGGAGTGGACCGACGGCAAGACGCTCGACGAGGTGCTCGACCTTGCCGACCGAAATATGTTCGAAGAAAAAGTCCGCCACGCGCCGTTGTCTGAACCCGGGCATGGGGCGATCGGTTCCACTCTGCAACCGCGGCAATAGAAACCGTTGTGGCCAAGCGCCCAAATTCTGTCGATCCAGCGCCGCCGGCATTCGCGCCACGTCCGAACGGCGTTAGTATCGGGGAGTAATGGAAATCTAAAATCAGTACTCAAAGCATGACATGACAAAACGAACTCAAATTCTGGCCTTCGTTTTTTTGTGCGCCGTGTCCATCGTTTTCTGGTGGCATTCGCTGGTCATCACGTTGGAACTGGCGCTGGCCAACGATGCCTACACTCACATCCTTCTGATTTTCCCGCTGAGTGCCGCGCTAATTTACCTCGATTCGAAAGAGACGAATTCGAAAGCGCCCGATTCGGAAGCGCTAAGGGTCCGTTCGCAGCCGAACCCCCGCATCGGCGCGGCTCTGCTCGCTCTGGCGTTGGTGACCGGCGGTTATGCGAGATGGGGGATGGGCGCCACGCCCGACGACCTCCCCCTATCGCTCGCCATGTTCGCCTTGGTGACGTGGTGGATCGCGAGCGTTCTATTGTGTTTCGGAGCAAGGACTTTTCACTCGTTTCTGTTTCCTCTGTGCTTTCTCTTCTTAATGGTCCCGATTCCTGACTTTGCTTTGAGCCGCATGATCGAATTCCTGCAGCAGCAGTCTGCGCTAGCGGCGCGGATCATGTTTCGGGCAGCTGCGGTTCCAGTGACGCAGGACGGAATCATGCTGTCGATCCCGAACCTCGATATCGAAGTCGGCCTCGAATGCAGCAGCATTCGATCCAGTCTGATGCTGGTCGTCACCACCATGGTTTTCGCTCACCTGTTCCTGCGCTCCGGGTGGCGGAAGGTTCTGCTGGTGGCGCTGGCAATTCCGCTGTCTGTGGCCAAGAACGGACTTCGCATCTTTACCATCGCAGAGCTCGGCACTCGAGTCGACCCTGGATTCCTCTACGGGAAGCTCCATCACAACGGAGGAATTCTCTTCTTTGGCATTGCGGTAGTTGCGATGGGGGCGCTGCTATGCGCGCTGCGCAGAACCGAGCTTCCGGCATCGAGCGCGCACCCTCTTATCCGCTGATTCCACTTCTTCTCTACTCCTCGAATCGATTAAGCTGGGTATTCGCGTTACTGGAGAATCCGTGAAGCTATTTCACATCGTCGGAGCTCGTCCCAACTTCATGAAGGTCGCTCCCGTCCTGAATGCCCTGAAGGGGCGGGAGAACGTGGTGCAGACCCTCGTCCACACTGGCCAGCACTATGACGTCAATATGTCCGATGTGTTCTTCCAGCAACTCGGCATCCCGGCTCCCGATGTGAACCTCGCGGTTGGTTCGGGCACGCATGCGAAGCAGACGGCGGAGATCATGATCCGGCTGGAACCGGTCGTGCTCGAACGCCAGCCAGACCTGGTCCTGGTGTATGGGGATGTGAACTCGACGGTCGCGACCGTGCTGGTTTGCGCCAAGCTGGGCGTTCAAGTGGGCCACGTCGAAGCTGGACTGCGCTCCTTCGATCGAACCATGCCCGAGGAGATCAACCGCCTGGTGACCGATCAGCTTGCCGACTTGCTGTTCACGCCGTCCGAGGACGGGGACGAGAATCTTCGGCGAGAGGGAATTCCGGCGGAGAAGATCTTCCGCGTCGGCAACGTCATGATCGACTCGCTCGTGCGCCTGTTGCCGTTGGCGCGAAAAACCGGCAGAGATGATCTGCCGGAGCGCTATGCCTTGGTTACACTGCACCGTCCGGCCAACGTCGACGATAGTGCAACGCTGAAGGGAATCCTGGAGTCGCTGCTCGAAGTGAACCGGGATTTGGCGGTGGTTTTTCCCGCCCATCCGCGAACCCGCAAGCGAATTGACGATTTTGGATTAAGTGCCGGGCAACTGCGCGTGCTCGATCCTCTCCCTTATGTTGATTTTCTGGGATTGCAATCGCGCGCGACGGTGGTGATCACGGATTCGGGAGGCATTCAGGAAGAGACCACTTACCTCGGCGTCCCTTGTCTCACGGTGCGCGAGAATACCGAGCGGCCGATTACGGTTTCGATGGGGACGAATGTCTTAGTAGGCCGCGATCCGGAAAAGCTGCGCACGGAATTGTCGCGCGTGCTCAGCGGGAAAGCCAAGAAGGGAACTGTGCCGCCCCTTTGGGATGGACACGCCGGAGAACGCATCGCCGACATTCTGGTGGGCTGGCCGCCGCGAGTGAAAGCTGCGATCTAAGCCTGCCGCAATCCGCGGGCTCGTCTGGACCAGTTCACGCAGAGCGCCCGCCAGGGGAGTTCCCACCAAAGGTACCGGCGCTGAAAAACTGTTCCCGTTTCCACAGCCGGGAGGGGTAAGCTACGGCTATGGGAGTGTCAGTCTCGGTGCTCGCTAGCGGCAGTCGTGGGAACTGCTCGCTGGTGGCGACCAGTTCGACGCGCATTCTGGTGGATGCCGGCCTTTCCGGCCGCGAAACTTTCAAGCGGCTGCGGGCCCTGGGCGAGCGCGCCGAGGAAATCTCCGCCATCCTGATTACGCACGAGCACTCCGACCATGTTGCCGGCTTGCAGCGGCTAGCCACAAAATTGAACGTCCCGGTCTTCCTGACCGCGCTGACCCATCATGCCTGGAGCCGGGCGGTGCGCGATCATGACGAAAAGGGCGCCGTTCCCGAGCTGCCGAAGATGGAACATTTCTCCGCCGGCCGAGGCTTTTGCGTGGGCGATATCGAGGTTATGCCGTTTACGATTCCACACGACGCGGCCGATCCCGTGGGCTTCACGTTTCGCGCGGAAGGCATCAAGATCGGCTTCGCTACCGATCTGGGCTACATGCCGGCGAGCGTGCGCGATCATCTGCGCGGCTGCGGCGTACTGGTGATGGAATCGAACCACGATGTGGAGATGCTGCGTTCGGGGCCTTATCCGTGGTCGGTGAAGCAGCGGGTGATGAGCCGGGTGGGTCACCTGTCGAATGACGCGCTCGCGGAATTCTTCTCCAGCGACTATGATGGAGGGGCCGAATACTTGGTTTTGGCGCATTTATCTGAACAAAATAACCATCCCGAAATCGCGCGAGCGGCGGCAGAACAGGCGCTCGGCGGCCGTCAGGGGCTGTGGCACAACCGTGTGCTGCTGGCGACCCAGACGGAAGCTCTCGCACCCATCCGGCTGTAATCTCTTATGAGCGAGTGTGTTGAACCGATCGTGGGGAAAATCCTTGCGGGATGGCGCTACGATATTTCCGGTCTCGCTCCGGAGATGCGTGGGGACTACGAGTTGCACTTTGCCAGTTGCGAGCACTGCCGCAGCCGCCAGAAGTTGCACCGCATCATCGACATTTCGCTGATTGTGCTGGCTTCGGCATCGGCCGCCGTGTTTCTGCTGGCGTTTGCCGTGATCCGGTATTTTGGGCCGCGCCACGCTTTCTGGCTGGAGGTGGGCGCGCTGGCGGGCTTCGCACTGTCGGCGCTGATCTGGCTGATTGTAGCCGTGGCGACTCCCGCGCCCATGGTGATGGTGGATGTGGCCAAGCTCGGCGCGCGCCACGTGCATGACCGGCTGCCGGCGGAGATCCGCGAGCGCCTGCCGGAAGAAATACGCGTGAAGATCACCGGATCGTAACGGCGAAGCGATGAAGTTCGGATCCAAATTCCCGATCTAGTCTTCCTCCTCAATTGCACAGCTCTTCATAATTACACCGATCAAGAGCCTTATTTCGCACGCGTGAATCTTAAGTGCATGAGGAATCTGGCGCGGCTGCGGGCGAGCCGGCGCTCGGTCCCGTGGCTTACATGCACCGGGCTTCTGCGTCAGAGTTGCCGGTGGTGCCGCTGTCTCATCATCTGCAAGATTTCACTCACACCAGCTTCGGAGTGATCACGACGGGACTGACCCTAGACCGCTTCAGGCTTGAAGGCTCGGTATTCAATGGCCGCGAGCCGGACGAGAAGCGCTACAGCATTCAGTTCGCGCCGCTCGATTCCTGGTCGGCGCGCCTGAGCGTGGCCGCATCGCGCAACTGGACGGCGCAGTACAGCTACGGACGGCTGGAGCGTCCCGAGGCTTTGGAACCGGGCAGCCAGCGCCGGCAGACGGCGTCAGTGGAATATGTGCGGCCATTTGGGAACGGCTCGTGGTCAACGTCGGCGGTGTGGGGACGAGTGCACAAAGAACTTGAGAACCACAATCTGAACAGCTATTTGCTGGAGACGACGGCGAACTTCAAGTCACGCAATTATGCGTTCTCGCGGATGGAGTTAGTCGACAAGGACGAGTTATTTCCCGACAATCCCTTGCTTCCGAACTTTCGCATTGGAGCCTACACCTTCGGGGGTGCCCGAGATCTTGTCCAAGGTCGGTTCGAGCAGTTGGCCCTTGGTGCGGACCTTACGTTTTACTCGAAAGCTTCGTCACTGGATTCCGCCTACGGCAAAAACTCAATCTCGTTCCAGGTTTTTCTGAGAGTACGCCCGCCCGTAAGCGATCACGGCCATTAATCCACACGATGGGCGGTTGCAGCTTGCGTCATTGCCAAACGGAGTTCCGAAGGAAAATCTGGAATGACGGAGCTCGAATTTAGGCGCAAAATCTCTTAGGCACAGAATCTATGGCAATGGGCCCCGCGGTACGGCTGGTGCGGCAAGTTCAGATCGCCTTGCTGGTGAGCATCGCGCTGTGCTCGATGGCAGGAGAAAGGCTTGGCCGGACACTGGCTCACAGCCCGACGAATACTTTGTTTCACGCTCTTTCTCTTATTTCGATCAGCCTAGTGGGCGCGACGGTGGTGGTGCGCCGGACGCTGGTCCTGCCATCCGAAGCGCTGCTGCAAGAAAGCTCCGACGACAGTGCAGCGGTGGCGCGCTGGAGAAGGGGCTATCTCTTTTTGTACGCGCTGTGCGGGTTGTTGGGCGTGTTTGGGCTCACCCTGCGGATGGCCGGCTTCACGTTCGCCAACGTCTGGGGCTTCTATCTGGGTGGATTTCTGCTGCTGCTGCTGTACTCTCCGCGAGCGCCCCGCTCTGAACGCAGCTAATCTGGGTTGCTGGCCCGCGTCATTTGGGAGCAGCGGCATCGCTCGTGCCCGATGGCGGGGTCGCCAGCTTTTTCACGTCGTCCACAAGGCTGACCATCGCCTGGTCGAAGTTCTTGCGCGCGGTCCCTTCCATGATCGCCCCTTCCACATTCTCGGCGAATGCCCACAGCACAATACGTGTCTTGGGATCCAGGATGAGCAAGTGAAGCTGAACCACTTCTGGGTTGCCGTAGCCCCCAAGAAATTCGCGCTTTCCAGTGAAAGTGACAAGGCGGATTTCAAACACCAAATCAACGTCGGCGGGAGCCGGAGCCAGTTCGTACTTTCCCCAGCTTTTCATATGCGCATAGAACTCGTTATAAGTCAGGTTAGGAATGTCCGTCATCGCATTGCTTTCCCCATTGGAGACAAACACTCTCTTACCCGTCAAAATCTGTATGGGTATCGGGGCTGGAGCGGGATCTGCTGCTTTCTTCGCGTCTGCGTTAGGGACGGTGAGCAGCGCAATCGCGGAGCCGATACAGAAAATTCCCATCCTGGCGATTCTCCACATAGCTTCTCCTTTTCAAACTCGATGACAATTTAAAGCTGGTTTGGCTGCCACAGCGGCTCGCTGCCGAGTGAATGATAGAAGCCCCACCCCGCCAGAGCGACGACGCTGAGTAGCGCAAACGTCGTCGTGCCGAAATACCAGGCTGAGAGGTCGCCGGTGAAGGGCACGTTCGCGAGCAGATCGACGGTGAAGATCGCGCACGCTAGCGGTACCAGGCCGAAGCGATACACGATCAGGGCCAGAATAAGGTAAACCACAATCGAGGTGGCTGCTTCCACCGCGAAGTGGTCCGAGCCCAGCGCCTTCGCTGCCGTAAAGATTGCGACGAACGCGATCGTAGCCAGCCAGTCTCTCTTGAGGGCCAGCTTCAGCCCGAGGAACAGAAAGAAAAACTCCAGCGTTGCGAGAACTGCCACGGGACACTGAGACAGCCATGCGCCGAGCCCGCGGCGCAGACCTAGGAGATAGTCGGTGGAAAGCAGTTCGGGGGGCGCTCCCACTTTCATCAAGACAAGATACTTAACTTTGAAAACCACGATCCAGATCACGCCCAGCAGCACGCCGAAAAGGATGTCGCGGCCGACCAGTGGATCGCGCACTCTGCCTGTGAATAGACGGCTCCACGAAATAATGGCTTGCGGCCAATAGCGGCGGACGTAGGGTTCGAGCGCGAGATAAAGAACAAAGATCATGCTCGACAGAAACAATGCCGTGCTGATGGCGAGAATCATGAGTCCGAGAGTTTCTTCCCCCAGGACGAGATGGCCGCGTAGCAGCCAGAGGACGATGAGAAGCCCAAAGACAATCCTGGCGAGGCGCATAGCGCCCGGAACGTCCCCGCGGCCCCGGCGGTGATTGCGGCGCGCCAGCCATACCCCGCCCACCATCATTCCCACGATAAGGGCGAGTCCAATCATTTCGCTCGCTTTCTTCCCTGCGGATTTCTCCGGCGACTGCATTCGCGGGGGCCGCGTCCAGTCGCCGATCAAATAAAAGTAGACCGGCTTACCCTGGAACGCGGCGGCCTCGATGCGCAGGATTCGCTCAGTCCCGGGCCACTTGCCCATCCAGGCGGCGCGCGTCTCCGGCGACGCCAGCGAGTTCCAGATGGGTTGTGCTGTCTGAAACTGAGAGGGATCGAGCCCTGCGGCACCGAATAGGATGTTCCAGTCGAACGGTTGGGTTGCGCTCTCCGGCGGATTTGCGACCTCTGGCGGGATCGCCTCAAACGCCGTGAGCCGTCCCCGCGGATCGAGCTGCAGGCGGATCATGCCCGACTCGATCGGCGCCGGATCGCTCTGGTCCACCATCCCCGGGCTGAGCAACAGGTCCCGAAAACCGGAGGCGACCAATGGCTCTGGGCCTTGCCGGTACCAGAACTGAAGCACCGAAGGCCGAGCCTTCAGTATCGGATCCCATTGCGGATGCGGCTTGTCGTGCTTCTCCACGTAGTTAACAAAATTGATGTCATAGTCGAAATCAAAAACGCTGTCCGCTGGGCGGCCTTCATATCCCAGACGCGCAAGAATCTCCCGCGCCTTCTGCGTCATTACTTCCGGCGGAAACTCGGCTCCCATCCGATCGAGGGCGCTGTGCCGGATGGCGACATAGACTGCGCCCGCGAGACCGATCAGAATCGCGGCCAGACATGCAATGGCGATCCGCGGCGCGATCCCCGCAGTTTCACCGGCCGCAGCCACCATTTCTGGAGATGGAGTTTCGCCCGCAGCCAAAGCGGCCGCCAGCGGATCTCCGCCGGGAAGCGCGCCCGCCACGCTGAGCGCGGACTTCGGACGATTGCGCGGTTCCGCTTCCAGACAGCGAAGAATGACGCGCTCAATCGCCGGGTCGAGGTCTTTCACCACGGAGGAAGGTTTGCTCGGAGTGGATGTTCCGCCGCGCACCAATTCGGCCAGAGCTTCGGCGGTAAACGCCCGCTTACCGGTGAAGACCTCATACAGTACGAGACCCAGGGAATACAGGTCGCTCTGCGCGGTGACTTCCTTGCCCGCGAGTTGTTCCGGCGCCATGTAAGCGGGCGTTCCGCTGCGGATGTCGGCGCCCTGAATCTGATCGGTAAGTCCGGCGAGGCCAAAGTCCGTCATCACCACCTGGCCGCGGCCGTCAAGCATGATGTTGGCAGGTTTCAA
>Ga0326727_10005918_pt1 | contig 34237 bp, 26 predicted proteins | sample MB2enrmetagenome_FD_207643 | JGI IMG/M metagenome (GOLD analysis project Ga0326727, IMG submission 207643) | Lab enriched peat soil microbial communities from McLean, Ithaca, NY, United States - MB29MY | ecosystem: Environmental > Terrestrial > Soil > Wetlands > Peat | place: USA: New York...
GTGAGCGGGTTGGAGCCGCTGGTCGTAAAGTCGATGTCGCTCTGGACGTGGGCTTGACTGTTGCTGGCATTCGAGGCGCTCTGGAAATAGAAGCCGAACTTGAACACGTGCGCGCCGTGAACCTTGGTCAGGTTGTCCATGATCTGCCAGATCAGGAAGCGCTGATTGAAGGGCCCAAACAAACTGGTGTTGGCGATCGAACCGACGCTGGCGATCCCGCCGAAACTCAGGCTGGGGATGTAGCCGGGCGTGTTGGCGTTGGGGTATAGCAGCGGCGTGTTAATGCCGGATGTCGAGCGCAGGATCGAGTCGCCTTCGGGCGCGATAGTCACACCGCCCCGCCCAATTCCGAACACGAACTCGTTCACCACCGTGGGTCCGAAGTTCTTGGTCAGCGAAATGCTCGGCACGCTGCCCGGACCGTTCTTCCGGTCCGTGATGGCCAGCGGCCAGTTCCACGAAGCCGTCGTCGTGCCGTAGGCGAATTGCTGGTCGTCGTGGTTGTAAGCCCAGCGCACGCTCAGCCGCGCATTGTCGTTGATCAGCCAGTCGCCGCGCAGGATGGTCTCGTTCCGGGGGTACGCACTGGGCACCTGGGAAGTGTAGTTGTAGCCGAATCCACCCGCGGTGGTGTTGGCCGTGGGGAGGAACTTGAGAATTGCCGTGCCGGGGGCGTAGATACGGCTCGATGGGATGATGTTGCCCGGGAACGCAACCCCGGTGGTCGGATCGGTGATGGTAATCGCCTTCCCGGTTCCGTCCACGGAGTGTGAAAAGTCGCCCGTGCGCTCGGCCGCCGTGGGCACCAGAATGTTCACCGACGAAGCCTGGGGCACCAGTTGGCTGTAGTATTCCTGGCTCATGAAGAAGAACAGCTTGTTCTTTCCGTTCACCACGTGCGGAATGTAGACCGGGCCTCCGAAATCCCATCCGTAGAAATTGTAGCGGTAGAGCGGGCGCGCGTACGTCCCCTGGCCGCCCCGCAGGTCGTTGAAGTAGGAGTCGGCGTTCATGCTGTCGTGGCGGCGGAAGTAGCGGGCCCCACCGTGATACTCGTTGGTGCCCCCGCGCGTCGTGAGCGCGATCAGGCCTCCACCGGACCTGCCATACTCGGCCTGGTAGTTCGAGGTCAGAACCTTGACCTCTTCGAGTGCGTCGGGGTTCACCGACACCAGCGCCCCCGTGTTGTTGCCCAGGTTCAAGTTCGTGATCCCGTCGAGCGTGTATTCGTGTTCCAGGCTGCGCGTGCCGTTGACTTGGAAACTGCCCGTGATGTTGGTCACCGTCGAAGCCGCGTTCGCCACCAGGGCGCTTACGTTGACGCCGGGAATGAACTTCATCATATCGATGATGTTCTGGCCGTTGAGCGCGATCTCCCGAATGTCCCGGTTGGTCAGAACGTCGGAACGCTCGCCGGAGTCCGCCTGAATCTGGATGGTTCCGGGGTTGGCTTCGACCGTGATGGTATCGGTGATGCTGCCTACCTCAAGAACGATGTCGCCCAGGCTGACCCTGGTGGCCACCGACAAAACGATGTCTTTGTTCTCGCTCTTCTTGAACCCCTTGGCTTCCGCTGTAATGTTGTAGGTCCCCGCCGGAAGCTGGGGGAAAACAAAGTTCCCTTCCGCATTGGTAGTCGTCATCTGGCGAAGAGCCGTGGCTTGTTCGAAGACGGTCACCGCCGCTCCAGGGATCACCCCGCCTTCGGAATCCTTCACCGTACCGGTGAATGAACCACTGTTCTGCGCGAAAGCACAGATGGATAGGGCGGCAATCGCGATGATCGCCCCAATTACACGTCTCGCATTTCTCATTGTCGTTGCTCCTTCTTGCACGGATGTTCCGGCCCCTAACACGCCTCGTGATATTTTGATGCACACTGCAAAATCCGGCAAGCGGTATTCTCAAACCTGATTCAGTTGCAACCAGTAAAACAACTCCTGATGTCCTATTTCGATGGAAGTGTTTGAAATATAAGCTGTTCCGGTCCGCACGGCCAAATCTCTCCGGTCCATGGCGCAGACCGCTGCGTTTCGCGCTGCGAATCGCTATTGGGTGGCGGTGATCCCGCCGTCGAGGTAAATCGTCTGCCCGGTGATGAAATCCGACGCCTGCGAAACCAGGAACAGCACCGCGTTTCTCACATCCTCCGGTTCGGCAATCCGCCCCAGCGGAATCCGCGCCACCAGGTTGTTGTAGAAGTTCGCGTCGGAGAGCATGTCCGCCACCAGCGGAGTCCGGACAAACGTCGGCGCCACCACGTTCACGTTGATCTTGTGCGGCGCCCACTCGGCCGCCAACTGTTTGCATAGCGTGGCCAACCCGCCTTTGGAGGCGCAATACGCCGCGTACCCGCGCCCGCGCAAGGCCAGCAGCGTGCGCACCGAGCCGATATGTACCTGCTTCCCGCCCGTGCCCTGCCGGATCATGTGCCGCGCGGCCGCCTGAGCCTGGAACATCGCGCCTTTGAGGTTCACGTCCAGAACCGTATCGAATTGTTCCTCGGTGACTTCTTCGGCCTTCTCTTCGCGGTTCAGCCCCACGCAGTTCACAAAGAGGTCCAGCCGCCCGAAGTGGTTCGCCACCTCGTCCACCATGCGCTCCGTATCATGTACGGAAATCACATCGAAGGCCGTTGCATAGGCGTCGCAGCCTTGACTCTTGAGTTCCTCGGCGAAGGCCGCCGCCAACTCCGCGTCGTTCCCGGTGACCGCCACTTTCGCGCCCATTGCGCCCAGCCCGCGGCTGACCGCTGCGCCAATCCCGCCAAATCCGCCCGTGACTAATGCGACCTTGCCGTCCAGACGAAGCAATTGTTCGGATAATCCCATTTCGCTCCTTACCCTTTCAATATCGCGACCGCCCGGACCGGCGCCGCGGAAGCGCCACGCCACTTCACCGGCAGCACACTTACTAAGAAGGAGTGATACGGAGGCGGGATCTCATCCAGGTTACACAGGTTCTCTAAGTGATAATACTCCCGCTCGCGCATCACCCGGTGGGCTTCCCAGAATTTCCGGCGCTCGAACATCTTCGCCACCGGCGGGTCGAAGCCGATGGCGTCAATGCCCATGACCTTCACCCCGCGGTCCAGCAGTAAGTGAACCGCCTCCTTCGTCATCCCGGGATGATCCGTGAGGTATCTCTTGTCAAACCGCAGCTTTGCTGCATCGGTCCGCAGCAGAACGATGTCCAGCGGCTTGATCCGGTAACCGCCCAGCTTCCGCTCGGCTTCCTCGATATCGGCGGGGCTGATCTCCTCGCCAGGCCCTTTATGAGTCAGGTCGAGCACCACGCCATCGCCGTAGCAGAGATCGATAGGGATGCCCTCCGCGCGCGGCGCGTCCGGCTTGATGTGTCCCCGCGAGTCGATGTGCGTCCCTACGTGATCGCCGGTGACGATCATGCAGTGATTGGTGATCTCATCCACGCCGAACTGGTCTACGCCGATGCTCCGGGCCATCTCCCTGTGGCTCTCCATCTCGACGATCACCGGCTTAGTCACATTGGGGTAAGTCATCATCCCCTGGTACACTTCCATGCTCAAATCGATCAGCCTGACATTCATGAGTCGTCTCCCTTGGCAACCCCAGGGCAAGCTAAAGCATGCCCTACCGTGGTAGGGCATGCTTTAGCTTGCCCTGAATCTTGTCATTTGCCGACCCAGCCGCCGTCCACGTGTATCGACTGGCCGGTAAGATAGCTGGCCTCGTCGGACGCGAAGAACGCCACTACCTTCCCGATCTCGCGCGGCTCTCCCGCCCGGCCCAGCGAAATCTGCGCCAGGATTCCCGGCAAAATGTCCGCCCGCTTCATCACCCACGCCGTCATGTCCGTGTCGATCAGACCAGGGTGGACGCAGTTTACCCGGATGCCCAATGGTGTCATCTCCGCGGACATGTTGCGGGTCAGCGCTTCAAGCCCCAGCTTGGTGGGCGCATAGTGCGTGCGTCCCGGAAGCACCTTGCCGGCCTGAACCGACCCGATGTTTACGATGTTTCCCTTGCGGCCCTCCGCCACCACGCGTCGGCAAAACACCTGGGCACAAAGCCACTCGCCCCGCAGGTTCACGTCCACGAGCCGCGTCCACTGCTCGTCCGTCAAATCGAGAAACGGCACAATGGTCTCGATGCCCGCGTTGTTGACCAAGATGTCGATAGGCCCCAGTTCCTTTGAGACCTGGTCGAACATCGCTTCCACCTCGGCCCGCTTCGACACGTCGGCCTTCGCTGTCACGGCGCGCCGCCCTTGGCCGCGGACCCACGCCGCGACATCTTCGGCTGCTCGTGCGCTGGCCACGTAGTTCACCGCGACGTCCGCGCCCTCCTCGGCGAACACCTCCGCGATGCCTCGGCCAATGCCCCGGCTGGCGCCCGTGATGAGGGCCACTTTACCTTGTAGCTTCACAATGCCTCCTTGAACACGCTATGAGCTTGCCCGAATGTAACCTCGCAATTCAACCTGCGGCCGCAGTTCCATGTACCGGTCGAAGATGGATCGGTACAATTCCCGGCTTCCCGGCGGCGGGACTTCGTAGAGCTCATGAATCAGAGCCGGCTCCATCTCCGGCGTTATCAGGATCACGTCGGCGGGCCGATAGCCCGGTCCCAAACTCCGCCACCATTCCACGTGCGGGAACGCCCGCAGATACCACGGAAGCGGCCAGAGGTTTTGGCTGCTGATCACCTGTACCGGCATGCCGCGTCCCAGACCCTCGAGACGATCCCGAATAGCGTAGACATCCCGGCCGGTGTGTGCGTATGCATACGGATTCCGCGGGTCGGAAGACAAGGGAAAGGATGCCCTCCAGGCCTGAAAGCCTAGGTTCGCGGCGCACAGGACCAGCAGAAATGCGACGGCCAGCCGCGGCCTCCGCGGCGACCATTCCAGCAATGCGACTGCGCCGGGGCCAGCCACAAGAATCATCGCGTCGAACGGCCCCAAGACGCACCAGGGCGTCTTGTACGGAATTAGCGAGTACGCCACCGTCATGGCGCACGCATACACAGCCAGAAACTTCAGCAACCCCGCGCCGTTGCTGGTGGCCGCCACAACAAGTCCCACCAGCGCCAACGCGACAATGAGACCCTCACGCCCGGCCAGTAGCCCCAGATAGTAGTGCCACGCATGGCGGTGCATTGAACCGTGAATCCCCCGTTGCCAGTAGCTCATCAGCGCGCGCCATCCATCCGTGAATCCCAGCGTCACCACCGGAATCAGGATTGCAATCACGCCGGCCGCCACCACCGGCCAGGCCACCGATGGCTTGCGGCGAATGGTCGCCGCCAGCGCCACCAGCATGCACACAACCGCGATTCCCGCCGTCTCCTTGGTGATGAACATGAGCCCCGCGCAACCGCCTGCCGCGATTGCCCAAGCGGCCTTGCCGGTGCGTGCGTAGCGGTACCCGCAGACGATCACGCCGCCCGTGAGTGTGGTCAGCAGCATCTCCGGAATGTAGTATCGGCTGTAGTAGACCATCGCCGGCGAGATTGCCGTGAGCCCCGCCGCCGTCACCGCTCCCCATCGCCCCAAGCCGTCCCACAGCAGCAGCGGCATCAGCACCAGCAGCACACCGCACAGCGCCGGCACAATCCGCAGCGTGGTCTCGGTGAGGTCCGCATATCGGTGCGCGCCGGCGAGCCGGGCGGGAAGTAGCGTCAGCCAAGCGAGCGCGGGTCCGTGGTAGTCCTGGGGATCGTACGCAAACGAGCCGGTCTCCAGCAACCCGCCGAACTTGTCGGCCAGCACGGCCTCATCGGCGTGCATCGGCCGGTCCGCCAATTCGGGGATACGAAACGCCAGCGCGGCGGCGAATATCGCCAGGCATGGCGCCAAGGCCCTATTCATTTGTATCCTTGTATAAGAGTAGCCTGAATTGTGAAACTCCTGCCCTTGATCTTCGTTCTCACCGCCGCCGGCTCAAACGCGGCCGCCCAGGCGCCGAAATTGGCGCCTCTGCCAATTGTCCTGCCCAAGCCATTGTTCGAGGGTACCCCCGAACCTCCCAATGTGCCCAACCTGGAAAAGCCGTCGGGCCGAATGCGGCCGCCCTTCCTGGCGCCGGCTGGCACGACCAATCTGGCCCGCGGAAAGGACGTATCGAGCAGCGATTCCGATCCGGTCCTCGGAACCCTCGAAATGATTACCGACGGCAACAAGGCCGGCACCGACGGCACCTTCGTCCAACTGAAAGATGGCGTGCAAAGCGTGACCATCGACCTCGAGTCCAAGTGCGCCATCTACGCCATCCTGGTCTGGCACTATCTGAAGGAAGCCCGAGCCTACGCCGACGTCGTGGTCCAGGTGGCCGACGATCCGGATTTCATCACCAATGTGCGCACCCTCTTCAATAACGATAGAACCAACGCCGCCGGCCAGGGCATCGGCAAGAACCTGCGCTACGTGGAAACTTCCGAAGGCAAACTCATCGATGCCAAGGGCGTCGAGGCCCGCTATGTGCGCCTCATCAGCAATGGAAGCGACAAGACCGCAACCAACCATTACATCGAAGTGGAAGTCTTCGGACAGCCGGTAAAGTAATTCTGACGGAGGTACAAACGCAATGCAACATGCAATCGACCGCCGATGCGCGATCAAGACACTGGGCCTCGCCTGTCTGGCAGCGCCGCTCGCCCACGCGGCCCCCAAGCGACGCTTGAAGATCGGCCACACCAGCATCACCTGGGGTTCCAATGCGGCCGCCGCCGAGCCGGGAATTAAAGACGTCGCCAAACTGGGCTACCACGGCTACGAGTCGCTGGGTGAGACGCTCGAAGCCTGGGAAGCCAAAGGCGGCCTCGGCCGGATTCTCACTGAGAACAACATGCCGCTTCCCTCCACTTACCTCCACCTGACGATGAATGTGGATGACCCGGCGCGCAGGAAAGAAGAAGTGGCCAAGGTAGTCAAGTGGGGCGTCATGCTAAAGAAGTATGGCGGGATCATCGGCGTCCTCGGACCCAACCACGTGAACCGCGCCACTTACGATTTCAAGGCCGCCAAGCCGGGCGTTGTGGCCACCCTGAACGACGCCGGCAAAGCGCTCAACGACATCGGACTGGCGGCAACCCTGCATCCGCACACCGACACCTGCGTCATGACCCACGACGAGATATACGCGGTTCTGGAGGCAGTAGACACTAAGTACGTGAAGTTCGGCCCGGATGTCGCGCAGCTTGCCAAGGGCGGCGCCGACCCGGTCAAAATTGTCAAGGATTTCGCGTCCATCATCCGCAGCGTCCATCTGAAGGACTTTTTGGGTGGCCCGAATTGGGCCGGCTACTGCCCCCTGGGACAAGGCAAGGTGGATATCCCGGCGGTGCTGGATGTGCTCGAGACATCGAAAGACCTGGAGTGGGTCATGGTCGAACTGGACGGCAGTCGGGATGCCCCCATGACCCCCTTCGAGACCGCCCAAGCCAGCAAAGAATACCTGATCAAACTCGGCTACACCTTCCGCTCATGAACATTTCCCGCCGAACCGCACTGGCCCTGTTAGGGGCGGCATGGCGCCGCGGGGGCGCCGCTCAAATCCCCGGAATTGAAATCGCCAAAGGCCCGTTTCAGGCAACTCGAGAGTCGCTGCGGGCCTATACCATCCCACCATGGTTCCACGATGCCAAGTTCGGCATATGGGCTCATTGGGGCCCGCAATCCGCGCCGGAGCAGGGCGACTGGTACGCTCGCCGGATGTACGACGAAGGTTCGCCGGTCTACAAGTGGCATGTGGAACATTTCGGTCATCCGTCGAAGGTCGGATACAAGGATGTGATTCCAACCTTCAAGGGGGAGAAGTTCGACCCGGAGAATCTTGTCGGCGCCTACAAGCGGGCCGGCGCGAAATACTTCATGAGCATGGGAGTTCACCACGACAACTTCAACATGTGGAACTCCCCCAACCATCGCTGGAACGCGGTCGCCATGGGGCCCAAGAAAGATGTGGTCGGCCTCTTCCAGAAAGCGGCTGTCAGGCACGGTCTGCGCTTTGGAGTAAGCGAACACCTTTGGCTTAGCTACCGGTGGTTTGGTCTGAGCCACGGTAGTGACAGCCAAGGCCCCTACAAGGGCGCGCCTTACGATGGCGCCGACCAGCGCTATGCCGACCTGTACCACGATGCCGGCGCCGCGCGATTCGCCAACAGCAAGACCCTTTCGATCGATTACCAGACCGAAGCCAGTTCCAGCTACGAAGATGGCACGCCGGATTCGTTCCGCAGGATGTATCTGGAGCGCATCAAGGATCTCCACGACCGCTATCAACCCGACCTTTGGTATGCCGATGGTCCAATCTCATTCGAGGACTACGGACTCACGCTGTTGGCTAATTACTACAACCTGAGTGCGCGGAAGCATGGCGGCAAGCCAGAGGCCGTATTCTTCAGCAAACGCACCGCCGATTGTGCCACCGGCACCTGCGCGTTGGATGTGGAGCGCGGCATCGTCGATACCATTTGGCCGGAACCATACCAGACCGACACCTGCCTCGGTAACTGGCACTACAAACGCGACATTACCTATAAGTCAACTAAAACCATCGTTGATATGTTGGTGGATGTCGTCAGCCGCAACGGCAACCTGCTGCTCAACATCCCACTGCCCGGCTCGGGCGAACCGGATGATCGCGAATTGAAGATCCTCTCCGAAATCACCGATTGGATGGACATAAACGGCGAGGCGATCTTTGCTACGCGCCCCTGGGGAAAAGCGGTTCCGCACGCGGCCGGTGATGTCAGCACCAGCGAAAGCCGCCGCAGGGCACTGACGGCCGACGACGTCCGCTTTACGGTGAAGGGCAAGTCGCTCTACGCCTTCCTCATGGGCTGGCCAGACCGCGAGACCACCATCACCGCCCTGGCGCTTGACGCCCGCAAAATCGAACACGTAGAGATGCTCGGTTTCAAAGCCCCCCTCCATTGGTCGCAGGACGAGTCCGGCCTAAAGGTAACCATGCCCCCCACCAAACCCTGCGACCACGCCATCGCCCTAAAAATCACCTAAAAGGGGACAGACGCATTTTCCGCCCCCGGAAAATGCGTCTGTCCCCTTTTATTTGTACTTCACCAAGCTATTGATCTTATCCACCGCCGCCCTAGCTTCCTTAGCCACCGATTCATCCGCCACCGCGGCCTGCGCGATGTCCAGCGTCTCTTTGCACGGGTAATTGCCCAACAGCGCCAGCACCTGCCGCTTCTCAGCGGGTTGTTTGGCAAGCGTCATCGCTTCACCCAGCAACCGCGCGCTTTCCGTGTCGGGACGCTGCGAGGGCAGCGCCAACAGCTTCAAATATCCGCGCAGCGCCAGCACCTGTAGAGACTGGTTGGCAGTGCCCTTGGCGAAATCCATCAGGTCCTGCATGGGGGCGGCGTCGGCCCAGTCAGTTAGAGCCAATATCGCGCCGCGCCTGATCTCGGCCGTGGGGTCCTTCAGCGCGTCGCGCAACACCGGGAGCGCCTGCTTGCTCGACGTCTGGCCCATCACTTCCATGAGCGAGAGCCGCGCTTGCGCCGCGGTGTTCTTCTGATACGCCGCCAGCACCGCGCCGATTTGCGGGGGCTGCGATCTCTTCAATACCAGCGCCAGCGTCTGCGAGGCATCCCGGCGGTCGGCCGCCGCCGTGGCGTTCACCAGAATGTCCACCAACCCAGGCACCTGCGCCGGGCCGGCGACATTTTTGAGCGCCTTCAGCGCTTCGCGGTGCACGTCGGGGTCCTGTTCTTGCACGGCCTTCACCAGCGCATCGGCGGCGGCGGTCGAGCCGCGCTCTCCAGTGGCCATGATCAATTCCACTTTCACCTTGCCGCTCGATGTCCCAATCGCGGAAACGATGGCGTCGTCGATCGCCGGCCCGCGCAGGTCGTACAGGCTAGTGCGGGCGGCGGCCTGACCATTGGCCGCCGCCTCTGCCAGCACCAGTACGCTCGACCGGTCGCCCACCTTGCCCAGCCCCGCGATGGCGGAGGCTTGCACGTCTGGGTTGGCGTCTTTCGCGGCGTTCAGAAATAGAGATCCCACGGACGTATCGCCGCGGTCGGCCAGCGCCGAGAGCAACCTCACCTGTCCCGCTGGCGGAAGCTTCGGATACTCCTTCACCATGGCGGCGGTCACTTCGGGGCCGGGAATTCCTCCGAGCAAACGGATCGCCGCGGCCTGCGCCTTGAGGTCTTTTGATTCCACCTCGGCCACCAGCGCCGGCACGGCTGCCGTGCCCTCGGCTGCGGCCAGTCCGCCTAAAGCCACGATGCGCACCATCTGCGGCTCCTGCGGCACAATCAACTGGCGGTATACGCGCGCCGCCGTGGTTTTGTCGCCGCGCGCCGCGAACTGGCCGGCGCACTGGGCATACTCCTCGTCGATGCGTTGCTTCACCAGGCCCGTGGCCTTGGCGCGCGCAGCTGCCAGCGCGTCCAGCGACGGCCGGTCGGCAATCTGCGCCAGCGCCGCCGCCGCGGCTTCAGCCACCGCGCCATCGGAGGACGCCGCCAGCGGCACCAGCGCGGGAACCGACGACGCACTGCGCCGCTGCCCCAGCGAATTAATAATGCCGACCTTGGTGTTCCCGGTCGCTTTCGCGAGACTGCTCCGCAGCGCTTCGTCGGCCGCCGGTCCGGGGATCTTCGAGAGCGCATACCGCGCCATCTCGGCCGTCGCAGGCTGCGTCAGCATGGGCGTCAACACCGGAAGCGAGGCATCCGTGGCGATGAGCGAAAGCTCGCGGAAAGCGAAATCTTTTCCCGCCGGTGTGGCATCCGACGCCACGAATTGATCCAGCCGCGCTTCAATCTGTTTCAGCAGCGCCGGGTTGGTCAGCGAATCCTGCACGAACATGGTGAACTGCGCCAGCGGAATGCGGCTTTGTTCGAAGCCGTAGGTCGCGATCTTGGCCAGCAGCGGGTCCATCTCGTCGGCCGTGCGCTCGGGCTTAGGCGACACCTGCGCCCACAGAGTCAGCGTCGCCGCCGCCACCATTACCAGTCGAATTGCTCGCTTCATCATGGTTCCACCTCAGATATGCCACGGACTTCGCATGGTCCGCCCCAGCAGCCTTTCGGCGGCCGGATTATCCAAAATCTTCTGCTCCACCGGGTCCCACTTGATCTTGCTCTCGGTCAGGATCGAGATGATGCCCAGGTATGCCGGTGTTGCCGACCGCAGCGCCACATCCGGCGGCGCGATGGTGCGGCGGCGCGTGACCACGCACTCCAGAAAATTACGGTGATGCCCCGGCGATCGCTCCAGCCGGATCTCGTCGGGGCGGATCACGCTGCTCAGCAGCGACCGCGGTTGCGCCGCGATGCCGCTGCGGTCCACCCACACCCAGCCATCGTCGCCCGTCCACTTGGCGCCGCGCGGGACGCCGTCGGAGCCGCCCGTAATGGTCATCACCACGCCGTTGGCGTAACGCGCCACCACGCGAAATTTCGAGGGCGCGTTCCATACGCGGCTCACGTCGGAATACTCGCCCGTGCCTTCCACTTCCACCGGGCCGGATTCGTCCATGCCGAGGCCCCAGTGCGCAATGTCCACGTGGTGGGGCGCCCAATCCATCAGCATGCCGCCGCCGTAATCCAGATTCCAGCGCCAGGTCTTGTGGACGCGCGCCGGGCAATACGGCGCATAGGGCGCGGGGCCCAGCCAGCGGTCGTAGTCCAGAGTCTTGGGAGGCGGCACCGGGCTGTCCTGGTCGCCCAGGCCGTCGAAATCGCTTAGCCCGCCCGGCAGGCCGACTTCCACCGTGCGCACCTTGCCGATGCGCCCGTTGCGCACCAATTCGCAGGCGAAGCGGAACTGACTCTCCGACCGCTGCCAGCTTCCCGTTTGCCACACCGTGCCGTAGCGCTTCGCCGCATCCACAATCGCGCGGCCCTCGGCCCAATTCTGCGCCAGCGGCTTTTCGCCATAGACGTCCTTGCCGGCGCGCGCCGCCGCGGTCGAGACCAGCCCGTGCCAATGGTCCGGCACGGCAAGCATCACGGCGTCGATATCGTCGCGCGCCAGCACGTCTTCAAAGTTGTGATAAGCCTTGCAGTCCTGGTTTTGATATTTCTGGTTGACCGCGGTGCGGCCCTGTTCGAGGTGGTCGGCGTCGATGTCGCAGACGGCCACCACCTGCGCGCCCGGCTCGGCCAGAAAGCTCTGCACGTTGTTGCCGCCCTGCCAGCCGGTCCCGATGCAGGCCACCGTCACCCGCCCGCTGGGCGCGGTAGCGCCGCCCTTGCCCAACGCAGACGCCGGCACGATCAGCGGGAAACCCGCCGCCAGTTTCAGAAACCGACGCCTGTTTTGGATCAACATGCCCTGTTCACTTCTTGGCGGCGCTGGGCGTGGAGTCCGCCGCCAGGTCGCCGAGCGCGAACTGAATCCCGGCCAGAAAATGCCCCAGAATCCAAGGCTGCCAGAAATCGCTGGCGGTGTGCCCCAGCACGCTGTAAAAAACGCGCCCCTTGCCGTATTCGCGAATCCAACTGACGGCATAATCGCCGTCCGCGCGCGTGCAGCCCGCGCAGGTCTGCACCGTATCGGGCGTCATGGTGAGCAGGATGTGCAGCTTCTCCCGTGTGTACGGCGGTGAGGGGAAGCGGAAAATCTCGTCCACCCAGTGAAATGGTTGAGGGTCGATGCCTTCGACCAGCGGGCTCTTGGGGTCGTCCACATGGATGGTGATCTTCTCGTCGCTGGTGGTGTGCGGCCCGCAGTAGGCGCCCAGCATTTCGCCGAACTCCGGCCAATCGAGCGAGGCCCGCCCGGTTCCGTGATAGCCGATCAAGCCGCCGCCCTCGCGCACGTACCGCAGCAGCCCTTCGCGGACTTCCGCCGCGTTCAAAATCGGCCCGACGGTGTTGTTCAGGAAGAGCGCGTCGTACTGCCGCAGCTTGTCGTACCGCAGGTTGGCCAGGTCGTTATTGAAGACCGCCTCGTAGGCCCCGGTCTGCTTCCCCATGGCCTGTATGGCCACGTTGGAATTCGGCAGCGAGCCGTGCCCGCCGTAAGCCGCCTGCAGGTCCACCACTAGGAGCTTGCGCGGTTTCTTGGGCTGCGCGGGCGCCGTCTTCGGCACGGCGGCCTCAATCTTTTGGCGATTTTCAGGCGTCGCATTCCAGCGCGTCGCGGTGGTCTTCGAGGTCTGGTCCATGGTGTCGCCCAACGCCACGATCACCATCTTGTCCAGGTAGGCTACCGATGCCGCGATCTCCGCCGGCTCGCCCGTGGTGGTGAGTTCCGTGGGCTTCATGCCCAGCCGGTTCACTTCCCTGAGGAACTCCTCCAGCCCCGTTGTGCCACTCAGGTGCAAGCTGATGAGGCGGTCCTTCACCAGCTTCAACCCATCCATCGGCTTGACGTTGTTCGTCATCCACGCGCTGACGTCGGGGCAGACGCCCATGCGCTTGCTGCGGCCCTCCAGAGCCTGCATCGCCGTTTTCGCGTCCCGATCCACCAGCGCCACGTTGATGCCATACTCGCTGGCCAGCTTATCGATAGCCGCCAGTTGTCCGGCCGCCGGTTCGCTCACGATGGTTTCGACCGCCAGCGTCTTGGCGAACTGAAACATTTTGCGTGCCGCCTCTTCACTGGCCGGTATATCGTGCGTGTAATAGGCCGGCATGGTGACGCCCGCGGAGCGCAGTTTCTGGCGCACCGCCGCGATCTCGCCGTCCGCCAGGTTCCAGTCGAAGTTCTTGGAGATCTCGGCGCTGACCTTCTGCCCCGCGTCCCCTTCGATGCTCTTCGCGCCGGCCGCCGAGGTTTTCTCGATGGCCTCGAAGAATGTGGCTTGCGGGAAACTTCTCGCGTGAACTCCAACTCGCCACCCGATCACGGTCCATGCGGCTTGCTGCGCGGAGACTGGGCCGACCGCCAAGCCCGCCAGCAGGGCGAGCGCCAGGGATAGATTCGTCTGCATGTGTTTATACGGATTTCTCAGGCGCATCCGGCACCTCGAAACGCCATGGGCTGCGCATGGGTTTGGAGAGTCTCTTGTTGGCCTGCTCGTCGTCGATGAATACTGCCTTCTCTATGTCCCAGTTCAGCTTGCGCTTCAGCCGCACCGCGATGTCGCCGGCCTGGCATATCATTTCGGCGCGCCACGCGATGTCCACCGGCGATACGTTGGGCTCCCCCGTGCGAATTGCGTTGATGAAGTTGCCGCGATGGTCGCTGCTGCGAATCACGTGGATCTCGTTGGGCCCGATGGTGGTCTTCATGAGCGATTCGGGGTAGGTCTTCATGCCCTGCCGGCTCACCCAGATCCACCCTTCGGTTCCGATCAGCAGGTCGCTGTTTCCAGGCCCGAACTGCGGGTACTTGCGGTGCGCCGCGGCGCCATCCATGAAGTTGATCTTCACGCCGTTGGCATAGGTGTGCTCGATATCGTAGTTGGCGATGGTGTCGCGGATATCGTCGTACAACGTGCCCGTGCCCTCGGTAGTCACAGGCAGCGTGTTGTCCGCATTGTTCACCCACTGCGCGATATCGATGTCGTGGATGCCCCATCCGCCCGCCAGGTTGCCCAGCCCGTAATCGGAAATGCGCAGCCAGATCACCGACGTGCGTAATTTGCTGTACGGCACATAAGGCGCCGGCCCCAGCCACATGTCCCAATCGAAGCCCGGCGGAACAGGCTCGGGGATCTCCTGTTGCTGCCGTCCACCGCCGCCCGAGGACCCGATGGCAATCGTCTTGAGCTGCCCGATCCGCCCGTTGCGCACCATTTCGCAAGCGTTGCGGAAGTAGAAGCTGGAGCGTTGCTGCGCGCCGAACTGGAATACAATTCCCGACTTCTTCACCACGTCGCGCACGGCCTTGGCGCCCTCGCCGGTCAGTGCGCACGGCTTCTCGTAGTAGATATGCTTGCCGTGCCTCGCCGCCGCGATTCCCATGATGGGCGTCCAGCGCTCGCCCGGCGCCATCAGGATGGCGTCGATGTCCTTGCGCTCCAGCAGCTCGCGGAAATCGTGGTACAGGTCGCAGGCTTTGTCGCCGTTGCGCGCGTCCACCAACTGCTTGGCCGCCTGCCGGGCGGTCTCCTGCACGTCGCAGATCGCCACCACGCGCGTGTCGTCCCTTTGCAGGAAGCCGCGCATGTCGCCCGTCCCCTGCCTGCCTACGCCGATGACGCCCAGCGTGATGCGGTCGCTCGGCGGCGGCGCGCCGGCCGCGCCCAGTGCCGAGGCCGGAATGATTGTGGGGAACCCCATCGCGGCTATCGTTCCCTTGAGGAAACCTCGCCTGTTGGTCCTCTGAGCATCCATCGGAGAAATGCCTCCTGTACTCAGCAGGTATATCACCTCACGCCGCGGGCTGCAACCAAGTGAATGGCCGTGACATCATCAGAGTATGAACGTCGCTTTTTACGGTCAGGTCCGTCAATATCACAACCTCAAATCGGAGATTGATCGAAGCATTCACGCTGTTCTGGAATCCGGCCAGTATGTCATGGGTCCCATGCTCGAGCGGTTCGAGCGGGAGCTGGCCGCGTATCACGGAATGAAGTTCGCCATCGGCGTCGCCAACGGAACCGATGCGCTCTGGCTTTCCTTCATGGCCCTCGGGATTGGCCCCGGCGATGAGTGCATCACCACAACCAATACCTTCTTCGCCACCGCCGAGGCCATTTGGATCGCCGGCGCCACCGCCGTATTCGTGGATTCCGACCCGCGCACCAATTGCCTCGATCCTTCCCAGGTAGAGGCCGCCATCACGCCCCGCACCAAGGCCCTGGTCCCGGTTCATCTATATGGCCAGACCGCCGATATGAAGGCCCTCCGCCAAGTCGCCAATCGCCACAATCTTTTGATCGTGGAAGATAACGCGCAGGGCATCGGCGCCCGCGGAAACGGCTTCAAAATCGGCGAATTGAGCGACGCCGCGTGCACCAGCTTTATCATCCAGAAGAACCTCGGCTGTTTTGGCGACGGCGGCGCGGTTGTGACCAACCACGAGCACGTGGACCGCGCAATCCGCAAGCTGCGCAACCACGGGTCCGATAAGAGATCCTGCCACAGCATGGGCTACAACAGCCGCCTGGACGACCTGCAAGCCGGAGTGCTCAGCGCCAAGTTGAAGCACCTCGACGAATGGAACGCCCTGCGCCGCCAGTGGGCCGCGCGTTACTCCGCCGGCCTACGCGACGCCGCCAACATCCATCTTCCGTACGAAGCACCCGGTAACTACCACATCTACCATCTGTATGTCATCGAGACGAAGCAGCCGGAGCATCGCGACTCACTTCTGGATTTCCTGACCGCCCACGGCATCGACGCCAAGTGTCACTATCCCATCGCCATTCACCAGCAGGAAGGCTTCCCTTGGGGCAAGCCGGCCCGCATCGCCGCCCCCCTTCCCAACTCCGAGCGCAACGCCGCCTGCTGCATCTCGCTCCCCATGTTTCCCGAACTGACCCCCGGCGAGGCCGACCACGTCATCGAGAAGGTCCTGGAATGGGACCGGGCGGCGGGGTAAATCTCTCTCGCCGTCCCACCTTCGGCTTCCAAGAACGTCGATTCCATACCCGATATGCGCCGGTTGTGATATTCCTTGAGAATCGGGTAACAACATGCGAAAACCAATACTCATCGCCCTGGTCCTCGGGGTTGGGGCATCTCTCACTGCTTTCTCTCAAGCCGCGCCGCCGCAGACACCGCCGGTGCAGCAGACTCCGCCCGTAGTAGGCCAGCAGAGGCCACCCGCGCCACCGCCCTACAACTGCGATCCCGTCAACCCCAACGCCACCCCGGAGGCGCGCGCGCTGCTGAAGACCCTGTGCGCGGTCTCGGGCAAGGGCATCCTCTCCGGGCAGCACAATTTCCCGAACCATCGCAACCTGGATACCGACCGCGTATATGCCGCCACCGGCAAGTACCCGGCCATCTGGGGATCGGACTTCGGTTTTCTGGACGGCGAGGACAAGGACTCCATCGTCCATCGCGACCTGATGATCGAGGAGGCCAAGAAGCAGGCCGCTGCCGGCTCCATCATTTATCTTTGCTGGCACATGTTGCGGCCGACCGAGGATGAACCTGCCAAAGCGGGCGAGAACGGCAGGCAAAGCGATGCCTGGCGCGGCAGCGTCCAGGCCCGTCTGACCGACGAGCAGTGGCAGGAGTTGATCACGCCCGACACGCCGCTCCACCAGCGCTGGGAGAAGTACATGGACACGGCGGCGGCGTTTCTCAAGCAGCTTCAGGATGCCCACATTCCCGTCCTGTGGCGGCCCATGCACGAGAACAACGGCACCTTCTTCTGGTGGGGCGGCCGTCCCGGCCAGTTCGGCACGGCGCAACTCTTCCGGGAGGTGTACTACCGCATGGTCAATGTCCACCACCTGGACAACCTGCTTTGGGTGTGGAACCAGAACGGCCCCGCCCCCTTCGGCGAGTTTCACCAGTTCTTTCCCGGCCAGAACTTCGTCGATGTGGTCAGCTACGACAATTACCGCACCCTCGACGATCGCTATTACTGGGAGATACTGGACTTGGCCAATGGGAAGCCGATCGCACTCGGCGAGGTGGGAACTCCGCCCTCGGCCGAAATTCTCAAGGCTCAGCCGAAGTGGGTCTTCTTCATGGACTGGGCCGGCGGCGTCGAGCGGCAGGCCGACCGGCTGAAGACGGCCTATAGCGACCCTTGGGTGCTCGGCCGGGGCGATCCGCTGCCCAAGTAAGAAGGAAAGGACACTCATGCATCGCGTCTTCCTCCTGACACTCATCGCGCTTACGCTGCACGGCCAGGATTACACGCTCGGCGTAGGGGTTTACCCCGGCGATCCCAAGGAGAACTTCGCGCCGGCCATGCAGATCGATTCCATTAACTACCGCAACCTGGCGCTCCACCGTCCGGCCTGGCACTCCTCCAGTTACGATTACAACCTGACCGCCCAGTTGGTGACCGATGGCATCAAGGAAACCGCGCTGCCCCGGTGGATCTCGACCTCCACCAGCGCGCAGGGGGTCCTCGATAAGACTGAACGCGAATTCATCCTCGACGGCAATTGGGTTACCGGCATCGATCTGCCCGGGCCCAATGCCTGGGTGCAACTCGAGCTGGCCGGCGGCGCCTCCCCACTGGAAGTAGACCGCATCGACATCGATGGTTCCGTCAAGTCGCCCTCCGGCGAACCCGAGATCTGGGCTTGTACCGTCTCCGGCTCCAACGACGGCGCCGGATGGGAAGAACTCGGCCACTTGGAAGGCATGGCGCGCCCTTCGGGCGATGTCCGCCCCTCCATCCGGTTCGCCGCGCCCACGCGCCACCGCTTCTACCGCGTGGCCTTCTCCGATCCGCGCGCGGTCTCCTGGCGCGTAATGGAAGTCTCACTGTTCCGTGGCGGCCATCCCCTACGGATCGGCGGCCCGCATCAGTTCACGAGCGCCTGGAAGAGCGCCGGCGCGGGCGAAGAGTGGGTCTACGTCGATCTCGGCGCCTCCTGCACCTTCGACCGCGTCAGGCTCTACTGGATCCGCCGCGCCGTCGAGGGATCGCTCCAGGTGTCCTCCGACGCTGTCAACTGGAAATCCATCGCCGCTCTGCCCGCCTCCGGCCGTGCCGACGACTTGAAGCTCGCGCCGCCCGCGCAGGCCCGCTACGTCCGCGTCCTTATGCAGAAGCCCGCCGCGCCCGAGGGCTACATCCTCAGCGAGATCGAAGTCTTCGGCAAAGGCGGCCCTGTCCCGCAGGCCAATCCCGGCCCACAACCTTCCGATACTCGTCTCGAACTCGCTGGCGGCGCGTGGCGCGTGGAGCGCGATTCGCTAGTCAAGGCGGATGGCCTCGCGCTCTCCAAACCCGGCTTCGCCGATTCCGACTGGGTGGTGGCCACCGTCCCCGGCACCGTACTGGTCAGCTACCTCAACGCTGGCGCCATCCCCGACCCCAACTTCTCCGACAACCAACTGATGGTCTCCGACTCGTTTTTCCAGGCCGACTTCTGGTATCGCAACGAGTTCTCGCCGCCGCCCGCGTTTTCCGGCAAGCGCGTCTGGCTGAACTTCGACGGCATCAATTGGAAGGCCGATGTCTTCCTCAACGGCGAGAAGCTCGGCCGCATCGAAGGCGGCTTCATGCGCGGCCGCTTCGATGTGACTGCGAAGCTACTCGCCGGCCGGAAGAACGCCCTCGCCGTGCGCATCCTCAAGACCGCCAATCCCGGCAGCATGAGGGAGAAGACTTTTCAAACTACCGGCAAGAATGGCGGCGCGCTCGGCGCCGATAATCCCACCTTCCACGCTTCCGTAGGATGGGATTGGATCCCCGAAATCCGCGGCCGTGAAACCGGCATCTGGAACCGCGTCTACCTCGATGCCACCGGCCCCGTGACCCTGGAGAATCCCTTCGTAAATTCCACTCTGCCGCTCCCCGATACCACGCGTGCCACCGTCGCCATCTCCGTCACTGTCGACAATCACTCCGCCACCCCCGTCTCCGGGACCCTGCGCGGCCGCTTCGGCGACCAATCTTTCGATCTCCCGGTCACTCTCGAAGCGTCCCAGGCGAAATTAGTGAAACAGACTCTGCAACTCACCAACCCGAAGTTGTGGTGGCCCGCCGGATACGGTCAGCCCAACCTCTATGACGTGAACCTGCAATTCGAAACCGCCCCCAACACCATTTCCGACGCCAAGAGTTTCCAGACGGGCGTGCGGCAGTTCACTTACAGCGAAGCAGGCGGCGCGCTCAGAATGTGGATCAACGGCCGCCGCTTCATTCCCAAGGGCGGCAATTGGGGCTTCGGCGAGTCCATGCTGCGCTACCGCGCCCGCGAATACGACACCGCCGTGCGCTACCACGCCGAAATGAACTTCACCATGATCCGCAACTGGGTTGGCCAGATCGGCGAGGACGAGTTCTACGACGCCTGCGACCGCCACGGTGTCGTCGTGTGGCAGGATTTCTGGCTGGCGAATCCCTGGGATGGCCCCGATCCCGACGACGATGCCATGTTCCTGCGCAACGTCCAGGACTACGTGCTGCGCATCCGCAACCACCCCTCCATCGGCCTCTACGTGGGCCGCAATGAGGGCTTCCCGCCCAAGCCCATCGACGACGGCATCCGTGCCACGCTCGACGGTCTCCATCCCGGCATGCACTACATCCCCAGCTCGGCCGATGGCGTCGTCAGCGGCCACGGTCCCTACCAGGTTCAGTCCCCCAAGTTCTATTTCTCCGAGCGCGCCACTCCGAAATTCCACAGCGAGATGGGCATGCCGAACGTGGTCACACTCGACAGCCTGCGCCTGATGATGCCGGAATCCGCCATGTGGCCGCAGGGCGCGATGTGGGGTCTCCACGACTTCACCGCCGCGAGCGCGCAAAACGGCGACAGCTTTCGCGCGCGCATCGACAAGCTCTATGGCCCCGCCGACAACGTGGCCGACTGGCTCTGGCTCGCCCAGTTCGTAAACTACGAAGGCTACCGGGGCATGTTCGAGGCGCAGAGCAAAAACCGCATGGGCCTGCTCATCTGGATGAGCCATTCCTGCTGGCCGTCGTTCGTCTGGCAGACCTACGATTACTACTTCGAGCCGACGGCCGGCTACTTCGGCGCCAAGAAGGCTTCCGAGCCCCTGCACATCCAGTGGAACGCTGCCAGCGACAACATTGAAGTGGTCAACTACAGCGCCGGCGCGACGCCTGGCCTTACCGCCCGCGTGCAGCTAATCAATTCCGATGGCGCCGTGAAATGGGAGAAGTCCGCCGCTCTCGATAGCGCGGAAGACAGCATGGCCGCGCCCTTCAAAATGGAGTACCCCGCCGGTCTCACGCCCGTCCACTTCATCCGCCTGGAACTCCGCCAGGGCCAGAAACTGGTCTCCGACAACTTCTACTGGCGCGGCGTGGAGGAAGAAAACTATCGGGCTTTGCGGACGCTGCCGAAAGTCACGATTGACGCGTCCACTACCGCCGAGCGCCGCGGCGACCGCTGGTTCCTCACCACCGACCTCGCCAACGCGTCACAGACTCCGGCGCTGATGGTGCGTCTGAAAGCCGTGCGCGAGAAGAGTGGAGACCGAATTCTCCCCGCGATCTACAGCGACGGCTACGTGGCCTTGATGCCGGGCGAGAAGCGGGCAATCACGACTGAGCTGCGCGACGCCGACACGCGCGGCGAGAAACCCCGCATCGTAGTGGAAGGCTTCAACCTCGGGGGCGGCGGGAACTAAGTACACGTCACGAAATAACGTCGCCAATTCAGCAGATCGAAACGGGGAACACGGTGGCTCGCGGCAGAGGCGTCAAGATAAGAGCGGCTGCGTCCGCCATGGCTGCCGCCGGGCTGGTTTAAGATGGTCGCAAATGGCTCAAAAGATCAGCAGCGGCAGCAGGCATGGGAATCCGCCGGCGGTTCTCCCTGGGTTGGGGGTGGCCGTCGGGTTTCGACCTGAGTATCTGGATTTCGCGCGCGGGATTCATGTCGGAAACCTCGAAGAGAACCAACGCATCACGCGCATTTTGAAACTGGCGCTGGAGGGCCGCTACGGGCAGCCGTTCGTCACCGAGCGCTGGGGGCGGGGGGTCTATTGGCAGTGGATCGGCTATTTGCCGCGGGCCAATCGCACGGCCAAGCCTGTCTCCAGCGATGTGAGCTTCGGGTGCTCGAAGTTCTTCCTCACGGTGGATACCGGGGAGCAGCTCTTTAAGTGCGGGTTGCAGGTGGAACGCGGCTACGTGACCGCCCCACCCGAGTCCCGCTACTGCCAGTTGCGGCCGGATTGGGACTGGCATCGGCTGATTCAGGCGCTCAAGCCTGGGAGCGCCCTGGAACGGGAGTTGGAGCGGTTGGTGCTCCACGAAGGGTTCATGCTGCACGCGGGTGGTTGGGAGGAGCAGCCTGTATACTTCGCGCGGGCTGGGTATCCGGGCGTTCGGAAGCTGCGGAAAGTGCTCGAAGCGGCGCCTAAAAGCGGCTGGGCGGGGTTCCAGATCTTTTACCCGATGCGGGAGAGCGAAGTGCGCGGCTCGACGGGGCTGGACCTGGTTGAATCGATGCTGGCGGTGTTCCGCGAGGTCACCCCCGCGATGAACCTCTGCATGCAGATCGAACTGGCGGAGCAAAGCGCAACAGGCGCCCGGCCGCCGGGTTTGTAGAGATCAAGGAGGATTCCCAATGAAACCGCTGCTTGTGGTTGGTTGCGCATTGATATTGATCTGCGCGGCGATTACGGCTGTCCGTGCGGGGGCCCTACCTGCGATCATGGTCGCCAGTCCCCAGTACGTGACGTTCGGAATGGTGGGCCTCGGCACGGGCCAGACAGCCCGGTTAAACGCTTTCGCCCTTCCCGTGGGAGGCCCGATTATTGCGGGCGCATCGTGCCAGGTCACATTCGCTTTCTATGACGCCACGGGCAAGACCCTGAAGACCGGCACGGCCACGGTGGCGCAGGGGGCCGCGGTCCATTTCGACATGCTACGGACGGACATCGACACTCTGACGGGGCTCAGCGAGATTCGCGGCACCGTTCGCGGCGCTTTGGTCAGTTCGTCCACGGTCCTGACGCCGGGCACGCCGGGCACACCGGTATCCGCGTTCTGCTCGATACTGCCGACGCTGGAGATATTCGATCCGTCGTCCGGACAGACGACGGTGGTGCTGCAACAGACAACGGCATTGTCCGTGGTGACGCCGCTTTGAAAAGGGGACAGACGCATTTTCCACCATCGAAAATGCGTCTGTCCCCTTTTCCCTTTTCCCTTTTCCAACTTACTTCGTGATGGGGCCGCAGGCGATGCGGTCGCCGGCGTTGCCGGCGGGGTCGGACTTCATGTCGTCGGCCTTGGCGTGGATCACCAGCGCCGTTCCGCCATTGACAAACAGGGAATGGTCGCCAGCGCCCAGGTTCACCCTGGGGTCAAGCAGAGTGACTTTCGCCGTGCCGTTGGGCTTGACCGTGAAGTTTTGCATGTCGCCGGCATGCGGTCCCTCCGGGTTATTCAGGCCATGGTGCTTCTGGTCGGGATTGAAGTGGCCACCGGCCGTCGTGAATGGCGCTTCGCACTTGGCAGCCGAGTGGATGTGAATGGCATGGTCGCCGGGCGGCAGGTTCTTGAGGTTCAGCTTGATGGTCACGCCGGATCCGCCTTTGTTTTCGGTCACTACGGCGGTTCCGACACTCTGTCCTTTCGCGTCCTTTAGCGCCACGGTCACTGGCTTGCTCGCGGCGTAGACAGCCGCGGCGCCCACAAGACCGGCAATGGCAACGATGATGGCTCGTTTGCTCATGTTTCGTTCCCTCCAAGAGAATCGTCGCACAAATTCGAGTGGCCGTGCGCGCCATACTGTTTATGGAGGGACAGCGTGAATACCCTGATTCGCAATGGGACGGTGGTGACGGCGCGAGAGACCAGGGCGGCCGACGTGCGGATCGAAGGCGGCCGCATCACGGAGGTTGGTCCCAGCCTGCCGGCGAACCCGGCGGACCACGCGATCGATGCCAGCGGCATGTACGTGATGCCGGGCGGCATCGACGCCCATACGCACCTCGACATGCCCCTGGGCCGCATCGTGTCCACCGACGATTTCGAAACCGGGACGCGCGCGGCGGCGTTCGGCGGAACCACCAGCATCGTCGATTTCGCCATCCAGGAGCGCGGCACGCGGATGCGCGACGCGCTGGATACCTGGTGGAAGAAGGCCGAGAGGCGCGCCACGATCGACTACGGCCTGCACATGATTGTCACCGGCCTGGGCGGCCCGGGCCTGGAGGACATGGATGACATGGTCGGCGAAGGCGTGGCCAGTTTCAAGCTGTTCATGGCGTACCCCAACTCCCTGATGGTGGACGACGCCACCATTTTCAAGGCCCTTTCACGGACGGCCAAAAACGGCGCGCTCATCTGCATGCACGCCGAAAACGGCGGTGTGATCGACGTGCTGACAGCGCGCGCGCTGGCCGAGGGGAAGACGGCTCCCGTCTACCACGCGCTCACGCGCCCGCCGCTGGCCGAGGCGGAAGCCGTACACCGGGCCATCGCCATAGCGGAGATCGCGGGCGCGCCGGTTTATATCGTCCACGTCAGTTCGGAAGACGCGCTGGAGCAGGTGCGCGAGGCGCGCGACCGCGGGGTTCCGGTTTTCGCGGAGACCTGCCCGCAGTACTTGCTGCTCTCGATTGAAGACCTGGAGCGGCCCGGTTTCGAAGGCGCGAAATACGTGTTGACTCCGCCGCTGCGGCCCAAAGAGCACCAGGGGAAACTGTGGGACGGCCTCAAGCACGACCAGCTTCAAGTGGTCTCGACCGACCATTGCCCGTTCTGCTTCGCGGACCAGAAAACGCTCGGCCGGGACGATTTCACCAAGATTCCCAACGGCGGGCCGGGCATCGAGAACCGGATGCAATTGATTTACCACTATGGCGTGAACTCGGGGAAACTCTCGCTGAACCGGTTCGTCGAGATCGTATCCACCGCGCCCGCGCGCATCTTTGGCCTGTACCCGAAGAAGGGAGAGATTGCGCCCGGGAGCGACGCGGATGTGGTGATCTGGGACCCCAATGCCGCCCACACGATCAGCGCCAGGACGCATCACATGCGCGTGGATTACTCAATGTTCGAAGGCTTCGAGGTCCGGGGCAATGCGCGGACCGTGCTGTCGCGCGGCGAAGCGATTGTGGACGGCGGAAGGTTTTTAGGGAAGGCCGGGCGCGGCCATTATCTGAAGCGCGCGGCGCGCGGCGGGGCCTGGAAATAGGAGGGGAGAATGATTACCACCGACTCTACCGTTCAAGTTCTCGGGTTCTACGTGAATGGCAAGTGGGAGAGGCCGGAGGGATGCGTCCTCGGGACCGTGACCAACCCCGCGACCGGCGCCACCATCGCCGAGGCGCCCTACGCGGGGGAGGCGGATATCGACCGGGCCGTCCGCGCCGCGCACCAGGCGTTTCCGATCTGGCGCGACGTGGCCGTGGTGGACCGCGTGCAGCCGCTCTATCGTTACAAAACGCTGCTCGAGAAGCACCAGGCGGAACTGGCCGGCATTCTGACGCGCGAAAACGGCAAGACCGCCGAGGATGCCAGGGCCGAGGTGCGGCGCTCCATCCAGATGGTGGAAGTGGCGTGCGGCATGCCCAGCCTGATGCTGGGCGATTCGCTGAACGACGTGGCGCAGGGCATCGACTGCAAGACCATCCGGCAGCCGATCGGCGTCTGCGCCGGGATCACGCCGTTCAATTTCCCCGCCATGGTGCCGATGTGGATGTGGCCATTCGCCATCGCCTGCGGCAACACGTTCATACTGAAACCCTCGGAAAAGGTGCCGCTCACGGCGACCCGCGCGGTGGAGTTGCTACATGATGCCGGGCTGCCGCCGGGGGTCCTGAACCTGGTGCATGGCGGCAAGCAGGCGGTGGACGCGCTGCTGCGCCATCCGCTGGTGAAGGCCGTGTCGTTTGTTGGCTCGACGCCGGTGGCCAAATACATTTATGCGACGGCGGCGGCCGAGGGCAAGCGCGTGCAGGCGCTGGGCGGCGCTAAGAACCACCTGGTGGTGATGCCCGACGCCGATATGCCGAAGACGGTCGAAGCCATAATTGGGTCGGCATTCGGCGCCGCCGGCGAGCGCTGCCTGGCCGGCAGCGTCCTCGTGACGGTGGGCGCGGCGGCCGGCCGGCTGCTCGATCTGCTGGTCAAGCGGACCAGGGCGCTGGTTGTCGGCGACGGTTCGCGGCCGGGAGTGGAGATGGGCCCGCTGGTGACAGCGGACCACTGCCAGAGGGTGGCGGGCTACATCGAGAAAGGCGTGGCCGAAGGCGCGGTCCCGCTGGTGGATGGCCGGGAGATCAAACGAGCTGGCGGCTTCTTTCTGGGTCCTACGATCTTCGACCACGTGACCCCCGAGATGACCATCGCGCGCGAGGAAATTTTCGGGCCGGTGCTTTCCGTGATGCGGGTCGAGACGCTGGATGAAGCCATCGAGTTGGTGAATCGCTCGCCATTCGGCAACGCCACTGCGATTTTCACTGCCAGCGGCAAGGCCGCGCGGGAGTACTCCTCGCGGATCGAAGTGGGGATGGTGGGGATCAACGTGGGGGTGGCCGCGCCCATGGCGTTTTTCCCGTTTGCCGGGTGGAAAAACTCCTTCTTCGGCGACCTGCACGCCCACGGCAAGGACGCGGTGGCCTTCTATACCGAGCAGAAGGCGATCATGAGCCGGTGGTTCTAAACGCGGCGACATAACTGCTTGCGGCACAACCGCTTGCTGACGCGCGCGGCTCGGTTCGAAGGCGAATGGGCAAGCTAAAGCATGCCCTACCTTTGGTTAACTTGAGGGTACCATCGTTTTCGAGTATTGTCCCTGGACATTAGCTGGATTGTACTGGTCTTGGTATGCGTGTGCTGGTGACTGGGGGGTCCGGGTTCATAGGCAGCCATCTGACGGAGGCACTGCTGTCTCGCGGCTACTCCGTCCGTGTGCTCGATAACCTCTCCTCCGGGCGGCGGGAATGGACTCCGCCGGAAGCGGAGTTTGTCGAAGGCGATATTCGCGATCCGCAGACCTGCCAGTCGGCGTGCGAAGGGTGCGGTGGCGTATTTCATATGGCCGCCATGAGCCGGTCCGCAGCGTCCTTGGATGCGATTGAAGTTTGTACGTCGACGAATATAGTTGGGACACAAAACGTGCTGTTGGCGGCCCGCACGCACAAAGTTCGCAAGGTGGTATACAGCGGCTCGTCCACTTACTACGGCAGCGGGGAGGTTCCGCACGTGGAAGGCATGCGGCCGGACTTCCTGAACCTTTACGGTTTGTCGAAGGCTACCGGCGAAGAATACTGCCTGCTGTTCGACCGGCTCTACGGCGTTTCCACGATCGTCCTGCGTTACTTCAACGTCTACGGGCCACGACAACCCGAAGAGGGCGCCTATGCGCTTGTGCTGGGCATCTTTCTTCGCCGGTGGCTGGAAGGGCAGCCACTGGCGATTCACGGCTCCGGGCTTCAGCGCCGGGATTTTATCCACGTACGCGACGTCGTGGATGCCAACATTCGAGCCTTTGAGAGCGGAGTTCACGGCGAAATCGTGAACATCGGCAGCGGGACCAGCATTTCCATCCAGGAACTGGCCGACCTGATTTCCCCACTCCAGGAGTCTGGGCCGGCGCGCAGAGGAGATGCGGCTAACACGCTGGCCGATATCACGCGGGCGCGTGAATTGCTCCAGTGGGAACCGGCGGTGCCATTCAAAGACGGGCTGCGGGAGCTCAAGGAATCGATGGCGGCGGAATTCGCTGAGCCGTGCGTCGCATGACCGCCAGCCTCCAATCCGCCGTGGCCGCGCCGGTCAAGCCGGCCATCGGGTTTCTATCTATCGCCGCGCCGGCATACAACGAGGAAGACGGGATCGCCACACTCCTCGACGGCTGGCTGGACCATCTGCGCCGGTGCCGCCAGATCGAACGATTCGAGATCGTAGTGTGCAACGATGGCAGCCGGGATGGGACCGGCGCTCTGCTCGACGCCAAAGCGCGCGAGACACCGGAAGTGCGGGTGATTCACCTGGAACGGAACCGCGGAGCGGCGGTCGCTTTGGCTACTGCGATCGGGCAGACGCGAGGCGAGTGGGTGCTGCTCATCGATTCCGACGGCCAGTTTCCCATCGCCAATCTGGAGACGCTGATTTCCGCCGTGGCTGCGAGCAACGGGCTGGCGGCGATTGGTGTCCGGACGGTCAAACGGGACGCCGCCTTCGCGCGCTTCGGTTCTTGGGCGAGCGGCGCGATCTGTAACTGGTTGCATGGCTCGAGCTATCGCGACTTCAATTCCGCCCTCAAGCTGGTTCACGGCCCCTTGCTGCGCTCGCTGCACCTGGAGGCCAGAGGGCTCAACTATTCCACCGAAATCACCTCAAAGCTGCTAGAGCGGGATGTACGTCCGATTGAGGCCGAGATCGTTCACGTGCGGCGCGCGCGCGGCAGGAGCAGTCTCAAAGCGCTGCGCGGCGCCTTCGACCGGCTGCTTTTCGTGGCTTACATCGGCTTGCGCCAGTTGTTGCTCCGGCTGCGCATTTTGGAGAGACGGCAGCCATGCTCATAACCTACGGCCACGTCAATCCGGCGGCGCTGCTGGCCCCCGTGGACTTGGAGCCGCAGGCCGGGTCCGACACGGGAATCCAGGTTCAATCGGACATGGCGCGCGTAGTTCCGGTGCCACTGCCGGAATCGACCCTGCACGTGGTGGTGTTCTGCGGCGGCCGGGGCAGTTCCACGATCATTCGCGAATTGATCCGCTGGCCCCAGGTCAGCCTGTCCCTGCTGGTGAATGCGTATGACGACGGGCTTTCCACGGGTGAGTTGCGTGAGTTCATTCCTAGCATGCTGGGGCCTTCAGATTTCCGAAAGAACCTGTCGCAGCTACTCGATTTGTGCTCCAGCCAGCAATACGCGCTGCAGAGAATTCTGGAGATCCGCCTGCCGAACGATTTCAGCGCGGAGCGTTTCGAGCGTCTGACCATGGGCCTGGCAAAGGGCAGTCCAGCCGGCGTCTTGCCGCAAGTCGAGCGATTGTTCGAGGAACTGGACACCCGCCACAGGGCCTGCCTGATCGGGTTCCTGGAGCACTTCGCCGAGTACTTTCGTTCGCAACAAGGCCGGGAGCTGCGCTTTTCCGACTGCTCATTCGGCAATCTCATTTTCGCGGGCTGCTACCTGAAAAGCGGCCAGAGCTTCAACGCCACGGTGCAGTCGCTCTCGGAATTGTTCGGCTCGCAGGCCCGGCTGATCAATGTGAGCCGAGGTGAGAACCGGACTCTGGCGGCGCTGAAGCGCAATGGCGAAATCCTGAGCAGGGAATCGGAAATTGTCGGGTCGCAGAGCAGCAGCCCGATCCGGGAGATCTTCTTTCTGGATAAGCCGCTGAGCGATGAGCAGAGAAGGGAACTCGCTCCGCTCGGCACCGAGGAACGAGCCCGGTATCTGGCGGGGCTGTCACGCGACGTGGCACTCTCGCCCGAAGCGGAGCACGCCCTGCTGAAGGCCAACCTGGTGATCTACGGTCCTGGCACGCAGTTCTCTTCGCTGCTGCCCAGCTACCGCATCGCGAGGGATGCCATCCGGCGCAGCTCGGCGAGCGCCAAGATCTTCGTGGCGAACCTGGAATCCGATCACGACATCCAGACGCTCGGCGTTCTGGACCTGGCGGACAAAGCGTTGGAGATGGCGGGCGACCCAGAAAACGAGAACCGCACCATCACTCACATTTTTTACAATCGGGACGGGCGGCAGCGCGGTGTTCCGCTAGGGATCGAGGAGCCTGCGGCCAGCTACAAGTCGGCGCGCATTGTGGCGGGCGAATACGCCAACCCGGCGAATCCGACTGTACACAGCGGATACCAGGTGGTGCGGAGCGCCTTTGCCACCCTCCGGGACAAGATGGAGTTGCGGCAAACCAAGAGCCTCGATGTATACGTCGATTTGTTGGATCGATCGATGGCTAGCGACTTCCTGCTGCAGGAATTCATGGAACTGCCGTGGCGGGATTGTTTCGATCGCGTCCGGCTGCGCATCAACCGGCTCGGCCAGAAGGACTGGAATCTGCCGGAGCACCTGCGGATCGAGCCGGCGGAGTACGACGGGCTGTTCTCGGACGTGGAGGTTTTCCACGACTGGCTGGAGAATGGCGACAGCGAGTTTCTGGTGACACTGACCGGAGACGGCGAGTACCGGCTACGCGATCTTCTGCTGGGCCTTCAGGTATTGAATGGCGGCGTATTCGGAGCGGTCTTCGGATCGCGCACGCAGAGCCGGCGGCAGTTCCGCTCCGCATTGCGGGCAGCCTATGGCGAAAAGGGGCTGCTGCACTCCATCAGCTCGCTGGGGGCATTCGTCTTCACGGCGGTGTTTGGCTTGCGGTTTCGCGTGATTCTCTCCGATCCGTTCACTGGCTTCCGGATGTACCGGCGCAGCAAGATGAATGAGGAGTTCCGGGCGGCGATGGGCCGCTCCCGCCCGCGCACCACGGCGGGGATCACTCGTCTGCTAGTGACGAATCGCGTGGAAATCGCCGAAATCCCCGTCATGTACCGGACCTTTAATAACTTCACCAAGCCGGGGTGGCGCCTGTGGCGCGGCGTGCGCAACCTGCTCGGGTCGCTGGCGTGAACCGGCTGCTTCGCAAGACGGCGTTCCTGTTCGACCTGGATGGCACGCTGGTGGATTCCAGCGCCCTGCACGAGAAGGCCTATCGGGAAGCGTTGAGCGAGCATGCTCCGGCACTCCTGGAGGGCTTCGATTACGAATCGCTGAAAGGAAAATCGACGGAAGGGTCTTTTCGGGGCCTGGGCATTGTCGAGGCCGGAGCGCTGGAGGCTCTGGCGAGCGAGAAGCAGCGGCGGTATCGGGCCGCGGTGGAGGCCGGCGAATTGCGGCTGATGCCGGGGTCACGGGAGCTGCTGGAGCTATTGAAGCAGTGGCGCAAGCGCCTGTTTGTGGTGACCGGAGGCAGCCGCCGTTCGACGGATGCCGCGCTCGCTGCCACGGGAATTCACGCCTTCTTCGAAGGTGTCGTCACCGCGGATGATGTGGCATGCGGCAAACCCGCTCCCGATGGCTTCCTGCTATGCCTGGAGCGGTTCGGAATACCAGCGGCTCAGGCGGTGGGAATCGAGGACGCGAGCAACGGACTGGAAGCGTGCCGCGCGGCTGGATTGGATGTGGTGCTGGTGAACAACCCGAGTATGGAGGAGACAGTTCAGCCAGCCTTCCCGAGCATGGTGGAATTCCGGACCGCGTTGGTCCGCGAGGAGGAGTTCGCCGATGCCTAAGGAACAGATCTGCGCGGTGATTCCGGCGGCGGGCCGAGGCACCCGCCTGGGGCTCGACGTGCCTAAGATTCTTGCTCCCATCGGCGGCGATTGCACGGTCTGGACGCTTTTACGGGACAGCCTGACGGGGTGTGCGGGCCACATTCACGTGGTGATCGCTCCCGCCTTTTGCGACGTAGTCCGCAGCGTGGTAACGGCTGGCCCGCATGGAGACAGCATCTCGGTGGGAGTGCAGGAGCGGCCGCTCGGTATGGGAGACGCGATCTTCGGCGCCGCCGAAGTGTGGAAAAATTTCGGCCGTTTGCTGGTGGTTTGGGGAGACCAGGCCGGGCTTTCGTCCGGGACTCTGCGGCGCGCCATCGCTTGCCACGCTTCCGGCAACGGCCCGCGCTGCACGTTACCCGTGGTGGAAGCGGAACGGCCGTACGTGCAGTACATCTTCCGGAACGGCTCTCTGGAGAGTATCCGCCAGGCAAGGGAAGGCGCGGCGGTGGACGAGCGCGGCTTCAGCGACGTGGGGGTGTTCCTGCTGGAGGTGGAAGGGCTTGAAGACGCGTGGCGGCGGTATACGCGGATTGCCGCGGCGGGCGCGGTAACCGGGGAAGTGAACTTCCTCCCGTTCCTGGTGTACTTGTCCCAGCAGTACGGCTGGAGATTCGAGCCGGTGCTGGCGGACGACGCCGTCGAAGCCCGGGGCATCAATACACGGGAGGATTTGAGGTTTTTTCAGGAGCGGTTCGCCACCTGCTCTCGTGGATACCTGCCGGCCGGCTGCGGCGGCACCGGACCCATAATACGCAACGCACCATGATCAGAGCCGCCACGCCCAACCCAACGGAGCCCGCGCGGGTAAGGCTACCCGTGTCGAAGACGACTTCTTCACAAACCCTCGAAACCGTAACCGACCGCCTTTGTAGTGCCCTAGCCAGACACAAATACTTCCTACTAACTTTCTTTTCCGTCCTGTACTTCGGCACCACGTGCTACCGTGCTTCCCGGAAGCTGTTCTGGTTTGACGAGCTGTTCACGATCTACATATCGCGGCTGCCCGATGCCAGATCGGTATGGAACGCCCTGACGCACGGGGTGGATTTCAACCCGCCACTTCTCTACGGGCTCACGCATTACTCGGAAGTGTTTTTCGGCAAGGGGGAGTTAGCGGCTCGGGTGCCAGAGATTCTGAGTTTTTGGATTTTTTGCCTCTGCCTTTTCTGTTTTGTTTCACGGAGAACCTCGGCGCTGGGTGGGTTTATCAGTATGTTGTTTCCGCTAGTAACCACAGCATACTGGTATGCTTACGAAGCTAGAGCGCACAGTCTGGTGCTAGGGTTTTGCGGCTTGGCGTTGATATGCTGGCAAGCTGCCGCGGATCAATCGGTCCGGCGAGCGCTTTGGATACTTGGGCTGGGCGGATCGGCGGCGTGTGCCACGCTCAGCCACAGCTACGGCGTGCTCCTGCTGGTGCCGTTGATGGGCGGCGAAATGGCGCGGTCTCTGCGAGCCCGGCGGTTGGATTGGCCGGTTTTGCTGTCGATTGCCGCAGGGTCGGCGCCCTTGCTGGTCTCGTGGCCGTTATTGCGCGGTCTTAAATCGATCTACGGAACGCAATCGAACTTGATCGCGGCATTCCCCGCCACCCTGGGACGACTGATCGGCTCATATGCTTCGCATCTGACTCCCGCTGTAACCGTACTTTCAGTGGCGCTCGTTCTGCTGTGCCTTTGCTGGATGGGCATTCCGCATCCTCGTTTGCCATCGGAGCATACGCACCGTTTCGAGGAATACGAGATTGTGGCTCTGCTTGGCTTTCTGGCGGCGCCGGCCTTTGGATACCTGCTATCCAAAGCGACGGGCGCACCGTTTCTCTACCGCTATACCATTTCCTGTGTGGGCGGGTTCGCCGGCCTGCTGGGTATTGCAGCAGCGAAAAGACCCATTGTTGGGATGGTCGTCCTATGCGCGATCATCGTCCAGATCGGCGCCGATTTCGAAGTCTTTCAAGGAGGTTCGTACCTCCCGCCGACTGAATCTGTGCCCATAAGCACACGGAGGTCAGACTTTAACCGCAGGTACGCTTGGATAGACGACGTGCCGGATAAGACTCTGCCGGTCGTCTTACTGGATGACCTGGATTTTCTTCCCACCCTGTACTATGGACCCTCCGATCTGGCCGCGCGGTTAGTGTATACTGTCTGGCCACATGGCGATGAGAACGGCCAAGGCTATATACGTCTGTCCCGTGCGTGCCCCTCCGCCGGCAACTTCTCCCAGCTTTCGGAGTTTTTGAATTCTCACCGTGTTTTTCTGGCATATGGCACACGTCGCAACGCCGGGCGATTGAACGAACTGATCCGTGACGGAGCCGCTGTCAAAGTCGAACAGATGGGCGCGGAGGACTTTCTCATGCGCGTGGAGTACAAGTAGCGGCATGTCACGGTGAGTTTGGCATGAGCAGCGCGCGGTCCGGGGTAATTGCCAGGACGCCATGAACCCGGACTGGCGGATCCACCTCCCCGGGCGAATAGCCTACGCGGCGCGGCGGTACAGCACGAGATTGGTGCCGCAAGCGATTTGCCGGAACACCGGGACGCGCTCGATCAGCGGTTCCACCGCGTTCAGTACCTTGGCGGCGACCGTGGGGCAGAAATATGGGACCAATCCAAAGAACCGCTGTTCGATGACGGAGTAGCCGTAGCCGCGGAACCAGCGGTTGAGCGCCGGCGGCCAGTACGATTTTTCGTCATGTTGGCGATGATAGCTGGAGAAGTTCTCAATGACCTTCGTAATGGGGTTGTAGCCGTTCGGTTCGAGCACAAGTACCGAAGTGAATTCACGGGCGAGCCTGGCGATAGCGGCGCGCGGGTCATCCAAATGGTGAAGAACCCCGCGCACCACTGCTAGCGAGGGCTCGCACGAGTCTTTGTGACGATTCTCGATGTCATAGATGCCGCCGGTTTCGAAGGAGACGATTCCAGCGATGTGGCCGGGGGGCGATTGGCGGCGAGCAGCATCGATACCCCCGGCTGCCGGGTCCACCCCGCGTATGGAAGAGGGATGTACCGTGCGAGCGATTTCCAAGGTGAAGGTGCCGTCTCCGCATCCGATATCGGTGATGTGCATGGCTGCCGGAAAGTGAGCCAGGAGCATGCGGATCAGCTCCGCCGATTGCCGCGCGGTGGCGACTCGCGAGGACCAGCGATCGATGGCTGTATAGACGTAGCCGCCGTGGAGCACGGCATCGCTATCAAAGGCGGAGATATTTCTTTCCATTTTGGTCCTCGTCAGGAATGAGCCCGAGACCAACGCACCTTCCCCGAACGTCACAGGTACCTCCGTTAGTTGAAATGACGGGATGCGCATGGCGCAAGATGGCGCTGGATAGGTTCCGCGTGCTAGCCAAAGACAGCAATTCCACATGCCCGGATCCACTTCCAACGGCAGCAGGGCCGGAGCGGGTACTCCCGAGACTAACGTTAACTACTAATGCTAACCAAAT
>Ga0326727_10005920_pt1 | contig 34231 bp, 27 predicted proteins | sample MB2enrmetagenome_FD_207643 | JGI IMG/M metagenome (GOLD analysis project Ga0326727, IMG submission 207643) | Lab enriched peat soil microbial communities from McLean, Ithaca, NY, United States - MB29MY | ecosystem: Environmental > Terrestrial > Soil > Wetlands > Peat | place: USA: New York...
TCAATTTAGACGACTTCGTCGCAAATCAAAACCAGCAACGAAGTCCCCTTAATATAAAAATCCCCGCCTATTCAGCGGTACTCCAGGTTAACTCCGCTTGAAAAAGGCCAAACTAAAGACCTCCGGCTTTGCCGGAGGTCATGATTTATATTTGGACGAACTGTCTTTTCGCGACCAGAAACCCGATGAGTGTGGGACCGAACAGCCATAGTGTTGCGGGAATGGAAACCGGCGATGTATTTGTTTTACAGTCTGCCGTCAGCCAGGCTTTCTTGAAGGTAAAGTCACCACAGTAACGGGTAAGGGTGAATGTCAACTGCCCTGTGGAACTCAAGCTGTCCAGGCCGTCTTGCGAGATGGGGATAATCATGGTCGAATCGTTTTCTACCTCGAAGATGGTGTTCTTGCCGCCCTGCGTTAACCCGGCGAACTCGTAGATGTCAAAGGGGTTTCCATTATCTGCAAAGGAGAGATTTAATTGGGCTGATGAACACCAGGATATATTTCCAGGGTTGAACGCATTGAGCTTGAGCGTAAAGGTGTCGCTGCTGGAACCGCCGGCATAGGACATCCACATATCCGGTGCCGAGATGGGGGAACTGAATGAGGTAAAAGCCATTGCCGTGCCTGTAAAACCAAGGATTACCAATACCATTGCTGAGAGAATTCCTATCTTATTCATGTAACACCTCCTTGTATAAAAGGTTTATTCATGTCTCAGTCTCGAAAAGAGACTTGTCCATGTCTTTATTCAGAGGAACATTTTGTGTATCCGGGAAGTTCATCCATCCTGCCCTGACAAGAACGTTCCCCTTCTGATGCGGGTGGTGCCAGGATGCGGTTTCAATGGTCGGGCCTTTTCCGTCATAGGCCTCGATGAGTTCGAATACACGCGTCTGGAGCGGAGAAGCAGGTGTGCATAGATTGACGGTCATACCGCCGGGGATCGAGGTGATCCTTAACCTGATATGGCACTGGGAAGCGAGATGGTCAATAATATCGAAAAGGCTTAAGGCATATCCCTGTCCCTTGTGTGTGCCGGTTTCCTGGAGGTTTTCATAGGCATAAAGGCCTAAGGGGCATTTACTTCGGCCGATACGTATACATGCATCTTCATGGAGGGCATCCATCAAAAGGAGTGGAGTTAGGACCCTGTGCAGGTTCATATTCACATGATCGGCCAGGAGATGAATAAGCGCCCGGGTGGTATTGCTCGTCCCGCTGTCATAGGCTTCGGTTGCAATAGAACCGTTTCCAGGTTCAACCTGGCTCTCGATTTGTTCTTTTCTTTTCATGAGCCATTCGAGAGTGCCTGTTACATCTTCTATCATGACGTTGCGAAGACCGAGGTCATCGAGAATGGTCGTGCCATGCCACAGGCAATCCGCCAGGTGGGGTGCATTCTGTATAAACAGGGCATGGACCACCATCGTGATGATGATGTTCTTCTTCAGTTTTGGCCCATGCCCCAGGATCTCTTTGAGCCGGATCTTTTCAATGAGTTTCAGGAAGGCATGGACATGCCCGCAGGATAGGGACTGCTCGATAACAAAGGCCTCGGTGGGATGAATAAGGGGCTCACCCCTCAGGAGTAGCCTGAGGGCTGTTATCTTATCATCTGACCAGCCGGTCAGATTCGCGATGGTACGTTTCCTGACCTTCTTGCCATCACGCCACGCCTCGCGCAGCAAAACAGTGGGCCTGGAATTCCTATTGGGGACGAATTCAATATACATGGGATTTAATAATAATAATTATGTAAGCAAATTAAATGATTATAAACTAATGACATGGGAACAATGATAATCTTCACACCACTCATGTTTAAGATTTTGTGAACTTTTATTCAAACTCCATCCGTGTCCTCTCCATTAGAGTTTTTTGATTAAGCTCCGCAGGTGAGGTTGTCGAAGAGTTTTGCAATGTTGTTCATCGTCTACATGGGAACACCCCTGTATAATTGTTTATGTCATGTCATCGGCGATTGCACGGCTTCTCCAGCAAGCAACCACCATGGATGATCCAGGAAACGAAGGATCCTTCCAAAGTTGATTCTAACCGAAAATAATTATCTCGAATCGCAGATGGGAGACAGCACTAACTGGGTACATGGTATGTTGACGCAAAAACCCCCTTGAGGTGAAGTCTCAGTGATTTTCTGTTGTTATAGCACCTTACGGATTACATGAATGCACTCTATGGAGCGATTGAGGTGCTGGTGCCAATGAAGTATGACTGAATAAATTATGAGGAAGCGCCTTTCTTTTTAAATAATGCACGGGCTTTACCTATGAAAGCTCTCATGGACCCGGGGCCATTTTTTTCCTGCTTCAGGCGATAGTCTTGCCACTTGTTCAACACAAAGCCGAGCATCTTTTCTTGAGGGATCAGAGAGAGTCCCTTGACGATGTCGTTTCTTGACGTCGTACCCGCCTGGGTGACAACAATCACTCCATCCACCAGCGGGAGGAATACAAGGGCATCGGCGCCTTCTAGCAGGGCAGGGACATCAAAGATGATATATCTGTCATGGTAGCGTGCCTTGAGTTCCGTTACAAGGGCTTTCATGCGGGGAGAGCCCATGAGCTCCGTGGCATCCTGGACCGGCTGCCCGCCCGAGATAAAGGTGAACTTCTCGATGCACGGCCAGATAATGAGATCGGCGAGATCCCTTCCGGCCTCCAGGTAATCGGCAAGGCCTTGCTCGCTGGATATACCCAAATAGGCATGAATATCCTGTTTTTTCAGATCACTGTCCACGAGCAGTACGGTACGGCTGTATTCCTTGGCAAAGACTAGGGAGAGGTTGATAGCGGTCAGTGTTTTGCCCTCTCCGCTTCGGAGGCTCGTCACCATGATAGTCTTCCACCCCATTGCTTCCATGCGCTGGTGGACCTGTGTGCGGAGGATCTTATAGAACCCTGTTTCACTCAGGTCAGAGAAAACTCCGATGCACCTGTTCTCGCTTAAGATCTTCGGGTCGATGATCCTTTGACAGGATCTTGAATATACAGGTGATGTCCATCCGTTGTTTCTTTTTACATCGGAGATTCCGCTGCTTTCAAGGTCTTCATGAATACCGTCCATGATAGTATCTCCTTTGGTATGAGTATCTTTCATGAGCTGCCTCCAGTTATACCGAGACGTATAAGCATCTTGATCCAGAGAACATCCAGGTGCATAAACAGGAAATGGATCGCTGCGATCATGAGCACAAAGGATATTGCGGAGCCTAACAGGATAATGTTACGCCTTTTCCTCGCACGTATCCTGTCCTGCTCATTGGCGATCATGGGGATGGTCCCGAGCAGAGTGAATGCTGACATGCCCCGGAACTCATCGGGTTCCTGAACCGATTCATCCGTGAATTCCTTGAATCCTGCGACGGCACTTCCGGCGCCGATTCCGAGGACCAGCCCGGAAAGAATAATGATTATTCGGTTGGGTTTTATGGGTTTTTCCGGCAAAGAGGCAGGCTCGATCAGGGTGAACCGCTCGCCTTTCTGCTCCCGCTCAAGTCCCTGGGACACCCGTGCCTCCATGAGCTTTCTCATGAGGTCGTCATATTTTGCCTGGGTATTGTTCCTGTCCGCCAAGAGTTGGCTGTAACCGGACTCGGCATTGGGTGTCTGTTCGATCCTGCCCCTGTACTGAACAAGGCTCCTGTCTATGTCTGCTATCTGGGCATTCAGCGCACTGATCTCGCCCTGGATGCTCTTGAGTTGCGAGTTTAGACTGATATAAGCCGGATTGTCAGGTGTCCCGCTATGGGAAGCACCGGGACCGGATTCGCCAGCCAGCTTCTTTTTAAGTTCCTCGATCTCTTCTCTTGCGTTGATCACGTCGGGATAGTTCTGTGAAAAGCGCTTATTAAGAGATACGAGGTCCAACTCCAGCTCCTCGAGCCGCTTCTTGTCAAAATCATAAAGGTCCGCAGGTGTCCCAGCGAGTTCTGCCGTCAAAGACCCCTCACGTTCTTTCAGACTTGACAGACGTTCGAAGATGAGTTGCCGATCATGCTGGAGATTGTTCAGAGTTGTGAGATTGACCTGGAGGAGTTCCGGCAGCACGGTGATATGACGGTTCTTGAATGCGGCCATGCGTTTGTCGATGTCGTCGAGGTCCGCCTTCACCTTTTTCATTTCATCTTCGAGAAACAGGGAGATGTCGCTTGCCTGACGTTCACGAACCTTGACGTTCTCTTCGAGGAAAAGAGAAGTGAGAACATTGGAGATCTGCTGGACTTTGCCTGCGTTATTTTTGCCTTCATAGGAAAGGGTAAATGCAATTGTTGCCGTGGAGGGATGGCCTGTCTTTGGGTCCACTAAATCGACGCTGATAGGATCAAGATTGATGTCCTTTCGCATCCTGTCAACGATCTCCTCGGTTGTTTCCCGGTCCTTGAGGTCGGCATAGAGATTGTATCGATTTATGATCTCCATAAGCTTGGTGGCTGTCATGATCCGCTGACGTATGATCTGGAGCTGCTGCTCGGCAAAGGTCGTCACGGTTGCCTTTACATAGTCGGTCGGAATGTCCTGCTCTTCGATGAGGATAGTGGCTGTGGATTTATAGACGGGTGACAGCGCCAGGGCGAGCACCACAGCAATGAGAAAAAATGTGAGGAAGGTAAGGATGAAAATATTCTTCCTTCTCCTGAAGGCCCGGATGAGGTATGGTAGGGTCATCTGCTGCTGGGCCATTGGCTGCTCCTGACCTTATGGCTAGTTTTTCTGCCATTGATGTTCATGATTCTTGATCTCTCCTTTTCGGGTAGAATATTCATGGGTCCTTACTAATTCATTCCATGAGTTTGAAACTGTATGATATACTGATAGAGGTGGTTGAGCCCCGTATGACAGTTGGATTCTGGATATCACGTATTAGTACATATTCATACATGGCGGTTGCCTGCCAAGAGTCGTTGAACTTGTAGATAAGGCTTGGGTTTAAACAGAAGGTCTGCTCATTGAAATTTGTAGTGGAGAATTCGCTCTTGCTTGCCTTGTTCAGGAAAAAATAGCACGAGAGATTTGCAGAGAGTTCTTCGGTAAAGCGCCTGTTGACATTGATCACTACGGAAGTCCTGTTTAAAAGCCCTGAGCTTTCGTTGTTCACGCCGATGTTACGTGAAATATTCAGGCTACTCTCACCATACTCTCCTATCTCTTTGATAAGGAACTGCCCAACCATGCCATTGTCACGCTCGTGCAAGAAAGGCACGAATGATGTATCAAACGTCGATACGCTGGATTGGAGGCCTAGGCTGAACTGGGTTGATATTGTCTGTGTGATATTCTTTTGCATGCCCAGGAATAGTGATGATGTATCCGCGTTATCCTCGATTGATCGTGAAAAAACCACTCTCTGAAAACCGCCTTGTATGCTGATCGAGCTGTTTTCCAGGAGATCCTCTATATTGCGAGAAAGCGTTAGGTTAACGGAGTTGGTGTTGTTGTCTATGTATTTAGGATTGTTGTAGGTTTCCTCGTTACGGGACAGGTTCATCTGCCAGGAGGTCTTCTCCGACAAATACTGGTCCCAGGTGAAATTATACTGACTGAAAATGTTTTCGGAAGGCCCTAGGATAAGGCCCGTCCGGGCGATGTCCTGATCCGGCTGCGAGTTGTCCCTGTAGTCGGCACTAAGGGATAAATCCGAGATCTGGCTGAGGCGGTATGACAGGTTCGATGAGGCGGATTTGTCAGTGGCATCGAACACGGGATAGTCGCGATAAAGAAATCTTGAAAGACCGCCTGAAACATCAAGGACGAGCCTATCGGTCTGTTCATGCATTTGTATGGACGGCGAAACTGTGGTGATGGCGTCATTCACCTTCTCACCAATGCTAGAGTTGAGCAATATATTGTCCTTGAAATTTTGTTCGAGACTGATCGAGGGCGTGAGGGTAAAGTCATCCCCGAATACCTTCGAAGTGAGGATAAGCATACAGAAAATGATGCATAGACAGATAAAGGTTACTGGACGGTAATTTTTCATGTTCTGGAAAAAAGACCACAGTGTTCTCATGGGACCACGATGATGTCGCCCCGTTCCATGGTGATGTTTTCATCGAGCATCCTTCCTTCAGATACTTTGTCATAGTCGAACGGAAAGATAGTGGTCCGACCGGCATGCTGATGGAAGATCCTGATCTTATCTCTCTTCGCAAACGGAGAAAGGCCTCCAGCCATGCTCAGGGCCTGAAGGACATTTACCCTGGAGCTGATGAGGTATCTGTTTGGCTGGTTGACCTTACCAATAATATAAATGTATTGGCTGTTCACGTTCATGATCAGCACGGAAATGACGGGGTTCGTGACATACCTACCCAGCTTTTCCTCAATAACCTTTTCCAGTTGCCTGATAGTTTTATCCTCGGCTGGTACGACCCCTATGAGCGGGAAGGAGAATGTCCCGTCGGGTAGTACTACTACATCGGCGGTAAGATCTACGTTCTTCCATACCGATATCCTGATCACATCGCCGGGTCCGATTCGGTATTCATATGCCTGTGCCTGTACGTCAGGTGTTTCCTGTCCTGATGTTTCATGGTCTTGGGCATTCACATACGTGACAGCGGCAAGGATAAAGAAAAGAATCAGTACATGGTTTATGTATCTCTTCATTGAATACTCTCCTCAGGTTCATCAGCCTTTGCCGGTGACCGGCTTTCTGCCGGATGAAGCCTGTTTTATCTCTTCAAGTGTCTTTATTGCCTCATCGTGTCCAACAAACGCCCTGTTTGACTTCAAGGCGTCATTCAGCCGCTTCTGTGCGTCCTGAACCAGGCCTAGGCGATAGAGGACCATACCGAGGTGGTAATTGATGGACGGCTCATCGGACTGTTTGGCAGAGGCTTCTTCCAGGATAGAGCGGGCGCTGCTCAGGTCGTTCTTCCGATAATAGATCCAGCCGAGGGTGTCGAGCACGGAGGGAGTACCCGGGCTGAGCTGCCTGGCCTTCAGTGCGATCTCAAGGGCCTTGTCCAGTCTTGTAGCGCCGCCCTGTTCGCCGAGCAGGAAGGCGAGGTTATTGGCGATGTCCCACGAATTCGGGTTCTTCCGGAGCCCTTCCGTATAGATCGCAACGGCGTCTTTGAGTTTATGGTCCAGTTCATAGATCTGGCCGAGCGCCAGGTATGGGCCAGGGGTGCCGGGATCATGAATCGCCATATCTTTGAACTTGTCTATGGCCTGCTGTGTCTTTCCCTCATGGAGATAGAGCTGGGCGAGGCTCACGTGAGGAACCACCCATCTGGAATCCAGAGATATGGCCTTTAAATATGACCCTTCAGCCTCCGGGAAATGCCTGGCTGTCTCAAAAATCTTCCCCTGCAGATTATAGGTGAAAGCATCACCCTGTCCCTTACCGATCCTCCTTGCACAGATGGTCAGGGCATCGTCATACCGGTGTCTCATGAGATACAGCCCTGCAAGTGCTGAAATCAGATCAGTGTCCTGAGGTATTTTTCCATAACCCTGCTCAAGGGTTTTTGCGGCCTTATCGAGGTTACCCTGGGCGGCTTGGAGCCTGGAAAGCCTCATGTAACCGAGACTCATGCCCGGGAAGTAGCTGATGATCTGCTGGTACCTCTCTGATGCTTCGGAATATCTCTTTAGGCCCATGTACAGGTCACCGAGACTGGCCCATGTCTCGTAATCCTTCGGGTCGGCCTCGATGATGCCTTTCAGAGTCGTCTCTGCATCCGTATAATTTTTCCTTATGATGTATACACGTACCAGGGCCCTCTTGAGTTCCCGGGAATCGGGATTTGTAATCAATGCGTTCTTCAGGGTTTCTGTGGCGAGATTCTGTTCTCTGTTGAGCATATGCGCTTCGGCCAGAGAAATGTGGGCCTCTACGAGATGAGGATTTTCAAAGACTACGGTTCTGAATTCAGAGACTGCGTTCAATCCGTCACCCTTCATGAGGTCAATGGAGCCCTTCAGCATGAGGGCATCTGTGTTCTTGGGGGATTCTTTGAGGACTGCCTTTGAGAGCTCATTGGCCTTTATGGTGTCACCTATCGTGAGATAAATGCGGCCGAGACGGTTCCTGGTCTCGATGATTTTGGGATTGCTGGGATCATCAGTGATGGCCATACATTCTTGGAGTGTCTTAATGGCCTTGTCATGCTCACTCAGTGCCACATAGAGATCGCTCAAGGCAAAGCGCAGTTTGAAGCTGTCCTTTTTTGCAGAGGCCCCATCCTTCAGTGTGTTCTCGGCATCAGCCCTCATGCCGTGTTTTTGATAGAATCTGGATGCTGATATCCTGTTGTCTTCGGCCTTTGTATCGGATTTGATCATGGCGCTTATTTCCGCAAGAGATTCCTGTTTCTGTCCCAGATCCCAGAGGATGTCTGCAAGCATAAGTTTGTGGCTCATGATGCCGGGCTCGATTCTGACAATTTGCCTTGACTGGGCAAGTGCGTCCGGCAAACGGCCAATAGCCAGATACAGATTCATAAGAAGCAGGTGCATAGATGCTGAGGAAGGATTGGCTTTGATTCCCTCTTTCAAGACCTCCTCAGCCCCTGGAATGTCCTTGCGCTGGAGGGACGCCGATGCGAGGAGCAGGTAGAGTTCCGCGGTTCTTGAACCTTTCAACTTCAGGCCGTTCAGGATCACTTCTGCCTCACGCAGATTCTTCTGTGCCAGGTATATGGCCGATTTCAGGAAAAAAGCCTCTTCGTTATGACTATCCAGCTTGAGCACAATGGCCGCTTTTTCCAATGCCTTGTCGGGAAGATTAGCAGCAAGGTACATGCGGCCCAGCTGGAGCTGGGAAGGGATATGATCGGGCTTTAGTTCCGAGGCCTTGGAGAAGTCGATGAAAGAAGCCTGAATATTCTCGTTCTTAAGCTCCACCATACCCAGCATGTAAAACGCCTCAGCGAACTTGTGGTCAATCTGGATGGCATTTTTCAACTCCAGCCTGGCACTAGTGTAGTCGCCCTGTTCGTAGAGCTGTTTGCCTTTTTCGTAATACTTCATTTTTTTCTCTTCAGGGGTTGAGCACGCAGACATGCTTACCAAGGTAAAAAAGACAAGGGCCAAGACAGTGAGTCTATTCATACGATTGATCATGGTACCTCCAACATTCTTGTAATATACTGAAAGCATGATGTTTATTATAGACTAGAAAAACCATTAACGGTTATGATCAGCATTGACAGCAGGGTTGAAATCCCCAAGGCCGTCATATCGTCTCTGAGTTCGCCTATGAGTATTTCAAACCCGAAAAAGAAGATGAGGATCTTTACCGTGAGCAGGCCTATCTGGTGGGTGAATGCCAGGCCGCCCGAGATCGATGGCAGGATCAGTGCTACGAAAAGGATGAGAAAATCCATGGGTGTTGTCTTGAACCCCTTCTGTCTCCTGGTGTACCTGACAGTCAGGATTATGAAAAAGAAGACAACGAGGAATGAGATGCTGTAGATATTTTTAACGGGCTCGTTCATCCAGGTTAGGGTGCTGTTCTGGCTCAGGTACGTCAGGAACGGGATGATGAGGTACAGACAGAGGCGCAGTACCCTGGAGAGCTGATCTTTTCTGAACAGCCAGGTCAGACAGATGATAAAGATAGAGATTATGGAGAGCAGCCTCAAGTAGAAAGGTATTTCAGATGCCATACAGGTCGTGAATATGAGGAGTGCGGGCAGCCCGAGTTCAATGACACGGAATGAAACCTTGATAATAGCATTGTTCTTTTTTAAGACGCTAAACATTGCACTGACGAACTTATCCAACGGGTCGATCCTGGCGATCTTCCACCCGGTGCGGCCTGCGATATGGAAACCGGAGATGACTGTTCCTGCAAAGAGTGAATATATAATGATGAAAAACCACTCAGAGTTATACCTGTACCGGATGGCGCAAACCACCAGCAGCGACTGGATAAGATAGATACATAACACCGCTTCCTTCTGTTTGAAACCGATCTTCATGAGTTTATGGTGGAAGTGGTTTTTGTCCGCCTTGAAGGGAGAAACCCCTCTTGCCACCCGTTCGCACATGACGGTTAAAGTATCCAGTATGGGAAAGCCGAGCAGGATGAGGAACATAATGGGACTGAGGGGCTGTGAGCCCTGAGTGAGCGCTATGGACAGCGTTATGGCAAGATACCCGAGGAGCTGGCTGCCGGCATCTCCCATGAACACGGAGGCCGGATGTGTATTGAATGCGAGGAAGCCGAAGATAGAGCCTGATACGGCTACTGCGAACACGATGATTTCACTCTGGCCGGTCTGGTATGCAAGATAACCTATGCACAGGAAGCTCAGCAGGGTGATGCCTCCGGCAAGACCGTCGAGCCCGTCGGAGAGGTTTATGGCGTTGGTGACACCGACGATGACCAGCACCGTAAGCGGAACAGCCACTATGTCAGGAAGGATTGGAATCCAGGGGATTAACACTCCCAGCATCGATAACTTGATTCCTCCCAGGAATATGGCAATGAAGGCCGATATTAGCTGGGCGGAGAACTTCAAACGGTACCCGAATTCATGGATATCATCGAGGAAACCTTCTAGAACGATGATCGTTGAGCCAAGGAGAAGGGAAATCGTGAGGCGGTCGTGAACGGACCAGAGAAGAACCGGGATGAGTGAGCCAAGGGCCATTGCCATACCGCCGATCTTGGGGATAGGCACCCGGTGTACTTTCCTCTCATTCGGCATGTCCATGAAGCCATACCTGACTGCCGCCTCCCTGAAGAGAGGAATCAGAGATATTGTAACAAAGAGTGATATGAAGAGGGTCGAGAAATATATCATGATTTGCGTAATGGTTGAATCAAACCCGAAGACTCAGTTCGGGATGAATGCCGGCAATAAGGGGGCAATGACGCTTGCGAAGGAACGCAGACGGTCTTCCGCTTCACGGACGCTTTCTTTCTCATATATGGGGGTGATCATCCTCACCAGGGCGCCGTCAGTCCTTTTTTTTGTTAAGGCATCCCAGAAGGTATAGAACTTCAGCTGGAACGGATTCGTCAGGATTCTGCCCCGCTGGGGAAACCAGTAATACATGACCTGCCTATTCCCGTTGTTCTCCATGAGTACCTTCTTGACGGTAAAAGCGGAATGGTCCGTGTTGCCTGAGGTTATAGTGCAATCGACGGATTCGCTGAAGATCCACCCTGAGCCGGGGAGACATGTGGATGGGGAATGGATGGATTCACCTTTTCTCTGTTTCTCGTAATAAGCAATATAGAAATTTACATTTTTTCCCGAGGGGTCTTGATAATCGACAATCATATAGTCGCTGAAGGTCAGTGCATCGAGGAACTGTTGATCCATAGCCTTTCTTTCACCAGACCAGGGTCCTATCTGCAAGGGGAGTTCATGAAGACTTTTCCTGATGGGGATATGTTCACGGAATTCCATTCCGCGAGAGAGCACTATGGTAATGACCAGGAGGAGCACGGCAACGATGAACCGGGAGCCGATGAGGGGAGTTCTTGCTATTGGTGAGGATGAATACTGTTCCTTTTGGAAAAAGGGTTTCGATTCAGAAGTGTCTTTACCTGAAGAAATGACTTGACTCGGTTTGCTTTTTCTCAGGAGTTTTATCTCGAGGAGCAGTATGCCGAAGGATGTCATGAAGATGAACCATCCCGAGAAGTCATGGAAGAACCCGGTAGCAATCTTTTCGCCGAAATATTTATAGAGAATACCAGTCAAGGCTATGCGCAGGCTATTTGTAACAATGGACAATGGTACGGAGGACGCTATGATCGTTATCCGTTTCCATAAGGGATCCTTCATGTAGTAGGCAACCAGTATGCTGAGCACTAACAACGGGATCAGATATCTCAGTCCGGCGCATGCATCGACCACCTGAAGCTGGGCGAACCCCAGGTCTATGATGTTTCCCTCACGGTATGCCGACATCCCTACCAGATGCATAAAGAACACCCCGATTTTCGATGAAATGAGTTTAAGCCTGAGGGATGTATTGGCCATGAGAAGATTAGGCAGGGGGAACATGGCCAGGGAATATCCGAGCGGGAAGATGATGACCTTCATTTTCTTCCATCCCATGTGAAGCCAACAGAGCCCTATGACTGAGAGCCAGAGGGAAATGTAGAGAGAAAAAAACTCTCCCGAGAGTTCACCCACCCAGAAGAGCAGTAATCCGACGATAAGCACTGGGAGACCCATCCAGGTTTGTGTCGATGGAATTGAGGAGAGCCCGGACCTTTTCTGCCATATGAGATAGAGAAGAATCGGTGGTATGAAATAGGAATAGCTATAGTCCTCTCTTACCCAATCTGTAGTTATAAGCCAGCGAACCGTCGAGAAATAAAGCACGGATAGAATCACGCAGTACACACCAGCCAGCAACCATGACCATGATTTGGCTTTTATCATCTGACCCCCATGTTCAGTCATTATGGATCGTCTTATCTTGTATCCAACAGAGTTCATGAAGGAGTGTCTCCCATATCCGCTCTGATGCCTTGCCATCCCACTTGGGGGGGATGACGTATTCTTTCCTTCCGCTTTCCCGCACAGTTCTGTATGCATGGAGAACGGTATCTCTTCGTGTCCCAGCGAGAGTATTCGATCCCATCTCTACGGTAATGGGACGCTCGGTATTATCCCTCAACGTGAGACAGGGTATGCCTAACGCGGTGGTTTCCTCCTGCAGGCCTCCGCTGTCGGTAAACACCATGGCAGCATCCTTCCAGAGGAAGAGCGATTCCCTGAATCCTAACGGAGGTAACTGGATGATGTTTTCACAGAGATATATTCCGTGCTCGGTGATCATCTTCCTTGTACGGGGATGTACCGGAAAGAAGATCGGAATCTCCTGTGCGATGGTATTCAATGCATCTGCGATCTCTCTGAATGTAGCTCTCGAGTCCACATTCGAAGGCCTGTGGAGGGTAAGAAATGCGTAAATAGGGTTGTTCCTTTTCAGCGAGTAACTTGGAAATTCACTTACCTGGTGATTCTTAAGGGCATTCAACTGATGAAGCAGGTTGTCAACCATCACATGACCGACCAAGTGGATACGGTTGGATGATTTCCCTTCATGCAGGAGATTTTTTACACCGCTCTCCTCAGTAACGAAGAAATAATCGGAAATAGCATCGGTAAGCATCCGGTTGATTTCTTCGGGCATAGCGAGATCAAAGCTCCTTAACCCTGCTTCCACGTGCGCAACTTGTATGAGCAACTTCTTCGCCACGATGCTGCAGGCCATGGTAGAATTCACATCGCCCACTACAATAACAAGGTCTGGTGGCTCAACCTTGCAGAGGTCTTCAAAGGCGGTCATGATTCTCGATGTCTGGAGCGCATGTGTCCCTGAACCTCCATTAAGAAAATAATTAGGTTCCGGCAGCACAAGGTCATTGAAGAATGCCTGTGACATTTCATAGTCGTAGTGCTGGCCGGTATGCACGATCATGCATCTGATCTGGGGATGTAAAAGTGAAGCATGGTAGATGGGGGCTATCTTCATAAAATTGGGTCTGGCACCGGCTATGAGAAAGACATTCATCGTACGAGTTCCTTTGTGCTGTAGTAATGTTAAGAGCAGATCATTATGATCTTTTGCCTGAGCACGCGATATGCAAAGATCGGGAGAATTTTCTGTCTCCTAATCCTACTGGGCTCGGCCAAGAGCCGGTAGAGCCATTCGATTCCCAGCCGGCAAAAAATATCAGGAGCCCGTTTCACGGTGCCTGCAATGACATCAAGTGTACCGCCAATTCCCTGGCACACGCGCACATTCACTAAACTCTTTTTATAGTCAGATATCCACTTTTCCTGTGCCGGCGACCCTAAAGCCACAAACAGTATTTCAGCGCCGGAGTTATTGATATTCTCGATCAGTTCATCCATCTTATCATGGGGGACATATCCATTCGACCTCCCCACTATGCGGATGGACGGATAACGCTGCTTAATGGTGAGAGCAGCCTTTGCGTTGACATCTTCTCTCGCCCCGTAGATGAAGATCTTGTAACCTTGCCGTTCAGAGAGGGCGCAGATATTCTGCATGAGTTCGCATCCCGGGACTCTTTCCAGTCTGGCCCCATGGAGGATCTTAGCAGCTAGGACCATGCCGATACCGTCAGGAACGAGGAGGTCGGCATCTCTGAAAGCATCATAAAGGAAAGGATCTTTCGGAACCGTGTAGTTCTTCTCAGGATTAGATGCAAAGATCGTATGGACCTTATCACCCTTTTCTACATACTCACTGGTCATATACAGCGCATCTTCCATGGTTATAGGATCTACCCATGTATCCAAGATATTAAGCCTGTTCAGCATGATGCCCCAGTAACGAATGACGTTGTATTCTTAAGAGGCGAAGAATCGAGTCGTATGGTGGTATGGAAAGAGACATCACGAGGAGGTCCTTTTTTTTGGCAGGTAAGCACCTTACTTGGTTGGATAATGCCATATGCCGGAGAATACCAGCCTAGTAGAGGATGTTCACTTCCCTGTACCAAGCGGAGATCATCCTCTCCATGGAGATAAATGGAAATTTTTTCCCTATCATGTTCAATAATCCACCATTTTCCTTCCAGTTTCACTGTTGTATCAGGATGGAGATGAAAATTTATCTCATATCGATGGCTTCCTCTCCCTAAAAAAGTGTCTTTTATGATGATACTGGTTTCTTCCACGGCCTCTATTACTCTTTTATGCCATACCTGTTTCTTGAGCCTGGCATATCCGTCATGGAGTGCAGCAATGGTCTTGTTTGAACCTTTGTCTGAGATCTCGAGTAACTGGGTGGCGTATTCCCTGCTCCAGATAAATGCCGTCTCTTGCACAGCCTGGTCACAACCGTCCACATTCACTGTATTATGAGCCCTCGATCCCCTAAGATAGTCCCTCCAGAGGGGTGTACCGTTGTACCGGTAGGTGCCTGGGTCGACCAGCAGGGGTTTACCATTGCATGAAAGGGTTATCGAGAGTGCATCGGCATGGCCGTGATTGAAGAGCTGGGGCATCCCCAGCGGTCCATGATCAAAAGTAATGACGCAAGAGCGGTTCATCCTCAGGACGCTATAGCCTGATTGTGTATACACCATACAATCCGATGGATTTTGTAAAGGAGTGAAACGTTTCGGGGCCACTCCAGGCGCCAGGGCATGCCCGTCATCGCAGTCTCCTATGGCGGGCAGTTTCCCACATGTATCCGTGAATGAGGCGATGAACTCTTCTCCAAGAGCAAGTCTTGTCTTCATGTTTTTGCACTCGCATAGAGAATTTTTCTCAAGGAAATCTATTGCGAGCCAACACAGATCAAGTATGAAGCGCAGATAGGAAAAGGACTGCTCCAAAGGTCCACCGTCATCGAGAATTTGGTGATCTATTTCTTTCTTAAGGAGATTTATGCCAAGGGTAAGCCATTTCCGGCCTTCCGCCTTGAATCTGAAGACGGCCCCGCCGAAAATCAGGCCTACGCACTCGCAGATGGTATGGTTACCTGTTGATGAATAGAGCGAGAGGTTTTTGGATACCCACCAGGTATGTTCGTAGATGGTGTCCATGATCCTCGATGATGTTTCTGTCGTGAGATTGTCGAGAAAAGAGATGCAATAGAAAAAAATAGGTATCCTGAGTCCGCATTCCATAGCGCACATGTAGTGTGGGCCGCGGAGAAAAGGGTTGCTGTCGATCCACCCGAGAACTTCATCTCTGATAAACATCATCGCTTTATCCCGGCGTGTGTCGTTACGGTGAGGGATGAACCAGGACATGAGGAGCGTGAGATGTTGAAGCCGGGCAGGTTCCCATACTGCACGCATGTCTATGCCGTGGCCTGACGGGGAGATCTGCGTAGAAATAGTGTTCTTGTGGAAATCATGGAAAGCAGCGATGTCTGAAGGATTTTCATTGAGGGTGAATAAACGGCCGTTGAGTATTTCATTGATAATCCCGTCATCCCTCTCTATTGCAAGTACGGGCATAAGGAACTGCTTCGTTGTATGAACATCACAAGCAGGAGGCAATAGGAATATTTTTGATCTTAAGAGAGCTATTTTTATGTATATATGGAACGCTGCCTGTCTGGCTCTGAAGACCAATTCCAATAAAGAGGCATTCTTCGACCTCATCAAGTAGAAGTGAAATCTGGAACTTTTCATATTGTTTTGAATTGCTACGAAAGTAATTTCAGAATTGATGGATAATTATCATACATCAAAAACCATCCGATCTTCAGGTATTCGCTGGTTACCCATCTGAGATCAGGGATTCTGAACATCCATGCTTCATTATGGCGGTGTTGAGGATGTCCGGGTGCATAGGACAGGGAGTATGTATGGGTGTCAAAAACACTCTCAGCAATCATGCTCACACGGCGCATATGATATGGGGAACTTACAAAAGTTATTGATCGAAAACCAAGACTGTCGACGCCTTTTTTTGCAAGCATTATTTCAAGCTGGGTCTCTTCATAAAAACAATACCGCTTAAACTTCTTCAGTTCATAAACGGATGGATAACTGATTGAGGGTAAGTTCACAGGAATGATGGTCCCATTGTCCAAGAGGGTTATTAAGGTTTTTTTTGCAGGTATGAAAAGATATCGTATTCTTCCTCGATGCATAAGCTCCAGGGCCTTTTCTTCTCGCAGATCGTTTTCGGGACCCACAAGGAGCACGATACACTGGCCCACGGCGGACTTGTCTTTTTGATAAAGCAGATAACCTGGAGCAATAACGATTGCCGCGATGATAAGGCATAATATGGATGCTATGATGCTATATCTATTGATGTTACTGAGAAATCTCACGTCAGGAGATACCCTTGATATCGACCGGGAGAGATGACCTTAGGGATTCTATGATGGCGAAAGTGACCAGAGAAGTGCTGAAAAGTTCCTCTATAGGAATAGGGTTGTCACATCGATCCGTAATCGATCTGATGAATGTATCGACTTCGTGTTTCTGTCCCTTGTCCCGGCTCAATAGTTTTTTTACGGATCGTTTTCCTCCAGCATAGATGGCGACTTCCTTGAAGTCATTAATCACTGCCGTACGCCCCAGAGAGTATATTTCGACTCGCTCCTTGGCCAAGCCTTTATCGCCGTTGGCATAATAGGCAATGGTACCGATGGAACCGTTGGCATAGGTTAATGTGATATTCACCACATCATCCAGACCGTTTGATGTCATCAGGTTATTCGCATATAACGCAACCGGCAGCGAACCATTGATATAGGTCAACAGATCGACGAAATGGCAGACTTCACCAATGATGCGTCCTCCTCCGATTTCTGGGTCTTGAATCCACGAATCCGTCGGTATGCTACCGGCATTTACACGGTAGATCATGGACATGGGGCCGCTGCCGAAGGTGTCTTTAACCTTTTTAATCAATGGGGAGAAGCGCCTATTATAGCCTACCATGAGGATAGCATTTGCGAAATGATAAGCTTCGCTTATGCGCCCAAGTTCCTCTTCATTCAAGCACAGGGGTTTTTCCACGAATACATTCTTACCGGCCTCCAAGGCTTTAACTACATACTGTGCATGTGTATCGTGTCGGGTGGCGATAAAGATCGTATTGATAGTGCTATTGTCGATAATATCCTTTTCGTTCCCGGTGCAGAGATCAAAGCCAAAACGTTCAGCCACCGATCGTGAACCGGTGCTGGTAGCCGTCATCACACCGATTTTTTTGACCCTCCCGAGTTTCGGGATATTGGGCAGCAGATTGCTCTGCGCATAGGAGCCGGCGCCGATAAAGCCGATACCGACGTCATGTGACCTCAAATCTGGCTCAGACTCCTTGAGCTTGACCGGAGCACTTTGCAATACCTTGCTGGTATCATATTCAATGATGATGCCGACAAACGATTCAGACTTGGACATCATCATGTCATAGGCTTGCGGAGCATCGGCCAGCTTGAAGGTATGGGTGGTGAGATAGGATATATCAATTTTCTTGGTATAGATAAGGTCCTGGAAGGCCTGCATGTTGCGCTTTTCGGTCCAGCGCACATAGGCCGCCGGATAATCAATGCCCTTTTCCTCATATGCTGGGTCATAACGGCCTGGTCCGTAGGAGCAGGACATCTTCACTTGCAGTTCTTTCCGGTAGTAGTAGGGATCACGGTCAAACCCGGTGGGCACGGCTCCCAGCACGACTACGGTGCCTTTCTTGCGCGATATCGCACCAGCAAAATTAATCGGATCGAGCGAATCCGTGGCTGCCGAAAGGATCACCGCGTCACACCCGATGCCGCCGTTGAACTGCATGATCTTTTCCTCGATCCCGCTTCCATCTCTTGTCAAAGCCATATCGGTACAGTGCTTCGCAGCCATATCCACCATGTCTCCACTTATATCGACCCCGATCACCCGCACGCCAGAAGCTTTGAGTAAAAGGGCTGCCAGCTGACCAATGAGCCCCAAGCCTATAACGGCGCAAGTCTCTCCAAGGCGCAAGTCCGCCTGCCTGACTCCCTGTAGGGCGATGGCGCCCAACGTGTTGTAGGCGGCCTGCTTGAGATCGGCATCCTTTTCAAGACGTACACAGAGATTAACTGGAACACTCACAACTTCGGCATGGCACGCTGTCAGGCCACCACAGGCCACAAGGTCACATACTTGAAAATTTTGCACATCGCTTGAGACTTCCATTACCTCGCCGACACACGAATAGCCGAGTGACGAATAGGCGTCGAGCTTCTTCATCACGGCACGATAGGTTTGACTGATTCCCTGGGCACGCAAGGTCTCAAGGACCTGCTTTACCTGCTCCGGCCGTTCCTTAGCCTTGCCGATGTACCCTTTTCTAGCGGCTGATACTGTATCACTTTCCGTTCCTGCACTTATTAACGAATAGTGGTTTCTTATCAGTAAATGTCCTTTCGTTAGACTTGGGTGAGGTACTTCAAGGACATTCATTTTCCCATTCTTTAGTTGTTGAGTTATCATTCTCATAATAGCACCCATTCTCTAAAGCCAGTGTTCATACCAAAGGACAAGGTTCAAAAGATTCCATATCTTAAAACTGTTGAAACGCTTTTGCTTTTTATAATTATTAAAAACACTCAGTATAAAATCACGATTGAAAATATGATCTGTAATCTGGCTGTCGAGTATCTTACCTTTGGCATACTCATAAACCTTTTCCGTAAGCAAATTTGTTGCTGAGCCGCAAAACCCCCATTTCTTCCTATAGATGATTTCATCCGGGATTATTCCCTCTGCTGCTTTTTTCAATATGTATTTGTTATGTCCGTTTTTTTGTTTGAGTGAGGATGGGATTGTCAATGCAAACTCCACCAAGTCGAGATCGAGGAATGGGACCCTGGTCTCTATAGAAGCCCCCATGCTCATCTTATCAACCCGCATGAGCAGGAGTTCCGGCAGTCGGTTTATCATTTCAAGAGTGATCATTTTCCACATGGTATCAGCACCGTTTAATCGCGGCTGCATTTCCTTGATGAAGCGGCTTGAAGTCAAAGAAGCATCCGTCACATTTCGTACCAATTTCATCTTTTCCAAATCCCAGAAAGCTATTGAGTTTCCTAGAAAAAGCGGCTCATTATTCAGCGAACGGCGCATTGCGTCTGCAATATTTGGACGGAAGATATGCTTCGCTGTAGAATAGAAGAGCATCTTGGCAGAAGTCGGCAATGCGGAATAATATTGGTAACTGCCATCAGCAAGGTTCTTAAATAATCTGTAGGTGTCATACCCTGCAAATAGTTCATCGCTGCCTTCACCGATCTGAACCACAATTGTGCCCGATTCACGTGCAAGGCGTGATACATAATACAGCGGCACACACACAGGATCTGCAAGAGGCTCGTCCTGGAGATAGGCCATACGGGGCAGGAAATTGATGAAATCGTCGTCATTGATCAGAATTTCGTGATGGTTTGTTCGGAAGTGCCGTGCGACCACTCGGGCAAACTCGAATTCATTTGCCGGGTCGCCGACAATTCCTATAGAAAATGTTTCAACAGGCCTGTCCATCTGTTCCCTCATGAGGGCGACGTTCAGTGACGAATCAACACCTCCGCTGAGGAAGACGCCGAAAGGTACGTCTGAAACCATTCTCCTTCCCACCGACTGCCGGAGAAGGCGCCTGATCTCGGAAATGTAACCCTCCTCATCGAGAGAGTGCCTGTCGGGCTTGTAATGCATTGGATCCCAGTATCGGACCTTGTTCATAGAGCCGGTTCTGTCAAATTGTAAATAATGCCCAGCTTCAAGTTTATTTATATTCTTGAACATCGTATGTGGTGCCGGTACGTTAGCAAAGGTGAGATAATGGTATAGTGATTCCGTATCAAGGTTCGGTTGTATGCCGGGTAGTTTCAGCAGGGCTTTGATTTCTGAAGCGAAGGCGAGCATCTTATCGGATGTGAAATAATAGAGCGGCTTGACCCCAACGGGGTCGCGGACGAGAATAGTGGAACCGTCTTTTTTGTCATGAAGGGCAAAGGCGAACATGCCGCGGAAGCGCTTAAGGCTGCCTGTGATGCCCCACTCCCGGTATGCATAGAGGATTACTTCAGTGTCGGTCTCTGAGGTGAAGACATATTTCCCGGTGTGCTCCAGTTCCTTACGTAGCTCCCTGTAGTTAAAGATCTCACCGTTAAAAATGATCCATAACATTTCATCCGACGTACACATGGGTTGCCTGCCACGGGGAGACAAGTCAATAATTGAGAGACGGCGATGTGCAAGACCGACGAAGGTATCGTTATTCTGATAACAATATATGCCCGCATCATCGGGTCCGCGGGCTATCATCGTATCCCTGGCGGAAATGATGTCGCTTTCTTTGATACTATAGGTTTTTTCTGATATTAGTCCGATGAATCCACACATTTTTACATCCCATAATCATGGTATTGTGATTTTATCCCTCTGAAGAAAGAGTGAGGAAGAATTCCAAGGCATTTTTCACATGCTTATCATAAGCAGAGATTGAATACCTTTCATCGTAAAGTTTCCTGCCCGCCATACCCATTGTGGATCTCAGTTTCGGGTTGTGCACCAGCATAAGCACTTTAGTAACAATCTCTTGGATGTTTCGCGGATTGACTATGTACCCGTTTATCCCGTCAAGAACTGCCTCAGGGATGGCGCCGATGGGTGAAGTAATTATTGGTATACCCCATTGCATGGCCTCAAGGTTGACAAGAGGAAACGCATCCTTTTGGGTGGGATATACAAAGATATCTGATGATCCGAAGAGGGCTGCCTTCTCCGATCCGTAAATCCCCCCCGGCATATCCACATAATCCTGCAAGCCTTCCTGAAGAATGAATTGCCTTAATTGATCCGAGAAAATTGCATTGTGGGGGTTACCGGCAAGGATAAACTTTACATTTCTTTCTTGAAAGATCAGCATCTTGGCCATATGCAAAAATTCCATGGGGCCTTTCGATGGGTCCAGGTTCGCCAGAAAGACGATCCTTACCGGGTTACCATCCGGGCACGTAGGCATTCTCCGGTCCGGGTTCATATCGGGAACGGTATTCGGGAGGATGAACAGGCGATTTTCAGGTATAAACATCCTTACATCCTCTTTGAGTCCTTCGCCAAGAATCATTCCACCGCATGAGGAAGAGAGGACGTCTTTAACCATGTGACTGACTAAGGCTACGGAATGTCCGGCATACTTCAGATACCCTGCTCCATGAAAGTATAATACATAAGGGATCTTGAAATGTCTGAGTACACGGATCATCAGACTATCTATCAAGAATGCACTCAGCCCTACAGTAATAAAATAAACGCATAAGTCAGGCTTTTCTTCCTTGACCGATTTAAAGAGGCGGACAAAGAGAGGGAACACCTTGAATAATTTTCCCAGAGAAACCTTCCCGACCTCATCATTTTTCTTGGAGAATTTTTTCTGTACGATTCCACCCTTAACCCCGTTTCTGCCCAGAGACTCTAGAAATATCTGCGCCATGATGTTTGACCCGTGGATAGGAGGCGGTAGCTGGCCGATGACAAGAATTTTATTTTGCATGGTAATCATTATGGCAATTTATCTCTGAATTGTTGTCTTGAGATCTTTCAACCTTTTTTGGATCGACAGTTCATGACATATCAATAGGTACAGGGAGAGATGGATCATTTCCGGACAAGTTCCGAAAAGATTTTAAAAAGCATTTTTGCAACATTCTCCGATCTCCAACACGATACTGAATCCGAGACCGCAGACCAGTCGTAAAAACCTTGGGCAATACGGGTGATGGCGTCGGCAATCCTTTGGGGCTGCGGGTCATCAAGTAAGATACCGTTCTTGCCATCTTCAATGAGATCAGGTATTCCCCCAACACGTGTGGCAATGGCTGGGGTTCCACAGGCAAGTGCCTCCAAGACAACCATGGGAGTGCCTTCCATGAGAGAGGGTAGCAGCAGAACATCAGCCATGTTGTAAAGACCACTTAACTGGTTATGAGGTACATATCCCAAAAAGACTACTCTGGACTTTAGCCCCTTAGCCGCCACCTGATTTTCAAGATCTCTTCTGAGAGTTCCGTCACCTGCAACAATGAGTTTCACCTGAACCTTATTGCTGAGATGCTCAAGACTCTCAATGATTCTGTCAACCCGTTTGACCTCTTCAAGGCGGCCTGCAAAGAGCGCAATGAACTCATTATTCGTGCAACCGTATCTTTCTCTTGCCTGTTTCCTTGCAGCCTCGTCAGGTTTGAAAATCGAGGTATCGACACTATTCATGATAAGCGATACTTTCGGGCCCGCACCGTTTTCAATTGCCTGATTCAGGCAGGGTCTGTCTATGGCAATAATCCAATCCGCATGCCGGTAGATGATACGGTGTATCTCGTCGAAAATCCTTACGAAGACCCGGTTCCGTGCCCATCTGAATTTAGCTGTTGAGAGCGGGTTGGCTGAGCCGTGTTGATGAAAAATCACCGGGATCTGAGAATTAAAAATGACGAAAGGAAGCGCACATTCGGGAGAATGGACGTAAAGGGCCTCCACCCCTGATTCAAGAATGCGTTTCCTATGGAGGAAGTATGTGCAAAGCGTAGGAAATCTTCTTGGTATCACGGTTGATAAATAATTCAAATTCGCTATAGGGATAAAAGATGTATTCGGAAGGATTGGTACTTCCTGCCAGTTCATGGCGTTGCCATATCCTATACCGAAAATTTTTACGTTCATGGGAAGCTCTGAGACAATATTGCTGATAAAGCCGCTTGCGCCACCTCCGCGCTCGGGCCTTGTAAAATCGGTTCCGTCGAGTATACCTAAGGTAAGTCCATTTTCCATTTAAGCCCCCATAGAATACAGCATACCTCAGCAAGGCGGTCGAAGAATCCAATATGATTCAATGGTATTTTCCTAAGCGAAGTATTGCAGAATTCTGTCGGCAATGATGGTATATGAGTAGTTGTTGATGACATATTCACTGCCGGCTTTGGCCATGGCGGTCCGGGCAGCCGGATCTTTAAATAGCTTCACAACGGCATCGCATGCAGAAGCTTCGGTATAATCGCAGAGAACTCCGCCTCCCGATTCCCTGAGCACCTTCTCCTGTTCCAGAATCCCCAGGTTACCTACTACGGGAACCTTACAGCCCAGACTTTCATACATTTTCGTCGGCGACGAGATCCTGAAGGAATCGTTCGTCGGCGGTATGAAGGAGAGGCTGAGGTCGCAGTACTGGAGATGATCCTGCAAAGTGTCACGATTAACCTGTCCGACAAAAATCACATCCTCCAGCATGTGGTTATCCTGACAGAATGCGATCATCTGCTCCTTCTCCCAGGGCTTGGCTGTCTCTCCGATGAGCAGGAGCTTGCAGTTGTTGATCTTCTCCTTCACCTGCACAAACGTCTTTAGGAGAAATAAAGGGTTTCTCACAAAGCTCAATGTCCCAAAGTAGGTGATGATATGGTGGGTCTTCTTCAGTTTTTCCATGGCGGGAATCTTTTTTCGTTGGCGTTGCAGCCATTCTTCACTGACGCCCATAGTAAGCGGGACGATCTTTTCAGCGGGTGCAAGGTGTGTGATCAATTGCTTGTGAGATTCGGTGATGGGAAATATCATGTCGGAGTGCCGGATGGCCAGAACCTCGAAGTGCTTGAAAAAAATTCCCTGCACGGCGTAATATAACCTCCAAGCTCCCGTAAAGAGCTTGTAATAGTCGAATTCCAGAGACCCAGCTACCCCGGTGCATTGGTAATATACCCGTATCCCATATAAATGTTTAATGAAATTTGCCAGATAACCGAAAAGGGGACAATCCCTGACCAGAACGATATCGATCGCATAGCGACGGATCGCCCACATCAAGCGTAAAAATTCCGATACATCAATGAGCTTGTTGAGAACCTTCCCCTTTGTGTTACTGCGGTCATGGAGATTGCGCAGCAACACTGTACTGTTGTGCCAGCGCACGGTTTTGCCCTGTGATGTATCTCCCAGAAAGAGCCAAATAATGTTGACCTGCTTGCCAAGTTTGTCTGCAAACACGGTATCAAGCACAGTCTCAGTACACGGATATTGGTAGTAGGTGATTATCAAGAGGTTCTTTTTCTTCATATGCAACACTTAGTTCCTTCCTGCCGATCAAATGTTTCAGGTTTTGTATAAGGGCCAACACCATGAAGAGCGAATAATTGAAATCACCATGGAAAAGCCCGTTTGTTATCCCATTCATGTAGATCATGAGTGCGATAACCATTAAAAAGGAAATATCTCGTCCAAGGCCGGTGGGGGTTATGTTGAATCTTGTTTGCGGGAATACAGTAAAAAAAAAGGACATGAAGAGGGCATATCCCACCAAGCCAGTGTAGGTGAGCAGTTGGATATGTACGTTATGACAGCTTGCCGCCTCCATATGTGTGTTTCCGATTCCGACGCCAATTATCGGATTGTCGAGGAAACGATCATACTCAGCATGCCACATATAAGCCAAACCGTAGAGGCTAGACCGCCAGTGATCGACATTGATCAATCTCTGATAGGATTCAAAATGTTGTAGCTGTGCGCTGGTGTAATGGAGCTCGAGCCGCGATTCGGCTCGAGAATAATCTTGAAGGGATGCGCTTCCGGCCAGTGAGATCGTTAATGCAAGTGTTATCGCCGTGATGGTCACAAAGAAGGCGCGAGAGAAACCCGTCCTGACAATAAGATAATAAAACGGTGACAGGAGAAGGCCCAACAAAAAGTTGCGTGAGAAACAGACGATAAAGGCGGTGAGGTAGAGTATGTTTACTGGAAGCAATGAGGTTTTCTTATAGGAGATGGACAGGAAAAATGCCATGATGAAGAAGATGGAGGCCTTGAGCGGGTCGATGTTGAATGCGTATATCCGTGCATGGGATAGCACGTATTGAAAGATGAATCCTATGGCAAGCATGGCGACCGAGACCAAGATATGGACTTTGAGTTGTTCGAACTTATTCGGCTCATCGATGACGAGCCGTATGAGGAGGTAGATCAGGAAGGGGATGAATATGCTGTGGAAGTACGCATATCCGCTTTTCATGATGTTCGGGCTTATCAGAAAGAACGAGAGCCCGAACACTAGAAAAAGCATCAGTATGAAATCCGGTTTCCCCCATGAAACACGTGGTGGATTAATGAAAGACTTGATGATTGCAATGAGCACCAGGCCGGTGACTCCCAGCATATACAGGTCAAAGGTTATAAGGCCTATCTTATACACCGGTAGGGCGCTTTTAAACGGCATGATAAATAATACGAGGTTGAGGCAGAGGGGGGTATCGTACAACGCGAGCGCTAAGTAGACGATCATATTGATGATAATCACCAACGAATTGCTCGGTTCCAGCAAGGCCAGCTTGAACAGCAGGAATTCGGATCCGAACATAAACAGAAGCGCTGCATAGAGCACGAGCTTTCCGAATTTCATGTACTGATCTCCTGCTGTGGACGGGCATTGCCTGACCAGTGATCAAGGGCATAGAACAGGGCATATGACACTATGATGTACCCGCAGCTTAAGGCCGATGTCCTGAGAGTTCCGTTTAAAGCCTGCATGCCCTCATCGAGATATACAATAAGCATGGCTATGCACGAACTGATGGCGGCATAAACCAGATGACGGTAGTTAAGCGGGAAGATCTTGTGCTGCCGGTAATTTGCGACGCCCAGGATTGTTTTCGACATTACCATGCTTGAACAAGCAGCCAGAGCGGCCCCGGTTATCCCAAGCTTTGGTATGAGTAAGATATTCAAGAGGATGTTGAGAAGACATCCTGCCAGGGCGGAATACAACGGCATACGTGTTTTGCCCGAGGCGACGAGGGAATCTATGGCGGGCCCCAGCAGGGCCTCTGAAAAGATACCTAGGCTTAGTATCCACAAAACCGTTGCTCCACCGGTATATTCCCTGCCGTAAAGTATCCCGAGAAATTGCCGTGCAAACAACATGAGGGTTCCCAGCACGGGCAGTGCAATCCGAAACACGGTGAGCGCAATCCTATTGTAGGCAGCCTTGATCTGCGCGGGGTCATCTCCCTGCAAGATCTTTGCAAACAACGGCAGTGAAAGGTAGTAGAATGCCATCGGTATGATCGACATCATTGATGTGATGGAATAGGCTGCACCATAGATCCCGATCTCACCTGGGGGAAGAAAGTATCCCAGGCATAGCCTATCAACCTGTGCATAGATAATGACTACCAGTGTTTGTAGGCTCAGAGGCCAGGCCATACGGAAAAGGCCGGGTGTAATGGACTGATCATAGTAAGTCACACGCAGCTTGAGTTTAAGTGACCGGTAGGCCGTCAGCAGGGTGGTGGTGAAAATGATGATGTTGGCAAATGTGAATGCGTAGCAGGCTGCTCGCAATCCGTATCCCAGAGAGAATAAGGCGGTGAACAAGGCGATCTTAACCAGCGGCAGCAAAAGATCCTGCAACAGGATCTTAGGCCTAATTTGCTGGTATCCCCTGAAGAGTGAGACCAAGAGAGAATTACCGATCGTGAATGGCACTGACACCGAGAGTACGATGAGTACCCGGGCCAGCTCCGGAAGTCTGAATACATGTAATGATAGTATGCCTGATACGGCACCGATGACCAATGCCATGATAATCCCTATGCTGATGCAGGAGGACATGACAAGCGAGATGACGTCATTGATTTTTTTATACTGCTCATTGGTCCTGAATTCCGAGATGTATTTCGGTAACAACCCCGCCATACCCAACCCGGAGGGGGCATTGACCAATTCAAAAATCGACAGTCCAAGCACCAGTACGCCAAAGTCATGGGAATGGAGAGTACGCGCCAGCAGGATGTTGTACACCATAGCCAGCATCTTGTTGAAGACCAGTCCGGCCATGATCAAGACGCTTCCGGTAAGAAAAGTTTCCCGTGATAACGATGTGAGCAATTTGTGTTTCATTCTCAGAATCTTACTTTGGCGGTGTTTGTTGTTTGCCAAGCTCACTGGCTAAAACCTCTATTTGAGCATCATTGAGCAATTCGAGTACATATATAGCCACTCCATAGCTATCACCATGACGCGCGGCTTTGACGTATCGTCCAAGCCAAACTGGTGATTTAGCACTAAGTATACCCGGAGAGTTTTCGTTATAATCTGCCAGCAGCATGATCAGGCATTCAGGTGTTGCCAACTCACTCCGTACTAGGTCTGTATAAGCGAAGTTCGGGACCGGCCCGTAATCCATGTGAAAGATAACATCAATCAGCCCGGCATTGGCCCAGGACAGCTCTTCCCTACCTTCCGGATGTGGTCCCATGTCGCTGGGACGTGCAAAACCATCTATACTGACCAGAACAGAAGGTTTCCGGCTTTTTACACCGGAATGAACACGTTCGACCACATCCCTAACCGCAAGATCCTGCCACTCCTGCAGATGGGTATCAGTAAGGTTTTTATTATGTCCTGAAACGATCACGTCCTGGAGCAGATCACGCGAATAGAGCTCTTTGTACTGCTTGATGCAGGAGCTGCAGGTACAAAACCCCATAGTGCGAATATAATCGAGATTAATGCCGTCAATCCGGTAGCGGGCAACGACATCCATGATCATGTTCACGATGAAGTCCCTGAATGTCTTGTTATGGATATCGAATGCATCGTTCGGTGTCTCCGGGTTGTAATATTCCTCCAGGAATGCGCGCTGCCGTAGGGTTACGCAGAACCAGGGATGGACCTTAATACCGCTTTCATGCGCCAAGTTGATTATCCGTTCAAGGGGATCACCATTATCGAATGATAACCCGAGCTCCGGAGGAGCAACAGAAGAAGGGTATCTCGTTCCTTTGCCGTGCCAGACACAAGGAATGTACACATTGAATCCCGAACGTTTAACTTTTTCTATCGTTTTTCGAGCTCCATCCTCTGTCATCCATCCGGTGCCTTCATCTAAGATGGCGTGAATGGCACGGATACGTGCATTGTCCATCGGGCCGATGGCCTTATAAACAGGTTGAGGGGCATACTTCGAATAAGCCGATAATATCTCTTCAGCCGACAAGGATTGTCCGTATATGGACATCTCGTCGATATCACAGTTGCCCCAGCGGTCATGGGCAAGATAAGTTCCCTGGTCACAACCCATGAAAAGTTTCCCTCGCGGGTTGAAGTCTGGAGAGGACTTTAGGGGGGTTGAACCGGCACAGAAACCGTTTATATAGAACTTCAAGCCTTCCGATGTGTCCCAAGTGCATGCAAGATGTATCCAGCGACCTTTCTCATACAAGATCCGTTGATCGGTATTAATGAACTCCTGATTCTGGAAGACACAATACGTAAATTTTCTGCCTCCTTCAGATTCCCACCATCCGTCCGTGATCACAAAATAAGCTTTCCGTGGATCATCCCATTGAAATGAAATGAAGGTATGGGATGATAATGTATCCTTGCCGTATCGCTTGGGAGAATCCCAGTGCGGTCTCAGCCAGAACATGATGGTCCCGGAACGTGAATTTATCAGGTGGTGTATAGGGAAGGAGATAAACTCCCCATTGTTAAGCTTTAGGGCACCCCCGCTGACTCCATCTTGAATGATGGAGCCCCCATGTGTTTCGAGAGTAAGCCATGAAGGCTGATCAGCTTTGATTGATCTATCGAAATGTGCGATGAATACGGGTTTTAGCGGGTCCGACGTGCTGTCAGCAAGTACATTCATGGATAAGAGGCAGAATGCGGTAATCAATGCGTAAAGACGGAAGGATGTTGATCGGAATAAATAGTTGCTATTCATGAGACCTTCACTAACACGTCACTTACATCAATAACGTATTACAATCGAGCCCTGATCTATAAGATCACTTCGACTTTTCGAGCAGGAATTCTGCCAAGTAGGAACCATCCTGCCCGGTAATGCCGGTAATGAGAGCCTTCTTCATGTCTTCCCTTTCGCCAGAACGAAGTACACATTTGCGGGGCCGAGTTTCTGCCATATTGTGGTGCGATGATATTTTGTGTTCCTTCTCAAAGCCAGGCAAAGCACGGCATCTAAGAGGGTAAGCCCCAAAGTGTTGTAGGCGGCGATACCGAGCTTATCCGTAAGCTTCGGGATCGCCGGGAAGATACATAACGAGCGGCGTTTGATCGTGAAGCCTGCATCTCCGATTATTTCTTCGAATATGTTTAGCGGTATGCCGCGTTCATTTTTCGTCAAACCACGCCGGGGTTTTGTCCAGTCCCCCATCGATATGATCGGTTCCCGAATGAGCATGCGGCCGTCTCGGGCCAAACAGCGGAAACATTCACGCAACACATAGGACACGTTGGGAATATGGTGCAAAACACTGAAACTGGTGATCAGGTCGAAACGCTGATCCTCAAAGGGCAGACACCCTTCCATGGTGGGCTTTTCGTAACGACACGGGGTGCGCTTAATCCGGGTATTGACGGCGAAAGCGTCGGAAGGGTCGAGGATCGTGATCTCCTGGATACGATCAGCTAGCGGTATAAACTCTTCTCCGTAGGCTGCCCCTATGCCGAGCGCCTGCCGGAAACTTCGGGACCCCAAATGCCTGTACCCATGCAACCAGTCCAGCGTGCGATACAGATAGCGGTACGATGCCCGGTCTCTTGCTCCGAGATCGGCATAGCCTTCCTTTTCGTCATCGAACCATGCCGCGATCCGATCAATCGGGAAATCATTACCGTACAATTTCATGCCGGATAGATACAACGAAATATCGTCAGACATTAGTAGGACCCCTGTACTCCCTGAATTCGGGCAGTGTGTTTTCGACATGCGAGATCTTTCACCGCACAGCGGCAGTCTTGCTCATAAGGCGATTTCTGGCAAAGAACATAGAATACGTGGTGAATAGATAGCATGCCCTTAAGCTGAGGGTTCGTATCATATCGTTTCCAAGATGTACTTCGGTAAAAGGCTGGCCACGCCGAGTCCGGCAGGGACATTGGCCAATTCGAATATCGAGAGCCCCAGCGTGCGCAGTCCGAAGGAGGGAGCGTGCAACGAGGACATTGTTGCTCATGGAGAAGGCATTGCCCATCACAAGACCGCCCAGCATCAGGATGCCAGCCGTCCACAACGGTTGGTTCCGAGGTGCGGTGTAACAGGCTACTACGCACCTGCAGGACTCTGAAGGAGGAAGACATCATGCAGGTTGAAGCACGCTCCGGCATACTTCGATGAACTTGGCACTTATGCCTCGGGCCGAATGATCATCGAGAAACCTTTTCCGCCCATTTTCTGCGATGTGCCGATAGGTGTCTGCTTGTTGGATAACAGCGTTCAACCGCGGGACGATCGTATCATCCGCCGCCACGATCGCATCTATGTTATCATTGAAATTATAGTGGTTAGATGTAACAATGACAGGTGTTCCCACAGCCCAGCAATCACCGATGAATCCCCATGATCCCCACTTGGCCGGCGAATAGCCGAAGAGACTCTCGGATATCAGTGCAAGACACTGATCCCTTTCCAGAAAGGGACGGTGGAGGATCCTTCCAGGGTATTGCGCCTCCAACGCTTGAATGACCGGATAATACCTCCCCGAACCAACTACCCAGAACTCCTCGATCGGAGTATGGGCGAAGATCAGTGGTATCGTTTGTGAAAAACTCTCGATGCGCTTATGTTCATCGAGCGCCCCGATGAAAACGGTCCGTTTCGCCTTGCGCGTCCACTCGGTCATGATGGGTATCCCCGGCGGTACTTCGGACGGCCACGGAATGTAGTAGGTGTGTACCTTTTGAATATGCCTACCGCGATCGTCGTGATGGCAGGAAATGATGGCCGCTGAATGCCGACATACTAATTTCCAATGGAGAAGGCACAGCGCGTTATATATCCTCTCCCCCCCCACGATCCTTTCCAGATGGCGTTGTCCGGGAGCGAATCCAGGTGAACGATGCTTGGCGTGAAAGAATTCGACCCTGGTGACGAGGGGTATGCGCAACGCCTTGAAGAGCCCAAGCCAGATCAGATTGGTTGTGAAAGGGGTGTCGGAAAGAATGATCTCGGGCTTGAATTCATAGATAATGTTTTTTATCTCAGGCAACTTGCGCAGAAGAGAAACCGTATGTCGCATTGCTCGGGAATCTTCGAAGATCCGGTGTATGGACAAATTTCCATCCCTCTCGTAGACGGGAGAATACTCCGCGCCGCCGGTTTTCAGTCGATCGCGTCTGACCGACACGACGGCGACAGGGTGGCCTTGCTCGGCGATATGACGGTAGACATGGTAAATGTCGCTGAACCTCTTGTCGATACCTGGCGATATCAGCAATATTCTCATGGCGCAACACAGTCCTCTATTATCCGTGATGGTGTAGATGTTGTATAGGATGACGAGATTCGCTTGATCCCGTGGATGCTATAACCCTGTTCAAACAGGAACTCGGCCAGATAGGAACCATCCTGCACGGTAATGCCTGTGATGAGCGCTTGTTTCATGACTCTCTCCCATGCAATGGGGTAAATCCGAATGTTATGCGCGGTAAGCTAGGAGGCAGCGGTCATGGATTTTGAAACAGTATCAGCTCGACACTCCCGGGATTGACGGTGCACCTTGGGCGGACAGAAACATCCCTATGATGTCCTCAAGCGAGAGATTCGGGAGGCTTGAGGCCTGGCTCGGTGCCGAATATTCCATCCATGAAATGTTTGTATATTCCTCGACCGTAGTGCCGTTCCCCTTATTGTAGCTCACACTCTCTGGTAGACCGGTCACGGTGTTGTATATATAGTCCCAGGCATCGGTCCAGTCAGGATTATTGTTCCAGTCCTCATTATCGGTGTTCCACGAATAGGAGCTTTCCAGCACCTTGTTCCCATGGGCATCATAGGAGTATTCATACTTTTGATTCGTGTCAGTCTCCGGGTCGTCCTCAACCTCGCTGGCCATGTTCCCCTTGTCGTCATACGTGTAAGTGAGCGTTTCAGGAGGCGTTGTCGGGTCGGTATCAGCATAGATATCCTCTTCGACGAGCTGGCCCGAAGTATTGTATGTGTAGGTGTTGTAGCTCGCCGGGGGCTGGGTGATGTCCCCGTTGAAATAGGTACACTTCGATACTTTGCCGTCGCTTGTGTAATCGATTTCTTCCGAATCACTCAATGTCTTTGTTCCGTTGCTGTCAACATCATAGGCGCGTTTGATGGTGCTGCCCGACGCATCTTTCTCATAGGTGTATTCGACGATCTGTACACCGGAACCGAGAGAAGAGAGGTCAGTGGTATCGGAAAGGATGTTACCCGAATAGTCAAGGACTACATCTTTCTTTGCGATCACTGAGGGTGTTCCGTTGCTATAGGAATACATGACGGTTGACACGGTAAAATTCTGATCGCTGAATACAACATCCATGGTCGCCGATTCTTGAAGCACCTTATTGCCGTCTTCATACTGGATTGCATTCGGGAAATAGAGGCTCGTACTTTTTGTCTCCTCGGATGAGGCCGTGCCGCTTCCGCCGCCCCCGCAACCTGCAAGAAGGCTTAAAGATAGGAGAGAAAAGACCAGTCGGATAGTGATTTTTTTCATAGACATGGGACGCTCCTTCAAAAAAGTGTTCTTAGTAATGTTCCTGTGTTGCTATCATGATGATTTACAAGATGATTTACATGGGTCGGTTGCATGGGCATACAGCTCCGCCCTACGAGGTGATGATTCCTGCCCCATACAGCTCAAATACTGGTTCCAATCCTGGTGACTTAATTCTCATAGAACGATGATTTGAGAAAATGCCACCATACCCGGCAGAGACCACGCACAATCCTAAAAGGTGCAGTGGTCATGCAAAGGCTGTATCTGAAAAGACACCGTTTTGGATTTCTTTTCGATGCCCTTAATGCTTCAGAACCTCTTCGAACTGTTCAATCCTGCCGACACTCCCCTGAGAAAAATTGACCTTGATATAACCGGTGAATTTCTTCTCCTGGAGGTGTTTCAGGTGTTCGATCAGTTTCTTGTACTTTTCTTCAGGACCTTTGTTTTCCCTTTGCATAACATCCACTTTGAATCAAACGAGGCTGCCACATAAATATGCTCTGCCCTTTGGGTTGATATTTTTTAAAATCCCACCGTCAGGTGAATTTTGTATTAAGGTTCAATGAATTTTGTGTGAAATTTTTTCGGGTCAAGATCAGGTTGCGGCCTAGGTTGTTATCCGACGATATTCAATGAGCTTTTTAACGCAAAATTCATGCAAACTTAATCCATGCTTCATGGAGCATGCTTAAAGATAGGGATCAAAGGAGAATACATGGGTATACCTTTACGAATAAAACGCACCCCTGAAAAAGGCACCAAAGAATACCTAAGCCGTTTACGAAATATCCTCGACATCGAGACAAAGAACGAATCAACACGTGCCGAGTCTCTGCCATTCTCGCTGGATGATACGACCTCGGGCGCAGAAAATGAGCTTCAGACGACCGTTGCAGGGAGTAAAGACCAAGTCGATCTTCCCATCAGCATTCTTACGTCGAGCTACTACCGGAATATGTTGCGCCGGATAAACGCGGGTGATGCACCCAAAAAGCTCCTGAACGACCTCATGGAGTATATCGATGACAACACGGAAGGGGTATGGGAGAACAGCTGGGTCTGGTTCCCGCGGAGGTTTTTGAGTGTGAATGCCAACCAGATATTCCTGTCAGACCTCCATGCAGACAAGAATGAAACCCGCTCAGGCAGACGCTCGGATATTGAACATTTCATCATCAGGCGTGCTTCGGAAGAATGTCTGCGCATCCCGGTCAGCTATCTGCTCAAGCTCGCGCTTGCAGATGCTCTCGGAGGGTACGGCAGCA
>Ga0326727_10005921_pt1 | contig 34227 bp, 31 predicted proteins | sample MB2enrmetagenome_FD_207643 | JGI IMG/M metagenome (GOLD analysis project Ga0326727, IMG submission 207643) | Lab enriched peat soil microbial communities from McLean, Ithaca, NY, United States - MB29MY | ecosystem: Environmental > Terrestrial > Soil > Wetlands > Peat | place: USA: New York...
TCGGGGACATCTGGCAACTGCATTATGCGCTCGCAGCAGGCACCGCGAACAATGCTCCGCAGGAGTTCATCGCCAACTTGGAAGAACACTGCCAGGGAAATTGGATCAAGATTTCAGCCGAAGCGGATGGCCAGTTTACCGTGACCAACAGCCGAAATGGAAAGACAAAAACCTATCAGCCGGTTGCTCAATAAGAGCCTTTGGGTCCAAGAGCCACGCTTTGCGCCAGTCAGGCGAGCCAACCCTCATGGGGGTAGTTCTGCATCAAAGGTAAGGAAGCCACGGCTAACACGGCTAGGACGCTTTTTTGGAGAAGGAGGGTCACCGTGAAATTTGCATTTGGAATGGTCTGCTGCCTTGCGCTCACCCTGGCGTTTGCTTTTCCTTCCTGGAGTCAATCGAACACGAACCAGAACTCTACCGGCCTGAAGAAAACCGTGCGAGGGAAGAAAAAGGGTCGTGGGCCTGGGAAGGAGATGGGCAAAGGCGGAGAGGACATTGGGAAGGGCGTCGCCAAAGGGTCGGCGAACCTGGGCAAAGGTGTGGCGGGAGGCGTCGGGAACCTGGCTACAGGAAATGTCGGGGGCGCTGGCGCCTCCGTGGGCAAAGGGGCGGGCGGGTTCGGTAAGGACGTAACCGTCGGCACAGCTAAAGGACTCGGGAAAATCGGCAAGGGAAGTGTGGGAGAGATCAAGAAGCTGGATAAGAAATCCAAGAAAAAGCAGACGACGATGACCCGCTTCCCAGGGTCTTCCGCCTTCGCGTGATGGCTCGCCGAAAGGCTACAGAAACACCACGAAGCATTGCTCTGAGTGGTAAAGAATCCTATCTTTACTGTAGGGAGGCAGAGTAAAGATGGCATATTCTAGTACCATCAGCAGTAAAGGCCAGGTGACCGTGCCGCAGGAGATCCGCATGCGGTTGGGACTGAAGGAAGGCGACAGGGTCGAGTTCGTCGTCGAGGGAGGCAACACCGTCATCCGGCCCCTTCGCTCCGAGGAGAATCCCTTTGAGGCCTATGCCGGAGCGCTGGAGGGAGCTTTTCCGCATGGCGTTCGTGAGGTCAACGCCTGGGTGGAGGAAATGCGACGGGAGAAGCGCTCGCGGCGATGAGAACGGCAATCGATACCAACGTCATTCACATAACCAGTAGCGCCTGGCCCGGTTTCAGCCGATGGATTTGACCATCGACGCGTATCTCAATAGGGTTCTTCCGTGATGAAAGCAGGACCTGCCGCACCTTGTAGATATTATCGGTCAAAACGAGCTCACCAACCCCACCCACTCCCGTAAAGATGTCCTCCTGGTCTGCCCGCTTTTCCGAGGGGACCAACGCCACGCTCCTTCCCACCAGCTTATCGAGCCCCTCCTGGCGGCCGGCGGGGGTAGCGGTGAGTAATTCATGGAAGTGGGGAAATAATTCGACCGGCTTACCATACGGGGTACCGAAAACCAACTTTCCAGGTCTACGGCTTCGCTGCCGCTGCCTCCAGTCGCACCGTGACAATCTGAAATGGCTTGATGGAGAACTCGAACCCATGGGAAGAAACCGAGACCGGCCCCTCCTTCCTCTCCAAAGCATCACTCATCCAAGCCGACTTCACGTCGAGCAGCGGAGTTTCCACTTCCACAGTGCTCGCTTTGCCGGCCACTTCCAGAAGACGCAAAATCGTGCCGTCGCCATCCTCGGCTATCTTCCAGGTTTCCAACACCACGTCGGGTGGGCGCACTTGCAGGAAACCGGCCCGGGACGAAGCCAGTGGCCTGGCAAAATTGATCGCTTTATCTTGAGAAGTGATCAGGTCCGTTTCCAGGGGTGACATCTCCTCCCGGCCCAGCCGGCTGAGATCGGCAGGCGAGAGGTCTTTGCCGCTGGTCAACACATAGCGGAAAGTGAATTTCCCGCCCTGGCCCGCGGCGTAGTTGGTGAAGTAGTAGTTGTTCATCACATAGGAGAAGATGGCGCCGGGGCGCCGGCCGAACTCATCCGGCCACGTCCCGCGAACAATGTCTCCCAAAGCGACCAGCGGAGCATCCACCGGAACCAGCGCCGCCGTCACGCCGCCCTGCTCCGCCGCCACCCAGTGCTGCACGGAAAACCATTCCTTGCCGGCTCCGGACAGTTGATTGCGGCTGGGGTCCACGAATCCATTCTGAATCTCGTAGCGAAACTGCGGATGCTCCATGGCCAGGGGAAATGCAAAATAAACGCCTTCCTTGGTGTGGACCTCCGTCTTGAGCACATGGTTGATGAATCCGATTTTCTTCTGTCCGTTGAACAAAATCACCTCTGTCTCGATGCGCGGCGTGTTCATGCCTGCGCTTTCCAGGCGCGCCACCACCCCAAAGGGCTGGTTTGTGACCGACAGCAGACGCCCGCTCCCAGCGCGATGGATTGCCAGTTCCGGCACCGGCCATCCCGAGCTGTATTCGACCAGCCGGTTGGGAGTCTGATCGGCGCCCGTTACGTAAAGGTATTGATCGAACCGGTAAGGGCTCGCGGTATTCACCAACTCCTTGTGCAGTTCCTTGTCCAGGATACTCTTTACGGCTCCACTCTCCGGATCCAGCTTCACACGGTAGTACGCATTCTCGAGCGTTTCTTCCGGATCTACCGGCGCCTTGGGCGGCTCGGCTTTGGCTTCCCGGAGCGCAAAGGCCTTGTAACCTACGGCGGGTACGTCCTGGGCGAGGAAACGGATGTGGTAGTAGGACTGGCCGGCGGAAAGAATCTCGAAGGAAATGGTCCGGTGGGTGGAAAGATCAACCAGTTCCCGCCCTTTGTCCAGGTCCATCTCGACCATTCCGGAACGCGGCCAGCTCAGCGGATTAAACACCAAGAGCGTTCCTTCGGGATCGTAGATGGAGTCAGCCAGGGCCGCCAATCCTCGCTCGAGCACGTAGTCAACCTGCCGTCTCGCCTCGCTGGCAAAGCCTTCCTTGACCGCCAACTGGTCCCTGGCCTCCTGGCTTTCCGGATTCGACACGCTCCGGTCCGCTCCCCAGGTGTGCTCGTCAAACAGAACCATGTTGTTCCACAGCCGCTTCAGGGCCTCCGCCTCGGGTTGTAGACGCGGATTCACCAGACTACTAAGGGTGGAGAATTTCTCCGCCGCAAGGGCTCTCTGTTCCGCCTCCCGTTCGATAGCGGCAGCTCGGGCGGTTGAAACAATGCCGTCCTCCCAGTACGGCCCCCCGTCTCCTCGCTCCACAGGAATAGCAGGCCCGAATTGCCGCGCGATGCGGCCCAACGCTTCCGCAAAGCCGGAGTATTGTATGTGCGGGTACGCGTAAACTTTGTTCCAGTCATCCGCCAAGCTCGCCTGACCGGGGAAAAGATCGGTGTTTTCCCATTGCGTGCCGTAAACCAAAACCGCGTCAGACTTGTACTCCGGGCGTGTGTAAGCTTGAAGGAAAACCGGCAGCGATTCGTGCCCCGCCGCAATTTCACCTTGCAATCCACCAAACAATACCGCTAATTGCGCATAGACCCACGAGTACCACATCAGCACTCTGCCGCCGTCGGGTCCTTCCCACCAAAACGGTGATTTCTCATTGAGGTGGCTGTAAAGGAGGATGGGCCCGTTGTCGTTGTCACAGCCGGCGACGAAATATTTCAGACCGGCTGCCGACAGTATAGAAGCGTAGGACCAGGAATAGGACGGCACATCAGTGATGTTGGCGTAATTGACATCTCCCTGGTGTTTATTATTAAACTCAAAAGCAGGGTAAAGAGAGCGGATCAACGTCTCCAGGGATGGAAAGCCCGTGAGAAGGCTCGCTTCCACCGTGGGCACGAAGATCTTCTTTTCCTTCACCATTTGGAAGAGCTGTTTCTGCTGTTCTTCGCTGCGTCCGGCGAGATACTGGCGCACGCTCCAGTATCCGTCCGGGCTGAAGCGAAAGCCCGGATGCGCGTGGATCAATTCCATGGCTTCATCAAGTTCACGGCTCTGAATTTCCGCCACTTTTTCCTGGTAGTCGGAATATCCCACGTCCACGTGCACGTGCGGGACCACTAGCAGGTTCCACCTCTTCGCCGGTTTCAGCATCACCGGGAAGCGATGCGAGCGGCCATCCATCTTGACCGTGACCACGGCCTTCTGCGGCGAGGTGCATTCGGTAACCGGGAACTCGACCATCTGTTCGCCGAATTCCCTCTTGGATAAGTCCACGCTATACTTGTTTGTCCCCACCAGCAGGCTCACTTCGCCTTTCCGCACCGCCGTGTTGTGACGCACATAAATATCTACCAACTCCACCAGCTCCTTGCCCTGACGCATATAAAAGACAGTGGGCACGACCTCAGCAGTGACTGGGGCGGAGCGATGCCTGGGGACGGAGTTCTGGTCAAGTTCTAATCCATCGTAGGTGAGGACAGAGTGGAGCTCGATATCGCTCGTGGTGGGGGCATCAATAGCTCTTAAGGCCAGCTTGTTTGTTCCCCTGCGTAAAAAGCGCGCGGGAAAATCGATGGCGATCGTATCGGCAGCGGCGATCGGACTCACCACCATCTCCCGATCGCCTCCCGTGTAGGTGAGCACCGGGTGTTGGTAAAAGAGACCCCGGTGGCCGTTAATCTCCACTTCGAGACGTGCCACGCGCGCCGTCTCCGACAGGAGCCCCACCTTTAGCGTGTAGACGCCGCTCGGAGCTTTGGGCAGATTAAACTGGATGGCGTGGGAATGAGGGCGGCTCCCCGGCCTTTCGATTTCTGCACCCTCCTGATAGGCAGGCCAGTCTACCGCCGGTGTGCTTTTCCCCACAATGTAAAGCAACTCCCCGGCAGGGTAGCGGGAACCATACAGTGGCGGACCCGGTTTCCCGGTATTGAACTCACTTGGGGACTGGTTGAACTTACCCATCCGCCACACCACGTTCGAAGAGCCGTGGGAATCGGCCCGTCTCAGAGTCTTACCGCTGCCGCGAGACACAAGGCCCTCCGCGCTCGGGCACATACAAATCATGATTGCCAGAATCCCAATTACTTGTATTACCTGCTCGTCTGGGCGCCTCTCCAATCCGTCCCTCCTCAGGAAGTACGCTGTTGTAGCGGCGAGTTTATCTCGCCATGGGCCGTTACTCCGCCGCGTGGCGGCGTGATGCCGTCTATACATCCAACTGGCCCACTATGGGTTCGTGCGCTTTACGTCCATACACCCGTTCGTAAGCCTTGCAGTAAGGGCACACGCCGCTCTCGATGCACCGCACGAACCAGAATGCCAGTCCCTTTTGAGTTTTCCGCGCGTGACCGCAAACAGGGCATTCAACGCATTTTTGTGCCATCGCGCGGTCTTTTTCGGTTATCGTTGCCATCAGTTCAGCCATAAGTTGCCTCCACGAGTAGGCACGGCCACAAGGGTTGCCCTTACAGTGCGGCGCCGAAGGCGGATTCCGTCACCGTGCCTTATCCTAGGAATTTCACTTTGAACTTTCGACAGTCAAGATCATACCCCAGGAGCATCGAGTGAGCCAATGGCCGGATTGTAGCGGCGAGTTGACCTCGCCACGCCAGTTTACCCGAGACGCTAAAGCTGGCTTCGAAGGGTCTGGCGCGAGGCTTCAGGAATTGATAAGCTGCTCGCCGTCATAGCGTAGGGGCGCATGGCTATGTGCCCTTACTGTACCTGGGCAAAGCCAAACCAGGCTCATTAGAAGGGGGAGACAACATCCTATGATTCAACGACGCGAATTCTTGAAGGCGGCGGGTGTCTCTGCGGCTGCCATGGGTAAGCCGCAAGTGTTGAATGCGGCGCAAAGCAGCGCTTCTGCGTCAGTCCCGCCCGACACCAAGTACCCGAAGCTGGCCATAAAAACGCGCTATTCGCCCCAGAGGCTCGCATTCGCAGCCTCGGCAGGTTATGAAGGTGTGATCGTCGACGTAAATGATGCCTTCGATCCTGACAAGCTGAGCGACAGTCAGATCGATCAGGTCCTGGCCGCCGCGCGGGATGCCGGAGTGCGCATCATCAGCATCGAAAGCATGGTGAATCATCTGGCGCCTGATCCTGCCGAACGGCGCCAAACGCGCGCCCATTTCATCCGCTGCATCGAACTTGCCCATCGGCTGGGGTGCAAATTTGTGGGCACCTTCAGCGGCGGCATCCCGGGCGCATCAGTAGATGAACAGGCGAAAGAACTGGCGGAAGTCCTGAACGAGCAGTACCTGCCTGTGTGCGAGAAGCTGGATGTGCGGATAGGGCCTGAAAACTATCCCTGCGATGAGAACTTCGCTACCGTCCCGGCCACCTGGGAGAAGGTGTTTGCCCTGGTGCCCAATCATCGCTTCGGGCTGGAATTCGACCCTTCCCACTTCGTTCGCCAATACATCGATCCCATCCAGACGGCGTGGGACTTCCGCGATCGGATTCTCGCCGTGCACGCCAAGGACACGGAAATTATCACACCGGTTCTGGCAAAAGTGGGCATCCATGGCAGCGGCTGGTGGCGCTACCGCATTCCCGGACAGGGGCTGATTGACTGGCCCAGGTTCATCACGGTGCTCTTGCAGGCGGGATTCAGGGGCGGCGTAGCGGTAGAACACGAGGACCCGTTCTGGGATGCTCCGCATGGCGACGATGGCCCGGAAATGGCGCAGGAACGCAAAGATGGATTCATCCTGGCCGCGCGATTTCTTAGACAGTACTTGCCCGCGCGACTGAGCTGATCGGTCGGGGGACGGCAAGCCGTCCCCCCACAGGTTGTAGGGGCAACCCTTGTGGTTGCCCCAGGGCGGCCACAAGGGCCGCCCCTACAACGCGATTTTTTCACACCTTCTTTGGCGACGGATCTCCTTCCAAACGCCAACGCCACCCCTGGCGCCACTCCATTGTTTTTCGCGGGCCTTTGTAATACGCTTTCTAAGGGCGAACCCGTCAAAGCCAAGGAGGGCACACACATGAAGCGTCGAGCGTTTGTGGGTAGCGTTTTCGCGGGGTGGGCTGCCACGGCCTATGGAGCGAGACCGCCGAAGTCCAAAACCGGAGACATTCCGATGCGGACGTTTGGCAAGACGGGTGAAAGGCTGACCATAATCGGCCAGGCGGGCGGTCGTTTTCCTCTCATCTCGTTTGAGGAGGCCAAAGCAATTACCCTGCGCGCCTACGACCTGGGCATCAACTATTTTGATAATTCGGTGGATTACTGGGAAGGCCGCTCAGAGGAAGTTTACGGAGCAGTCCTCCCACCGTTTCGCAAGCATGTCTTCATTACCACCAAGGCCAACCAGCGGACTCGCTCGGGAGCAGCGGCGGAACTCGATCTTTCTCTGAAACGCCTGAAGACCGATTACGTAGACCTCTGGCAGATTCATGCCGTGAGTGAGAAAGTGGAGGTCGAGCAGATCTTCGGCCCCGGGGGAGCTATCGAAGCCTTCGAAGCCGCCAAAAGGGCAGGGAAGTGCCGATTCATCGGTTTCACCGGTCACCACGATCCTCACGTGCATCTCGAGATGCTCGAGGCCTATGGTAAGTTCGATTCCATCTTGATGCCCTTGAACATCGCGGACCCCGGCTACCTGAGTTTTGAGAAACTGACCTTGCCGGTCGCCGCAAAACGCAAGATGGCCATTCAGGGGATGAAATCCTTGGCCAATGCTAAGCTCTTGCAGGAGTTCAGCGCTCGAGAATGCTTGAGCTATGCCTTAAGCCTGCCGGTCAACTGCGTCGCCGTGGGGTGCACTTCCATCGGCCAATTGGAAGATGATGTTCGCATCGCCCAACAATTCAAGCCCTTCACACCTGAAGAAATGGACTCGCTGCGCAAACGAGCCGAAGAGATTAAAGGCCCCGGCCTGGAAGACTGGAAGCGGAACATTAAGGAGCCGGCGACCGCCTCTGCAGCTTTTCACCCTGTCTCCAGGCAAAGGCACGGGTGATGATTATAGGACAAGTCCGCGTTAACTCTTGCTTACGTAAAAAGCACGGCTTGAGGGTATTTCTTGGCAATGATGAGCAACTTGAGCGCCGCTTGGTCCGGCTGTCGTACCCCCTGTTCCCAACTTTCGACGGTGTTGGGGCTGACATTGAGGAACCGGGCGAAGAGCGTCTGGCTGGCATTGAGCGCAAGGCGTATTCTCCGAATTTCAGCCGGCTTGAGTGGCTTGGGGGGCGAAGGGATCTCCTTTGTTCGGAGGTTCACAGGTTTGCCTAGCTCGTAGGCCACGGCGTCGGCCAGAGACTGGCATAAATCGTCAAAAACTTTCACTCGGATCTTTCTTGCCATGATGTCTCCTAGGTCCTTTTCAGCTCCGCCACCATTCGGCGGAGGGTGGTCCGTTGTTGAGCATCCAATACGTCCTCAGCGTTGTCTCGTGCGAGCTCTTGTAAACGACGTGTGAAGGCTGCCGATTCGATGAATACCACAATGTACGATATACCACCTTGTGGGATAGACGTCAAGAAATGTCTCTTGCAGGAGCCTGCAGCAGCGGTCCTGGCGAGGACTTGTTTGCGCTGCTGGCCGCTTCCACCGTCGTCAATTTCATCGGCCGGCAAACGCTCAGCGCGCTGGCGCCGATTTTGAAGTCCGAGTATTCCTGGACCAACTCCGACTTTGCTTCTCTCCTGATTGTTTTTCGTCTCGCCTACACGATCATGCAGGGAGTGGGCGGCCGATTCCTCGACGAGGTGGGATCGCGTCTCGGCTTTGCACTCGTCGTGGCATTCTATTCGCTGGTGGCGATGGCCACCAGCTTCGCTCAAGGGTTGGCTAGTTTTCGGATTTTCCGCTTCCTTCTCGGGTTAGGCGAAGGCCCGAACTTTCCGGGCGCTGCAAAGACCGTCGCAGAATGGTTCCCCAATCGCGAGCGCGCCTGGGCTGTCGCGCTCTTTGACAGCGGCACCTCCATCGGCGGCGCCATCGCTCCCCGCCGTGGGCACCATCAGCGGCCTGGCGGGCGCCGGAGCCGGCCTCGGCACCATGATTTCCACCTACCTGACTCCCGACTCCTGAATCCTGAATCCTGCTTTTCCCCCTTGACAACCCTGTCGCCATCTGTTACATATCGTAACACTATGACGCTTAACATAACCCAAGACCCTCCACTCTTCTTCGGCGATCTCGAGCACCTCCTCATGGAAGTTATCTGGTCGAAGGGTCCCTCGACCGCTGCGGGTTGCCGCACCGCCTTGCTCCCCACGCACCCGATCCACAACGCGACCATTCGCACTGTCCTGCGGCGCCTGGAACAGAAAGGGCTTCTCAAGCACCGGGTGGGGGTGGACGAGCGGACTTTTATTTACGAAGCCACCCGCCCACGCGGACATTTCGCAGCGCGGGCCGTCCAAAACATCATCGACCGCTTTTGCGGCGGCTCGGTGGAACAACTCTTGGTAGGGATGGTTGAGAACAAGGTGCTGAAGCAGAAAGACCTCGAGCATTTGGCCCGCCGCATCGCCTCGCAGCGAGGAGAAAAGAAATGACCCTAACCTCCTCCCATTTGTGCGCGTACCTACTTCGCTATCTCGCCGAACCCGCCTTCCGCGCGCTGGCGCTGGCCGCGCTGGCAGGCCTGGCGTTGACGCTGGGGCGCGCCAGGGACGCTGCGGTCTCGCACATTGCCGCTTAATGATTTCCGATTGAACACTAACGAAGAATAGTCTTGGCCTTGGGTTCTGAAATCTGAAATCTCAACTCTGGGATTTGCTTGCGCCGCGCCTTCGTCCCACCGCTGAACTGCGAAAATCCTCCATCGTCCCAAAGAGGGGGGTCTCCTCAGGATGACAAGCTCGGAACGGTCCGGTGTGTTTCTGGGGACCACGTGCCTTGCGCGCGGAGGAATACCGACGGCTCCTTTGCAGGGTCAGCAGTTGCCCCCGGGCTTAGACGTGCTGGCTGTTCCCTCGCCCGTTTAAATGTTTGGCAAACCAAGCGCCTCTTCAAGCGCCTCGAGCGAGTTCGATACCGTCATGGGCGGCCGCAGGGTACGAATTCGCTCGGGCGTCGATGCGTCCCTCCTAACCTGTCGCACGAACTCCGCCATCTGCGCATCAGTGAACAGCATGTCAACGTATGGCAGGTAGGCCAGGCGCGCCGCATCGTTGTGTTCATTGGGCTTCGGCTCAGAAGGGCCACGCTCGACGCAAAGCCGCAACCTCCTCTCAAGCCACGAACCGGGACACTCGGCCAAATCTAGCGCTCGCGCGAGGAACCCCTGTTCGTTGTCCGACGCGTTAAGCCACGCGCGCGCGACGAAGCGGACCAGCCTTTCGAAAACCGAACGGTTGACTAAGTCATGCGTGTCGAGTTTAAGTTGCTCGGATTCTGTGAGGCCCACCATGGGCAGGTACTCGAGTAGGGTCGCCCGGGTTCCAATTTCTTGCTCGCGACTGAGGAACTCCTGGAAGAAATCTCCAAACACGCGCAGTGAGTCCTCTGGGATCGGAGGTAGCTTCTCCTGACGCGACTGTTCTTTGAGCAAGGCGATAGCTTTCTCAAACCCCGCCCAACAATCTAACGCCCTTTCCGTAGGCACCGGGGCGGATGGAAGATCCCGCACGCGTCCCCCCTTCTTCTGGCCAGCGGCCTTGTCTGCGCCGGCCGCAAATAGGGCGGCCTTGTGCATCTGATTCTCTAAATCCCGGTAATCTTGACTCTCCATGACCAACCTTAACAGGGCTGCCTCACCGGCACTCAGCCATCCCGGCAGCACATTCGTCCATTCAATCTGCCGGTCGGCGCCAACCCGGGCCTTGTCGATGAGGCCACGTTCAACCATCGCACGCAAAATCTCTCGTTCTATGAGGGTTCTAGGCCCAGTCGGCCCAATTTGCGCCATGGAGAAGTCGGTACGAATCGGCGCCAGATCGGCTAGCACCTGATATCTCCCCTCACGCCGCAAATCATCGCCGTACCGGACCAGTTCGCCGGCCTGCGTCGACGTGAGAACGAGCGCGTACTCGCGCCGCTTCCAAACATCGCAGAACGAGGAATAGCGAAGAGGATCAGTCCGCCGTTTCTCCTCCAATACGCCGAACTGTGGAGTGTCCAAAAAGATCAGAGGCACCGCCCTACCCCCTGAACAAGTCCCCAGATTCCGTACGGACGACGCAGGTGCGGGAGCAAACCGGCGTCGCTCTCGGGCACGGAGTCATCCGGGTATGCCAAAATCTTATGTCTGCGCACCCGGGCGAATCGCCACGACTCTCCTGGCGCGATTGCCGCGATTCTACTTTCTCAGGATCATCAAATCCCTTATTCGCCCGTCGAACCCCTGGTCGAAAGTGACCAGCGTCATTTGCGAAATCGTGGCGAAAGCTGCGAGATAGGAATCCGCCCAGTCTTTGGGAGCCGGTTGCTGCAACTGTGACATGGAGCGGAAGCTTGGCTCCAAGCCCCGCGGTTCATCAACAAATAGAACCCGTTCGTCTTCGACCCAACGGTCATATGTTTCCCAGGCTTCAACCTGACTCATCACGCTATCCTGTCCCATTACGGCCTGGTTTGTTAGGAGTCGCAGGAAACCAATCTGAGTGAATCGGCAGAAGAAGAGCCGTGCGTCCTGCTGCAACGCCTCAAACCAATTCCTGGCGGCAACGTGGTGAGCATGCCGCTCATAGCTAAGCGCTAGCCAGACGTTCACATCAGGGAAAAGGGATGATCTCGTATATCTTGGCATTGTCTAACCGCAGGGATCCCGGTCGCTTGGATCGGATGAGGGGAAGCGAAACGCGTCTTCCTCGCTTTCTCCGATTGCGCTGGAGTTCAACCTCGACACCCCGGAGGATCAGTTCTTTCACAGAGCGTCCCTCGGTCGCGGCCTTTCCTTTAAGCTCGCGATAAAGCGGATCAGGAATATCCACCGTGGTTCGCATGAAACTAGCTTGCCATATTTATGGCAGGATGTAAAGAGGGCGGATTCAGGCGACTTGCTATGGCTTCTCCGCCTTTGCAGAGTGGATTCCCGCCTGCGCGGGAATGACGACAGCGTGGAGCGCTGATATCTCGCAAATGACGCCACTGCCGCCCAAGCTGGAAAAACCGACTCAGGATTCCGGGAAAGACCGTCGCACCCCTAGCCCCTGTTTGTGGTCACCTTTCTCTTGACAGGCGGATAATTATAGGCTACCATGCTACGTGGGGTTGCGTCCGGATCAGGAGACGGAAGCGCGTGTGTCGGGGCAGTTATGAATAGTGAATGCGAATCGAGTTGGTGTGCTCCCTGTGGACGCTCGCGGCGTAGGGTTGGGGCCTGCCCTTTTATGAACGAGGTGAGTCCTGGCGCAGGGCAAGGCAAGCAGTCGCCAATATTGCGAAGATGACAAAGGAACAAACCGGGAATGTATATGAAAACAAAGCGAATCGTCAAAATGTCGTGCGAGCCGGTAGCGCGGACCCCCGGGGTTGGGGTCCGCGGTTCTTCCCACCATCACACGGGCTGCAGACCCCAAAATCGGGGGTCTGCGCTACGAACTTACGGAACAAACCGGGAATGTATATGAAAACAAAGCCAATGGTCAAAATGTCGTGCGAGTCGGCAGCGCGGACCCCCGGGGTTGGGGTCCGCGGTTCTTCCCACCGTCACACGGGCCGCAGACCTCAAAAGCGGGGGTCTGCGCTACGAGGTTACGGAACAAACCGGGAATGTATATGAAAACAATAGCCCAGTTGTCGGTGCGGAGAAGTAAGCGGTCCCAACTGTGGCGATGGAGAACACATGTCGCCTACGGGGCGGCGGAAGAAAGAACTCTGTAACTCCAAAAACTGCAGGAACAAACCGGGAATGTATATGAAAACAAAGGTTCGCTCTTTCTCAGGCCCGACCAAAGCAGGAATGTCATTGATAACAAAGGAGATAATAACGCACTCCGGGAATGTCATAGAAAAAACAGGTGGTTAGACTCAGCTTCTGACTCCTGACTCCTGACTCCTGAGTTCTGACTCCTGCCCTTCCCCTTGCCTCGCCCTTTCTGCGTCCCCTATAATGGAACTTCAGGGGCAGGTGGTTCCCCCGCCAAGCTATGAGCGCAGGGCGGCTGGCGGTTGGTCAGCCTAGGGAAAGAACACCCGCGCACTTCTCTAAATTGAGTTTGCAAGAAACCTCGATGCTACGTTCGTTTCGCCCAATCTGGCCTTATCTGGCTCGCTACAAAGCTCGTTACGTGGCGGGCTTTCTCTGCCTGATCGTGTCCCAGGTGGGCGTTCTTATTCCCCTCATCATTAAAGCGGGCATTGATGATTTGACGCACGGCGGTCCGGCGCGAAAACTCCTCGGGGTGGCAGGATTGCTGGTGGGCGCGGGCGCGTGCAAGGCTGTGCTTCTATTCTGGACACGGTGGATCCTGATCGGGATATCGAGGGATGCCGAGTACGATATGCGCAACGATCTGTTCGCGCACCTCATGCGCCTCTCCCCGCGTTACTACACCGAGAACCGCACCGGCGACCTGATGGCGAAGCTCACCAACGACCTGAACGCGGTGCGCAACATGGTGGGGCCCGGCATCATGTATTCCGCCAACACGGTATGCGTAGGCGTGGCCACGGTGGCTCTGATGGCGCACCTTGATTGGCGCCTCACGTTGTATTGCCTGATCCCCATGCCTCTGGTGTCCGTTGGGGTCAAGTTCCTGGGCGAGCAGATTCACGTACGCTTCGAGAAGATTCAGGCGCTTTATTCGGACCTTACCGAGCGGGTGCGCGAAAACCTCTCCGGCGTGCGGGTGGTGCGCGCCTTCTGCCAGGAAGAAGCGGAAATGGCGGAATTCGATGCCATGAATCTGGATTTCGTGGCCAAAAATAGGGGACTGATCTGGATTTCGAGTTTCCTCTGGCCCAGCATGGAACTGCTTTTCGCAGTGTCTTTCCTGCTGTTGATGGTGGTGGGCGGGCATCACGTACTGCGGGGAAGAATCAGCCTGGGGACTTTCGCGGCTTTCAATGTTTACCTTGCTTACCTGATCTGGCCCATGATTGCGCTGGGCTGGGTGACCAACCTCGTGCAGCGCGGCCTGGCGTCGCTGGGGAGGCTGATGCTCATCTTCGGCGCGAAGGCCGAGATTGACGATCGCGCTGTTCCCGCCGCGGCTGTTACCTCGCTGCGAGGCGAAATCGAGTTTCGAAACCTGACCTTCGGTTATAACGGTTCGCCGGTGCTGAAGAACCTGAACCTGCAAATACCCGCCGGAAAGACAGTGGCCATCGTGGGGGCGACGGGTTCGGGCAAATCCACGCTGGTGGGGCTGATTCCGCGGCTTTACGATGCGCCGGAGGGTTCGCTGCTCGTGGATGGCATTCCCATCCGGCGGATTCCACTCCGGACGCTGCGCCGGCACATTGGATTCGTGCCCCAGGAGACCTTCCTGTTCAGCGAAAGCATCCGCGAGAACGTCAAGCTCGGGGCGCCCGAGGCCTCGAACGCTGAGGTCGAGCAGGCGGCGGAGATTTCGAACATCCTGCCGGAAATCCAGGGTTTCCCGAAGGGCTTTGACACCATGGTAGGCGAGCGCGGGCTGACACTCTCTGGAGGGCAAAAACAACGCACCGCGATTTCGCGCGCGGTCATCCGCGATCCGCGCATCCTCATTCTGGATGACGCGCTTTCGAGCGTCGATACCTACACGGAGGAGAAGATCCTGCGGCGCCTCACCGCCGTGATGGCCGGGCGAACCACTATCCTGATCTCGCACCGGGTCTCGACCATCCAGAACGCGGACGAAATCGTGGTGCTGCACGAGGGAGAGATCGTCGAGCGCGGCACGCACGCACAGTTATTGGCCCTCAACGGGCATTACACGGACTTGTATAACAAGCAATTGATTGAAGAAGAGTTGGAGAGGGAAACGTGAACATGAGAAGACAGAAGTCAGGAGTCAGAAGCTCCTGACTCCTGACTTCTGACTCCTATGGCTGAAAGTTTCCACGACGAAGAAATTCTGGGCAAGGCGTACGACTCGCGCCTGATGCGGCGCCTGCTCGTCTACCTGCGTCCTTACTGGCGCATGACGCTGTTTGCGCTGGTGGCGATCTTTTTGTTCGGGATCTTGCAGGCCGTCCCGCCCTACCTTCTAAAGGTCGAGGTGGACCGTTATCTCGACCCGACGGGGAGCGCGCACCTTCCGAAAATCCTCGCCGGCTTCCTCAGTTCGAACCCTCTGGTAGGCATTGCCCAAATTGCCCTTGTCTTTTTCCTTCCCACCGTTGTGCTCACCTTCGTCCTGGAGTTTGCGCAGTCTTTCGCGATGCAACTGGTGGGGCAGCAGGTGATGTACGACATGCGCAAGCAACTGTTCGCGCACCTGCAACGCCTCCAGATGAGCTTCTTTGACCGCAATCCGGTGGGCCGCCTGGTGACGCGCGTGACGACCGACGTGGATGTGTTGAACGACCTGTTTGCTTCCGGCGTAGTGGCCATCTTCGGGGATGTCTTCTCGCTTTTCAGCATCGTGGTGGTGATGCTGAAGCTGGATTGGAAACTGGCGTTTCTCACCTTTTCGGTGTTGCCCATCATCGTGATTGTCACCGCCGCTTTCCGCAGGGCCGTGCGCGAATCCTACCGGCGCATTCGTGTGGCTATTGCCCGCATCAATGCTTACTTGCAGGAACACATCACGGGAATGGCGGTGTTGCAGCTCTTCAACCGCGAGGAGCGCAGCTTCAAGGAATTCGAGAAGATCAACCGAGACCACATGGAAGCCTACAAGGACTCGATTCTGGCTTACGGACTGTTTTATCCGGCGGTCGATCTCCTGGGCACGGTAGCGGTGGGCATCATTATCTATCTCGGGGGCGGCATGGCGCTGCGCCATCTGGTTACGGTGGGGACCGCCATCGCCTTCATCCAATACTCGCAACGTTTCTTCCGCCCCATTCAGGACATGAGCGATAAGTACAACCTTCTGCAAGCGGCCATGGCGAGTGCGGAGCGCATTTTCAAATTGCTGGACACACCGGTGACCATTACCGATCCAGGTCCGTTGTCCGTGGTCCGTGGTTTGTCGTCTGTGGTCGAGCCTGCCAGCCAGCCGCTCTTAGCCACACCCACGGACCACCAACAGCAGACAACTGACAACGGACCACGGACCACGGACGACGGACGAACCGCTCCGCTGGTGGAATTCCGCAACGTGGGGTTCGCCTACAAGGATGAGCACCGCGTGCTGGAGAATGTCTCGTTCTCCATCCCCGCGGGTGAGACGGTGGCGGTTGTGGGTCACACCGGGGCCGGGAAGACGACACTCACCAACCTGCTGCTTCGTTTCTACGATGTGCAGGAAGGGCAGGTCTTGTTTGACGGCGTGGACATTCGCCATTTGCGGCTGCGAGACTTGCGAAGGAATTTCGGCATTGTTCTCCAGGACCCCTTCCTCTTTTCGGGGACCATTGCCAGCAACATTCGTTTGGGCAGCGAGTGGATCACCGAGGGGCAAATCCGTGATGCGGCGCGCCAGGTGAGCCTGCTGGATTTCATCGAGGGCTTGCCCGGAGGCTTCCGGGAACCCGTCAAAGAGCGCGGCGCAACGCTTTCCGTCGGTCAAAAGCAACTGCTGTCATTCGCGCGGGCGCTCGCTCACAATCCCAGGATCCTGATCCTCGACGAAGCCACCTCGAGTGTCGATCCTGAGACGGAGCATTTACTGCGTGAGGGCCTGCGCTGCCTGATCGAAAACCGCACTTCCCTGGTCATCGCGCACCGCCTTTCCACCATTCAAAACGCCGGCAAAATCGTGGTTATGCACAAAGGACACGTTCGCGAAGTGGGGACGCATCAGGAGTTGCTTCAGAAGCGGGGGATTTACTTCAAGCTTTATCAGCTTCAGTATAAGGATCAGGAAGTGTCCGTGGTTCGTCCGTAGTCAGTTGTCAGTCGTCAGTTCTCCGTGGTTTCGTAGGGCTTCACCTGCTCCGCGATCTTCGACTTATCGCCTACGATCACAAAGGCCATCTTGTCGGGAAGCAGATACTTCTCGGTGACAGCCCGGATTTCCGCGGGCTGCACGCCCATTACTTTCTGCACGTACTCAGAGAGATAGGAGCGGCTCAAGCCTTGCGAATCGACAAAGTGCAGTTGGCCGATTACAGCGTCCGGGCTGATGGTATTCCGTAGAACGAACAGGCCGGCGAGGTACGTCTGGATGCCTTTCAGCTCCGATGGGGAAGGCGGCTCTTTTCTCAGCCTCTCGACTTCAGACAAGATCTCTTTTATCGAGGGACCGGTCACCGCGGTGGTCACATCGGCGGTCTCCACCCAGTATGCCAAATGCGTGCGCGTCGCGATCTGGCTGTAGGGCGAATACGTGTAACCTTTCTGCTCGCGAATATTGGAGGTGATCCGCGACGCAAAGGAGCCGCCCAGAAGTGTGTTCATGACGTCCAGGGGAATATAATCGGGACTGTTGGGCCCCGCAACCGGCAGTCCCATGAACAGGGTGGATTGAGGAGCGCCAGGCCGATCGATCAGGGCGAAGGAATGGGCTTTAACGGGATTCGCTGAGATTGAGGGCGGCGCCGCTCCCTTCGACCAGCCTTCAAATGCCGACCGTATTGTCTCCCGAAGATCACCCTCCAGCTTGCCCGCCACATACAAGTGCGTGCGGGCAGCGCTGCAGTTGTCGCGATAGAATGCGGCTGCGTCTTCTGCGCGGTAACCCTCGAGCTCGCTCGCGGCCGGAAAGACGCGTCCGTATGGACTATCGGGGAACATGGTGCGCAAGAAACGCTCTCTCGCCAGATCATTGGGCTGAGTTTTGGCCACAGCGAGCTCACGCGCCAGGTCAGTCTTCAGCCGAGGGACCTCGGAAGCGGGCAGGGAAGGATTCTCAAGCACATCCGCAACCAGAGCGATAAATTGCGCCGCGTGATCGGAAAGCGCCACGCCGCCGACGCTTGTAAACTCGACCCCGGGCTCGATCTCGAGTTTCCCTCCCGCGTCGGCAACCTCGTTAGCAAGCTGCACGGAGGACCGCGTCTTGGTTCCTTCCTTCATGAGCAGCCCCGTGAGCCGCGACAGCCAAACCTGATTGGCCGCCTCGTTGATGCCGCCTGCGTTGACGTAGGCGCGCACCGCCACTCGCGGCACGATGCCATACTGCACAAGCGTCACCTGCATGCCGTTCGCGAGCGTAAAATCCTGGGTCGGCGGCAGATGAAAAGGTTTCGGCGGCCCGCCTTCCGGCGGCTGTTCCTTTTGCTGGCCGAATGCCAGCGCGCACGCTACACAAGCCAGGAGACACATTCGCAGTATCATTGCGCGCCTCCCCCGGAAGCGGCCGCCGTTGCGCCAGGCTCTAAGACCAGCACGGTGCGATTCGTCTTGCGCAGATATTCGCGAGCGGTTTGCTGGATCAGTTCAGGCGTAACACTCCGAAAACTCGCTTCCAAATCGTTGATCCTCGAAGGGTCGTTATCGAACAGCGCAAAGCACGCCAGGATATTGGCGCGTCCAAATCCGGCGAATTGCGTCATCGAGTCGTAAATGTAAGATCGCATCTTGGTCCGGTTTCGATCCAGCAGCTTTTGCTCCACGGGCTTGGATTGTAATGAGTCAATTACGCTGTCGACCGAGGACATGATCTGATCGGCGGTCACGCTCGAGTCATGGATGAGGTAAGTGGTCCAGAGCATGGGGCCGTTATAGTCGAACATGTCGCCCAGATCGACGTTGATGCCGCCGGAGATACTTCCGGCGTAGCCGCGCTTCTTGACCAGTTCCTCATAGAGCAAGCTGTCGTCCCCTTGCGCGAGTATCTGGTCGAGCAGCCCCATCGCGTAATACTCGGGTGAATTGCGCGGCGGCATCTGATACGCAAAGGCGAGCGCCGGCCGGTTCGCCAGCGGATCCTTTCGCGACGCCTTGATTTCTTTTTCCTGGCGAGGCTCCGCGACATCGGGCGCCGGCGGAAGCTCGGATTTCGGAATCGGCCCGAAATACTTCTCCACGAAAGCCTTGGCCGCGTCCGGTTCGAAATCGCCCACGATTGCCAGTGCGGCGTTGTTGGGCGCGTAATAGATCTTGAAGAATTTCAACACCTCGTCCAGCTTGGCCGCCTCGATGTCCTTCAGCTCGCCGTAGAAGTTGTGGGCGTTGTACCAATTGGTGTTCGCGTACTGAGGAATCCAGAGCCATGGAAAGCCGCCATAGGGTTGGTTCAAGACGGCCACTTTCACTTCATTTTCCACAACCTCTTGCTGGTTCTTCAGATTCTCGTCCGTGATGGCCAGACCCTTCATTCGGTCGGCTTCCGCCCAGAGCGCCGTCTCCAGCTTATTGGCGGGGAGCACTTCGAAGTAGTTCGTGAAATCAAAGCGGGTGCTGCCGTTCAGGATTCCGCCATTCTGCTGCACGAGGCGTATGAACTGCATCTTGCCCAGATTCTGCGAGCCCTGGAACATCATGTGCTCGAAGAGGTGCGCAAAGCCCGTGCGGTCCTTCGGTTCGATTCGAAAACCGATCCGATAATAGATGGCCGTCACAACTGTAGGCGCTGTATGGTCCGGCGAAAGGACCACGCGCAGGCCGTTCGGCAGAGTGTAATAAGTGACAGGAACGGTGAACTGGTCGGCGCTTCCCGACTGCGCGTGCAGCAGGACGCCGGTCCCGAGTAGTGCTGCGAGGAAGAACGATTCTCTTCTCAAATGCATTTCACCCCGATGAAGCTTATCCTTCTATCTTTATCACCGCCGCCGGCAGAATTCAAGGTGGATTTGACTTGCTTGTGGACTTGACTTGCTTTACGGGGCTCTCTGACGCCGGATGTCCCCGAGAAATCTGGATCGGACGGGAAGCCGTGTGATCCACTTTCGGCGGGCTGGCGCAGACACTCGCCGTTTAGTGTCTGCGATCCCGGCCTCATCCAGGATGGTATCGGGTACGGTTTGCTCATCTGATTTGCAGTTGGCATGACGGTGGAATACAATCTAGGGTCAGTGGGCTAAAGTGTGGCCCCGCCGCTTCCGCTGTGGTCAGGAAGGGATTTCGCCATGATTGAATCTCATCCGCTGCATAAACTGCGGGGATTCATGCTTCGCCTGGGTGCGGCGGTGGTTACGGCATTAGTTTTGCTGACCAGCGGATCAATCCGTGGTGGGCAGAATCCTGCTCCCCCCAGCAAGGGGGCGGTCCCGTCCGCTCCGGCTGCGATGGCCAAAGATGCCGCGCTGACGGCTCCCCGGCACAAGAAGGAACCTGAGAATTCCAATCTCGAGAAGACGAGATCCGATGCGGCGGAGCTTTCCGCCTTAGCCAATCAGCTCCGTGATGACCTGAACAAGATGACCATCGACGTCTTCCCGGTCGATGTTATTCGGAAAACGGACAAGGTGGAGAAATTGGCCAAGAAGATCAAGGGAGAGGCCAACGCGCATTTGAAGTTGAATTCCCAGCGGCAACAGGCTACTCCCTAGTGGTCAGGCATGTCACGAACACCTTTCTTCCGAAACCTGAACCATAACACAGGGCAAACGTCAGCGCGGTTTGGAAGGGGTGGCGTCCTGACGCGATCTCACGGTTCCATCAGGCAACGTCGAGCAACTCTGGGTTTACTGATCATCATCACCTGCCTCACGCCAGCTTCCGTCCTCGGGCAATACCCCCTGGGCGACCCGAACTGGCGCTCTGCTTCGGTAGGGGCTCCTCCCACCTCCCAGAACGAGGCTCCCAAGCCGCTGACCGACAAGCAGAGGCAAATCCTGCAGGCCAGCCTCGAAAGGACAAGAAAGGACGCGGCAGAAATGGCTGCCCTGGCCAAGGAACTTCGCGAGAAACTGGATAAGTCGAACGCCGACGCCCTTTCCCTCGAAGTCGTTAACTTGGCCGATAAAATTGAAAAGCTGGCAAAGAAGATCCGGGGAGAAACAAAGGGATACTGAGCCGCAAATGAAAGTCAAAACGGCGGGTGGCGCACCCATTGCTTTTCATGGATGCGTCCCATCCACTGAGAAGACCCCGCGTTCAATCCAATCTGAATTTTGAGGTAAGGTAGCGAGGTACAAGCCCTCTGACATATACGCCACGGTGCCCAGGGCAGCGCCCGGGCTCGTCAGGTGCTCGGCCTCGATCGAGGCCGTGGGTGTGTCTTGTAGGGGCGCCCCTCGTGGGTGCCCTGTAGGGGCGGGCACGAGGCCCGCCCCTACAGTTAGTTTGGCCAAACCGAAGTCCAGCACTTTGGCGTGTCCCCGTTTGGTTACGAAGATGTTCGCCGGTTTGATGTCGCGATGGATGATGCCCTGGCTGTGAGCTGCATCGAGGGCATCCGTGACCTCGATGGCGATCTCCAGCAGTCGTTCCAACTCCATTGGCCGGCCCAGAATCTGGTGCTTCAGCTCCAGAATGCGATAGTGGGAAATCGTCTGACCGATCATGAGTAAATGGCTGATGTAATGATGAGTAATCTTGTCCTGATACGCACCATCATAGAGCGCACGCGCAGCCGAGTCAAAGCCTTAGGGGACAATGACTTCAATCTGAGCAATATTGTTGGCAGGGAGAACCCGCTTTAAGAATTCATGCTGGCTTTGAAAGAGCATTTCTGAAATATACATCCGTGCGCGGGTGCGAAACACAGGCCGCCGCATGGCCAGGATCTGCCGTGTGTTTCTTACTGCCGGCAGTGAAGTACATCCGTCGGGAACCACCCCTACAGCGGTTTACGATTCTATGATCTTGGCCTGTGCAGGACACGATTTTGCACCGCGAGACGTTCCGCAGGGGGTGGAGTTCTGGTGCATTTTCACTCTGCCGGAGGTCAATTAAGGTGTTACGGGGGAATCGCGCTTGGAAGTTTGCCCGAGCTCTTTGGGATTTCCTCGCTTTTCGGTGGCCTGCACGTTGAAGACCTTGAACTCCGAGTAGCGATGCTCGTTGCGCAAGTGCCTGCCTTTCCAATCCACGGCAACAGTGACTTCATTCGGAACCCAAAAACTTGTGGGCAAGTCTTTGAAATGCACTTCGCCGTAGGTGATATCGGTTGTTTCTCTGTCCAAGTTGATGTCCAGCAAGGGCTTCAGCAAATCGGTGCGGAGGCGGATGATCTGGCAGCTCTGAGAATCAATCCACGCCAGCCCCTGCGACAAGGTCGTCACACTGATGCCGCCGGAATTAAAGGTCCCATTCAGTCGCGCCTTCGCCGGTAGCTGTGCGAAGGCAATCACGTAGGCATCTCGGCCGTTGACCTTCTGCCGTCCGAGGTAGCGAAACTCGGATTGGGACTGGTACATGGGGTGGAAAACGAGCGAGGCCGAGGCAAATCCGGCAGTGAGCATGAATCCGTCACCCAGACCTTGAAGCCCAGCTTGGTTTCCCGCCAAATCAGATCGGTACTCATCAAAGCCCGGCCCGAAAGACGCGGCTGGGGTGAAGCAGAGATAGCGAAACTTCTGATAGAGCGTAGTGCCCACTTTTTCCTTGCGGCGCAGCTTTTCCTGGCGAACCTGCTCCACCGAAGTCGTATTAGGAAAATTGGCGAAAAACTCCGCGACCGTCTTGCCTACAGAGCTGAGGATGGAATCTAGCTGTTTCTGATCGGCTGCGGGATCGAGACCCTTGAGGTCGGGCGGAGGGCGGTGGAGATAGTCGAGGGTGGGAGAGTCATTCGGTTTCGCCTTGGCGTAAGCTGCTTCGATTTTTTTGTGATCCTCAATCTGCACCCAAAGCTTGCGGACCTGAATGGGCATCATCTTCACGTCGCGCCCATTCAGATAACGGTCCAATTCTGTGCCCGCAGCCTGGAATTGGCCTTCACCCAATAAAGCCTCGACCCGCAAGAGCCGCACTTCAGGTTTCGCGCCGGTAGCGATGGCCTTGCCCAGGTATTCATCGGCGGCCCCCCAATTCTGAATCAGCAACTGCGAACGGCCCAGTTCCTGAAGGGCCAGGGAGTCTTGCGCCGCGAATTTGAGCGCGTCAGCGAAATAGCCTGCCGCGTGCTCGGGCCGGTGCCGCCAACTCTCCATCACTCCCAAGGCGACAAAGGGTTCCGGGCGCCCCAGGCTTTGGTCCGCCCGAATTATGTAGAAGACGTCGGCCAAGTCGTGGTAGGCGCCATCCCAATCTCCCGAGTCGAGCTCGGCGAGCGCCAACATGGTGCGGCACGGCAGGCAGGAAGCATCACGCTCGGTCACCTTCTTGAAGAACGGCACTGCTCGGTCTGGCCGGTTCCCTTGTAGGAACTCCGCCACCCCGCTCGCATAGTCCTTTTCGCCGGCAGGCGAGAGCCCGTCGGAGGGCTTAAGGTTGTTCAGCCCCGGCGCCAGCCCGTTCATCAGATCGGCCTGCGAAAGCAGCTTGGGGTCCTCCTTGGGCTCCCGCAGCGTGACGGGAATAACCCAGGTCTTCCCGGAACTGCCAAAATCGATGAGCGCGTGAGCCCTGAGGAACCCTTTCTTAGTCACGTTAAGTTCGATGGCGAAGTCTTTCACGCGGTCGCTGTTTAACCAGTACTCAGTCCGGAACTGTCCTTGGACGTCGGTCTGCAAAACTCGGAAGCCACCCTGACCGCCGGTAGGGACCACTTCGACCTTCGCACGCGCCACCGGGTAGCCCTCGAGTGTAGTCACCTTGCCTGAAACCCACCAGTTTCTCTGTAGCGTTTGATACCTGTTGAGGCTGGCGATAGTATTGTCGCCGCTGCCACCGCCGAGCGGTGTACCGATCCCGATTTGGGCGATCACGGGCAGCGGCAACAAACACACTGCTGCAATTAGAACGGGGATACGCAATCGGGCACTTATCATGACGACCCCCATCAAATCCTATTTTTGGACCGCGATCCCGACGCTATCCCTGCTCGGATCGTACACCCATTGCCTCTTCGGTTCGAGGTTTTCCCGCAGGTAGATATCCGTCCGCTGAGGGACTTTGCCCGGAATTTCCTTCTTAGCCCCCAACTGCCCCAAATTATACGACCCCGAGGAGTTCCAGCGCACTATTTCTTCTTTGGCGGTGTCCAGGGGCTCGGGACAGGGCCCTCTCTACCCTATCGTGAGTCCCGAAACTGCTGACTGCGGCCTTGTCATCCGCTTTTGTCAGAGACCCCTCCGTCCCTGCTGACTCCCGATCGATTTCCCGGCTGCCTCAGCCTCGGCTATCCCGCCGGATGGGACAGCCCGGCTATCCGCAGGAGTATACTGCCAAACAACCGTCTCGTCAGGTGGCTTTCCGCCAGTAGGAGCCGATAATAGCGCGCGTGCTTAATGAGCCGTCCACCGGTCTTGACCAGCCTTTGCTGTAAACTCGTTAGGGACCAGTTGCTGATCCTGTGCGGCAATGCCAGCCGCCGCCACAGGTTCCCCAAGTTATAGGCGATCACATTCAACCAGAGCCGCGCTTCGTTGGATCGGAGCCGATGGCAACTCAGCCATGTCATCTCCACCGCTTGCTTGCCTTCCTTGATCCACTGCTCGGCGGTGCTCCGCTTATTGTAGAACCGTACCACCGCAGATTCAGAAATGGATTTCAAATTGAAAATGCGGGTTGAACCACCAGTCCTCAGGCGCTATCTTGCGTAATCCAGGGGAATTCCCATCATCTTAATGATCTTGAGCGCATTCGAGTGGTCCACCTTTCCCGGGCGTAGGCGGTAATCAAAGCTCAGCCCCTCGGCCGCAGGCTTATCGGAAACTTGAGTTTCTGTTGCAGTTGAATGAGCCACGGGCTTTCCAAACGCTCGCTTTCCACCAGCGCGCACAGCCGTCGCAACGATTCCAGCTTGCGGCCGGGCACCCCCTGACCATCCAGGATGGACTTGACTCGGGGCGGAGATAAAGAGCGAGGCCCCCTTCGAGGGCGCCGATAATGGCCATCGCGGGCAAGGCGCCATCCTTCTCAATCACGCCCCTCCACCAGCACGCGCCCGTAACCACCATGCACAGCGCGAGGATAAGCGCGGCCCAAGCTGACCACAGCGGAAAGTCCACGGGCTCTCCCACCAGCCAGTCGCGGAGGGAATTCCAGGATGGCCCTCTGGCTTCGCCTTCACGGAGCAACGCCAGCTTCTCCCGCAAGTCGGTGCGGTCGCGCAAAAAGCCGATCGCCTCTTGGCGCGCCATTGCTTCCGCCGGCGAAGCGGGCACTTGCAGCCACCTTGCCAGCGCCTCACGCCCGGCAGGCGTGCCCACGTCGCAGAGGAGTTCGAACATGGAGCCCTTGCCGAACAGGTCGAGATCCCGCGCGTTCAGGTGGCCGTCCATTTGGAGGTCGAGCCCGGGATCGCCCTTGCCGATCCACTCGTGCCTGACGCACTGAAGCCGGTGGCGATAGAAATCCAGCAAGCACTCTGCGTCGCAAATGCGGCGATTACGCCGCTCCGCCTCACGATACGCGATCAGCGCGATTGGCAACGGCGCACCTATGGTCCAAAAGGGCAGGGCGTGTGTCCAAAGACACAGATAAGCGATGGGGGCCAGTGTGAAAAGCGAAATTATCAACCAGCCACGACGAACCTGGCGCTCCTCGAAGGCTCGATTCCGCTCGGCCTCGAATCGAATGATCTTGGATTCATATGAGGAGGCGATCCCGTCGTTCGGTCGCGCCGAATTCTCGGGCCGTGGACCATCTTCGAGGCCCAGTACCGTGAACATGCGCGCAGGATAACACCTGTGCGGATATTTTCCAATCGTGAATCGGAGCGGGTAGTGGGTCAGTTTCATTCTTGTAGCGGCGGTCTCCGACCGCCGGTCTTGAATCCTCAAGGAGTTCCGGCGCTCGGAGAGCGCCGCTACAGCAAACTGACCCACTACCTCGGGGCGAATCGGAGCAGGAAGAAGCTGAAGAGGGAGAGTCTGAAGAGGCTATGCACGCGTGCTGTCTTTTGATAGTATCTGCTGCGTGCCGGCCCCAACCCAGAGGGACGCAAAGTCGTCCGCGGCGGGCGACAGTTTGCTTTACGAAAAATGCTGGGCAAAGACGACCGAAAACGGAAGCCCCGGCATCAGCGTGCGAGACCACTGCCTGAACGTCGGGTGCGTCGCTGAAGCACTTCTCGCCCTGCTACCCCCGCAACTCCACAGCCTGATTCCACCTGGCGCTGCCACCCTCGCCGCTCTGCATGACATCGGGAAAGTATCCCCAGGCTTTCAACTGAAGAGTGAAGCGTGGTTGGTGCAGCACGCGTTGAGAGATCAGGCGCTGAAAGAAGGCTGGAGTGTGCGGGAATCTGACCACGCAAAGATCAGCCAATTTACTGTGCAGAGCATATTGCGAAGTTCACAACTCCACCGCTGGGCGGCGGCCGTCGGTGCTCACCACGGACGGATCAAAGGGGAGCGCGTGGGGTTGAGCGAACCGTGGGAAGGGCAACGCCGCCGCTTGGCGGAGGAACTCATTGTTGAATTCGGGCCGTTGCCGGATCAGCCGCCTGCCGACGCAATGATCTGGTTCGTGGCCGGGCTGATTACGATTGCTGATTGGATCGGTTCGGACGAGGCACATTTCGCCCAGGATGCACGCTGGGACATGGCGGAGCGGCGTCGCCAAGGGCAGACAGCCCTAGCGACGATCAATTGGAGATCGGTTGAAACAAGGCAACGAAACGGCTTCGGTGAATTGTTCCCGGAAATCCCCAAGGCTAACAGCCTTCAGACCGTAACAGTGCAGGTAGCGCGTGAACCTGGCATTTACGTCATTGAAGGGCCGATGGGCTGCGGCAAGACGGAGGCGGGGCTGGCGGCGGCCTATCAACTCATTGCGGCGAGGAAAGCCACAGGGCTGTACTTCGCCCTACCGACACAAGTCACCAGCAACCGCATTCACTTGCGCGTGCAGCCCTTCGTTGAACGAATTTCCGTTCATCCGGCAGAAGTGCGGCTGGCCCACAGTGCTTCATGGCTGGCGGAGGCCGAGCCGCCGCTGGAGCTGCGACCGGCCAGTTTGGATGTCGAAGCACGGGAACATGTCCGAGCGGGGCGCAGTTGGTTTGCATTCGGCAAGCGGGCGCTGCTTGCACCGTTTGGCGTTGGCACGATAGACCAAGCGCTGTTGGGTATTGTGGCGGCCAAGCATTTCTTTGTCAGGCAATTCGGGCTAGCGGGCAAAGTGGTGATCCTCGACGAAGTGCACAGCTACGACCTTTACACTGGCACGCTGATTGGCGTACTGGTGAAACGGCTGCGCGAGTTGCAATGCACCGTCATCATCTTGTCGGCTACTCTCACGGAAAAGCGTCGCCGGGAGTTGCTTGGATTGCCCGACGGCCAATCGGTCAGCGTGGCGTACCCACTGGTCTCTGGCGCCGCCGGTTCAGTCATGGAGCGGACGTGCGAGCCACCGCAATCCAAGACGATTCGGGTACGCAACGTCTCCGGTGCCTTGCCGCTGGAAGACGCCATGGAACGCGCCGGGCGCGGCGAATGTTTGCTGTGGATTCGAAACACTGTGGATGAGGCACTAGGGACCTACCGTGCACTTCAGAGCGCCAATTTCCAGGGTGGCCCATCCATCGCGCTGCTGCATTCGCGGTTTCCGTTTTTCCGCCGCGAACAGCTCGAGGACGACTGGATGAATCGACTAGGCAAGGACTCCGCGAATCGACCCAACGGCTGCATCTTGGTTTCAACCCAGGTTGCCGAACAGAGTGTTGATATCGACGCCGACCTACTCATTACAGACCTCGCCCCAACTGACATGCTGCTTCAAAGGCTTGGCCGTTTATGGCGGCACGACCGGCCTACACGCCCCTCTCCACAGCCCGAAGTCTGGATTCAGATGCCGCCTCTAGACGACGATTCATTACTCAACGCGACCGAGAAGGAACTTCGTCAGGCTCTGGGCAAGAGCGCACGTGTTTATGCGCCTTACGTCCTACTGCGTTCGTTGTTACAATGGCGCGGGAGAGTGGAGATTACGTTGCCCAACGACATCCGCCCGATTCTCGAAGCGACGTACGCTGATCAGACCGCCGGGGAACCGCTCGCCTGGCAAGAACTGCGAGAACAGTTAGAGCAACAAAAGGAGAAAATGGCGCGCCAAGCGTTGAGCGCCACTACTGTCTGGAGCATCCCCGCGCTGGAAGATGAGGAAGGAGTCCAGACTCGCCTTAGCACATACCCAACGGCCCAGTTGCTTTTGGCCACTGAGATCGCCCCAATCGACTCGCATTCAGTGCGACTTTGCCTGCTCGACGGCACGGTAGTTACGGCCCATGACTATGACCGGAGTCTCGGGGCAGCAAAAGCCATTTATCGCAATCTGGCTCGGGTTCCACGGTGGGCAGTGGTTGCTGGTCTTGCAAAGTCCCCGGCTTGGCTGGCCAATCATGTAGCGCAGGCTACCGCGGTGGGCGTAGTGCAACAGGATGGTTGTATTTGCTGGCTCGGCGACGAACGGCGGACAGGGCTTTCATATCAACCCGATCAAGGGATTATTATCGAACGCGATCGCTCGCCACGCTCGCATCACGAGGAGTCCGATGAATCTTACGACTGAGGCTTGGATTCCAGTTGTCTGGGATGGCGGTAAACCGGGAACTGTAAGCCTGTATGATGCGTTCGAGCGCGGCGAGGAGATTCGCGACCTCGCCGTGCGTCCGCACGAACGCATTGCCTTGATGCGCCTGCTCATTTGCGTCGCCCAGGCCGCCCTCGACGGACCAGCGGATGATGAGAACTGGAAAGCCTGCCCGCCGCGCATAGCGCCGTCAGCTCTCGCTTACCTCGAACGCTGGCGGCACGCCTTCGAGCTACTCGGCAACGGTCCGCGCTTCTTGCAGTTTGCCAACTTGAAGAAGCCTGCGAAGAAATCCAATGGCGATGACGACGAAGGCAACTCGACGAGCAAACTCGATCTCGCGCTGGCCACGGGCAACACAACGACTCTTTTTGACAACGCCGGTGGATCGAACCGCACCTTCAGGTTTGCTGAACTCGCTCTGATGCTAATTACTTTTCAGTGCTTTTCCCCCGGTGGACGCATTGGAGTGGCGTTGTGGAGTGGGAAAGAAACCCCTGGCAAAGGATCAAGCGACCATGCGCCTTGCCTGGCCGGTGGGATGTTGCACGCGCTGCTCCGAGCTGAGAGTCTGCTCGCCACAGTGCACAAGAACCTCATAACGAGGCGGCAAGCCGAGCAGCTTCTCGGGCAGGACTCTTGGGGCACACCGGTCTGGGAGTCGATGCCTCAGCGGCTCACCGACGCCGATGCCGTACGGAACGCCAACCGCACCTACCTGGGCCGCCTGGTTCCCCTAGCCCGTGCCATTTGGCTCGCTGAGGATTGTCGGTTTCTTATTCTTGCGAACGGATTGGAATATGGATCATATGCCGACGATGGATGGCGCGAGCCCTCCGCTACGATTGTCACCCGGAAGGTGAAAGGCCAGCCTACCCGTGTCGTGCTGCCGGCATCGATCGACAAGGCCGCGTGGCGCGAGTTGCACGCCCTCAGCGTCAAGGCCGTCAGCCAGAACAGCAACGGCGGTCCTGCTGCGTTGCAAAACCTCTCCGACGAAGAAGCTTTCGATCTTTGGGTGGGCGGCCTTGTGGCCAACAAGGCCAAGCCGCTGGACACCACCGAGGCTGTATTCTGCGTGCCCGCTGGCATGCTCAGTGACAAAGGGCAACGCACCTACGAAGAAGGTGTGAAACATGCCGGAGACATCGAGTTCCGGCTGCGACGTGCCGTCCGCGTCTATCACAAGCAACTGGGTGACAATCTTGACCGGCCCGAAATGAAAAACCGTCGCCAACAAATCCAGAGCACTGCCGCATCCCAATTTTGGACGGACATCGAAAGTGGCGTGCCACGCTTGTTGGAAGTCGCCGCCCGTCCAGAGACTCTTGGCCTGAATCACAACTGGCACGGAACCGTTTGGGGGCAGTCCGTCTGGCGCGCCACACGCGCAGCTTATGAGCGCGCCTGTCCGCACGATACACCGCGCCAGATGCGTGCGTATGCTTTGGGGCTGAACGCATTGCTGGCTCCCCGCACCGAATCAGCCGAGGTTGGAACCGAAAAGGAGGCTGAAGCATGAATACCGACCGATTCGATCCCAAGGATGCAGCCGCGCGCTTGTTGACTTATCTGCGCCAACTCAAGCACGACCGGGGCGCGATGGCCGATCTGCGTTGTGCGTTGAATCCCACCAAACTTCCTCGGGCTTGGCCCCTGCTGGCCCGTGTGGGCGGCATCGGCAATCCCCGCATCGAAGCCATTGCCGGCTTGTTCGCGTACCATCCCGACGAAGCCCACAGTGGCAATCTCGGAACCACGTGCCGCCGCCTGGCCGCCGAAAACAACAGCTTCGATGCCCGTTTCCGGCGGTTGCTCTCTTGCGACCGCGACGAGATCTGCGAGCGGTTGCGTCCCGTGATCCTCGCTGCCAAGCCCAAAGGTGTACCGATCAACTACGAGGAGTTATACGCTGACCTTTGTTACTGGGGAGACAATGTGAAAGCCCGTTGGGCACGCGAATACTGGGGCGCGCCGGAGAACCTAGAGCCGGCCGCTGTGAGCGCCTCGGAGGCCACGCCATGACCCACCTCACCCAAGTCACGCTCGATTTCGCCACCGCCGCCCGGCTACGCCTGCGCGATTGCTACGACTGGCATCAGGCCGTATGGAAAGCCTTCCCCGGACGCGACGGTGAGCGGCGCGAGTTCCTCACTCGCCTCGATCAGCGCCGGGAGGGTTTTCGATTGCTCATTGTCTCACCCACGCCGCCGGTGCGGCCCGAATGGTGTCCTCCTGACGAGGAGAGTTGGAAAACTAAACCGATCCCGGAAACCTACTTTAACCGCCGGCGGTATGCTTTCCAGCTTTGCGCGAACCCCACGAAGAAAGTCTCCAAGGAACGGCCCGACGGCTCGTTGACAAAGAATGGCAAGCGCGTCCCGCTGGGAAAGCGCGAGGAACTACTGGAGTGGATCAGGCGGAAAGGCGACCAGGGCGGCTTCACGGTGAATGAAGCCACTCTCCGCACATTCTCCCGTGGACGGGAGTATTTTAGGAAAAACGGCCAGGACGGCCTGCACAGCGCGGTGGAGTTCCAGGGCGAACTGACCGTGACGGACCCGGCCAAATTTCACGAATCCTTTACACGCGGCATCGGCTCAGCCAAGGCGTTCGGCTTCGGCCTGCTGGTGATCGCCCCGGCCGCATAACCAAGATCGATAACTACCGAGAGGAGCAGACATGAAACTCATCGAATTGCACATCCTACAGTCCTTCCCCGTCTCCTGCCTGAACCGCGATGACGTAGGCGCGCCCAAGCAGGCGATATTCGGCGGCGTCACCCGGGCCCGCATCTCCAGCCAGTGCCTGAAAAGGGCGATCCGGTTGCACGCCAAAGAGCTCTGCCCAGAGTTATTTGCTGGAGAACGAAGCAAGCTGATCGTCCGGCCTATCGCGGACGCCGCCGCGCGGCATGGCGCGGCGGCTGACAAGGCCCTAGAGGCTTCCAAGAAATTCTGCGACGAGTTAGCCACATTCGACGAGAGCGCCTTCAAAAAGAACGAAAACATCCTGAAAGTTAAAACGCTCATGTTTCTCTCACCCTCCGAGCGTGAAGAAATTGGCAAAGAGTTGTCCACGCTTCTTGCCCAGAGCAAGGATGTAAAGGCCTTAGAAAAAAAGATCAAATCTGCCGCTAGCAAGGTCCAGGAGGCAAAGCTGAAAGACGCTGCCGATATTGCACTCTTCGGACGCATGGTGGCAACTGACCACTCCCTCACTGTGGAGGGGGCAGCGATGTTCAGTCATGCCCTGTCTACTCATCGTGCCGACAACGACATCGACTTCTATACGGCAGTGGATGACCGCCAACGCGAAGACCCCACGGTGGAAGAAGAGGACCGGGCGGGCAGCGGGATGATGGGAACGTTAGAGTTTACCTCGGCAGTCTATTACCGCTACGTTGGGCTGAATCTCGGACTTTTGCTGGATGATTCTCACCTCGCCACGCTCTCAACGAAAGATCGTCAAGCCGTTGTGGACTCCTTCCTGCGAGCGGCCATCCTGGCTGTTCCTGGCGCGCGGAAAAACTCCATGAATGCCTACACATTGCCGGGCTACGTGCTTGGTTTAGCCAAAGACAAAGGCCAGCCGCTGCAACTTGTCAACGCGTTTGAAAAGCCGGTCTCCTGCAAGAACGGACTGATGGAAGCCTCAATCGCCGCGCTCAAGGAACATCACGAGCAGTTGAAGAAAACTTGGAGCATCAAGCCAGCCCTGGAAATCGCCATACCTGACAGTCCGCTCGACGGGTTCTGTAAGGAGATTCTGAGCCATGTCTGATATTGCCTACCTTTCACTTCTTCTGGACGCCCCGATGCAATCGTGGGGCTTTTCCAGCCGGTTTCAGCGCCGCACAACGGGACTGCACCCGACCAAGAGCGGCGTCATTGGTCTCATTTGCGCCGCGATGGGTCTGGCCAAAGGCTCCTCGGAAGAGCGCGCCATGCTCACGGAACTGACGAAGCTAAAGATGAGCAGCATCATTATTCCACGCGATGGGCCTGGGGTTGACACCTTCCTGCCTGTCGTTCGCCTCGAAGACTATCACACCGTGCTCGATACTCGCCGCGCCAGCGGCAAGATGGACGAGGATGCCGTTGTGACGCGCCGCCAATACCTGCTTGACGCCCGTTTCGGCGTGATCCTTGCCGGCGACCGGTTCGTCTTGGGACGCGTCGCCGCCGCGCTTGAAGACCCAGTCTGGGGCGTCTGGTTCGGCCGCAAGAACTGCATCCCTGCCGAACCGGTCTATCGCGGCCTGTTCGAGACGGAAGACCAAGCCCAACATGCTCTTATTGGCAATAGATCAATTGAGGAGTTCACCACCGTTTCCGAAGTGAGCGTTTTTGCTGAGGGCACGGACTCGATCAGCGACCAACCGGTGAGTTTTGGAGATAGCCGGAGCAGTGGCCCGGACAAACGCCAGTTCGCCGCGCGCCGCATTAAAATGGTCCCGGGCCGTTCAATCCAAAATCGGCAATCGAAAATCTAAAATCGCCTTATGCCTATATTTGAAAAACCACCGTTGGAAACGTTGACGCCGGCGAAGGACCGGTGGACGCCGATTTATCTCGAACACGGACGGCTGGAAGTGGATGATTCCAGCATCAAATGGATCGGAGCGGACCGCCTGGTGTACCGGCTGCCGGTCGCCACCCTGTCGGCAGTATTGCTCGGACCGGGCACGACGGTGACCCACGCGGCTATGAAGGCCTGCGCTGATTCCAATACGCCCGTCTGCTGGATTGGCGAGGAGGGGATGCGTTTTTACGCCTTTGGCATTACGCCCAATCACGACAACCTGATGTCCCGCAAGCATGCCGCCGCCTGGGCCGACAAGAAGAAGCACGCCGAAATCGCCCGACGCATGTTTGGGCAGCGATTCCCCGGCGTGGATGTGCAAGCTTGCTCGATTACTGAGTTGCGCGGTATGGAGGGCTTGCGTGTGCGCGCCCGGTACGCGGAACTGGGACAGCAGTGCGGAGTTACTTGGAAGGGGCGCAACTACGACAAATCAAACTGGAACCTTGCGGACAACGTCAATCGCGCGCTCTCCACAGCGAATGCCAGCCTCTACGCGTTGTGCGCCGCCGTGCTCTGCTCCCTGGGCTACCTGCCGTCTCTGGGCTTCGTTCACGACGGAGGCACGTTGCCCTTCATCTACGATGTGGCCGACCTTTACAAGGAAATAACCAGCCTTCCGGCAGCGTTTCAGGCTATGCGGCAGAACCCTAACGATGAGGGCGAACTGGTTCGCACGCTGCTCAAAGAGCGCGTCGAACAGGAAAGGCTGCTCCAGAGAATTCCCAAAGACTTGGAGGAGCTTTTTGAATGACGGTCATCATCGCCAAAGACACGCCCGATGCCATTCGCGGAATGCTCAAACGCTGGTTCATCGAGCCGCGCCCCAATGTCTTCGTAGGCACACTTAACCGCCGCACCCACGAGAAAACTATCGAGTACATCAAGCGCAATAGTGCCGATATCGGCCTGCTGATCGTTACCAGCTACCCCAATTGCCAAGGTTACAAAATCGAAACCACCGGCCCCACTGACCGTAAAGGTGTCTCCGTGAGCGGTCTTTGGATGGTCGCCGAGAAATGGGAGGAAGAAACCCCTTCTGAACTAGCTCTAGCCACCGATTTTCCCCCTGAGTCCTCATGCTAAGTCCTTTGGAATTCAGGGTTCTCCCCACGCGCGTGGGGATGGTCCGTGTCAATGGTGATCCGATTGTGTTCGGAATACGTTCTCCCCACGCGCGTGGGGATGGTCCGTAAACAGTTTTCAGTTATCAGTTATTTAGCGTGTTCTCCCCACGCGCGTGGGGATGGTCCGCGTGGCTTATCGTG
>Ga0326727_10005924_pt1 | contig 34214 bp, 34 predicted proteins | sample MB2enrmetagenome_FD_207643 | JGI IMG/M metagenome (GOLD analysis project Ga0326727, IMG submission 207643) | Lab enriched peat soil microbial communities from McLean, Ithaca, NY, United States - MB29MY | ecosystem: Environmental > Terrestrial > Soil > Wetlands > Peat | place: USA: New York...
TCAACGCGGTTTCCTTCCGGATCGGTGATCCAGCCGAACTTTCCAAAATCATAGCTTTGGCGATCCGGATCGACGGTGACGCCTTCCTCGATCAGACGGTCCAGCAGCGCATCCAGATCGTCCACCTGGAGGTTGATCATTGCTTTCTGTGCCGGAGGGAAGTATGCGTTGTCCGGTTTGAAAAGGGAGAAGACGATTTCGGCGTGTTGCGTCGGGACAGGAAACGTGAATGCCCCGCCGGACTTCACCAGGCCGAGATGCTGCTCGTACCATTGATAAAGAGCTTTTGGATCGTCCGCTCGCAAGAATACTCCGCCGAAGCCAGTGATTGAAGCCATGCAGCCTCCTATGAGATAAGTCGCCGATCAGAAATGTTTGATAGCCCGGAAGACGGAAGGTCGGGGTTTACGACAACAGACGTATTCACGATTATGGCGTAACGAGGGGTTTGTAAACAAGGCCGATGACTATTCCGATGATAGTCCACTGCAGGAAGTATACGTGGCAGCCTGCCCCAGAGCGAGTTTCAGCCCGATGTTCAGGTTCAAGTAGTTATGCGGCACGAATGTACAAACCACGAAGATGCCAATAAGAACCCCGAAGCGCGCAACCGCCATAATGCCCGATCCATCATTGCGAAAATTATTGCGGCAACCAGAATCGACATAGAAGTTGCGACCATTCCAATTGGCATAACAGTCTTTACTTCTTCCCCAGGCCGGAATACGGCCGGGTACTTGTGGACTTGTTCGATAAGGCCTTGCACAAGCCAAAAAACCAATGCACCAAAGGCAAAAGACGCGACCGTGCCAGCAAGCGCCGCGAGCGCGAGACTTGAGTAGTTCGTTTGCACTCCTTTTCAAATTGCGGCTGAAAATGACAGTTGGTTGGTCAGGCCCCACTCAGCTAGCGATCTTCTTCGCCGCGGCGATAGCTTTCGACTTCATATCCGGCGGCATGGAAGGATCGTCAGCCAGGTTGAGCAACTCCTTCTGGCCCGCCTGCGCCGCCTTGGTCTTGGCGGCGTCGGCGCCGTCACCCTTGACCGCGGCCACCAGGATGTCCACCATGCGCTGTAGTATCTGGTAGACGGCCTCGGTCGAGAAACCGCCCAGCAAGGCAAGAACAGCTGGCCCAAGGCCCTTGATTTGCGCGCTGGTGCTACTGGCGAAAAGCGACGGACCGATCAATGAGGCCATGATTAATCCCGAAAGCACGCCAAGCACAAACCGGATCAGGTACACCGTGTTGTAGCGCGGATCGAATGTCCGGTCCTTCACGTACTCGTGAACGGTGAACAAGACGTAAAAGACCGCTCCCAGCGAAGCCGCGAAGCACCAGTTGATGATCATCGCGGGCGTCACGGGCTTCTGCTCAGGTGGTTTTGTCGGAGTCTGATCCGTACTTTTCGTAATCTGGCCTGTGACCGTTGTCGTCGTGGTCGAACCCGTTGTACTCGTGGTCGAGTTTGCTGCCGGTGGAATTGCGCCACCTGCCGGCAAAAGCTGACATTGGGCTGAACAAGCCGCGGTGGACGGGCCCTTCTGAATGTAAATCTCGCTCCATGTAAATCCGATCCCCGCCAGGACCGCGACAACGATCATCCACAAAACCAGCGCGGGACGCCGCAGCGTGCCCATGGGCCCCGGCGCCGGTTCGGTCGCTTCGAGTGAAAGCGGCGTGGCCGGCGCGACGATCTTGGCCAGCGCGCCATGCGCGGTCATCAGGTCCGCAAAGCTGGCCTTCTCCGGATCGGCTCCCACCGCGTTCAACGCAGTCTGCGTCTTTTCGTCGAATGCAAGACCGAGAGAGTTCACATACCGGAACATCTGCCTGTACTCACTGATCACCTGCGTCATATCGTCATTCGGCGGCGTCGTATCGCCTCCGGGCTGCACCTGTTTTGCCTCATCGCTCATGGGACCCTCCTTTTCCGATTACGCTTGCTGCGCTAGCTCGCCGACCGATGAACCCGCTGCGACCTGCCAGGGAACAGCAGACGCTTTACCACCGCTTTCAGTACGCTGCCGAAATTCCTGACTTGGGGCGCGCTGCAATTCCGCGAGGCCGAGACAGGCCGGCCGCGAAAACACCTGCCCACGCCACCACTTTGATCTTAATAACGAGAGCCGCAAGCAAAACCCTTTATTTGCAATTGAGTTTTTCCGGCATGGCGAATTTCCGTTCAATGCGGAGCGCAATCGGATTTGACTTCCACCAATATGTTATGAACCTGAGTTTCCGTCTTGGCTTTAGGCGGCATACCAATGGACCCCCATTTGCTTCCGCTCGCCTTGTTTCTTGGATCAGCTTCCATCCCAAAACCCCGGACGTGCCAGGCCGGGCTTCCTCCACGACCCAAGGAACGAACTCTTCCCACGGAGGGTGGGAGGCCACGAACCTCAATCCGCCGAGTACACTACGCCAAGTGAGCGTCAACTGATACCAAAAGCGGAGCGCACGTTTCGAACTCAGGCCCGCAACGATCAGTCCTGGCATACACCGCGAACTCCGGGAGTGCGGTTGTGCCGATTGGGTTGGCGATTCGGAAGGTGCCGTCCAGGAATTCAATCCCAAGGCGAATGGGACTTCCTAAAAGTACCTTATCTTTGCGCTGATGGCGGAAACACGATGCTCGCAACGGAGTTTCCGAACTTGAACCGACGCGCTAACGAACGCAGAGGACGATGATGGTTTCGTCGTCGAAGCGGTCTTGGTCGCCTTGAAAGCGGGTGACGTCGGCAAGGATGGCGTCGGCGATCTCCTGGGCGGGCAGGTCACGATTGGCGCAGAGTAGGCCGGAGAGACGGTCGTCGCCGTACATTTCGCCCTGAGCATTCTCGGCGTCGAGGATTCCATCGGAGACGAATACAATGGCGTCGCCGGGCTGGGTAGCCACACTTAACTCTTCGTAAGTTACGTCGGGGAACATGCCGAGCGGCAAGCCCTCGGCTCTCACGGTGACGGACTGTCCGGCGCGGCAGAAGACGGGCTGGACGGCGCCGGAGTTGGCTACCTGGAGGGTCTGGTTTTCGTCGTTCCAAAGGGCAAAGAGCATTGATACGTATTGCGACTCGAGCTTGCGCTCCTGGAGAGCATCGTTGAGGAACGCGAGCATCCGGCCCGGCTCCGGCAGATGCGTCGCGGCAGAGCGCATGATGCCACTGACCAGAGCAGCAAACAATGCGGCGGGGGCGGCTTTTCCGCTGACGTCGCCGAGGACGATGGCAGTGCGGTTGGGGCCGTAGTCGACGAAATCGTAGAGGTCGCCGCCGATGGTGCGGGCGGGGAGAAACCGAACGGCCATTTGGGCATGGGGATGCTCGGGCACGGTGGGCGGCAGCAGGCGAAGCTGAACCTCGCGCGCCATGGCAATATCGCGCTCGAGCTGGCGCTCCTGGCGGCGGACGGCCTGGTAGAGGCGGGCGTTCTCAATGGCGATGGCCACCTGCGCGGAGAGGGTGGTCAACATGCGCTCGTGCTCCTCGTTGAAGAAGCCGGCGCGGGTGTGTTCGAGGTCGAGCACGCCGATGATGCGGCCTTTGTAAAAAAGTGGAACCACCAGCTCGGAGCGAGTCTCCTCGTTCATGGGAAGGTAGCGCTGATCTTTGTGGACATCGGGGACGTTGATGGGGCGCCATTCGCGCACCGCTGCGCCGACCAGACCGCTGGTGATGGAGATGCGGCGGCGCGGGCCGTGGGTGTAGCCGAAGCGCCAGGCGTAGCGGGTGATGAGGGTTTCGCCTTTTTCATCGAGAAGCATGATGGTGAACATCTGGTAGTCGATGAGGCGGCGGAGGAGCTGGCCGACGCGCTCGAGCAATGGGTCGAGGTCGAGGATGGAGGCCAGCTCGACAGCGATCTCGTTGAGGACTTCGAGGGTCTGCGCCTGGCGGGAGACGCGGGCATAGAGGCGGGCATTCTCAATGGCCTGGGCGATGCGGCTGGCGGTGAGGGTGAGCAGGTGAAGGTGCTCGGGCTGAAAGTAGTTTGCCTCCTCGCTTTCGATATCCATGACACCGATGAGGCGGTTCTTGGCGATGAGCGGGACGGCCAGCTCGGAGCGGACCTCGGGATTGACTTGGATGTAGTCCGGCGAGATGGAGACATCGTTGAGCAGGATGGGCTGCCGGGTGAGGGCAACCTGTCCGACGACTCCTTTGCCCATGGGGAAGCGGGAACGCTCAATCTCGGGCGAATGGCCGATCTGGAAGCGCATGCGCAGTTCGTGGGTGCGGTCGTTGAGCAGGAGAATGGCGAAGATGCGGTAATGGATGACGGCGCGGACCAGTTCAGAGGTGCGGATGAGGAGAGTCTGCAGATCGAGCGTGGTGTTGAGAGCATCGGCCATGCGCGCCAGGTAGGCCACATCGGCAGGTTCGACGCGGGCGTTGACGGGATCGAGATGAGCGCCGGGTCTGGCCGGGTCCGCGGGCCGGTAGTCGCCTTCAAGCTCTGGTTCCGCGGGCGAAGATGGAGGAATTGTGGACATGGGTGTCGAAGGGAATGATAACGGAAAGCAGTGGTTAGTGATTAGTGGATAGTGGATAGGGACCACATAGCTTGCTTGGACCAATTTGCCCGCCAGCGGTCGCGGAGCAGTTGCGGGCTGCAGGCAAGTATTGGCGCCGAAAGGCCGACAACTATTCACTAACCACTAACCACTGTTCTTACTCCCCGCCGAGTTCGCGGACGATGGTTACGGATGCGGAGGCGCCGATGCGGTTAGCGCCTGCTTCGAGGAGGGCGCGGACGTTGTCGAGAGTGCGGATGCCGCCTGAGGCCTTGACGCCGCAACGCGCTCCGGCCAAGCCCCGGAGCAGAGCAACGTCGCCGGGGGTAGCGCCAGCGCCGGCGAAACCCGAGGAAGTTTTGAGGAAGTCCGCGCCGGCCTGAATGGCGATATCTCCGCCGCGAAGTTTTTCGGCTACGGAGAGCAGAGCGGTTTCAAGCGTGACCTTGAGCAGCGCGCCATGATGATGGGCAATGGCGGCAACGGCATGAATGGCGTTGTGCCCGGCTTGATGGTTGCCACTTTTGAGCTGGCCGATGGGGATCACCATGTCCAGTTCACGGACGCCCAGGCGGGTCACCGCGGCAGCCTCCTGGCGCAAGGTGGAGACCAGCGAGGCGCCGAAGGGAAATCCGACCACCGCGCCGACGGGAATGCCAGTGCCGGAGAGTACGGCGACTGCCGTGGATGCCCATATTGGGTTAATCATTACGCATGCAAAGCGGTAGCGGATCGCCTCGTTGCAGAGGTTCTCAACCTGTTCGCGGGTGGCGTCGGGCTTGAGCAGCGTGTGGTCGATTACCGCGGCCAGCGCCTGCGGACTAGACAGCGTCTGTGCTGCAAATGCTGCTGAGTCGAAGCTGCCATTGTCGAACTCGAGGTCGGATCCCTGAATGGAGGTGGTAGCAGCCATGAGTGAAGCTCCTTACCGGAGAACGCTGCAATCCGGGGCCGGTTCACCGGACAGTGTACGGGAGATGAGTATAGTGCCCGGCGCATAAGGGGGCAATATGCAGGGATGCAAATAGGCCCGGCGGGTTGTGTGCGGTTGGTTTGATGACGATTGAATCAACAACGAACGATGTTTGCAGCGTCGATACCCTTGGTGGCATTGCGGGTGTCGACCACTAATCTGGCTTTGCTTACGATGTCGGCAAAGTCGTATTGCGAGTGATCGGTGACGACGACAACGCAGTCGAATTCAGGGATTCTGTCGAGCGGGGTGCAGGTCATGTTGAGGGCGTACTTGCGGCCTCGGCCGACGGAGGGAAAGTAGGGGTCGTTGTATTCGACATGGGCTCCGCGCTTTTGCAGCAATTCAATGATAGTGAGCGAGGGCGACTCGCGCAGATCGTCGATGTCGCGCTTGTAGGCCATGCCGAGCACGAGTACGCGCGAACCGTGCAACGGCTGGTTGCGTTGGCTCATGGCTTCGACGATGTTCTCGACGACGAAGTAGGGCATGGCCAGGTTAACTTCTCCGGCAAGCTCGATGAAGCGGGTGTTGAAGTCGAACTGCTTGGCCTTCCACGAGAGGTAGAACGGGTCGATGGGAATGCAGTGTCCGCCGAGGCCGGGGCCGGGATAGAAGGCCTGGAAGCCGAATGGCTTGGTCTTGGCGGCGCCGATTACTTCGAACAGGTCGATGCCCATGCGCATGCATAGCTGCTTGAGCTCGTTGACCAGCGCGATGTTGACGCAGCGATAGATATTCTCGAGCAGCTTGGTCATTTCCGCGGCGGCGGGCGAGGAGACGGGGACGGTGCGATTGAAGATGGTTGCGTAGACGGCGGAGGCAAGCTCCAGGGCTACGGGACCGCAGCCGCCCACAACTTTTGGAATGTCGCGGCGGGCGACGGTATCGTTGCCCGGATCTTCGCGCTCGGGCGAGAATGCGACGTAGAATCCGGAGGCATCCGCGTCTCGCGCCACGCGCAGGCTGGATGGATTGCCCTGTTCCAATAGGGGAACCACGACTTCCTCGGTGGTGCCCGGATAGGTTGTGCTTTCGAGAACAATGAGCTGGTCTTCGCGGAGGTGGACGGCGATGCTTCTGACCGTGCCGGTAACGAAGCTGAGGTCAGGCTCGTGGTATTCAGTGAGAGGAGTGGGCACGCAGATGATTACGACATCCATCTGGGCGATGAGGCTGTAATCCGTGGTGGCGCTGAAGCCATTCTTCTGTGCAGACTGAATTTCGGCGGGAGAGATGCGAACGATGTAGGATTGGCCGCGATTGAGCGTGTCGACTTTGCCGGGATCGATGTCGAAGCCGGTGATTGCGAAGCGCTCCTCACTGAAGAGCAGTGCAAGCGGCAGGCCGACATAACCCATTCCGACGATACCGATCTTCGCTTGGCGCGATTCAATGCTGCGAAGTGTCTCTGCGATCTTGCCGGGTGGGGCTGGAGTCACCGCTCACCCCCCGCGCCGACGGGTTTGGCGATGGTCCTGTACCATGCGACGGTGCGTTGCAAACCTTCATTGAATTGCACGAGCGGTTCGTAGCCGAAACATTCTCTGGCAAGTTCGATGGCCGCCAGCGAGTGCTTCACATCGCCGCTGCGCTCGGGGGCATAGCGGATTTCACCGGAGTAATCAGTGGCTTTGCGCATTATTTCCGCGGCCTGATTAAGAGTGATTCGATTGCCGGTGGCCAGGTTGAAAACTTTTCCTGACACGCGATCCGCGGGAGCTTGCGAGGCGAGTAGATTGCCGTGAACTACATTTTGAATGAAGGTGAAATCGCGGCTCTGTTCGCCGTCGCCATAGATGGTTGGGGTTTCTCCGGCCAGCATCTTGAGCGCGAAGATGGCCAGGACTCCTGAATACTGCGAAGTGGGATCCTGATAAGGGCCGAAGACATTGAAGTAGCGGAGCGTGACGGTCTCCAATCCGTAGACGCGGGTGAAGGACTGCATGTAGAGTTCGCCGGCCAGCTTGGCGACCGCATAGGGCGAGATGGGGCTGGGGTGCATGTCTTCAGTTTTGGGCAGTGTGGGCGTATTGCCGTAGCAGGACGACGAGCCCGCATAAACGACGCGGCGGACGTTCGCATTTCGCGCGGCGACCAGCAACTGCACCGTTCCCGAGATGCCGGCGTGGTTGGATGCAATCGGATCTTGTATGGAGCGCGGAACCGAGGGGATGGCCGCCTCGTGAAATATGCAATCGACGCCGCGGCAAACGTCGGCGACGGCAGCAGCATCGTTGATGTCGGCCTCGATGAGGTCCATTGCATCGAGACCGGCAAGATTCTCTCGCTTGCCGGTAGAGAAGTTGTCGATGCCGCGGACGCGTTTGCCGCGGGCAAGCAACTCCGCGGCGATCGACCTGCCGATGAAGCCGGCTGCGCCGGTAACTAAATAAGTGTCCACTTAAACCTTTCACACAGCGTTTGCATTTCTTCGCTTTCTTGTGGCGAAGTTCCCTCCAGAAATTCTCGCATGGGTGGAGCAATCCGGGGAGCGCTGCAACGAACAGGTTGGTTTAAAGCATAAGAGACGATACCCCAATATAGACGATAGAGATCGTCGAACGACACGAGCAGGATCGTTATCTGTGGATTCTCGGCTGGAGTCCCGCTTACGCTCGGCATGGACAGGGCAATCGCATTTGGGTTCTCGCATGCGGAATGAATGATGCGGGCTTTCGATACCAGGCAAATGATCGTTGTTTTGAAAGGGCACGGCTTTAGCCGTGCCGATTTCAAGGCCAATATTGTCGGCTTTAGCCGCCGAGGGGCGTATTGAAGATTCTCGAATCATCCCTCAGGGCTGAAGCCCATAAGTTTTCTGGCCGTTCTGCGGCACGGCTAAAGCCGTGCCCTTTCAAAACAATACCAATGCGATTACCCTGTCGGCATGGTTGTGGTCAAGTTTGCTAACCAATGTCGCTAGGCTTTGGGGTAAATATCGTGTTGCAGTGTGGGCACCGCACTTTATCCTTGCTGACAAACACTAGCATATTCGGATGGATAGCCGCCCCGCAGGCCGTGCACTCTACCGAAGTGTCGTAGTTATATTCAGCGAGAAATGGCTTGGGTTTCGGCACGATCCTAACCTAACTTTTTTACTACCCGCGTCAACTGCGTTCATGGACTATTCAGGATGATCGGCCGGCATAAGACAGATGTCGGGCAGGTTGCGGTAGCGCTCGGCGTAGTCCATGCCGTAGCCGATGACGAAGAGGTTGGGGATCGAGAAGCCGACGTAATCGGCCTCGATTTTTTCGATGCGGCGGGAAGGTTTGTCGAGCAAGGCGGCGATGCGCAGGGTCTTGGGATGCTGCTGGAGAAAGAGCTTGCGCAGATAGCTGAGGGTGAGGCCGGTGTCGAGGATGTCTTCGACTACGAGCACGTTCTTGCCCTCGATGGGCTCGTCGAGATCCTTGATGAGCTTGACCGCGCCGGAGGAACGCTGGCCCTTGCCGTAGCTGGTGGTGGCGACGAAGTCGAAGGTCGCGTCAACATGAACGGCTCTCGCTAAATCGGCCAGAAACGGCGCAGCGCCCTTGAGGACGCCAATCATGACCAGCTTTTCGCCGTTGAGATCGTGGGTGATTTGAGCGCCCATCTCGGCGACCCGGTCGGCGATCTGCTGACGGGTATAGAGAACCTCAAGACCTTTATAGGTAACGGTAGCCATGCACACAGTATCGCGCGAAAGCGCTCGTGACCGGCAAGAACTATTGTGCAAATCAGGGTTGCAAATTGGCTCTGTGCAGAATCGAAACGGTGGATGCAGCGCGTCTTTGCGGGAATCCGCGCGTTTATACTTGAAGAGACATGCTTCCCTATATCCCCATCTGGCATTTCCACTTGAATAGTTTCGGATTGATGCTTTGGCTGGCCTGCGTGGCGGGGGCGTTTGTGATGGACCGGGGGTTCAAGCGGGCAGGCATCGGTTGGAGCGGGAATAAGAAGGATGAAGCCGGGGCCGACGCGGTGGGGATGGTGGCAATCGCCGTGGTGGCGGGGATTTTGGGCGCCAAGCTCTGGCATGTAGTCGACACGCCCGAAGAATTCAGGCTGATTGGCTGGCAGGTGCTTTGGGATACGGCGGGGTTCGCGTGGTATGGCGGCCTGCTGTTCGGCATTTCAGCGCTGATGTTTCAGGGGTGGCGGGCGAAGATCGGCATGCTGCGGACGCTGGACCTGGCGGCTCCTGCGGCTGCCATCGGATACGGGATTGGGCGCATCGGATGCTTTATATCCGGAGACGGCTGCTACGGGATTGCGATCAAGCCGGTTCATTTCCTGTTCTTTACATTTCGCCCTTGGGGCATGGCCTTTCCGCACGGCATTGAGCCGGTCCTGGTGCCGGTCTATCCCACGCCACTCTATGAACTGGCAGCCAACGTGCTGATCGGCTGGTGGCTTTGGCGGCGAGGTGGAAAGCCGCACGGAACGGGCGCGATTGTGGGCCGGTACCTGGTGCTGAGCGGGATCGCGCGCTTCCTGGTGGAGTTTGTTCGCCGTAATCCGAAGGTCATTTGGGGATTGTCGAATGCGCAACTGGCCAGCGCGGGGGCGGCGATCGTTGGCGTGGCGCTGATTTGGTGGGCGGCTACGCGATCCGAAACCGGGCCGGAAGAGGCTGCGGCGGCGGTGGAAAAGGCGGCGTAAGGGGCTATCGCCTGAGAAGAACGGTCAATCAAAAGTTGGAATTGGCCGGTGAGATTTGCCTCTCGGCGGAATTTCCAGCTCAACGCCACCCAACGGTGCGAAGCGCTCATGAATGGCCGTTCCCAATCCTTTCCGCACTACAGGTATCTCTGGACCTTCTTCGACAGCAGCGGTGAGAATCGCGCGTGCTTCTGCTTCCATGGAGCGGCCGTTGATGGCGGCGCGAACCTGGAGCCTGCGCTTGACCTTCTCGTCGAGATTGCGGATGGTGAGAGTCGCCATGAGGTAAGGATAGCGCGATTCTTGCTAGCAATGAAAGCAATGCTAGCACGGCTCCGCGTCACTGCAGGCGCTTGATGAACGCGAGTGCCTGGGCGAGCTGGGGGAAGAGGGCCTCTTCGGCCTTGAACTCACGGGAGTGGACGCAGCGGCGCAGCCCGCGCATGCGGACGGGATGCTTGAGGTGAAGCATCTCGTGGTAGAGCAGGTATTCAATGGCGTAGCGGGGGCTGGAGGGGCGGTCGAAAACGCGGCTTACGACGATGGTGTTGTGGGCGGCGTCGTAATGGCCGAGGGAGCGCTTGGACGAGTGCTCGCTCCAGGTGAGTTCGGGGCGGCCGAGGAGTCCGCCGAAGAATCGGGTGTTGAGCGAATCGAAGACCTCTTCGAGGTGATAGAAGCGGCCCTCGGGTCCGGTGAAGCGCTTGCTGCCCCGCGCGTGACGGATGAGCTCGGTTTGGCGGGTGACGGCGGCCGAGGATGCAAAACGCTTGTAGCGCAAACTCTGCGCGGCATCGATGGGCTTTTTGTAGAGCTTGGCCAGCAGGATGTGGGCGATGGCTCGGACGACGGATTCCGGCGCGCCTTCAAGCAGGTCGGAGAGGCTTACGTGAATGCGGCCTTCACGCAGGCGGATGGTGGTGTTCAGCGAGGTGAAGCGGCGGAACCGAATCGCGATGGGAGGGATGGGCGCCCTCGGGCGCAAGGCTCGGTATTCCTCAAGGAAGATTGGGATGAAATCGACGGGCACCAAGTTAGCATACAGGGATCCCTGATCTCTGATCCCTGTTCTACTTCGGTTCTGCGCGATCCTGGCCTTGCTCGTCTTTGTGCAGGTTGAAGTATTCGGTCTGTTCGCGAAGTAGGCGTGTGGCTTGGTCGGCCAGGTCTTCGCCGCTCTCGATGGCCTCTTTGCGGGCCAGGTCAAAGGCAGGTTCGCCGGCCAGGGCGCGCAAGATGGCCAGCCACCGCTCGGTCGCCGCAGGGAGCGGCTTCAACGATTTTCGGATGTCGGCGTGGCGGTCGGAGTAGACGTCGAGGTTGGAACCGAACTCATCCATGAGTGCGGTGAAGTCCTGAAGTTCATCGTCGATGCGGCGGCCGCGGGCGGTGGATTTGGCGCGGTTGGTGAGCCCCTTGATTACGTCCGCATGTTCGTCGAGGAATTGAGTGTAGAGCCTGACGCGCTCATCGGGATCGATGCCTGCTTCGCGGATTTTCTCGATCTGGACTTCGGTCAACGGCTGACGTTTTTCCAACTGAGCAAACAGCGGGACGGCGACCGGGAGGCAGAGCAGAATTGCGGAGAAACGGCGGATGAGACTCATAGGCTCACAAATCAGGGAACAGGGAGCAGGGAACAGTTAAAAGAGATCAGGGATCACTTTTAGGCCTGCGTCTGCTGTCGCTGGCCGATTGGGACAGTTATAGCACGGAACAGCTCGCGGTTGAATCCTTGGTGCGTCGGCTATTTGCGAAAGACTCCCATCATGGCTTCGTTTTGAGCCTGGTTCACCTGGGCGAGGGTCTGCTCGACCAACTTACGGTCTTCAAAGCTGCTGCTGTGCAGCATCTCGGTGAGGCGGAAGGCAGTGTGGCGGAGCAGGATCTCCGCATTCTTTAGCCGTTTGTTGTCGTCGGACATGGAGAGGTGAATTTTATGGGCCAGCCCCTGAATCTGCTTGAGCAGGCCCGCAGCTTTCTCTTCGTCGCCGGCGGCATATTGGCGCAGGCTTAACTCCGTCATCTCATGGACGATTTCGGCGTAAATGAAGCACTGTTCACGAGGTTGAGCCTGGCTGGCCTTGACCTGGAGTGCATCGATGCTTTGCTGATCGAATATTTTGTCATCGATCCCTGAGGCGCAGGCCGGGGCTGCGGTCGCGGCGAGAAGCGCGAGGAGTGCCAGAGGAAGCTTCGACAGCATGAGTAACCTCCGCAGGTGCGGCTTTACCCTTGACCGTGACTATAGGATCAATCGATGAAAAAGCGCAAGTGGAAAGATTTGCGGGTTTCATCGGTTCAACACCGACGGCGGCTGGCGGGTCGTCGCACTTACGCTGACATCATCGCCGATCTCCGGATTTTTTTTCGAGCAATATTAGACGTTGCCGCGCCTGCCATTCCTGATCCGGGAACTTGCCCGCGGAGGCATCGAGGAAGTGATGGTAGTAGGTTGCGGCCTCGGCATTCCGATGAAGGGCATCGTAGGAAATGGCCCACAGAAAATAGGTAGAAGCGACCTCGGGCAGGAACTTTGACCGCATGGTAAGGGCATGGATGGCGACGGCCGGCTGCCTGGTTTTCGACGCGGAGAAGGCAAGGCCGCTCCAACCGTCGGCGTCGGCCGGATCGACCTGTGTGGCCTTGTCAAAGACGGCGAAGGCTTCTTCGTACTTGAGCTGGCGGATCAGGTTCTGGCCATGGGCGATGAGCAGGACCGGATCGTTGGGACTGGCAGCGAGCAGGCCGGCATAGTAGTGGTCGGAGCCGGAAGCATCGCCGGATTCCGCCAACACCTCGGCGAGCATGCGGGTGACGGCTGCGTCGCCGGGGTGGGCGTCGTGGAGCCTTTGGAGGACCGGAATGGCCTCGGCTTTGTCCTGAGCGGCAAGCACAGCGGCCAGTTGCGCGGTGAGGGCGGGGTCGTCAGGCAATTTATCAAGGGCGGCGCGGACCAGGGTTTCAGCTTCAGGGAACTGTTTGCGCAGGATCAAAATGTGAGCCAGGCCGGCGTTGGCGGCGGCGGATTTGGGGTCTGCGGCCAGGATGCGGCGGTAGGCCTTCTCGGCGACGTCATATTCGCCGGCATCGTCGGCCAGGTTGGCGGCGAGCAGTGTGTCTTCGGGAGTTTCAGGAGTGAGCTTGAGAGCCTCAAGCAAATCGTTGGAGGCTTGCACGGTGTCGCCGGGGCTACCGGGCCGGGGGCGGTCAATCTGCGCCAGCGCGCGCCAGGCGCGGGCCTTCATGGCAGAATCGGAATCGCCGGAGTCGAGCTGGACAGATGTAACCAACTCAGGACGAGCCTCTTCTGTTTTGCCTTGGCGCGCCAGCAGCAGGCCAAGGGACAGGTGCGCCTCAAACGACTTGGGGTTGGCCTCGATGGCGCGCCGGTAGAGGCCGGCGGCATCGTCGAGACGATTTTGCGCATCGGCTACGTAGCCGGCGTCAAAGAGGGCGCGTGGGTCGGCGGGATGAGTTGCGAGCCAGGATTCAAGCTTGGCTTGAGCGGATTTCCAATCGGATTTGACGATGGAGGCTTCGGCGTCTGCCACCTGAGATTGGCGAGTGTCCGCAGCCGATGGCGCTTTCGCTGCGGGGCTGTGCGCGGGCGCCTGAGCTGAGGAAGCGATTGAGGCGAGCAAGACGAAAAAGGCAGAACCAAGCACGGAGTACCTCAACAACAGTTTAATTGGCCAGCTGGTGGCCGGCACAGCTCGGGATGACTGAGTGTTCGACGCGGCTGGGTAGGCGGGGAAATCAGCATATGGCTGCAGGTGAGCTAGTGTTGAAAGCGAATTGAGCGCGGGCAGGTTCAAAGCGCCTGGGTGCGGGGGGCGAGAACGTGGGGCGGCAAGAATTAAAGTTGCGTAACAGCGGCGAATTCTGGGTTGGATAGGGTATGCTCTCGCAGTAACAGTTGGAGCAATTCCCCGGAAAGGAAAAACAGAAATGCGTAGTCTGAAATCTCTGATTTTGGCAGCTTGCGGGCTGCTTACGCTCTTGCTCTTTGTGCCGGCGACCCCGGCGAAAGCCCAATTCCCTGCGTATCTTCACGCGCTCTCCGACTTGCGCTCAGCGCGTTGGTATTTGCAACAAGACACCCGGCGCGAGGGCGAGCGCGCCCGGGCCCACGCCATCGATGAGATCAGCCGTGCGATCGACGAGATAAAGATTGCCGCGCGGGATGACGGAAAGAATCCGTGGCGCACGCCTCCGCCGCAGAGCGGTGGGGATCCTGGCCGGCCGCTTCACTCGGCGGTTAAGCTGCTTAGAGAGGCGCGCGGCGATGTAGACCACGGGCGCGATCTGCCTGAGAACCACGGGCTGCGCGAGCGCTCGGTCGACCACATCGACCATGCCTTGCGCGAACTGGAGCCGTTCCTGTAGAGAGCGGCAACATGACAACCGATTGAAACGATGCGAGGCGGCAGCGCGCTGGAAGGTTCGCTGCCGCCTTGCATTGTCAACAACGCGATCTACACGAACAGAATTGGGCGAACATATGCCCGTAAGCGTTCCAGTTCTGTGGCATTATGCCGGAGAAGATCGTGACCCCAAACGGTGTCTGTTCCTTCGCGGCAATCCTTTGCAAGCGACGACCCGATCTCTTCCAGTGTGCCCAGTCCGGCGCGCTTGAGATCTTTCGGCTCGATCAGGCTGCCAAGGATAAAAACTCTATTCTCTAGATCATGCGGGATTTTTCTTTTTGCGTAGTCAATTCTATCGAGATGGTTGTCGAAATCGATCAGCAGAACCATGAATCGCTCTGAATACGCCCGCATTCCAGATATCTCTCTCGACTCAAAAACATCAAAGACTTCCATCCATCCGTCAGCGAGAGGCAAAATCTTGATGTTTGTCGATTCCGGCAACGATAGGCAGAATCCGTTTGCCAGTTGACGATTGTCATCGTCCTCAGGGAGCAGCAGGACATGAGGCTTGTGTTTGTTGACCTTCATAGATCAAGATCGCCTCGAATCAGAGTGCCGATCAGTTCGCCATCGATCTGAAATTCCTCCAGCAGCCGGACGATTGTCGGCTCGAGGCGGCTTTTTCGATAAAGGACAAGTGTATTTTCGTCGGAGAAGCTGCGAATCGCCTCGGAATTGTGCGAGGTGGCGACGAATTGACCGCCTGATTGAAAAGCCCTGCGCAGAGTCATGATGAAGTGCCCGACTTCCTCCAAGGAAAGAAAGCTGTCCGGCTCGTCCCAGAAGCAAAAGAGCGGCCCATATATGGAATTAGCGGCCAGGACAAGAGCGCAGATGACGAAGCTCTTTTCACCATCGGATAAGTCTTTGAAAGGCAATCTCATCTTACCCTGCTCGTTGGAAAATCGAACAAAAAGGCTTCTTGAGTCCGTTCCAGTCTCTGGATTCTGGATATCCTCCAAATCGGGCATTACCTGCTTTAGGTAGGTATCGATCTTGGTGTAAGCCGATGGTGTATTTACCAAGAGACCTGTGAACCATGCTCCCAAGTCGAGAAGCTGTCGGTTCGGTTGCAGGGTTTCCTGTTCCGAGATTCCGTCGATCAGGCTTGGAATGGGCTGGAGGATAAGCATCCGGGCGAGCCATTGCTTAAGGATGGAGAGAGGGTCTTTCGCCGATTTTTCTTGAATAATAGGCAGGGCAACGAGGTGCCAATCAATGAGGAAGTTCGCCTCCTTGACCTGGCCTTCTCTTGACAAGTGAACCTGCGCTACCTCACGGGCGTACACAGGCTTCCCGTCAACCTCCAGCTTCTCTCCGAGAATGCGGAGTTCCTTGAACCCTTCCGGAAGCTCAAACGCTATCGAGTATCCGTAGATTTTGGAGTCGAGTTCGACCTCGATTTCAAAGCGCATCGGGACATCGGTGATTCCGCGAGTAAAATCTTTCGGCCTTATGAGCTCGCCCACTCGATTTGTTCCACGAGCAATTTTCTGCAGAATCTCAAGCGCAAACCCAACAGTTGTTTTGCCTGCCCCGTTTCTTCCAATAAGCAGTGCCGACGATTTACCGGAAATAGGCAATTCGAAGTTCTGCAAGCACCGGAAGTTATTGATGTAAAGGCGGCGAATCACACGAGAATGATACACGCTGCGGCAAGACTCGAAGCAGAAATGTGGCACGACTGAGTTGCGCTTTTTGGTCCCTCCCTTTTTGAACGGCGGCTTGCCGAGCGGCCTATAATGAAGAATGGCCGGTTGCGCCCTGGGCCTCTTTGAGGGGACACAGGCGCGGCCGGACGAATTCCGATCTTCTTTCCGGTGCTCTCCCCTTGAATGACGCCATCATCATCCGCGGCGCGCGGACGCACAACCTGAAGAACATCTCCTGCGAGATTCCACATGGAAAGCTGACGGTGGTCAGCGGCGTGTCGGGTTCGGGGAAGAGTTCGCTGGCCTTCGACACCATTTATGCGGAGGGTCAGCGGCGGTATGTGGAGTCGCTGTCTTCGTATGCGCGGCAGTTCCTGGAGCGGATAGAAAAGCCGGATGTGGACCTGATCGACGGGCTGGCGCCGGCGATCGCGATCAAACAGAAAAACACCACGCGGAATCCCCGATCGACGGTTGCAACCGCGACCGAGATTTACGATTACCTGCGGCTGCTTTATGCGCGCTGCGGGACGGTGCACTGCGTCTTCTGCGATGGGCTGGTCAAGCGCGACTCGATGGACGAGATTGCTGAGGCAACCCTGGCGCTGGGCGAGGGAACCAGGCTGAATGTGCTGTTTCCCGTGGCCAGCGCGACACCCTCGCTGGAGGCCGGTGCGAAGGCCGCGGCGAAGACCGCGGTGCGGACCACGAAAGCTGCCGCTAAGGCCGCAGGCAAGCCGGTGGTGAGCGGAGGCGATTCGCCGCACACGGAGACGCTGAAGGCGCGATTGACCGAGCTGCGCGCCAACGGGTTCAACCGGCTCTACCAGCAGAACAGGATATTCGAGTTCTCGACGCCCGAGTCGCTGCTGGATTTGGATTTCACGCTGCCGGTGTTTGTTCTGCTGGACAGAATCGTAGTGAGCGTGCAGAATCGCGCGCGGATTGTGGATGCGGCGGAGATCGCTTATCGTGAGGGCGGCGAGGTGATCTTTGAAGAAGTCCCGCGCGATGAGACTGCGGAGCGGAAGCGGCATCGATTCTCCGGCGCGTATGAGTGCAAGAGCTGCCATCGGCCGGACAGGGAGCCGGAACCGCGGCTGTTCAGCTTCAACAATCCGTTTGGGGCGTGTCCGCGTTGCCAGGGATTCGGAAACACGGTGGATTTCGACCTGAACCTGGTGATTCCGGACAAGGGATTGAACCTGAGCGAGGGCGCCATCGACCCGTGGGAGCGGCCCAAGTATCGGCCGTGGTTCAGCGATCTGCGCAAGCAAGCCGCGGAGCTGGGGATTCCGATGGACGTGCCGTGGCGGGAGATGCCCGAGGCGGCGCGAGAGGTTGTGCTGCGGGGCAAGGGAAGCTTTGCCGGCGTGTATGGATTCTTCGCACAGATGGAGCGGAAGAAGTACAAGCTGCATGTGCGGGTGATGCTGAGCAAGTATCGCGGTTATGCGGAGTGCCCGGACTGCCGCGGGCAGCGTCTGCGGGCCGAAGCGCGAAGCGTGCGGCTTCCTAGTCGAGACGGGGGCAAGAATATCTGCCAGGCCACCGCGATGACGATTGCGCAGGCCAAGGAGTTCTTTGACGGGCTGAAGCTGACGGCGATGCAGGAAGAGATTGCCGGACCGATTCTGGATGAGGTGCGGCAGCGGTTGAACTTTCTGGATGCGGTGGGGCTGGAATACCTGACGCTCGACCGGCTGGCTTCGACGCTCTCCGGGGGCGAAGCGCAGCGGATTCAGCTCGCCACTTCGCTTGGGTCGCGGCTGGTGGGAGCGCTGTATGTGCTGGACGAACCGTCGATCGGTTTGCATACGCGAGACACGGCGCGGCTGATTCGCATTCTCAAAGAACTGCGCGACCTGGGCAACACCATCATTGTGGTTGAGCACGACGCGGATGTGCTGCGCGCTGCCGACCATCTGCTGGACCTGGGACCGGGAGCGGGCGAGCATGGCGGCAAGCTGCTGGCCGAGGGAGTTCTGGCGGAGATCGAGGCCAATCCCAACTCGCTTACGGGGCGCTATCTTTCCGGGCAGGTGTCGATTCCGGTGCCGACGCGGCGGCGCTCTCCAGGCAGGGAGAGGCTTGTGCTGCGCGGCGCCGAAGCCAACAATCTGCATGGGCTCGACGTGGAGATTCCGCTGGGGCTGCTGGTGGCGATAACCGGGGTTTCAGGGTCGGGCAAGTCGACGCTGGTGCACCAGGTGTTGTATCGGGCGGTGATGCGGGCGCTGGGGCAGACGGAGGGCGCAGATCCGTCGGCGGTTTATAAATCGCTGACGGGTGTGGAGCGGCTGAACGATGTGGTCCTGGTGGACCAGACACCGATTGGGCGGACGCCGCGCTCGAATCCGATTACTTATATCAAAGGATTCGACCTGGTGCGCGAACTGTTTGCAGCACAGCCGGAGGCGAAGCGGCTCTCGCTGACGCCGGGACATTTCTCTTTCAACGTGCCGGGCGGACGCTGCAACACATGCGAGGGCGACGGCACGGTGACGGTGGAGATGCAGTTTCTGGCCGACGTGGAGCTGCCCTGCGAGGACTGCAACGGCACGCGCTACCAGGCCAAGGTGCTGCAGGTTCAGTACAAGGGCAAGAATATCCACGAAGTGCTGCAGATGACGGTGAAAGAGGCGCTCAGGTTCTTTGCCGGGCAAACACGGCTTCTCGAAAAGCTGGCCGTGCTCGATGAGATTGGCCTGGGATATCTGCGGTTGGGTCAGTCTGCGACCACACTTTCCGGCGGCGAGGCGCAGCGCGTGAAACTGGCGGCGCATCTGTCCCAGGTGCGCGCGGCCAACGCAAACGCCAAGCCCTCACAGGCGAGCCGCGTGCTCTACATTCTTGACGAACCGACGACCGGGCTGCACTTCGACGACGTTTCGAAACTGCTGACCGCGTTTCGCAAGCTGATCGACGGAGGCGGGTCGCTGATTGTGATCGAGCACAATCTGGACGTGATCAAGTGCGCCGATTGGGTGATCGATCTGGGGCCGGAGGGCGGCGAAGGAGGCGGGCAGATTGTGGCGCAGGGGACGCCGGAGGAGATCGCGGAGAATCTGCTTTCGCATACGGGGAAGTGGATGAGACGGGTGCTGTGAGGGAGCTTGCGGCTCGCGTTACTTTCCGCGATTGCTACGAAAGACTGAAATCGCAACCCAGAGCGAAGCGCAACGAGGCACAGATCTCATACATTCGCGGTGAACTCAGTTGGGCGACGCGTTTCCCCAATCGATCCTGCGGGACAGTGACCGCATTGTGCAGGTTCACGGCGCAGGGCGATTTCATGCCATCCGATTCATCCAAAATCACCTCGGAAGGCACGCCGCGGATGGCCGAGGTGATGGGCGCGACAGTTACGGTTGAGAGATAAGCGATGGCGCTGCCGCGAGTGAGAACCACCACTGGCCTCGTCTTGTCGGGTGGGGCGAAGCTGTAAAGGCGGACATCTCCGCGGGCTATTCTGCCGGCCATGCTGCCTCAGCTTCCCAGAGATGCGACTCCTCGTGTGTCTGCGGCTGCCTGGAGTATCCCTCGCGGTCTCGTTCTTCCGAGGCTCGCACTTCCAATCTCCGAAGATGTTCGCGCAGCGCTTCACGAACGAGTGCGGAACGATTCAGTTTGGTGCGACGCGCGGCCTGATCGGTGGCGTGCAGAAGCTTTTTATCGAGAACAATCTGGACTGTTTCCATATGTCGACTCTGTTCCACAGTATACTCCACAACATCTTCCATCAGGTAGCCGGAACCGCTTGAGCGGGATCGCGGGTGGAGAAGCACCAGCCGTTTCCATGAAGCCAGCAGGTCTCGTCTTTGTCATGTGGGTCGCAGCGCAGGGATCTGACGCTCGAGCCCCGATCGCTGCTCAACGCTTTGGAAAGCGAGGCGGCGACTTCGGGATCGCACCCGCCACTGAAGGCGATGAAGTATGTTCCGAAGTGCAGGCGGGCATCGAAACAATCCGCGCTTCGGCGGGTCAAGAGGGCCATCGCTCCCGGGCCATTCTTTGGCGCTAATGGGAACAAGAGCTTTCCGCCGGGCTTGAGCGCGGCAAGCCAGGACGGAAGTGGATGCGTGGCTCCGGCACTGGCGACGATTACGTCCGCGGGTTCAAATGGGCCGATCGACCCATCGCCGTGGGCGACCGCGACCTGGGGCCAGTCGCCGAGCGCAATATGGGCTCTCTCCGCAAGCCGCGCATCGATTTCGATGGCCGTGACCTTTCCTTGCGGGCCGGTGAGTTCGGCCAGAATCGCCGTGTAGTAGCCTGTGCCGCAACCGAGATGGAGTACACGATCGTCGATGCGGACGTCGAGCCCATCGAGCGCGTTGGCCCACAGGCTGGGCTGGCCGTTGTTGATGCCCTTTGATTCGTCGAGCGCGATGAGCGCGTTGCGGTAGACATGCCGAGGGTCCGCATCGACGGTCGTCCAGTGTTGAGCCAGGCCCAACAGGCGCCAGGGGCCCGGCCCGACGAATCGCTCGCGTGGCACGGTGGCAAAGGCGGCGAAGAGGGCGGGTGAGGACATGCGCGTGAGGGATCGCAATTCCTCTGCGTAGGTGCGGCGCGCGGCTTCGAGCGAGTCGGTCATTTTCGTTCTCGCTTGCGGAGAATGACTGCCGGCTTACTTACTGGGGGGTTGCCCGGTCAGAATTCATCCGGCTTATCCCTGCCTTCAAACTGAGCAAGAAGGTCATCGGGAAGCGGCGCATCGAAGTCCTCCGCAATCCATCCTTTGCCTTTGAGTGCGCCAAAGTGGATCATGCGCTTCTCGCGATCGGTCCGAGCTGCAAGACGCGCAAATACTTCGATCAGCTGCGCGGTAAGCGTCGGAAGCGTACCCTGGTTGACGGCGTTCCAATCAAGAGCATCGAGCAGATCGTAGAGGGCTTGGATGTCAGAATTCTCGTGTTTCCGTGGCCAAATGCCCTTTACAAGATGACTTGCCGCCGCCCATGCGTTGCGCTGGCCATGGATGACTTCGCGAGCAACTTGGCGTGAGTATATAGGTAGCGCTTCGGTTACGGAGATCGGATAGGCGACACCGAGTTCATGAAACATACGTCCAACAATTTCCTCTACGTCGGCGCTGCACGCGACGTGCATTTCCCCGGCAAGGCGTCTGAGAGAGGGTGTGTCCATGCCGCTTTCAAGCAAATCTGCTGCGAGTGACGGCATATCCTCGCCGTGCAAATCGCCGCGAATCCACTCGACCGCGAGCATCTCGGGAGAAAGCTTGGGCTTTGGCTCCGGAATCTCAGCATATTCCTTGGAATATGAAATCGCTGGATCCGTGTAAAGGCAGCGGAAATCCTGCTGTTCCTGAACGGAAGAGGCCAGTTTTGCGTGCGAACTGAAGAAGGACTTGAGATTTCTCAGCATCTGCGCTCCCCCAGGGATATTATCGGCCAAATTGCTTCGCCCCAGCACCACCGAGCTGGACAAATCGAGTTGGGATTTGCCAGCGGGTCGAGGGATTGGATAGAAAGGGTGGGACCGTTGTGGGCGGGAATGCGGCGCGGGAAGATGAAATCGTTTTCGCGAAGGGCCGGCCACGAGGATAAACGGCCGCGAGTGGACGCAAGAAAGGGCGTGAACGGATTGGGAATTTCAGCGGATTCGACGGGGCGTGAGGGAAGGCCGGGGCACGATGAGGAGCTTGAAGCTCCATTGATCCCGCAGGGACGGCTGTTGCCGTTTCTGGTGGTGACAGTGCTGTTCTTTTTGTGGGCCATCCCCAATAACTTGAACGACATTCTGATCCGGCAATTCATGAAGTCGTTCAACATCAACCGCTCGAGCGCGGCTGGAATTCAGATCTGGTTCTACCTGGGTTATTTTCTGCTTGCGATCCCGGCCGGGCAACTGATGCGGCGGTTCGGCTATAAGACAGGAATCGTGACCGGGCTGGTGTTGCTGGGGACCGGATGCCTGATGTTCTATCCCGCGGCGCAGGCTGGGTTGTATGCCTTCTTCCTGGCGGCGCAGTTTGTAATTGCCAGCGGGTTGTCGTTTCTTGAGACCGCGTCGAATCCTTTTATTGCGCAACTGGGGCCATCGGGGTCGAGTGAGAGGCGGCTGAATTTTTCGCAGGCATTCAATCCGCTGGGTTCGATTACGGCGGGATTAATCGGGACCGTCTTTATCTTCTCAGGGGTGAAGCTGACAGATGCGCAGACGGTGGCGATGCAGGCGCAGGGGACTTACCAGGCTTATCTTCATGCCGAGACACTGCGGGTAGTGGCGCCTTACCTGGTTCTAGGATGCGTGGCGTTGTTCTGGGCACTGCTGGTGGTGCTGACCAAGTTCCCGTCTCTGGGCGCAGAGGACGTTTCCCGCGAAGATGCGGGAGCGCCCACGCATGTGTCCCTGCTTCAACGGCATTTTATCTTTGCAGTGCTTGCGCAGTTTCTTTATGTGGGTGCGCAGGTGGGAACCTGGAGTTACTTCATCCCCTATGTCGAGCAGGCAACCGGGGTTGGCGATAAGGCGGCGGGATACATGCTGACGGGCACCCTGGCGGCTTTTGCGGTGGGGCGGTTCAGCTCAGCGTGGCTGATGAAGCACTTCCATGCGCGCGCGATGCTGGGGATTTATGCAGCCGTAAATGTTGTGCTGGGACTGGTGGCGGTAACTAACATGAACTGGCTGGGCGCGTGTTGCCTGCTGACGACGAGCCTGTTCATGTCGATCATGTTCCCGACAATTTTCGCGCTGGGGCTGAAGGGTATGGGCGATAAGACCAAGACGGCGGGATCGCTGCTGGTGATGGCGATTCTGGGCGGCGCGGCGTTGACGAAAGTGATGGGAATGCTTGCGCTTCAGTCGGCTTATCTGGTGCCGGTAGTGTGTTTTGCCGGCGTGGCGCTCTATGCTTGGTTTGGCGGGGAACATAAGGAGAGCGAGCCGGTGAGTTAGAAGTGCCGCGAGTTAGCGGCGTTAGCGAAAAGGTCCCCAAAGAGCGGGACCTTTTCTGTTAGCGGAGTTAGCAGGGTCAGTTACTCGGCTACGACGGGGTTGGTAAGGACGCCGAGACCTTCTACGGTGACTGCCACGGTTTCGCCGGGCTGGAGCCAGCGCTTGGGAGTGCGGCCCAGGCCGACGCCGGAGGGCGTACCGGTGGAGACGATGTCGCCGGGCAAGAGTGGTGTGATAGATGAGAGATATTCGATCAGCGCCGGAATCTGGAAGATCAACTCGCGGGTGTTGGAACTCTGGTAGACGATGCCGTCGATGCTGAGGCCGATGGCCAGCGAGTGAGGTTCGGCGATTTCATCGGCGGTGACGATGGCGGGGCCGAGCGGGCAGAATGTGGGGAAGCTCTTGGACATGGACCACTGCGAGGTGGCGAATTGCACATCGCGGGCGCTGACGTCGTTGACGATGGTGTAGCCGTAGACGTGATTGCGCCACTCATCTGCGGATAGGCGATAACCGCCGCGGCCAATGACAAAGGCCATTTCGGCTTCGTAGTCGGGTTGGGTGGAGTTGACGGGTAAAACGATGGGGTCGCCGGGGCCGACGATCGCCGTTGTCAGCTTGAAGAAGACAACCGGGACGGCGGGGATGGCCATGCCAGATTCGGCGGCGTGGTCGCGGTAGTTGAGGCCGATGGCAAAGACGCGCGGCGGATTGGGGAGCGGGGCGTGGAGATCGACTTCGCTGAGGCGATAGGCAGGATAAGCCTTGGCCTTCGCGGCATCGAGAGAGGCAAAGCCGGCGGCGATGACGGAGAGAGCATCAGGGAAGCCCGCAGCAGTCAGATCGACAACGAGATCGGCTTCTTCAAGAAGAGAGCCGGGGCGGATGTGGCCATCGGCGAGGGAGAAGGATACGAGTTTCATGGGTCCTCCGGGTGAGATTGGGAGACGGCGCTTGATGGGCTCAGGCCGCGGTCCAGCCTCCGTCAATGGTAAATACTGAGCCGGAGATGAACGCCGCTTCGTCGCTGGCCAGGTAACGGACCATTGAAGCGATCTCCTTCGGCTGGCCGAGGCGGCCGATGGGCTGGCGGGCACGGAGCTCGGCGCGCATCTCTTCCTTATTGTGCTTGTGGAACTTATCGAGATAACCCTCGACAAAGGGCGATTGCACGGTGCCGGGACAGATGGCATTTACGCGCAGGGTCTTGGGGTATTCGACGGCAAGCTGCCGGGTCATGGCGATGACCGCGCCCTTGGTAGTGCAGTAGGCGAAGCGCTGCTTGATGCCGACCAAGCCTGAGACGGAGGCGATGTTGACGATGGCACCAACAACAGTCATGCCTTCATCCTCCTCGGGGCTGGGAAAGAGAAGCCGTGGCAGAAACGCGCGAGTTACCAGATAGACGCCGCGCACGTTGACGTTGAGCAGGCGGTCGAAGTCTTCGGGCTCGGTGGTTTCAATGGAGCCGACGTGGCCGATGCCGGCGTTGTTGACCAGAATGTCGAGGCGGTTCACGCGAGCCAAGGCGGCAGAGATAGAAGTGGGGCTGGTGACGTCGAGATGGAGGGCAATGGCCGAGCCGGTGGATTGGGCTAGAGCTTCGGCGGCTGCGATGTCGATGTCGGCGATCCAGACGAATGCGCCGGCGCGGACGAGTTCTTTAACGGTGGCCTCGCCGATGCCGCTGGCCCCGCCGGTGACCAGGGCGTGGCGGCCGTCTAGGCGAAAGGGCTGTGGCTGTGCGGCGGAAGATTCGAGATTGGATTGAGCAGGATCAGTCATGGAAGGGCTTCTTCATGCATGCGATTGACTGCGATACTGGGCCAGCGCGTTGAGGTAGGCGCGGGCGGTTTCGGTGATGATCTCCGCGTTTCCGGCGTCGACGGCGGCCAGGTTGACCAGGTCGCTGCCTACGCCAAGGGCGCGGGCTCCGGCGCGCAGGAAGCTCTCCGCGGTTTGAAGCGTGACGCCGCCGGTGGGAATGAGCTTGAGATGCGGGAAGGGCGCGAGAAGCGACTTTAGATAGCTGGCGCCACCCACGGCTGAACAGGGAAATATTTTGACGTAGTCGGCGCCGGCCTCCCATGCGGTGATGACCTCGGTGGGCGTGAGCGAGCCGGGGATGGAGAGCTTGCCTTTCTTTTTCGTCATGGCGATGACGGCGGGGTGCAGGCTGGGACTGACGACGAATTCCGCGCCGGCTTCGATGGTGGCTTCGGCTTGTTCGGCGGTGGTAACGGTACCGGAGCCGAGCAGAAGCTTGTCGCCGTATTCCTGCTTGAGTTCTTTGAGCACATCGATTGCGCCGGGGACGGTCATGGTGACCTCGACGACGGTGACGCCGCCCACGATCATGGCTTGGACGACGGCGTGGGCCTGGGCGGCATTCTTGGCGCGGAGAACGGGAATGAGGCCGACGCGTTCGATGATTTCGGCTGTGGTTTCAGGCATGGTTTCCAGCCTCGATTGTTTTGCTCGGCGGGTCTTATGGGAATAGCCGCGGATCGAAATGAAATGGCTCGACGCTTTCCAGCGAGACATGATCCCAGAAGCCGGTTCCTAGCGGATGAAGAACAACATTCCAAACGGGGACGATCACTGACGGAACCGCCACAACGAAGTGGTTATTTCCAACCGCAAACATATGCGGAGCACTTTGGAATGCCTTTCTAGCCTCGCCAAGAGACCTGTAATACCAAAAGCAACCGCTCGTTCTGGATTCGATCAGCGCGCTCCGTTGGGCCTCCCAGCTTCCCGTAATCCTAATCCTCATCCGAGCCAGATTGGAAGGAATCGAGTCTCTCTGAGTATGCGCTAGCGTCTCAAGGACAGGAACTCCTATTTCTGTCGAAGTGTAGATTGCTTCCTCGCGGGTCGATTCCGTCGGCCGGGATAAAGCGCTGCGCCGATCCCCGACAAGCTTGCATACTTCGCTCTGGAGAGCCGGCACAACGTGAGAGGTTGGTGTGCCAGAAAGTAATCCGGATCTAGCACGTCTTGTTCAGAGGTCAAAACTTAACTCCGTGTTCGATTCGGCTGAGGATCGGTTCGATCACTTGAGGATCGTAGCCTTTCTTCTGTGCTGCCTGGAGTGGCGTCTGGCCATTGAAATCCTTGTTTGGCAGAGATAGCCAGCGGGAAGCCCTTATCTCATCGCCAAAAGCGTCGACAGCGCGTTCGATCAGCATTCGGTAGCATGTCATCTCATGCGCGGTACGTTTTTCAGTGTTGCTGACCGCCTCGACGCTTCCCGAAGCGAATGAGCTTGGGGATATTCTCGCTCTCTCCATTTTTTGGGGCACTGGCCATGTCTCATTATCTCATAATGCGAGTTTTTTCCGACTGTTTCAGAGCGGTTGTCCTTGATCGGACGAGAAGCAAGGGAGGAAAGAAGTATTCCTGAAATGCAAAGGCTCCAGGAATCAATCCGGAACCTTTGCACATTTGGGTACCCGGATTCCTGGGCGCCGCCTGCGAAGCTGTATACATGTTAGCAAATTGTCAGAATCCCTAAGGAGCATTGGGTCGAGCCGAGCGGAGGGAAAGGGAGTTGAACCCTAGTGGCTGATTAGGCCGCTCGACCGCTTCGCAGGCGGCGTCCAGAACCCACTGGAAACACCCTGCAAACGACTGCCCGGGAAGTGCCAATCGTATGGCTCTTGCACGACTCCGCCAAGGTCACAAAGGTGTCTAGTGTCCTGTCTCTAAAGTCCATAACATAAAATGATCCGTCATCCTGAGAAATGATCCGTCATCCTGAGCGAAAGGGGCCCCAAACGCATTTCAGTTTGGGGGTGGTGAGTCGAAGGATCTGCATTTCCCCTTTGCGATTTTCACAACGAACTTTAGAGACAGGACACTAGATCGCGCATGATTTTGGGGCAAGTTCAAGGCTTCTCACTTCGATCCAAGCGCTTGTCAAGCCTCTGCCAGGGCAATTGTAGCCTGAAGCTCGATCCCGCAAACGAGTCACCTGGCGCGAGCTTCGGTTTCTTTATTAAACGTTTGCCGACTGTAAGAAACTTCTTCCTTCAACGACTAACTTAAATGTAAGGCAGGTTGAGGCGATGGCGGAGATGGAGCGGAGCCAGGACAGCCGATTTGAAGAGGCCGTTGCGGAGTTTGGCGCGGCGCTCGAACGGTTGGCTTGCGCCTATGAAGCTGACTCGGAGACTCGCCGCGATCTGTTGCAGGAGATTCACATTGCGCTATGGAAGAGTCTCGATGGTTTCGATAATCGATGCTCGATGCGCACGTGGGTCTACCGGGTGGCTCACAATACTGCCGCATCGCATGTCTCCCGGCGGCTGCGAATGAAGCATCAGGTCATAGTCGGGATCGAGGAGTTGGAGAATGTGGCGGATCGGGCAGAGGGTGAAGAGGCGGCAGGGCAACGCGAGGCGGTGGGCAGGATTTACAAGCTGATTTATCAACTCAAGCCGCTGGACAGGCAGGTGATGCTCGCTTATCTGGAAGGCATGGATGCGGCATCGACTTCCGAAATCACGGGGCTTTCCGCGCGCAATGTGGCAACCAAGATTCACCGGATTAAACAAGTCCTGAAATCGAGGTTTCAGGAAGGAGGGCGAGATGAGCGATGAATCTTCTCAGGATCGCCGCATGAAGGAGCTTTGGCAGAGTCAACCAACGGAGGGAGTTCGAATGTCCATCGATCAGATTCGAGTGAGTGCGGGAACGTTTCAACACAGGATTCAGTGGCGGAATATGCGCGAGTACGTTACTGCAATGTTGTTGGTGTTTTTCTTCAGTTATGAGTTCTGGCGGGCCGGGGACGTGCTGGTGCGGATCGGCTTCGGCCTGATCATCGCCGGTATCTTCTATCTGATCTGGCACCTGCTGTCCAAGGGCTCCTGGCGGCCGCTTCCGGAGGATGCGGGGCTTTCCAGTTGCATCGAGTTCCAGCGCCGCCAGCTTGTGCAGCAGCGCGACCTGGTCAGCAGTGTCTGGCGGTGGTATCTGGGCCCGCTTGTTCCCGGCATGGCTATGTTGCTGGTGGCCTTTTACCGCGCAAATCCGGGGCACCTGAAAAATCCGGCGGTTGTCGTCGTGCCCGAAGCGATCTTCTTTGCCGTGGTCTTTGTTGCCATCGCAAAGCTGAATGCAAGAGCCGCGCGGAAGCTGCAGCGGCAGATCGATGAGCTCGATGAAGCGGGCCGGGAGGCCTGAATCGACACAGCCCTCGCTGCTTCCTATTCCGCCGGAAAGAGAAAGCGCAGCATGGGCCGTACACGCTTGGCCCAACTCGTTTCATCGTGAGTGCCGCCGGGGACGCGCTCGAAGTGGAGGTTATCGCCGGAACGCCAGCCGTTGGCCTTGAGGCGGCGGTTGAGTTGCTCGGCGTCATGCAGGGTGCGGCGGCCTTCCTTGTCGCCCACGTCGAGCCACAGGCGGGGACGATCCCAAATCTCCGGGGCGAATTCATTGATGGCGCCGAGGATGCTCTTATGGTTCCACCAGACGCTGGGCGAGAGCACGGCCAGTCTTCCAAACCATGTAGCGTAACGCAGACCGAGATAGAGCGAGACCAACCCACCAAGCGACGAGCCGCCGAGGCCGGTGTGCTCGCGCTCGGTGCGCACGCGATAGTGCCCGGCGACCCAGGGCAGAATCTCACGAGTGAGCATGAGGCCGTAGTCGTTGGCTTCACCGCCGCCGCGCTCCCAGTCGCGTTCGTGGGTATACTCGGCGATGCGGCGGTCGCCGGTGTTGTAGATGCCGACGACGATGAGCGGTTCCACCTCGCCTGCCTCGATGGCGGCGTCAGCCTGCTCGCGCATGGCCCAGGTGCGGCCGCGGATGAAGGAAGTGCGGCCGTCGAAGAGGTTCTGCCCGTCCTGAAGGTAAAGCACCGGGTAAGTGCGCCTGGGGTGGTTGTCATAACCCGGTGGAACGTAGACGATGAGGTCGCGCCGTCCAGGAAGATAGGTGCTTGGGAACGCTCGATGGAGGCGCAGACGCGGATGCAGCGTTGGCTCCCCGGCCGTGAGCAGGCCGATCGGTGCGTGCTGCGTCGAATCCATCTCTGCCGGTTGCGGTTGAAGATTCAATTGCCTTGGTCCTATACGTTTTATCGGCTGCCGCGGGGAAAGCGCAAAAAAATCAGCCCAGGCTGTTACAGTATCAAGAAATTGGCGGTTCTCCAATACTCAGGGATCAGGGATCAGGGAACAGCGAGTGGGGGAGCATGGTTCGCGAGTATCACAAGTGGCGTTCGAGCCGGCTGGACAGAGAGATGGAACTGCTTGTCTTCGGGAACGCGGGCATGCCCGTGATGGTGTTCCCCACATCGGGCGGAAGGTTCTACGAGTTCGAAGACCGGGGAATGATAGCGGCTCTCTCCGGCAAGATCGACGGCGGCCAGATGCAGGTCTACTGCGTGGACTCGGTGGACATGGAGAGCTGGTACAACAGGGCCGTTCCGCCGCGCTGGCGGATCGCGCGGCACGTGCAGTACGAGAACTACGTGATCCACGAGGTTGTGCCGCTGGTACGGCTGAAGAATCGCGCCCCGGGCCTGACTGCGCTGGGATGCAGCTTTGGCGGATATCATGCGGCTAACATCGCCTTCCGCCATCCGGATGTTTTTACGGGAATGCTGTCTATGTCGGGGGCGTTCGACTTATCAAACTTCCTGGGCGGCTACTACGACCAGGACTGCTACTACAACTTACCTATGCACTATCTGCCTAACTTGACCGACCCATGGTTCCTCGACCGTTACCGGCACAACAGTTATCTGCTGGCTACGGGCTGGGACGACCAGTGCCTGGGACAGAATCAGAATCTTGACCGGATACTTAGTGCGAAAGGCATTCCGCACAAGCTTTTTGTATGGGATTCGCATAACTCGCACGACTGGCCGACGTGGGAGCGGATGGTGAGGGAGTATCTTTGAAGGGATCAGGGATCAGTGGTCAGGGATCGGGAAGCCGCTGCGTCCTAGGGCCGAGGGATGGCAACGAAGTTATGCTGGAGTTATAGGAGGAATGAATGAGCGCACTGAATCCTTATGAGGGTTTTTTGGATGGGCGGCCGCTGGAGCAGATCCTTGGGTCGACTACGCCGGAGATAGCTCGGGTGATCGAGGCTCTTGGGCCGGAGAAATCGATGGTTGCGCCGGCGCCCGGTAAGTGGAGCGCGGTGGAGATTGTTTGTCACCTTGCCGATTGCGAGATCGTGTTTGGGTTTCGTTTGCGCCAGACGCTGGCCGAGGATGCACCGGTCATTCAGCCGTTCGATCAGGACAAGTGGGCCGCAACCTATGCTGGGATCCCTGCCGAAGACGCTCTCGCGGTCTTCTCCGCGCTGCGCAATTGGAACCTGCGGCTGATTGGCGCGTCTTTGCCGGCAGCGGCGGACAGACCCGTTACTCATCCGGAGCGGGGGACGATGACTTTTCTGACCCTTGCAAAAACGATGGCCGGGCACGACCTGAACCATCTGGGGCAATTGCAGAGGCTGGCGTAGGCAGAGAACAGGAAGACACCTTAGTTGAGGATTGTCGATTCCCAGGATTCAACGTCGAGACCTGGAGCACCCGATCTCTGACCGCTGAACTTTAACCACTAACCACTGCCTCAGCGCCCTTCGTTCATGGCGTTGAGAATTACGCGGGCGGTGGAGTCCTCGTCTTCGCTGGAGGAGATGAGCAGGTCGTAGAGATGGAGGTTGCACCAGCTCTTGCCGAAGTACTCCTGAAGGTATTTGGCGCGCTCCGCGTCGACGGTGCGGATGCGCTGCTCGATATTGGCGCCCTTCTCGAGGCGGGCGCGCAGGCGCAGGATGCGCTCTTTGAGCGGGGCATAGACAAAGACGTGATAGACGTCGGGCTTGTGCTGGAGAATGCATTGCGCGCCTCGGCCAACGATGACGCAGTTGCCCTCGGAGTGAGCTTGCTCGACGATCTTCTGCGTGAGTTTGACCGTCTCTTCGGCATCGAAGACGGCGCCTTCACGCAGTTCGAGCCCGGCGGCCAGGGCAGCGCTGCGCATGGCCTGCTGGTTGATCCGGCGCAGCCATGAGTGAACGTGCTCATCGTATTGACGGACGACGCTGGAGTCGACATGCGCCGCGTAGGCGATGGCGTCGATGATGTCGCGGTCGAGGAGCTTCCAGCCCAGCCACCCGGCGATGGTCTGCGCAATTCGTCCTCCGCCGCTTCCGAACTCCCTGTTGACGGTCAATGCGCGGTATTTCATGGTTGCCTCCCCTATAACTGATTGCCGGCGCACGGTTCGGGGTGCAAAACCTGTTGCCGGCTTCTGCCGCATCACGGCCAGTTACAGCGCTGTTTACGGCTAGCAATTATAAATGACTTCGGTTACGCGATGAACGCGCTCAATCAACCGGCGCGGGTAGGAAAAACAACCAACCAGGCAGGCGCGGTCAAGCGGGCCGAAGGCGAGCCTGCCGCAAATTGGCCGCTGCCGTACACTGGTTGCGAGGACTATCGCGCGAGCACATCATGTGCGCGCGGCATTGCTTTTTCGAGAGATGAACGGAGGCGGGGCGCAATGAAAAAGATCGGAGTTCTGTTCGGCATGGAGAACAGCTTTCCCGGAGCACTGGTTGAGCACATCAATGCCCGCAACATCGACGGTATTCAGGCCGAATTTGTGCACGTGGGCGCGGTGCATCTGGACAATGTTCCCGGCTACGCGGTGATTGTGGACCGCATTTCGCACGATATTCCCTTCTACCGCGCCTTTCTGAAGCACGCCGCGATCAACGGAACGGCGATCGTCAACAATCCCTTCTGGTGGTCGGCCGACGACAAGTTTTTCAACTACACGCTGGCGGCCAAACTGGGCGTGGCCGTGCCGCCGACGGTGATCCTGCCCCATAAACAGCTGCCCGAGGGCACCACGGACAGGTCGATGCGCAACCTGGAGTATCCGCTGGATTGGGAGAGCGTGTTTGCCTACGTGGGCGAGCACGGATTCCTGAAGCCGGTGGATGGCGGAGGCTGGCGCGATGTTTATCACATTCACAATCGCGAGGAGTTTTTCAGGGCATACGATCAGTCGCGCGACCTATGCATGATGTACCAGAAGGCGGTCGAGTTTACGGAGTATTTCCGCTGCTACGTGGTGGGACAGAAGAAGGTGCACATCATGGCCTACGACCCGCGCAGGCCGCATGCGGACCGCTACGCGCAGGAACATTCAACCCACGACCGGAAGCTGCTGAAACGCATTCGCCAGGATGCGGTGAAGCTTTGCCGCGCCCTGGGCTACGACCTGAATACGGTCGAGTTTGCGGTGGAGAATGGCGTGCCCTACGCGATCGACTTCATGAACCCGGCGCCGGATGCGGGTTTGGAGTCGGTGGGGCAGGCGAACTTCGACTGGATTGTGCGCGAAGTTGCGAACCTGGCGATCGCGAAGGCTAGGAAGGCGCCGCATGTTGCGGAGATGCGCTGGTCGGCGTTGTTAGGCGCGGAGAAGGCGCCGGTGAAGGCGATGAAGAAGACGAAAGAGAAGCAAGTCGTGAAGAAGAAGGGCGGCGCAGGCCGCTAACCGCTAAACTCTGCGATGTGGTTGCCCGCACCCGCTACAATGGCCCTTAGCTGACTCTGGGAGTTACCATGCGGCCGTCGTTTACGCTTGGCATTGAAGAGGAGTATCAGACCGTCGACCCGGTTACGCGCGATCTGCGCTCGCATATTGAGACCGAGATGCTGGCGGTGGGCAAGATGCGCCTGCAGGAGCGGGTTAAGGCGGAGATGCACACCTCGGTGGTGGAGGTGGGGACGCGCGTCTGCCGCAACATCGACGAGGCCCGCGAAGACATTTACGAATTGCGCCGCGAGATGATCAGGCTGGCCACGGAACATGGCCTGGTGTTGGTGGCTGGGGCCACACATCCCTTTGCCGACTGGCGGACGCAGGAGATTTATCCCGACCCGCGCTACCACCAGGTGGTGAAGGACCTGCAACTGGTGGCGCGCGCCAACCTGATCTTCGGGCTGCATGTGCATGTGGGCATCGAAGACCGCGAGGCGGCAATTCGCATCATGAATTCGATGCGCTACTTTCTGCCGCATATCATGGCGCTGGCCACTAACTCGCCGTTCTGGCTGGGCCTGAATACAGGTTACAAGGGTTATCGCGCCAAGGTCTTCGAGAACTTTCCGCGGACTGGGATTCCGGATGCCTTTCAGAGTTACTCGGAGTTTGATAATTATGTAAGTCTGCTGATACGGACTAACTGCATCGACAACGCGAAGAAGATATGGTGGGACATTCGGCCGCATCCGTTTTTCAATACCGTCGAGGTGCGCGCGTGCGATATTCCGCTACGCGCCGAGGAGACGGTGGCCATTGCGGCGCTCATCCAGGCGACGGCGTTCTATCTTTACAAGCTGCATGAATCCAATCAGGACTTCCGCCAGTATGCGCGCCCGCTGCTGATGGAAAACAAGTTTCGCGCCGTGCGCTACGGGCTTGACGGCAAGCTGATCGACTTTGGCCGCCAGCAGGAGCTGCCCCTGCGCGACTTACTCGAAGAGTATCTCGCCCTGATCGATCCGGCGGTGGACGAGTTAGGCAGCCGCGAAGCCATCGACGGGGTGCGCACCATCATGAAAACGGGTACCGGCGCCGACCGTCAGCTCAAGGTGTTTGAGGAGAGCAAAGGCGACCTGAAGGCGGTGGTCGATTACATGGCGCGGGAGACGGCGGCGGGGCTGTGAGCGGAATTCAACGCGGTTGAAACGTGGAAACTCTGCCTTCGATTCGATGTATTCGATTTGAACAAGGGAGACATTGCCAGGTTCGGGTTAAGGTTGAGTACTCCATAGAGTGGGGACATTAACATGCTCCGATGCCCTTGCCCAGAGGTGCCGTCTATCGTCGTAATGCCATCCAAGCTGCTCAAGCATTTTGGCAAATTCGCCCTTCGAAACATTCAGGGACGCAATTGCCGATTCGTTCCAGGCTTCAATAACAAGTCGGTTGAAAAGCTGCTCCCCGTAGACGACATCTGGGCACGACTCCAAAATCCTCTGCACCGTTGCCTCGACGTCAAGGTGCCCG